>Ga0209890_10000570_pt1 | contig 17063 bp, 13 predicted proteins | sample OrgsoiDNA2013049_FD_185799 | JGI IMG/M metagenome (GOLD analysis project Ga0209890, IMG submission 185799) | Permafrost soil microbial communities from the Arctic, to analyse light accelerated degradation of dissolved organic matter (DOM) -... | ecosystem: Environmental > Terrestrial > Soil >...
GCCATGTCGACTTTCGCGCGCAGCACGCGCGAGCCGTCGGGAAATTCTCCGGCCTTCATGCGCTGAAACAGATCGAGATTTTCTTCCACCGAGCGATTGCGATGCGGGCTGTCCTTGCCGGGCTCGGTGAGGGTGCCGCGATGTTTGCGAATTTCTTCAGCGGAGAGATCGTCGACATAGGCCTTGCCGTCGCGAATCAGCTTGAGGGCCCATTCGTAGAGTTGATCGAAGTAATCCGAAGCGTAGAAAAGTCCATCCCAGTGGAAGCCGAGCCACTGCACGTCGGCCATGATGGAATCGACGTATTCGGTTTCTTCCTTCTCGGGATTGGTGTCGTCGAAACGCAGGTTGGTATGGCCGGCGAATTCGTCGGCGAGGCCGAAGTCGAGGCAGATGGCCTTAGCGTGGCCGATGTGGAGATATCCGTTGGGCTCGGGAGGAAAGCGGGTCTGCACGCAGCCGTTGTACTTATTGGTCTTGAGGTCGTCGAGAAAGATGTCGCGTATGAAGTTGGATGGGCGAGGCTCCGGGGCGGCGTTTGCGCCCGTGTTGGCCTCGGTATCGGACGTTTTCATAGAATCGATCTTACCGCAAAGGTTAAGACCGCCGCGCCGGAGGCGAAACTAACGCGGCCGTCGCGCTTACCGCTGCGGGGGCGAGACGCCCCCGCGACAGCCGGCAGGATGCCGGCGCTACTAGAGCAACGCAGAGCGGCCTGTGATTTCCGGGGGTTTACTGCGCTCCGATGGATGCGGTACGTTGTGCACCGGAAGTTCGTTTGCGGAGATACCGCATGAATTGCCAGGTCTGTACCACCGCGGCAATGCAGACTCCGAGCCATGCGCTGGCAACGCTGACCAAAATCGACACATTGACGATCCCGGCAAGTTGGAAATACTTTCGCGACTCTCGCACTGCATCCTGTAAGACCACGAACGGGTAGGCGCTGGGGGTCTTACCAATGGCTTGGATCATGTAGTTCAGAACGATCAGTGTAAGGACGGTGTGCAGCAGCTGGCTCAAGGGCGGGAACCATGTCCACTGCGGCCGTGCCAGGGTGATGGCCGATCGCAACAGCGCGGCAATGCTGAGCAAAACAATGGGAAGATAAAACGTGTGCAGCATCGGTCCGGCTTTCAGGAACGCCGCTGCGGGACCGAGGATCAACACGGGATACTGCGGCAGGAGCAGCAGCCAGATGAGACCGAAGAATCCAAATCCGAGTTCGCAGAGCGCTTTCAGCAGCGACGGTTTGCGCTCTTCCCGGCGAACGGGCGGCAACTTGAGCGGGTCCCATTTGCACTCGGCTCCAAGGTGTGCGTTCGTGCGCTCGATAACCGCAAAGACCAGCGTGACGATGCCTGCTGCGATGAACAGGCCGGACCAGAGGTTGCCGAGGGTATTGGCTGCGGCTAATCCCCAGTTGCCGCCGGAGTTGGCGACGTTCACGGGGCCGACGATGAAGATGAATACTGGAACCAGAATCCAGAAGAGCACCATCTTCAAGACGAACTCGTAGATCGGAAACAGGGCGGGCCCGATTAGGTGACGCTGCGGGCCGAGGCGGCCAGCGACCATCATCGGGCTGCCGCAGCGCTTGAGTATCTCCGACATCTCGGCCTTGTCGAGCGGGTGGCCGAGCTCGTTTTCCTTGTCGTCGATCTGGGAGCGCAGATCCTCGCCTAGCTCGGCGAGCAGGTCCTCTTGCCGGTGCGTTCTGGGCAGCCAGAAGCGGACCGCCTGCAGGTAGCGGTCGATGAGTTCCATGTTGCGGCTGGATGGATTGGTCATAACGATGCCTCTTGAAGAATTTTGTTCAGCGACTGGTTGATGTTTTGCCACTCCTCGAGTAACTGGGTCAGAGTCTGCTCGCCGACCGGGGACAGATGATAGAAGCGCTTGTTGCGCTTGTCCTCTTCGCGCCACTGGCTGACGAGCAAGCCCTGCGTCTCCAGACGACGGAGCAGGGGGTAGAGGGTGCCTTCATCGATGGCCAGGCCGTCGTCGGCCAGAGCCTTGCGCAGGGTGTAGCCATACTGCTCGGTCCGGAGCTGGGCCAGGACGGCGACGATCAGACAGCCGCGGCGCAGTTCTAACTTCAGGTTTTCGAGGACCTCTGGGCCGCCTTGGGTACCGTTCGTCATATAGTATGTGACACACACTGTATGAGACACAGTATAAATTGTCAAGAACTATTTCGAAGAAAGTTGGAATTTCGAGGTGGGTGGATCAGACCCCGGCGGACACAACTTGTCCGGGAGCAGCTTGAAGTGATTTCCGCTGAGCGAGTTGGCGCCGAAAATGAACATGCCTCCAGCGCGTCACCTCCACCAGCGGCTTCCAGACCGGATTCACGAGGTCGTGTTTGATCAGCAGGTGCCAGAATCGGTTGGAGCGCTTGTAGAGGTACGACATCGCCAGGTAGAGGGGGATGGCCTGCAATTGCTCTGGACGGCGGCGCCAGATGGATGCGTGCGAGAAGAGGCGCTGGTAGATCCAGGCGTATCCCTGTTCGAGTTCCTGGGGAGTCATGTGCTTTGGCTGGAACACGGCGTGGCCCGTGTCGTAAAGAGTCCAGTCGTGATGCAGGATGCGGCCTTGCGCTTCCATCTGATGGAACAGCGGCGTCGCCGGATACGGCGTGAGGATGTGGAAGGTGGCGCACTCCAGGCGATTCTCTTCGATCCATTCGGCAGTGCGGGCGAAGGAGTCTTTGCGGTCATGATCGAAGCCGAGGACGAACGATCCGTTCACCTGGATGCCGTAGTCGTGCAGGATGCGGACGCGGCGGGCGTAGTCGGAAGTCTTCGGCGTCTTCTTGTGGGAGTCGGCGAGATTGTTGTCGGAGAGCGATTCGAAGCCGACAAAAACGCCGGTGCATCCGGCGAGAGCCATATTGCGGATGAGGCTGGGATCGTCGGTGACGTCAATGGTGACGGCGGCGCTCCAGATTTTGTTGAGCGGGCGCAGCGCGGCGCAGAGAGAGTGGAGATAATCACGGCGCGAGCCCAGATTGTTGTCGATGAAGACTGCGTAGGGCTGGTCGTCGGCTATGAACTCATCGACGACTTGCTGGGGATGGCGCATGCGGTAGGGCATGCGCAGGCCGTCGGTGGCGAGATAGCAGAAGCCGCAGCGGTTGTGACATCCGCGGGTGGCGATCAGGCTGGTGGTGGTGAGAAAACTGCGGCGCGGAAGAATCGAGCGGCGGGGAGGTGGATCTTCGCAGTAGTCGTTCTCATACTGGGCCACGTACCGGGGTTGCAGGGTGTTCGCTTCGATGTCGCGCAGGATGCGAGGCCAGAGTTGCACACCATCGCCAAGCGCTAGGGCATCCGCGTGCGGTGCGCACTCGTCGGGACACGAGAGAACGTGGAGGCCTCCGAAGATTACTTTTGCGCCGCGGGCGCGGTACCAGTCCGCCAGTGCGTAAGCGCGGCGAGCGAAGGTCAGGTGCACGGTGATTCCAACCACCTGCGGCATGGGACGAAAAGGCGGACGGCCGTCGAGGAGATTTTCGTCCCAGTAGTCGACGCGCCAGTGCGGCGGAGTGGTGGCGGCAAAGCTGCTCAGGGCGAGTGTCGGCGTGAGTACGTGCTTGCCGAAGCTGGCGTTCGCATCCTTGGGATAGAAGGGATTGATCAACAGAGCGTAGTGCGGTTCGACTGGCCCGTCAGGCGCATTGGGATCCAGCGCGGGCGCAACGCTCATCTCGCGGGGAATCCAGCGCTTGGGGATGGGGCGGAGAAAGGGTTCATCAGGCGCGATCATGAACGTACTTTACATTACAAAGTACTCTGTATCAACAACGGCGCGAGCAGCATTCAGGCCGCTTGCGGCTTGCGCTGCTTTCGAACGCCCAGCTGAGAACTGGAGCGGAAGTCAGGCTACTTGCTCCATCGCAATTCCTTTCCACCCAGACTGTGGCTTTCGCGCCGGCGAGCCTGGCTGGAGTAGTAGCGCATGTGGAACAACCAGATGGCGAGGCCGAGGAGCACAAACGTGCAGAGGCGGGTGGCCGGGCCGTGCGGCCAAGGGACTAAGTTGAAGAGTCCGAGACTTATGTAGCCGGCGTTCACCAAGGCCATGCCAGCAACAGCAAACTGAATGTAGTTGCCCTTTTCGTGGTAGGGCGGCTTCCTGGGATCGGAAGGCAAGCGGAATGACAAGGTGTCGGGCGAGAGGAAGTGTCCCCGGATGGAACTCAGAGCACGCGTATAGAGGATGATGGTGAAGCGCATCTGAATGAACATCATGGCGACAAGCGCGCCGAGGACGCCGATCAAAACGAAGGCGGCGGCGACCGGAAACGGCGTCGCCGCGACCGAGGGCACGGCGGTGTGGTCTTTGAGGACGAGGGCGTAGAGGGCCCAGGGAGCCGCGGCCAACGTCATGAAGATGGTGAGAAAGCGATCCAGTCGATCATTGCGGGAACTGTCCAGACTGATCAGTGCCGCGTATTCAGCGAAGAGGAACTTCTCTTCGCTCGTGTCGTCTGGGGAATTGGCGCTCTCGTCGGGGCCGGGCATTCTTGAGTACCTCCGCTGAGAATATCCTTCCAAAACATTTCAATGGGAGCGGCGGCATGGGGAACCTTTCGCTCAAGAATCCTCTCGACGTCGGCTGGAGCGCAGCGCTGCGATGCCTTCGAGACGAACGAGCGAACCTCAGCGGAGAGGGGAAAGTTGGTTTTGTAGGCCACGGCGAGAACGTGCGCGATCTGGGCAGCAACAACTTGTTCGGATACGCCTTCGCGGCCTTCGAGGCCGATCCGCTCGGCGGTGATGGCCTTCAGGCAGCCGCAATCGTGCAGGCGGTCGGTTTTAGGGTCCCAAAGGATGGCGTCGATATCGAGAAGATTGTGCCGTAAGAGTTGCTCGATGGTATGAGGCTTGGAAGCCTTGGCCATGTTGGTGTGATCTTCCACCCGCCAGAGATCGAAGATCAGGCCATTGGGACGCAGTCGGCACTTCGCGCCGCCGAAAGCATTCGTTGAAAGACTGGTGTTGCCCAGCTTGCTTTGGATTTCGTGAATGGAACTCGCGCCAAAGATAACGATGTCAATGTCCGCCGGCTTCGCTCCCCATCCCAGAACCCGCTCCAGCAGCAGGTCGCGCAGCAGGCCTCCCATCACAAACGTACTCCATTCCGGAGGGAAGAAGCCGATGACGGAACGGAAGTCGCGCCCGGCCGGAGTGCGCTGAAAATCGCGCAGCGCATCGGTGAGGACATGCGGAGACCGGAAGGTGCGATAGGGCAGCGCTTTCGATCCCGTCCTTGATTTGAGCATCGCCATGCGTCAGTCTAGGCCTTGCAAGCCAATTCTACAGCACGCATCTTGCATCGATTCGATTTGTTGCGCAGCCGGAGACGCAGCAAGAAAATGGACTGAAAGACTACGCCTCTTCCAGTCCATCGGTTACTTCCTGGGGACCGCGAATAGTCGGCCATCACCATGGTGTCGATCGAGGCGGCGATCTTGTTGATGTCCAGCCCCAGACCCTTGGCTACGCCGGTGCCGTAATCCGGGTCCGCCTTGCAGAAGTGCTGGACCAGAGCGTTAGGACTAGTTTTTGGCGCGGCAGCGGCGACAGATGCCAGAGACCTCGACCAATGGGGTTTAACTCTTCTGGATTGCGCCGTCAACCCAATTTCACCGTCGCCTGCTCGATCCGCGCCAGTGTCGTTTCCCGCCCCAACACTTCCAACGTCTCAAACAGCGGCGGGGCGTTCTTTCGGCCGCAGACTGCGACACGAATCGGCTGGAACATCTGTCCAGCCTTGATGCCGAGTTCCTGGGCGGCGGCGCGCAGACTCTGATCGAGCGGATCGTGTTTGAATTCGACATTCGCCAGCACTTCCTTCGCCCTCGTCAGGACTTTGAGCGCCATGGCGGCGTCTCCCTTTTGTGGGATGAGCTCGGCCGGGTCGTAGGGCGGCAACTGATCGACGAAGAGAAAGTCGGCGGCGGTAAGCACGTCGCGCAGGAGCTTGATGCGCTCGCGGATGAGCGGGGTGATGCAGAGCATCTTTTCCGGCGTGACATCGAACCCGGCTTCGCGAACGATGGGCAGCAGGCGCCGGGTCAGCTCTTCGATGGCTAAACCGCGAATGTGTTCTGCATTCAGCCAGAGGGCCTTGGGATCGAAAGTGTCTTCGGTGGAGGGAAGCAGATTCCTCCCTTCGGTCGGAATGACAACCGGAAGGTTTGCCGCTTCCTTGAAGTTCACGACCGCGTTCGCGCGATTGATTCCTTCGAGCGAGAACGCGTCCACCAGCTCTTGGGGGCTCATCTGTTCGCGATCGTTTTTCGGCGACCAGCCCAGCAGGCAGAGGAAGTTGATAAATGCCTCGGGCAGGAATCCAGCGTCGCGGTAGGTGGTTACGCTCACTACTGGCCCGTGGCGGCGCTTGGAGAGCTTGGTCCCGTCTGGGGCCACCAGCAGGGGAAGGTGGGCAAACTGCGGCGGGGTAAAGCCGGCGGCTTCGAAGATCAACACGTGCTTGTAGGTGTTCGAAAGATGGTCCTGGCCGCGAATGATGTGGCTGATGCGGAGGTCCGCGTCATCGGCGCAGGAGGCGAGGTGGTAGGTTGGCATGCCATCGGAGCGCAACAGAGCGAAGTCTTCGATGTCGGCAGCGGCCTTCATCTGTTCGCCATAAACTGCATCTGTGAAATGGACGTTTAATTTGCCTTCGGCAAATCGGACCGCCGAAGGCGGCTGTCCCCACATGGTTCCTTCGCGCGGCACGCGGAAGCGCAAGGCAAACGGTTCTCCGGCGGCGGCGCGGCGGTCGCTTTCTTCGCGCGACAGTTCACGCATTCCGGGATTGAACAGCCACGTCCCCTGGGCGCCGGACCTTTCGCTGTCTCCAGTATGAGCGGGCGTGAAGTCGCGGTAGGCGAGGCCCTTCTGAAAGATGGTTTGCGCCATCTGGCGATGCAGGTCGCCGCGCTCGGACTGCTTGTATTCTTCGTCCCAGTTGAGGCCCAGCCATTTCAATCCATCAAAAATGGAGTTGACGGAGGCATCGGTATTGCGTCCCACATCGGTATCGTCGAGGCGCAAAATCATCGTTCCGCCGTTGTGGCGGGCATAAAGCCAGTTAAAAATAAATGTGCGGGCGCTTCCCACGTGAAGAAACCCAGTCGGCGAGGGCGCAAAACGCACCCGCGGCCTGGGGAGCGAAGATGAATGCAAAGATTCGGACATAAGGTTCGGTCGGTGCAAGAACAAGCGTTCGGCGACTGACGATCGTGCGAAGTTCAGGTGCGACGAAGGCCGAGCCTTCGATTGTCCGACCTTCGATGGTACGGTCCCCCAAAAGCATCGTCAAGCGAAGGTACCATAACGATTTTGTATGCAACCCTTTGATTCAAAAAGGAGTATCGAAAGCGGACAGTGTACTTAAATCCTATTGTGTTCGGCGGCCCGGTGTGAAAACATTGGTCCACTGTTTCCCCCCGAAACTGAGCCAGCAGGTTCGGCCAGAGGTGTCCTCACCGGCCCTATGAACAGTGTAGTCATCACGACGGTCTTGATCCCGGGATTCGTTTCGGTACTGCTGTTCCTCGTCTTTACGTATTTGCACGAACAGAGCCGGCAGCCCTACTTCCGCGCGTGGCAGTTGGCATGGGCGGCTTACTCCTTCCACTACGTTCTCGACACATTTCCTTCGTCTTCCGTTGCGTTTTTTGTCAGCGAGCTTTTCCTGGTGGCGATGGCGTTGTGCATTTTCGTGTCGACGCGGCTGATGCGGGGATCGTATCGTTTTCGCTGGTACGATGCTGCGCTCGGGACCGCGGGCGTGGTCCTCGCGCTTCTGACGCTGCGCGGGCACATCGTGAACGGAGTGTTTCGCCCAGACGTGCAACCTGCGATTCGTCTGGGGATAGGCCTGGCCGCCATTCTGCTGTATTGCTCCGCGGTCTTTTATTTAAACGGCCACAAGCGGGGATCGCTGGCCTTTCAGGTGCTCGCCGTCTCGCTGGCGTTGTGGGCTGTGTTGATGGGCGTTGGCCAGTTGCAGAATCCCTGGATGGAGATGTTTGGCAGCGCCAGCCGCCTGTTTGGTCCCGTGCCTCAGATGCTGCTGGGGATCGCGATGGTGATGGTGCTGTTTGAAAACCAGCGCAACGCAGTGCAGGAAAATACGCTGGCTCTATCCACTTTGGGCGTGGATCCGCGGCGTCTGCTTTTCGCCGAAGACCTGGTGCCCAGCATGCAGGCAGCATTGGAGCGCCTGCGCACCGCGTTGCCCATGGAACGCGCTGCGATCGTCATCACGGAACGGTGGCGGGGTCTTCTGCCCTCGGTGCAACAGGGCTTCTCCGCTGAATTTCTAGATGCGATGGAAAAAACCGGGGCTGGAGATTACATCTCCGAACTGGCATACCGGCGCAGCGGAATCTTCACGGTGCAGGGCTTGGCGGACATGAGCGAGCCTCTACCAGTGGGACCGATGGGAACGTTTGCGGAATTCAAGAGGATTCTTGCGAAGGCGGAAGTCCGCAATTTGACCGCAGTCAATCTGCAGACGCGAGAGCACAATTTCGGCGTGATTCTGTTTCCCCACGCCGAACGCAGGGCGTTCGGTTCCTCCGGTCCGCGGTTGATGGTGGGTCTGTCGCTGCAACTGGGCCTCACGCTCGAAAACTATGTGGTGAGTCACGATGCGCACCGGCGCACGAAAGAGTACGAACTGCTGACCGAGATTGGGAAGGCGATCAGTTCGCGCCTCGATCAGGACGAGATTCTGCGCACCATTCAGGTGGAGCTGGGGCAGATTTTCGATACCAGCCACTTCTATATTGCATTCCAGGAGAGCGAAGAGATCCGCTTCGAACTCGAGGTAAGAGACAATCGCGTGTCGCCGAAGCGCAGCCGGGAATTGCGGAATGCGTTTACGGAATACGTGATACGGAGTGGCGAACCTCTGCTCATCCGTTCCGATCTGGAAGCGACTCGAAAGAGCCTGGGCATCAGCCATGTTCCGAGCCGTCCCGCGAAATGTCTAATCGCGGTGCCAGTTTTCCTGAGCAACAAGCCATGCGGAGTCATGGTTGCGATGAACCCGGAGCGGGAATTCGTGTTTGAGCAGCGTGACCTGGATGTGCTGGTCACGGCGGCTGGGCAGGTGTCGGTGGCGGTGGAGAATGCGCGGCTGTTTGCCGACGAGCAAAGGCGATCGCGGCAACTCGCGTTTCTCAACAATGTTTCCCGCACCGCCATTTCCAGCGACGATCCGGTGCACATGTTGGGAGAAATCGCCAGCGAGATTCAAAAGAACTTCAGTTTCGATCATATCGGCGTGGGCTTGCTGGACTACGGAACCAAAGAGATCGAGATCAAGGCAGAAGCTGGAGCGACGGCCCACGCCATGGGCCGGCGGATCCCTCTGGGGACCGGCATTTTGGGCCGCGTGGCGCGCACCGGCGAGCGCGCCCTGGTGCAGAATGCGTTGCCCGGCAATCTGACGGGAATTCTCCCGGATTCGCGCGCGGTGCTTTGCATTCCGATCACCTACGGAGAATCGCTGCTGGGCGTGCTGAACATCGAGAGCCGCAACGAAAATGCGTTTGCTCCTCAGGACGTTCTGATCCTGAATACGCTGGCAGACTTGCTGGCCACGGCGTTGCACAACGCGTTCGTATTTCAGAAGCTGCAGCAGCAGTCCATCACCGACGGGCTGACTGGAATCAAGACTCGCCGCTTCTTCTGGGAAGCGTTGTCGGCGGAGTGGAAACGGGCTTCGCGCTCGGGGCGGCCGTTCTCGGTAGTGTTGATCGACCTCGACAAATTTAAAGAGGTCAACGACACGATGGGTCACTTCGAGGGCGATCTCGTTTTGGCGCGCGTGGGCCGGCTGCTCGAACAGAAGTCGCGGCAGTCGAACGTGGTGGCGCGCTATGGCGGAGATGAGTTTATCGTACTGATGCCCGAGACTGGTTCGGAGCAGGCACAAGTCCTGGCCGAGCGCCTGCGGCAGTGGGTAGCCACCGATCCTATGCTGAGCGAACATCACATCACGGGCAGTTTCGGGGTTGCCAGTTTTCCCATGCACGGGTTCTCGATCGAGGACATCATTCGAGTCGCCGATGCTGGAATGTACGTCTCCAAGCGCTCGGGTGGGAACTCGGTATCGACGGCGCAGGAATTTGTCGAGGGCCAGGACTTTGCGCGGCAGCGGCAGCAAATCTCGGCGTATATCGAGGGCTTCCTGCAGCGGGAGCGCACCGGCCCGGAGCACTTGGAGGAGTTAGCTTCCACGCTGTACAAGTTATGCGGCGGGGATGAAGACTGCAATGTGCCGCTGCTGAAAGAAGCGATCGAATCCCTGAGCCGGGCTGCGGAATCGCGGGAGTTGCAGAGCGCCGGTCACGGCGATCTGGTGGCGCGCTACACCGAGGTGATTGCCCGGGCGCTGGGTCTGTCGTCCGAGGAGACGGCCGATTTGGTTTATGCCGCGCGGGTGCATGATGTGGGTAAGATTTTCGTTCCCGAGCGCGTACTGAATAAACCGGGGCCACTCGGCGACGATGAATTTCAACAGGTGAAGATGCACGCCCACGTGGGCGCGGAGATTGTGGGCACGATCCCGAACGGCGAAATGATGCGGGAGGCGGTCGAACATCACCACCAACGGTTTGATGGCTCAGGCTATCCCGACGGCTTGCGGGGCGAGGAGATTCCGCTGTGGGCCCGCATCATCGCATTGACCGATGCTTATGCCAACATGGTGACCGAGCAGTCATTTGCTGCCGCGAGGACTCCGGAACAAGCGCTGGACGAGTTGTCGAAGATGAGCGGAACGCGCTTCGACGGCATGCTGGTGCGACTGCTTCTGCGCGGGCTAAAGTCGGAGCGGATGTCCTCGGGCGCGGGAAGCTGACTTCGGTTGCCGGTTAACCTCCGGGGAAAACCCACTACCACGAAGGACACGAAGGTACACGAAGGAAATCCTCTTCATGAGGTCCTCCGTGATCCTCGTGTCCTTCGTGGTTTGGGTCTTGCTTGACCTTCCCCACTTGCAACAACAGACCGGAAACACGACACTAGTCTGGCATGTCCATTCCTCTTTCTCTCTCCGGCAAAGTTGCTCTCATTTCTGGCGGATCGCGCGGCATCGGCGCGGCCACGGTGCGAATGTTTACTGCTGCGGGCGCAAAAGTTGCGTTCAGCTATCGAAGCGCGCGCTCTCAGGCAGAAGCATTGGCGAAAGAATGTGGAGCGGAGGTTTGCTACGCGATTGCTTCCGATCTGGATAACCCTGAGTCGGCGCGTGCGCTGGTGGCAGAGGCCGTGCGGCATTTTGGTCGGCTCGACATTCTGGTCGCGAACCACGGTGTTTGGCCAGCGGAAGACGTGCCCATCGAGCGGATGTCGGATGAGCAATGGCGATCCACGCTGTCCATCAATCTCGATGGCGTGTTCGGCCTAGTAAAACATGCGGTAACCCAGATGAAAACACAGCCGCGAACGAGCGCTCCCTCGGGACATATTGTGCTGATCAGTTCGACCAGCGGGCAGAGGGGCGAGGCCTTTCACTGCGACTATTCCGCGACCAAGGGCGCGGTTATCAGTCTCACCAAGAGCCTGTCGACTGAACTTGCGTCCGCCGGCATCTACGTCAATTGCGTCGCACCGGGCTGGGTCGATACTGACATGAGTGCTGGGGCGCTGGCCGATCCGAAGAGCGGAGACGAAATTCGCAGCACGATTCCGCTGGGACGGGTGGGACGGCCGGAGGAGATTGCCGCTCCGGTGTTGTTTTTGTGCACCGAGCACGCGAGCTTCATTACCGGGGAAGTCTTCAACGTGAACGGCGGCGCGGTTCTCACCGGCTAGATATTGCCGAGAAAGCGAAGAAAACACTCGCGGAGAGCTCGCATTCCGGCTATTTCCTGCATCCAAGGGATGAGAAGGAGCTTTCACTGCTGCGAGCAGGAAGTCCGCGAGAACCGCTACAATTCCGATTGCACGCGCTCACTCCCTCAAGTGGAATGAAACAATTTTTTCCGATTCTGATTTTGGTGTGTGCAGCCTGGGGGCAGGCGGGAGGAGAGCCTCGCAATGCCGCGGAACCGGGTGCGCCGCAGGCCTCGCCCGAGGTGGCGAAGTCTGCTCCGGCGATTTCCGCTGACCAGGAAGACGCCCGCAAGGCCAAAGCCATAGTCGATCAGGGAATCCAGGCGCTGGGGGGACAGGCCTATCTTACAATTCGCGACCGCGAACAGCAGGGGCGCGGGTACAGCTTCCATCACGGACGAGAGAGCGGTGGCGGGGTATTTTGGGGCTTCAGCGAGTTCCCCGACAAAGAGCGCGTCGAACTCACCAAAGAGCGGGACATCGCGGAGCTATACATTGGCAATAAGGGATTCGAGATTACATACAAGGGGCCGCATCCCATCGAGAAGAAGGATCTCGACGACTACCTGCGCCGCCGTCGTTTTTCGCTGGAGACGATTCTTCGAACCTGGGTCAACGATCCCGGCGTCGTGCTTTTGTTTGAAGGTCCGGTCATCGCGGCGCAACATCCGGCGGTGCAGGTCACGCTGATTAACTCAGAAAATGAGAGCGTCACGCTGTGCTTTGATACCGAAACGCACTTGCCGGTGAAGAAGTCATTCTCGTGGCGCGACCCGGTGGACAAACAGAAAAATCTGGAAGAAGAAGTTTACGAGAACTACCGCGCGGTGTCAGGTGTGATGGCGCCCTACAACGTCACCCGCTATTTCAACGGAGACATGGTGAACCAGCGCTTCCTCAATACGGTTACGATCAATCAGGGTCTCGATCCCGCTATGTTCGACCCCAATTCGGGCTATAACCCCAACAAGGCTCCTGGGAAGCAATCGGGCAAACGCTAAGAAACGCTGTTCGTCAGAGTCCGCCAGTCAGGGTTTCCTTATCAGGCGCCTCGCGTCTGTCGCCCATACTCTTGGGTTGATTCGCTGTAACTCATTATAAAACCAATACTTTAGTTCGTCATAACCGGTTGCATCCGGGCCTGGGTAGGGTTCCTGCCTGCCACGGACTGTGGCTTTTTTGCCACAGACAGTTTTCTTAACACAAGCGTAATCTACGGCATTCACTGGAAGATACCTGTTTCCTTCTTGACCCACGAGCAGACAATCCGCTCAGCGGTGGAATGCAGTGGGGTTGGCCTGCACAGCGGCGCTCCTGTTTCGATGCGTATCCTTCCGGCACCGTCCGGCATGGGCATCGTGTTTCGCCGCACCGATCTGGACGGGTTCGAGATCGAAGCCATCAGCCGGAACGTGGCTCGCGTCAGCTACGCGACCAGCTTGATGAAGAAGGGCGTGCTCATTTCCACCACCGAGCACATGCTTTCGGCATTCATCGGCATGGGCATCGATAACGCGATTGTCGAACTCGACAATCTGGAGTTGCCCATTCTCGATGGCAGTGCGCGTCCGTTTGTGGAGATGATTCGGAAGGCTGGCATTCGGAAGCAGCGGCGCGCGCGGAAGTATTTGAAGATTCGCCGCGAGCTGGAGGTGCGGGAGGGGAACAAGTTCATCGCGGTTTATCCCTCTGACACTTATTCTGTTTCCTATTCGATCAACTTTCCGCATCCGCTCATTGGAAAAGAGACGTTCCAGGTGGAACTGACGAATGGAAGTTATTTAAAGCACATTGCAGCGGCGCGCACGTTCGGTTCGCGCGAGGATGAGCAGGCCATGCGCAACATGGGACTGATTCGTGGAGCGTCCAGCGACAACTGCATCGTGCTCACGCGCGATGGCGTCGAGAACGGTCCGCTGCGTTTCCCGGACGAATTTGTGCGCCATAAAGTGCTGGATCTGGTCGGCGATCTGGCACTGCTGGGGAAGCAAATTCTCGGGAATGTCGTCGCCGACCGCGCCGGTCATGCGATGCACACGGCGCTGGTGTCGCGAATTCTTCGCGACAAGACTCTGTGGGAGGAAGTTACCTTTCCCGATGAAGACCGGGCCGGCAGCGTCCATCCGAGCGCCGAAGCGGCAGCGGGATGGTCGCTGTAGTGGTTCTAAATCAAACCCTCGATTTGTCATTCTGATAAGGCTAGCTCTGTCATTCCGGCGGAGTGGAGGGACCTGCAGTTCTCTCTCGCGTCAGTGAACTAGGGCGTGATCTCAAACGCCGTTCCGCAGCTGCCGCCCCCAGCGCAATTGTTGTAGGCGCCGCCTCCGGCGGTGCCGTAGAGGTTGCCGACTGAATCGATCGTCAGGCCTCCAGGGCCGCACGCGCCACCAGAGTTAAAGGCAAAGAACAGCCTCTCACTCCAGCCCCCATTGTGTTTGGGGCTGAGCTTGAAGATCGTGCCACAGCCGAAGTCGGTACCGAGACCCGAAGGCGTAGTGCCGTAGAGATCGCCCGCAGCGTTGAAGGTTAAGCCGTCCACCACGTTGAAGCCTTCGTCACCATTGCCGAAGCGATGCAGGATAGTCTCCGTCCAGCTACCGTCGGGACGAGGGCTCAACTCGTAGACAACGCCGCAGCCGAGGCCATTGCATTGGCTCATGAGGCCGCCGTTGCTCGTTGTGCCGTATAGGTTACCCGCGGGGTCGATGACGATGCCAGCATAGGGATTGGCTCCGTCGCCGCTGTCCTGGAAGGTATTGAAGTCATGAATCACCGTCTCCGTCCAACCTCCGTCAGCGTCGGGGGTGAGCCTGAAAACAACCCCACAATCGGTTCCGCAATTGCCGCCCAGCAAGGTAGTCCCGTAGAGATTTCCTGCGGCGTCGAACGTTAGGCCGGCATAAGGCTGGTTCCCCGACAAACCATGGAAGGAATACAAAATCCTTTCTTTCCATCTCCCAGCTGCAGTTGGCGTCAGTTCGAACGCTATCCCGGCGCTATTGCCCCCTCCCGCTGACGCAGTGCCGTAGAGATTCCCCACAGCATCGAAGATGAGATTGCTGCAAGAACAGGATCCGTCTGAACCATTCCCAAAGTTGTGCAAAATCTTTTCTGTCCATTGGTCACCGCTCTTAATCAACTCAAAAGCTGTGCCGCAACAATAAATGCCACCATCAGTCGTTGTACCGAAAAGATTACCGAGCGCATCTAGAACCAGTCCGCCGGAAGGCAAGTAACCGTCATTCCCCACGTTGCTGAAGTTGTACAGAACCTTTTCTGTCCAGCCGCGGGCGCTCGGGGACAACTCGTAAATGGTCCCAAAACCAAAAACGCCGCCGGCGTTCGTTTCGCCGTAGAAATTGCCCGCGGCGTCGAAGACCAGGTTCGAGGAGGGCTGGGCTCCGTCCCTGCCGTTGCCGAAGCTGTGCAGCACGGTTTCAGGCTGGGAGGACGCGCCGGTACCAGATGCGGTTACGGCGAAGGCCAGAATCACCAAAGTCGCGATCGTCCTGACAAAAAACCTATTGCGTCGCATGAGCCTTCTCCTTTGTCGGAGGACGCGCGCCACCGACCCAGTTCTCACCCGCAGAGGCAGAGAAGGAATGTCCCACGGAGACTCGGGAGCGTCAAGATGAAGGATTTTGCAGGGTCGAAGAGGTGGATGAGCACATCATCTCACACTGAGTTAAAGCGAGAGTCCCTCCACGAGAATCGAAGCTTGTAAGGGAATTAGTCGGCGGGTTCGCATGGTGCTTCGCTGGGATCGTGCATATCGTAGGGCTGGGCTTGCAGCAGTCTCTGCAACTCAGCCCGCGTCTGATCGATCACCGCTGCCGCGAACTGGCGGGCGGATTCCTGGCGCTCTTTCGATAGCTCTTTCACTCGCATATTCAGCAAAGGAATATCATCCTCAAACCAACGCAAGGTTCTTTGCACCTTGGCTATGCGGAAGTCATTGGTCAACATGGTGTCTCTCCCGTGATCTCGCAAGAAGCGATCTCTTAAGATTGCCACGGGCACAGCCGCGCGCAAGTCTAAAGGGAGATACCCCTATTTGGCAGGCGGGTGGGACTTCAGGAAAATTCGGGCGGTTAAGAAGGCGGGGGAGGCCTTAGTGCGAGCCTTCCGATTCCGCGGCAGCGAGGTGGTCTTTGGTCCCGGGAAATTCCTGTTCCATCTGTGCGTCGAGCCACTGTTCGAGCGGTTCCTGGGAAGTCTTCGGAACGTTATGAAACCGGAACCCGGCGAAGCCTTTCACGTCGACCCAAGCTACCTCGGCCTCAACTTCCATGTGGAGGTTGCTGTTTGGCAATGAGAACTTCAGATGGGGTGAGGCGCCTTTGGGCAGTGCCTCCCGCAACATCAGGGCGATGCCGCCTTCGCTGATGTTGGTGCTGGTCGCAGTCAGAGTTTTTCCTTCGTATACGACTTTGACCAGCATCTTGACGGGCTGGCGGAAGTAGCGGCGGCGCTCTTTCACCATGAAATTCAGGGCCGCATGGAAGCAACGAGACGCATTGAGAGCGCTGATTGGTTTCTGCAGAACAAAGTTGGCGCCCATGCCGAAGGCTTCCTGCATGGTTGTTTTCTTTCCGTTGAGAACGGCGAAGGCCACGGAGTTTTTATTGCTGGGAGTGCTTCGCAGACCCTGCAACACTGCCAAGCCACCGGTTAAGTCGTCGCAATCCACGATCACTGCGTCGAACTTGTCGGAGATCAGGATGTCGACGCCGGCGCGCGAATCGTGGCAGATCTCCACTTCAATCGACAACTTCTCGAGCGTAGGCCGGATCACGCGCACCAATTCGGGATCCTGGCTCAGGAGGAGTGAGTCCAACGTCATTCGGTGATTTTAGGGTGCAGGGGAGGTGCGCGATAGTGACCAAAGGTGAGGGAACCTTCGTTGGGGTCTGAAAGCAAGTCCGCGACGTGTCCAATACTTTTGAAGGAGGAGAAAGCGCGCAGTATTGTGCTCTGGAATTTCGCAGAGTACAAAGGAACAGCAGAACAATGTCCGACCTAGTCTATCTCTCGCTCGGATCCAATGTCGGAGACCGCGAGGATCATCTGCGGGACGCCCTGACACGGCTGCAGGCTCAGGGCCGTATCGTGTCGGTTTCTTCGTTCTACGAGACGGAGCCGGTCGAGTTCACCGATCAGGCGTGGTTCCTGAATTGCGCTGTGGCTCTGGAA
>Ga0209890_10000571_pt1 | contig 17060 bp, 17 predicted proteins | sample OrgsoiDNA2013049_FD_185799 | JGI IMG/M metagenome (GOLD analysis project Ga0209890, IMG submission 185799) | Permafrost soil microbial communities from the Arctic, to analyse light accelerated degradation of dissolved organic matter (DOM) -... | ecosystem: Environmental > Terrestrial > Soil >...
AGCGTCGCGGTCATGCCGAGCGAGACGGTTTCGCCGGCGTCGGGCAATGAAAATTTTGCAAGATAAGTGCGCGTCGCGGGATCGGCCGACGGCGCCACCTCGCGCAGCTTCGCGGCATATTTCTTGTCGGGCTCGGACCACAGCGTGACGCTGGCGACGCCGTCCTTGGCGCGTCCGACCAGGGTTTCCGGTATCGCGACCACGGCTTCCTTTTCGGCAAAGCGCGCCACGCGGATTGCGGTCTGCCCGGACGCCACGACCTGTCCGGCGTCGATCAGGGTCGCGGTGACGACGCCGCGGGTGTCGGCGAGCAGCGTCGCGTAAGACAGGGAGTTCCTGGTGAGCTCGACCGAACGCTCGGCGCGATTGAGCCGCGCACGGGCTTCATCGCCGGCGGCTTTGGCCTGATCCAGCTGCGCGTCCGTGGTCCAGCCTTTTGCGCGCAGATCCTTGGCGCGCTGCTCGGCGGCGGCGGCCTGCGCCAACACGCCGGTGGCGGCATGGAATTCGGCATCAGCCTGCTCGGCCTGCAGTTTCAGATCGACCTCATCGAGGGTGGCCAGGGGCTGGCCGATATCGACGGTCTGGCCGACTTCGACCAGCCGCTTTGCCACTTTGCCGGGGACCCGGAACCCCATGTCGGTTTCAATCCGCGGCTTGATGGTGCCCACAAAACTGCGTTCGGGAGATTCCGGTTCGTAATGGACCGTGGAGACCAGAACCGGGCGCGAAGGTGCGGCTTTTTCGGCGACCTTCTCGTTGCAGCCGGTCAGAGCGATCGCCATCAGAGCCAGCGTTAATCCGACCAAGAGCCTGTAATAGCCTGACAAAATGGAACGAACGAGCATCGAAAGTCTCCATCGGCTGAACCTGATGAAGATTATTGATTGTTCACTGATGAATGTCAATATTCGTCAGTGAACATCATTTCGTGAACGTTAAGGTTTGGAGTTCTCCCGGCGAAGGTCGGGAGCCCTGGAACCCGGACTGTGATGTTTTCTGAAAATACGAGCTGGTGCGCGGCCGAGACGCTAGCCGTCAAAACCGTCATTCCGGGATGGTCCGCAGGACCAGACCCGGAATCTCGAGATTCCGGGTTCGCGCTTCGCGCGCCCCGGAATGACGGCTAGCCAGTCCGTCACCTCGCCTCGCCCACCACGGCGAATTCCGCCTTCCAGCGCCAGGTTGCTCGGCACCTCGAAGATGAAATAGCCGATGAAGAAGATGCCGGCGCCCCACGCAGCCGCAGCTGCCTCAAGCCTTATTTTCGAAATGAAGCGCCCCTGGCCGCCGTTCGGCGCCGGCCGGCATCGCGCGCTCCTGGCCGGAAGTACGGAACACGATCACCGCAAACAGCGCCATGCCGAGCAAGACCGTGAGCGCGCCGGCAACCACAACCGGCTCGAAGCGATCATGCCCGCCCAGCAGAACGCAGGCGATCCCGATCGGAAAAACGACGGCGCCGGCCACGCTGACGATGGCCTGATACGGGGCGAGCCGACTTGCCTCCGCCTCGGGAACCACGCGATAATACAGCGCCGACAGAAACAGGGTGACGAAGCCAAGCAGGTTTAGATGCGCATGCGCCGGCATCAGCGCAAAATCCTGCCGGATACCCATGATGATGCCGAGCACGATGCCGATCAGGCCCAGCGAGACGCTGACGCGGAAAAGCGACTTGATCATGATTTTTGCCTTTCGATTTTCCTTAAGGATGATTTTCTTGCAGAACCTTGGCGGCGATACCGTCAATAACCGAGCAGATAGCGCGGGACGCGCGCCTTGTAGCGCCGGTACGCCTCGCCGAATTTCCGCTCGAGATAGCGCTCCTCGCGCGTAACGACGGCGAAGTGCAAGACGATCCAACTCGGAAGGATCAGCAGCAACAGCCAATCGAGCGCAAAGACCAGTGCGACCGCGTACTGCGCGATTATTATTCCGACGTAGAGCGGATTGCGGGTCCGTCGAAAGATGCCTTCGGTGACGAGGGCCGTGGTCGGTCGCAACGGATTGACGTTGGTGCCGTGACGCAGCAGCGTGCGCCTTCCGGCGATCGTCATGAGCAAGCCTGCCATGAAAATGACGACACCCCATCCGATCCGCCAGCCCCGATCGATGTTCTCGATCAATCCAAGCGGCGCCAGCCACTGCAGCACGCAGGAAATGGCGAGCGTGAAAAGCGGGATGACGGGGGAAACACAATGATGTCAGGGCGATCAACAGTTGCGTCAGTCATGAAATCTCCTGTTCATTCAACAAATCAGTACACTTGTCTCCAATGGAGACATCCTATGAAAAAACTTCGCATGGCCGTCAAGGGGTGATAAATGGCCTTCGACACCAATGGGGACTGTGAGCGATGGCCAGAAAACCGCAGCCAAGGCGCGATACCTTTCGCCATGGAAATCTGCCGGAAGCGCTGGTAGATGCGGCACTTCTGCGGCTCGAGGCGGAGGGCATGGAATCGATCAGCCTGCGCGATCTCGCCCGCGACGCCGGCGTCAACCACCGCGCGGTCTATCGTCACTTCCCGGACAAATTGTCGTTACTGGCCGTCGTCGCGGAGACCGGCTGGCAGCGCCTCGGGCTGCGGCTGAAGAAATCCACCGCCGGCAAGGCGCCGGGCGAACCCGCGCTGATCGCGGGCGCGGTCGGGTTTTTCCTGTTTGCGCGGGAGTTTCCCAACCTGTTTCATCTGATGGCCGGCGCCCGCATCAACACCGAAGGCAAATTCCCCGATCTTGAGGCAGCCATTGTCGATGCCCCGCAGATCTTCGCGGTGGGTTTTGCCGGCACCGGCATGGCGCCCAACATTGTGGTCCATCGCACCGCGGTGTTCGTGGCGGCGCTGCAGGGCGTCGTCACGCAGATCCTGCACAACCGGCTGCATGTGGCGCCCGGCAAGGCCAGGGCGTTCGTCGCGGATATCTGCGAAATGCTGATCAAGGGGATGGGATAACGCCGGCAATAGCTAAGCGCCCATGCTGGGCCCGCGTCTGCGCGAAATCTGGACAAAAATCCGCAAATTCTGAACAGGCCGCACACATGCGCTGCCAATTGGCGGGGCATCGTCGGGCGCGGCAGCCTGTCTGTGCCTGCTGATCATCCTCTCCGGCCTCGCCTTGCGCAAGTTTGGAGCGCATCTCGGGCTGTCCTTCCCTTTCGTGAAATATGGCGGGTCCGTGCTGTGGGGAACGATGGTTTTCTTTCTGGTAGCGATGGCTGCTCCCGCCCGGTCGCCGTCAAGCATCGCACTGATCTCGGCCACCGTCGCTGTTGGTGTCGAGCTATTCCGGCTTGTGCACACTCCATCGCTCGACGACTTCCGACTGACGACTTTGGGGGCGCTGTTGATCGGCCGCGTGTTCTCGCCATGGAACATGCTCGCCTATGGTTTCGGGATCGTCCTGGGAATGCTGCTCGATCGCCTGGGACGATCAGCCTTGACAAGAGCAAGACCCTCGGCGCGAAACGCGCCTCATTCCGCGAGCTGAAACCGCTCGAAGCGGTGCAGCTCTTCCTCGATGCGGCGCTTCAAGCCCTTGCGCGCGCCCCGCGGCGCGGCGTCGACCCAGTTCCATTTCTGCATCAGCAATTTGCGGCTCTTGCGGTCGGTCTTCAGATCGAGGGCGGCGACGATGTTGTCGCCCACCAGAACCGGCAGCGCGAAATAGCCGAACACCCGTTTTTCCCTGGGCACATAGGCTTCGAAGCGATGTCCGTAACCGAAAAACAGTTCGGTGCGCTTGCGCTGGATGATGAGAGGATCGAACGGCGAGAGGATGTGCACCAGTTCGAAAGCGCCGCCTTCCGCGCTCTCCAGCGTTTCCGGCCGCGCCCAATGTTCCTGCTTGCCCGCGCCCTCCAGCGCGACCGGCACCAGCTCGTTGCGGCGGACCCTGGCCTGGATCAATCGCCGGATCGAGGGCTTGCTCGGCGCATCGAGATGGCAGATCGAATCCAGGCTCACGAGCCCTTGCGCGCGCAACGCGCGGTCGAGCAGATAGGCGGTGGTTTCGGTTGCCGAAGCGGGTTTTGGCGGTCGATTGGGCGGCCTGTCCCATTCGAAATGTCGCGCCATCAGGTCGTAGGTCTTGAGCATGCCGTTGCGCTCGCTGATCGTCAGCACGCCGGTGTAGAACGCCAGCTGCAGCGCCCGCTTCGACGGCTTGCGGCTGGCCCACAGATGCTCCTTTTCCGTCAGCACGTCGTCGTCGATGTCACGGATGGTCAGCGCGCCGTCGCGCCGGATCAGCCGCAGCACCTTGCGCAAATCGGCCGGCTTGACCGAGCTCAGCCATTTATGGCCCTCGCGCTTGTGACGTTTCATGGCGGGAAGGAAGAAGCGCAGGTCCTTTGCCGGCACGTAGGACAGCGCATGGGTCCAGTATTCGAACACGCTTTTGTCGACGCTATGGGCCTGGCGCAGATCCGCGCGCCGGTAATCTGGAATGCGGCTCCACAGAATGTGATGGTGGCTGCGCTCGATGACATTGATGGTGTCGATCTGGACATAGCCGAGATGCTCCACCGCCGCGGCCGTCGCCTGCGGCCCTTCGCCGAACGGCGCTGACATATCGAGCCGCTGGGCGCGCAGCCAGATCTGCCGGGCTTGGGTCTTGGTCAGGGGGCGGGATTGGACGGCGCGGGGCATGGCGCCGCCATGTAGCCGGATTCGGTGCTGCGAAGGCCAACAAATTCCGCAAAAATGCGCCCGTCGCTCCCTCGCAAAGCATAACAGAAGCCGCGCCACCCGAGGCAGCGCGGCTGAATAATTACGTTCGCAACTTTATTTCATCATGCTCATCTTCTGGGCCTTCATGTAATGCATGCAGCCGCCGCGCATGTTGCCCTTGCTCATTTCCATGTTGGCCATGCCCATCTCCTTGCCCATGCCCATTTTGGCAGGACCGTCCGCCATGGTTGTCATCATCATATTTGTCTTGGTCATGTTATCTCCCTTGCACGCCATCATGGCCGCGGAAGCCGGCGTGAACGCCAGAGCAGAAAACATGGCAGCGGTGATCAAAATCTTCTTCATCGGAACCTCATTGGAAATGAAACCAGCCTGTCGCTGGCTATCGAGATACGTTCTCGTGGCCGATAACGTTGCCAAAAATTAATATTTTCTGTGGTGCGATGCAGCGGAAAGACTTCATCAGGCCGTTTTTTCGCCAAGACCACCGTCAATGAACCGGACCCCGGCGTCGCACAATCAGCCCGATCTGCGCCGGAAAAATGGAGACTTGAATGCGAAAGATTTTGATTCCCGTCGTCGCAGCTGCCCTGGCTTTCTCACCCGCGGCCTTTGCCCAAACCGGAGCCACCAGCGGCGGCGCCGCTGCCAAATCGGGAACGGATGCGACTGCGCCGGCAGCCGATACCGCCAAGGACGGCATGGCGCCGACCGACAAGAAGATGAAGAAGAAAAAGAAGAAGTAATCGATCGCGGCGCAGACCATGCGACTGACGGAGCCCCGGCGCCTGCCGGGGCTTTTTCGTATCCGCGGCAGTCGCCGCGGCTTGACCGACGGCGGTTAGCCGGCTTCGAACGGATTGCCGATCAGTGTTTCGGCCGCTCTCCAATTGCCCCGGTCGCGATCTCGGCCTCGCAGGACGCCCTGCCGCGTTCCGAGGCCTGGCATTTGTAAACCCTGCCGGTGAGCCGATCGATCAGCCACACGCTGTCCTCGGTGGGACTCTCCATACCCACGAACCGCGTGCCCACGGCCGTAATCAGCGTGGAGAGCAAAATGGCCGTGGCGATAATAATTGCGCCGATCACGATGGGCATCGAGGTTCCCGAGGGCGCACGATCCGGCGTGGCCGCCCGATATCCCTGATATTCGACTGGTCTTTTCGGTGACTGAAACAAGGCCACGCTGGTTTGCTTTTTTCAACTTTTTTCGGTTTTTTCTGGGCGGATGGTTTTGGTACGCGCGCATCTAGCCCATTTGTTGTTCGCAGGCCGGCGCTCGGGCGACGGCTTTAAGACAGGTGCCGGGATCGCTGCGCCGGCGATCACGGCTTCCTTTCACGCTGCATCTGACTTGAAGGTGATCCGTCCGGGCTTTCCGGCCCTGCGGTTCGGCTTCATGATAATCTCGATATCCTGTTCGAACGCCGTGAGCATTTTCATCAGACGTTCGGTGGAATAGTCGTCGAAGTCGCCGCGCAGGAGACGGGAGAGATCGGGCTGATGGATACCGACTAGTTTCGCCGCCTTCACCTGCGTAAGCCCACGTTCTTTGATCAGCCGATGCAGCTCATTCACAATTTTGGCCTTCAAGAGCCGTTCTTCGGGATTCGGCAAACCAAGGTCGGCGAACACGTTGCCGCTGCTCCTATGGGCCTCGATCTTGCGTTTCGTCATGGCTTTTGCTCTCCGCTCTCGGCGCGCGCGCGGAAATGCAATTCGGCATCCCCCTCCTGTACCTGATTCAATGCGTAACCAACACGATTCTGCATCGTGGCCGGGAATCGTTTCAGGTCTTTAAGGCTGGAGCCAATAAAGATGCACGGCTTCGGTTCGTACCGTTTGCTCACCCGCCTTGATATAGAGATATCCCTATAAAATGCAACGTGACCGCCATCACATTCATCGTCCCCGGCCCGTCCTATGGTTTGAGCACCGAAACGCTTCAGACGTAACAACGAGGATATTGCAATGACCAGCTTTCATAAACTCTCCGCCCTCAAGGCGATTGCGCTCGGTGCTGCGCTGTCGATGACGGCGGGCCTTGCCATCGCCGCCGACGATAATGTCTCGGCGGATCAGATTGTCACGGCGCTGCGCGCCAAGCCGCTGACCCGCGGCCTGTCGAGCGGACCGCAGACCGATGCCGCCGCCACCGCCAGGGTCAGGGAAATCGGCTTCGTGCAGACGCTGCGCAACCGGAAGACCCGATCGCTATCGATGAGCGAGCGCGAAGAAATCGCGGAGATCGCATCGACCAAGCCGAACATCGATCTCGATATCCAGTTCGATTACAACTCGGCCGAGATCAGCAAGACCTCGATGACTTCGGTGAAGGAACTGGGCAAGGCGCTGTCGAATCCGGATCTCAAGGGATCGACATTCGTGGTCGCCGGTCACACCGATGCGATTGGCGGCGAAGAATATAACCAGGGGCTCTCCGAGCGTCGCGCCGAGTCGATCAAGCGCTATCTTACCGAGAAATACGGCATCGCCGGCACCGATCTCGTCACAGTCGGCTATGGCAAGACCAAGCCGAAGGATACGAACGCGCCGATGGACCCGATCAACCGCCGCGTCCAGGTCGTCAATATGGCGAGCAAGACCGCGTCGAATTGACGGTTGCAGCGCTTGGCCGCCTGCCGCTCCTGCGGCAGGCGGATTTCAGCTGGACGGCCGGCCTGTCAAACCGGCTGATCTTCAAATACCCGATGCGAGCGTTCAATTTTCGACGCCGGGAGCGGATTGCGGCCAATCGAGAACATCCCTGATTTTTGTTGCCAGCGTGACCTGGGTCAGGGGCTTCTGAAGCAGCGAGACGCCGGAATCCAGCCGGCCCTGATGCACGATGGCGTTGCGCGAATATCCCGTCATGAAAAGTACCTTGAGGTCCGGCTGGCGGTAGTGCAACTCGTCGGCCAGCTGACGGCCGTTGATGCCGGGCATCACGATGTCGGTAAGAAGCAGATCGACCTGGAACGGATCGGAATCGAACTGCGCGAGCGCGGTCGCGCCGTCGGGCGCCTCGCGGACGCGGTAGTTCAGATCCTGCAGCGTTTCCACCAGATAGGATCTGACGTCGGCTTCGTCCTCGACCACCAATATGGTTTCACTTCCGAGGCTGCCGACCACCGGCATATTACTTTCGCTGACGGCGCCGGCGGCGACATCCGATCGAGGCAAATAGATCTTGATCGTCGTCCCTTCGCCGACCTCGCTGTAGATTTTGACCTGCCCGCCGGATTGCTTGACGAAGCCATATACCTGGCTCAACCCGAGGCCGGTGCCCTGCCCCGGCTGCTTGCTCGTAAAAAACGGATCGAAGGCTTTCTCCTGAACGGCCGGCGACATTCCGCTGCCATTGTCGCTCACCGCGATCTGAACATATTGCCCGACCGGAATATCGGCGTTCTGTTGCGAGTAACTCTCGTCGATAAACGCGTTGCTGGTTTCGATCGTCAGTTTGCCCTTGCCGGCCATGGCGTCCTTGGCGTTCACCACCAGGTTGAGGATCGAGGCCTCCATCTGCCCGGGATCGACCTCGACCTGCCAGAGGCCGGCGCCGCCCACGAATTCGAGGTCGATATTTTCACCCAGCGTCCGCCCGAAAAAATCGGACATTCCGGCGAGCAGTTGATTGACGTTGGTCAGTCTGGGATCGAGCGGCTGCCGGCGCGCGAAGGCGAGCAACCGTTGCGTCAGCGTCGCCGCTCGCTGCGCGCCAAGCGCGGCATTGGCGATCACGCGCGTCAAAAGCTCGCGCGTCGCATCGCCCCAGGCGTGCAGGCTGCTCTCCGCGATTTCGAGGTTGCCGCTGATGACCGTGAGCAGATTGTTGAAGTCATGCGCGACACCGCCGGTCAACTGCCCCATCGCTTCCATTTTCTGGCTTTGCCGCAGCATGTCCTCGGCTTCACGGCGGTGCATGCCCTCCCGCGCCAGTGCGGCCTCGGCCTGGCGAAGCTGCGAAGGCGACGGCAGTGCAAGAACTTTAGGCAGCAACGGCCACAGCATCACCGCAGTGACGATCGATGCCGCCGCGGTCAGCGCCTTGATAATCCCCTCGATGCCATAGATCGGCACCCACAGCGTCACGATCGACAGCACATGGGTAAAGCCGCAGGCCATGATGAAGATTGCAAAGGCCCAGAAAATCCAGCCGAAATCAACGTCGCGCCGCTTCGATACGAAAATCGAAAGCGCAACCGGAATCGAAAAATAAGCGGCGGCGATCACCGCGTCGGACGTGACATGGAGCCAGATCAGTTCCGGTTCCCACAGCAGGCAAATGCCATGCGGGGAAAACATCGATGAATCGAGTAACCGCTCGAAGAAGGCCCACATGCTGATCGTCCCAAATTCAGGCCGGTGATCGAAAAGGCGCTTGAGGCGCCAAATTGACGAGCAGCGCATCGCCCGTCAAGTGATCCCGGTGCGGGTTGATCGGATCGGAGAGCAACCCTCAAAGCCAGTTCTGAAAAATCATCAGCCGGTTGAAGGTCTCCATCGACGTGCGGCCGCGGTTTCCGAAAGCCGGAGATGAACGCTGCGATCGCGAACAGGCCGAATGCGAGCGCGGAAATATCCGGCATCGCGATCCGCGACCGCACGAACACCATCTGGTTGAAGAAGGCGATCAACGCGGATGCGACCGCGGGACCTTGCGCGGCAAACAACGCGAGGCCGCACAGATACATCGCGACAAACGGAGGACGGACACAATTTTAAGTCGATTTGCATTGAACGCATTTCGACTTCGGGTGCACTGACAAATGGGATGTTATGGTCCGCTTGTGGTAAATTTACAATATCGCCCGCCCGGGCGGTCCGATACGATGGCGAGATAAATCGATCGGTATTTGAAAATGAATTCGCGTTACGGCGTACTGTATATTTCGGCGTTATGCGTGGCGGCAGCCCTTGCGGCAAGGCCCGCGCAGGCGCAAGCGCCGCGTCGGCGAAGCCGCCGTCGTCAAGAATGAAGTCGTCCGCGTCATGGCGTCGGCGTCCAGCCAGATCAACGTCGGCGACGGCGTGCTGCGCGACGAGGTCGTGCGCACCGGCATCGACAGCGCCGCGCGGCTGGTGATGGCCGACAGCACCAACCTGTCGCTCGGTCCAGGTGCCACGGTCAAACTCGACCGCACCGTTTTCAACGACGAGCACAGCTATCGCGATATCGCGATCAGGTTGACGACCGGCGCATTTCGCTTCGTCACCGGACACTCGGAAAAGGCCGCCTACAAGATCATCACGTCGGTCGCGACGATCGGCATGCGCGGCACCATCCTCGATATCTTGTCGCAACGGGGCAAGACCACCGTGGTGCTGCAGGAAGGCGCATCGCATGTCTGCACCACCGGCGGCCAGCGCATCGAACTGACGGAGCCGGGCGATACCGCCGTCATCACCTCGGCCGGCGGCCGGGTCACGATTCAGAAGACCAACAACCCGCCCTGGACCTTCGCCGGGACCTGCGGAGCGGCGGCAGGACTTTGCAGCACCACCCAGTATGCGGATGCAACGCCAACCGTGACGCCTCCCGTCGATGACGGCAGCGATCCCACCGGCATGCTGTGCGGGCGCTGACGATGAACAGATTCCCGCGCACTCCGACCGGTTCGGCCGCGCTCACCGTGTTGGCCTGGCTTGTGCTGGCGCAGCTGCAGCCGTCACCCGCGTCGGCGCAGAAAGCGACGGGAGCGACAACTACCAACGTCGGCGATTGTGATGGTGATTGCGCGGATCCCACGCCCACTCCTACACCGACGCCAAGCGCATCGCCTTCGCCCAATCCCTCTCCAACGTCCCAAGCGTCACCGGCGCCGACGCCGACCGGCGCGGATTCCAGCGGCGGATCGATCGGCGGTCTGGCCAGGCAGCGCTTCAACCAGATGATCACCAACCGCGTGCTAGGCTCGGTGCTGCTCGGCGTCAACGAGCAAGTCAATTGCAGCGACTGCGTCAGCGCGTTCGGATCCGCCGGATCGTTCTCGGCCGGCATTCACGGCCGCAAGGAACTCACACCCAATCTGTCCCTGCTGGCAGGCATCGCCTACACCCAATAAAGCGAAGGCGGCTATAGCGTCACCAGCGCGCCGATCGGAGCGTTCGCGCTTCGCTACGATTTCGCCGACTGGGGATCGTCGCGGCCGTTCTTCGACATCGGTGCCATCCTGTCGCCGTCCGAGAAGGTGCGCTATCGCCGCAGCTACATCACGAGCTTCGGCCCGGTTTCGGTCGATGGCCAAACCAGCAGCGAGAACTACGGCGCCTATGGCCGGGCGGGCTGGATCAGCCGGCTGTCGCCGCGCGACGAGGTCGCCGCCTCCGTTGAGATCTGGCAGCTCTGGCAGCGGGTGAACGGCTACACGGACCCGACGGTCGCGTTCAATCCGTTCGACGCCTCGATCGCGACCGGCACCGACCGCACCAATCTCGTCAAGCTCGGCGGACAGTGGACGCATCTGTTCGGCAACAATGTCGAGGGCAACATCAATGGCGGGTTCGTGCAGTCGTTTGCGAACCATTCCGGCATCGTCGCCGCGGTGACCGGCGACGGCACCGTGACACCGACAATCGGAAACCAGAGCTGGATCGAATATGGCGGCCGGCTCGGCTTCCGGATCAGCAAGGGCTGGGTCGCCGACCTCTTCGTCAACGGCACCGCGGGCCCGCAGCCAGTCGGCAACACCATCCACGGCGGCGTCGGGCTGCGGGTGAATTACTGAGCCGCAGCGTCGGCGCCGTGCGCGGCCTTTCGAACGGCTCTGTCCAAAAAAGCTTCCAGGGCCACGATGCAGTCGCGATCGCGATAGACGCGATGCTTGTTCGCCGCGATCCTGACGGACAATTCAATCCGTCTCGTGACATTGCGGCCGAGAACACCCGCGATCGAAACATAGTCTTCAATCGTCCGCGCCGTCGTCTCGCCGATATCCATCATGCCCAGGATAGCGGCGGTATGGCGTCCGCGCATCATCTCTCCGGCGAACGAAACGATCGGAAGGTTGTGAACCAGGCCCTCCAGGATCGAGTTGCAACCTGACCATCCGATGCTGTCGAGGACGACGTCGCATTGGCCGATTGCCGCGACGAAGCGATCCGGCTCAAGTCTCGGCAGGAAGACGCAATGGTTTTCGGAGTTAAGACCGACAGCTTTGAACGCGCGCCGGAGCCGGCTTCGAAACATCTCGGTGACGCCCCTGCCGCCTCCGAATTCGATAAAGGTGAACTGACAGTCCGGAACCTCGACTGCGATGCGCGCGAACACGTCGTCAAATTGCGGCAGATATTTCGGCAATGACTGACAACACCAATAGACGACGGCGTCCGCGCGCAAGCCCAACTGTGCCCGGTCGATCGCAAGCGGCGGAACGTCGGCCGGCTCATGATAGATCGAAAGACCAGGCAGCCGGATCAGCTGTTCGGAATAGTGATCCACTGCGCTCGCGGGTTCCATGAGATCGCTGCTGATGAAGTAATCGATCGTCGGAAATCCGCTGGTGACGGGATGTCCCCAAGAAGCGCATTGAACCGCCGCGAGCCGTTGCGCCGCCAGTTGAGCCGACACCTTGTCCATGCCGATTTCGGGGAAAATCAAAACATGAGGCGCGTCGGCCAATATCGTGCGCCGCCAGGCATCGAGCGATAGCGGACCCTGCACGAAACGATCGCACAACTTCTCCGCGGCGTCGGTTTCGCCATCGCGGTCGGCGCTCGTGTAGTAGCCTGAAACATGAAATAGGGTCCGGTCCAGCATCTTGAGCCATCCCTTGACCGGAATTTTCCAATTCGAGTGCTGCCTGAAAAATCCGCTGACGATACCGAGCCTGATCGGTTCGCGCGGGCCCGGAGGATTTGGCAAAGCAGCCGTCGTGTACCTTGCAGCCATAATTCTGCACACAAGCCGTCCGTACTGGAATTGCAGTTCTCGATCGTTACGGCCCTGGTAGGGCAGATAAAACGGCTGATGGGAGCCGACCGCCTCCGCGAGCGCCGCGGGCGCGCCGGCCCTTTCCAGATCGGCGCAGAGCCTGGCCAGCCGGCTCGCATAGGCGTCACGCCGCTCGGCGATGTCAGATGCGTCCTCGTAAATCGCCGGAAGCTCCGCCATGCACAGGGCCAGTTCGGCCTGCCAAAAATCCGGCTTGAGCGCGAACGCCCGGGCGAAATGGGCTCTCGCTTCCTCGATCCTGGTCTCGCCGCGCAGCGCCACGCCACAATTGTAATGAGCCATGAAAGAGCCCGGATCGATTCTAAGCGCCGTCTGGTATTGCGCGATCGCCTCGTCGCGCCGTCCAAGCGCGCGGAGAATATTGCCAAGATTATTGCGCACGCCGGCGCTGTCGGTACGCAGCGCGACCGCGCGCTGCGCATGCGCGAGCGCCTCGGGCAGGCGATTCCTGTCCTGAAGCAAGGAGGCCAGATGGATGTGGGCATCGGCAAAATCGGGGCGCTGGGCGATCGCACGCCGATAATGCTTCTCGGCATCCGGATGTTGGCCGGCGAGTTCGAACGCCGAGGCCAGGTTAAAATGCGCAACGGGAGATTCCGGCGTGCTTTTCAGGACCAGCTCAAACTGCGCCACCGCTTCGTCGAAGCGTCCCAGCGAACGTAATCCCCGGCCGAGATTGGTGCGAGCCTCGCTATATCCCGACCTGAGCGCCACGGCCCGCTCGAAACAGGATATCGCATCCGCAAATAATCCGCCGGCTGCGAGAATCACGCCTCGGTCGTTGTGCGCCTCGCCAAAATCCGGATCGATTGTCACGGCCCGGCCGACAAGCGACGCCGCATCGGGACGTTTCAATTGATGGGCGACCACGCCCAAAAGATGGAACGCCCGCGCGTTGTTTGGATCGGCGTCGCAGACGGTCCGGTAGAGGCGTTCAGCGTCGACCAGTCGACCGGCGCGATGATGAGCCATTGCGGCTGCAAGCGTCTGTTCGGAGCGGTCCGCGGCGCTCATGGCGATGTCTCGAACCCCAGAGAGCCCACGTCAGTCGCAAGACCGATAGCGCCCGAGACCGAGGTCGACCTCGCAGGGGCTGCCATAGACCCAGACCGGCTGGTCGCAGGGCAGCGCGCGCGTCGCTCGGTCCCGCGTCATGCATGCGATGTTCGAAGCCGGATGAAGCACCAGCCGGCCGCCGCCATAGGGCGCCGGCAGCACGGGTGGCTCCTGATAGCGGACAATGTGCGCGTAGTGATGGCGCCTCGGCGCCTTATGGGCAGTGGCCCATCCATTGCCGCCGAGGGCGAGAATCGCGGCGAGCGCGACGATGGTTCGCATCAGCATGGTCCCTGTCCTTTATTCTCAAGCGCCTTCGATCGAGAATGCGGCCGGCGGCCGGCCGGCAAGCCAAGTCTGCCACATCCGCGCATAGGCCGCCTCGATATTTACGGTCAATTTTGGCAGATCAAATAATGCACTGGTGTCGCGATTGTTCTGCAGCTTCTGCCGCAGCGCGATCAGGCGTTGCGGGCTCCGCGCCAGGGCCAGCGCCGCCTGTTCATATTCTTCAAGCGATTTCGTCACCAGTTCCGGCATGTCGATCGCCATCAGAAGGCCACCCGCAACACGGCCCGCGAAGGTGTCGCCGCTGCAGGTTAGCACGGGCAGTCCGGCCCACAGCGCATCGCTGGCCGTGGTGTGCGCGTTGCAGGGTAAGGTGTCGAGAAACAGATCGGCATGCCGGTGGCGTTCGAGATGTTGGGCTGGCGGAACAACCGGCGCAAAGATCAGCCGGCCGGAGTCGACGCCGCGTTCTTCGGCCTCAAAACGCAGATTGCCAGGAATCAGCGGGTTTGCCTCAAGCAACCACAAAACGCTGCCGGGCACCGCGCGAAGCAGACGCATCCAGATATCGAAGAACGCCGGCGAGATCTTGTAACTGTTGTTGAAACTGCAGAACACCAGCCCTTCGGCCGGCAGTCCAAAATCCTGTCGCGACGTGCCGGCATTCGCCACCTCACGCCTTCTGTCGTTCGCCTGATAGCTGCCGGGAAGATGAACCAGCCTTTCCGAAAAGAACGGCTGCTGGCTACCTGGAGCGACGAAGCGGTCTACAATGATGTAGTCGATGAAGTCCGCGCCCATGGTCGCGGGGTATCCGAGATAACTCACCTGCACCGGCGCGGGGCGATAAGCCGATATCGCCGGCCGGGCGAGATGAGTGTAGCCCTTCAGATCAACGAGGATATCGATTTGGTCGGCATGAATGAGCTCTGCGGCCTCGCGGTGGGACAGCGCGCGAATGTCGACAAAACGATCGAACGCCGCAGCAAGCCGCGCCCGCATCGGGCTACGATCGTCGGGGCCGTAGGAATAGGCGAAAACCTCGAAGCGGTGACGATGGTGGCATTCGAACAATTCCGCCATCAGCTGCGCGGTGGCGTGCTGATGAAAATCTCCGGATAGATAGCCAAGACGGATGCGTTCTCGCTCGGCGCGCGGCTTGGGGTCGGGCACGGCTTCCCGTGGCGGGCCGATCGATGAGGCCCAGCGCCGGGCGCAGATCAATTGATCCGACGCGGATGCCTGGTTCGAGAGTAGGTAAAACGGTGGAACGCGAATCCCGCGGCGTGCCATGTCGACCAGTTTTTCCTGATCGGCTTCGTAATCGCCCCACTCACACGCCTGCGCGCGATGATAAACCAGTTGGCTGAACGCGTTCGCGTCATCGGGCCGTAGACGCAAGGCATCGCGATAGGCGGCGATCGCGCCAGTGAGATCGCCGAGTTCTCGCCGCGCATTTCCCAGATTGCAAAATGCCTCGGGAAAATCTGGCCTGTGGGTCAATGCCTGCTCGAACGCCACGCGCGCCTCGTCAGCGCGCCCCTCCGCCAGTAACGCCGTTCCCATATTGTTGCAGGAATCGGCGTGAGCCGGCATCCGTGCCAGCAGCCGGCGGTAAAGCTCGACCGCCTCACCGGCGCGGCCCATTTCCTGCAGCACGATACCGGCGTTGTTGATCGCGTCGGTGTAATCCTGGCGAAGTTCGATGGCGTGCGCATAGGCCGCCAGCGCCTCTTCCTGTCTTGCCAGCTGTTGCAGCACGGTGGCGCGATTGTAAAACGCCTCGGCGTAGTCCGCCTGAAGCGCGATGGCCCGGTCAAAAGCCGCCAGCGCCGCGTCGAGGCGCCCCTCGTCCTTCAACACGGTTCCCAGATTGTTGTGGACCGCGGCAATCCCGGGAGCGAGTTCAATAACCCGTCGATACGAAGATTCGGCGGCCTCCAGTTGATACTGCTGATGCAGGACAATGCCGAGATTGAATTGGGCCTCCGCATATCCCGGCCTCAGTCTGACCGCCTCGTGATAGGCCGCTGCCGCCTGGTCGAGTCGGCCTTGCATCTGAAAAAGTACGCCGATGTTATTGTGGACTTCAGCATAATCGGGTCTTGCGGCAACGGCGGCGTGATAGGACGCCATGGCCTCTTCGAGATTGCCTTGCTGCCTGAAGCCATTGCCGAGCGCCAAAAACGCTTCGGCATAATTCGGATTGAGTTTGATGGCGTGCTGGTGCGCGGCAATGCCGTCGGCCAGCCGGCCCTGCTGCTGCAACACCGATCCGAGATTGTGATAACCCGCTGGAGCGTTCGGCTGCAGCCTGATCTCTTGCCGCATCAGCCGCTCGGCGCCTGCGAGATCGCCCTGCTGAGCCGCGATGATCGCAAGATTGCCGTAGGCGGCGGCGTTTCTGGGATCAGCCGTCAACACTTCCCGATAAAGAATTTCCGCACGTTCGACGGCGCCGTTGCGATGAGCCTCGATGGCTTTCCTGAAGAGATGTTCCGATGCCGTCGTCATTTAGGGCGCGCCATGGCCGTTCACTGGATTGCTTCATCGCGCTGCTCCCCGGCGAAAAGCACGGCCAGATTCTCAGGGTTGCCGGTAGTTGGTGTATTGGATTTCAAAACTCTGCGCGCCGTATAGCTTGACGTAGACAAACGGGCCGGTGAGCCGCACCTCTTCCATCGATCGCGGGCCCTTGAATATCGTCGCGTAATTTTCGTAACCGGGAGCATACACGACCGCCGTCCCCGTCGGCGGCGACACGGTGACGATCATCGTCACCGACGTCGCGGAATCCGGGACGTATTGCGTGACGTCCACCTTGACCGGAACCGGTTCAGGGGGCGCTTCCGGCTGAACTTCGGATTGCGCCATTTGCACAAGGGCTGGCGGCGGCTGCAAATCGATCATGTGATTTCTCTACCAAAGAGGGACTCGCCATGCGAGTCCCTCTTCTTCATCGCTCTGTTCCCACTCAGAAGTCGAATGTCAGACCGGTGGTGGCCGCCTTGAGGGTTGCGCCGCCGATGGTGTCGTTGGCGGCATCGCGACTGCAGACCTGGT
>Ga0209890_10000572_pt1 | contig 17046 bp, 13 predicted proteins | sample OrgsoiDNA2013049_FD_185799 | JGI IMG/M metagenome (GOLD analysis project Ga0209890, IMG submission 185799) | Permafrost soil microbial communities from the Arctic, to analyse light accelerated degradation of dissolved organic matter (DOM) -... | ecosystem: Environmental > Terrestrial > Soil >...
TGTGGCGTCAACGGTCCCGTTTGTGCCCGCGAGCGCGATCAGCCTTCGAGGAATTCCAGCGAGCCCAGATAGTCGTTCTTGCCGATCTCCACGCCGCCTTGACGCAAAATATCGTAGGCCGTCACGACGTGGAAGTAGAAGTTCGGGATCTGGCGGGCGATCAGGTACTCCTCGGCCCGCAGGCTCTTGCCCGGGCGGTTCGGCCGGTCGGGCAGCTTGACCGTCTGGTCGGCCTTGGTCCGCTCGAAGTCCTTGGCCGACAGCGTCTCCAGGTACGCCAGGCACTTGCCGATCCGCGCTCGTAGCTCGCCGAAGGTCTTCTCGTTGTCCTCGTGCTTGGGGGCGTCCTTGACTGCCAGGTTCGCCGCCGTCGCCTTGGCGGTGTCACAGGCGATCTGGATCTGCAGCGTGAACGGCAGCATGTCGGGGGCGAGCCGCTGCGCGAGGAAGTTGTTGACGTCGAACTTGCGGGCGTCGGCGTGCTTCTCGGCGCGCTCCATGATGGAGTCCAGGTTCTTGAGCGAGCGCATGAACTGACGAATGATCAGGTGATACATCGTGACCTCCGGGAATGTGGGCACCGGATCTACCTCGGCCGGAGCACCCCGGCCACCCGTGGCCGTCGATCGCTTCCCCCCTGATTCGAAAAGGCGCAAAATCGGCCCATGAAGCCCTCCCTTAGCTTTGCTGTGCGCAAGTTTTTGCTTCCCGTTTGCGGCTTGGCGCTGGTGCTGGCGTCGCCCGCGCGGGCGACGGTCACGGAGCCCGACAACACATCGTTGCCGCAGCCCGCGCCCGCGGCGGAGATCAGCGTAGTCACGAGCCGCGGCTTTCTCGCCAGCGACGACACGCTCGCCGGGCTCTTCACGATTCGGGGCGAGAACATCGACCCCGTGAAGGATGCCCACCAGACGCCCGGCACCTTTTCGCCACAGTGCGGGTTCACGGGTCAGATCGTCCTCCATGGCGGAGGGTGCGCGAACGCTCTCGGGTGGTACAACGTCACGACGGGAAGCACGACGCCGCCTCCTGCCGCCCAGATCTATACGCTTGTCCCCGCCAATCTGAAGCAACCACCACCCAACGGCATCAGCTGCACGGACGGCGACTTTTGCCCGATGGCCCAACCGAACACCAATCCGGGTCAGGTTGGCCAACACACCTGGGTCGTCTACAGCTGGAATGCGTCGTCGATCGCCAGCAACCCCAACTACAAGGGGGGCCAGGTTGGGTTCGCGCTCATTGGCAACTCTGGCCAGTGTTCGCAGACGAAATATTCGCAAGCAGAGCTCAACACGATTTCAACTAAGTACGGCGTCCCCTGGGTCACGACGCTGATCTATCAGTCCACTGTCAATCCGAGCGCCTACTACATCGCTTATGAGGATCTCCCGATGCCCGCGTCGGACTGGAAGGGGGGCGGCTGCGACGGCGACTTCAACGACTTCGTCTTCTACGTCACTGGCCTCGACTGTCAGGGGGGCGGCGTTGATTGCCCGACCGGCATGCCCGGAATCTGCGCCGACGGGACCACGCAGTGCTCGAACGGCGGCATGACGATTACCTGCGAGCCGAACCTCAAGAAGGCGACAGAGGTCTGCAACGGCCTCGATGACGATTGCGACGGCACCGTCGACAACCCCGACGCTCCTAACCTTTGTCCGACGGGGCAGGTGTGCAGTCAGGGGACCTGCGTCTTTCCCTGTACGAACAACGAGTTCCCCTGCGGTCCGCCGACCGTTTGCGATAGCGCCGACGGGCTCTGCAAGGATCCTTCGTGCGTCGGCAAGATGTGCGGCTCCGAGGAGGTCTGCTACCAGGGGATCTGTATCGGCGGGTGCAAGGGCGTGATGTGTCCTGACGGACAGGTCTGCCGGCTCGGAAACTGCGTCGACCCGTGCGCCAACGTCACATGCGACAGCACGCAGGTCTGCGACAACGGCGTTTGCGTCGCGCCCTGCTCATGCCGGGCTTGCCCGACGGGGCAAACCTGCTTGAAGAGCGGCAGCTGCGTCGACACCGGATGTGACAAGGTCACCTGCCATCCACCCTCGACCGTGTGCGTGAAGGGCGCCTGCCAGGACGGCTGCCAGGGCGTCGTCTGTCCGACGGGACAGGTCTGCTCGGGCGGCGAGTGCGGCATTCCCGACGGCGGCATCGTAGTCCCACATCCCGACGGCGGGGTGCCGACGACGGGAACCGGTGGCACCACCGGAACGGGCGGGCGAACCAACACCGGCGGCACGACCGGCGCGGCCGGCAGCTCCGCCACGGGCGCCGGAGGGACCGGGGCGGGCGGGACTTCGATGGCGCGCGAAGGGGGCATCACGACCTGCAGCTGCGACACCTCCAGCGGCCCCGGCGCGGGCGGCCTCGCGCTCCTGCTGGCGGCGCTCGGTATCGCGTCGCTTCGCGGTCGCGCGCGAGCAGGCGTTCCACGCGGCCGGCGCCAGTAACTCGGATCGCTCACGACCCGCGAGTCGCGCCGGTCATGCCAGACGATCGCGGGTCGGACGGGTCGGGAGAACGTTCAGAACGAAAGTCAGTAAGCCGGCGGGGCCCAGAAGCCTTGCTGCCAGACCCAGGTGTAGCCGTTCCACGCCCAGTGGGGGGCGACCCAGTTCCAGCCGGAATAGGGGGCGTACGACCAGGCCGGGCCGACCCAGACGCGCGCGCCGCCGCGGAAGCCCCAGTAGCCGGGGATGTAGGCGCGGCCACCCACGGGTCGTACGCCGACGACCGGGCCGCGGAAGGGCGCAGGTCCGCGGTAGTAGCCGGGCGCGACGCGACCGCCACCGTAGGGCCCTTGGGCGAGGAGGCCGCCGTGGAATCCGACGGCGGGTGCAGCGTGGAAGCCACCACCGTGGAATCCGACGGCCGGTGCAGCGTGGAAGCCGCCCCCGCCGCCATGGAAGCCGCCCCCGCCATGGAAGCCGCCGCCGTGACCGCCGCCGCGCGCGAATGCGGCCGCGGGAGCCGCCAGCAACGTCAACCCGAGCACAGCCGTCAAAAACCTTTTCATGACTTGGTCCTCCGTCCCTTCAGATGAAGGACACGCCGGATCGGTCGCTGGTAAGTGGGCTGGACCACGCTGTGGCTTGGACGCCGTGTGCCAACTCTTGTTAGATCAGCAGCTCATGCCTCCAGGGAAGCCCAGCGGCGCGGCGACCGGCGCCGCAAAGCCCGACGGCGCGCGCGTCATGGCCGAGCCGTGGCTCACGCCGCGCGCGCGGCGGATCGTCGCTGTGCTGGCCGGGATCTACGCGCTGTTCGTCTGGATGGACGGCGCGGGGATCGGCCTGCCCGACGCGATCCTTCCGTTGCCGGTACGGTTCTTCGTGCAGGAGGCGGCGCTGTTTCCGCACGCGGCGCGCGACGCGATCGAGTGGCGCGCCGAAGGGTGGCGCTGCGACCTCGGCCGGTTCGAGGAGATCGACGTGCGGCCGCTCTTCCCGATTCGGCGCGACGACAAGGAGAGCCGCTTCTACCGTGCGATGTTCTTCCACTACCGGCAGCGGCGCGTGCTCGAGGCGCTGGACCAATTCATCGTCAAGGAGCACAACCGCGCGCACCCGGAGGCGCGCATCGGCGGCGTCATGCTGCTCGACCTGCGCATCCCGATTCCGCCACCAGGGACGCCGGAGCGGCGCTACGAACGGTTGCCACTCACCGACTATCCGCAGGAGGTCGAGCGTAAGTATTGGTACGTGACCGCGTCGGATGACCGCACGCGCCGCTGCGAGGAGCTGGGCGCTCCATGAGGCGGCCGCCGCGCGAGGTGACCTGGCGGACGCGCCTCGAAGACTGGCTGAATGCGCCGCAGCCGATCGAGCGGCTGGCGCTTGCCCGCATCGTCCTGCCGCTGATCTTGCTGGCCTTTCAATCCTCGCGCTTGATTCACGCCGATCACTGGCTGAGCCCGGTCGGCTTCCGCGTCCCCTACCTCGGTGGCCACGACTGGCGCCAACCGCTCTACATCCCGCCGGTGTCGTCGGGCGTCGCCTGGACGGTGGCGATCCTGACGGTGGTCAGCGGGCTCGCGCTCGCGGCCGGATTCTTCACCCGCGCGTCGGCTGGGCTGTTCGCGGCGCTGCTGGCGTATCTGGCGCTGGCCGATCGGCTGGAGGCATTCACGGTCAGCAAGCTGGGACCGATGCTGGCGCTTGCGCTCTGCCTCAGCCCGTCGGGCGCGCGTTATGGCATCGACGCCTGGCGGCGGCGGCGACGAGCTCCGGCGGCGCCGGTGCCGACGCACGTCTCGGGGGGCGTCATTCGGTTCTTCCAGGTTTTTCTCTGCGCGATGTACTCGGGCGCGGGGATCGCCAAGCTGCGCGGCGACTGGCTGGGGGGGGACGTGCTCTGGAGCCATCTGCACGACAACTACCAGACGACGATCTCCTGGCTGCTGGTGCGCGCGGTTCCGGGGTGGGGGTGGCAGGTCTTGCAGTACCTGTCGTTGATCTTCGAGACGGCGGCGCCGCTCTGGTTCGCGCTCCCCTGGACGCGCCGGTACGCGGTGCTGGCGGGGCTCGGCATGCACGCGCTCATCGGGCTGATGTTCGGGCCGGTGATCTGGTTCGCGCTGCTGATGAGCACGCTGCTGCTGGCCTGCTATCTCCCGGAGCGCTGGCTGTATCGGCTGTTTCGTCGCGAGATCGCACCCGCTCAGGCCCCGCTTGTGCCGATCGCCCAGGGTCGCTAAGCGCCCGCTAAGCGGAAGACGGGGAGGGGGCGGGTGACTCGGCGAGGGCCGCGTCGCGGGCGCGCTCGGCCGCCGACTGGCGGGTCCAGCGGCGCTCGCCGGCGTGGGCCAGCACCAGCAACGCGGGCTGCAGGAGGCGCGGCAGCACGGCGAGGATCAGCGCGCCGCCGATGACGACGATCGCCAGCGGCTTCTGCGTGTCGGCGCCGATGCCGTGCGAGAGGGCGGCGGGCGTTAGCCCCAGCATGGCCACGAAGGTCGTCATGAGGACGGGGCGCAGGCGCCGCTCGGCCGCTTCGCGGGCCCCCTGCTCGAGGCCGTGCCCGTCGTCCCAGAGCCGCTGCGCGTAGGTGACGACGATGAGGGCGTCCTGCACGGCGATGCCGAAGATCGAGATGAAGCCCATCGCCGCCGAGATCGAAAAGTGCGTGCGCGTGAGGAGCAGCGCCAGGATGCCGCCCGTGCAGGCCACCGGGATGCCGCCCAGGACTATCAGCATGTCTTTCCAGTTCTTCACCGACGAGTAGACCAGCATGGCGATCACCAGCAGCGTGATCGGGATGATCAGGCTCAGACGTCCGGTCGCCTCGTTGAGCTGGTTGATCTCACCGGCCCATTCGAGGTGCGTGTCGTAGGGGAGCCTCACCTTCTCGGTGATCTTCTGGCGCGCCTCGTCGATGGTCGAGGCGAGGTCGCGGCCGCGCACCGAGAACTTCACCGGCGCATAGCGGCGGTTGTCTTCGCGGTAAATGAGCGACGGGCCGTCCTCCTCGGCGATCTGCGCCAGCTCGCCCAGCGGCACCTGCGCGCCGTCGGGCGTCGCCACCAAGATGTTGCGGATCGCCTTCAGATCTTTGCGAAACGCCGGCGCCCAGCGAACGGTGAGGTCGAAGCGTTTTTCTCCTTCGTAGACCTGCGTGACCGCCTGGCCGCCGATCGCCGCCTGCACGACCGCCTCGACGTCGCCGACGTTCAGGCCGTAGCGGCCGCACTGAACGCGGTCGGGCGCGATGCGCACGTTGGGCTGGCCGAGCGAGGGGAAGAGGCCCAGATCTGCGACCCCCTTCACCGTCGACATCACGTCGACGATCTCGTTCGCCTTCGCCTCGTTGACGCGCAGGTCGGGGCCCACGACCTTGACCGTGTTCTCGCCTTTGACGCCGGAGAGCGCCTCCTCGACGTTGTCCGAGATCATCTGCGAGAAGTTGAAGATGACGCCCGGAAAGGCCTGCACGAGCTGCTTCGAGAGCGCGGCGGTCATCGATTCTTTCGTGACACCCCTTCGCCATTCCTGGGAGGGTTTGAGCGGCGCGAAGAGCTCGATGTTGTAGAAGCCCGAGACGTCGGTGCCGTCGTCGGGGCGCCCCAGCTGTGAGACGACCGTGGTGATCTCCGGGCGCGTGCGGTGCGCGAGGTCGCAGTGGTCGACGTCCTCGCAACCGAGGATCACCGCGCGCATGCGGCCGACGTACTTCGACGACTGCTCGAGCGAGATCGACATCGGCAGCGTGGCCCGGATCCAGAAGTTTCCCTCTTCGAGCTTGGGCATGAATTCCCGCCCCAGCGTCGTCCCGGCGCCGAGGCTGGCCAGCACCACCACCGTGCTGATCACGACGGCGGCGCGTTTGTGACGCAGCGAAAAGGCGAAGAGCGGCAGGTAAAACCGTTTCAGCGTGCGCATGAGCCAGTTGTCTGGCTCTTCTTCGTGATCGTTCAGCGTATGGAAACGACCGGTGTCGCCGGTCGCCTCGCCGGCACCGGCGACATTGGCGGCGGTCACACGAGGTCCGGCGACCTTCAAGCCCCGCTCGGCCAGCACCGGCGTCAGCGTGAGCGCCAGGACGATCGCGCCGCCAATGGCGAAGGCGTAGGTGTGCGCCATCGGCGAGAAGATCACGCCGGCCACCCCCGTCAGCGTGAAGAGCGGGATGAAGGCCACCGCGATCACCAGCGTCGAGGAGAACATCGGCGGGCCGACCTCGCTGGCCGCCAGCAAGATCCGTTCGATCTTGTTCCGTTTTCCGGGCGCCGACAGATGCCGGAAGATGTTCTCCATCATGATCACCGTCGAGTCGACGACGATCCCGAAGTCGACCGCGCCCAGCGAAATGAGATTGGCGGGCGTCCCGGTCCCCACCATGCCGATGAAGGCGATCATCAGCGCCAGCGGGATATTGAGCGCGGTGATGATCGCCGCCCGTCCGTGACCGAGAAAGAGCCACAGCACCAGAGCGACCAGCACCATCCCGACCAGCAGGTTCTCGATGACCGTGTGGGTGGTCAGCTCGACCAGGTTGGCGCGGTCGTAGTAGGTCTCGGTGTGCATGCCGGGCGGCAGGACATGGTCCCGGACGATCTCGGCGGCCTTGTCGTGCACGTGGTCGAGCGTCTTCAGCGAGTCGCCGCCGTAACGCATGAGGATCGTCCCCTGCACGACGTCGGGGTCGAGGTCCTTGCCGACGATCCCCAGCCGCGGCGAGTGCCCCACCGACACCTCGGCCACGTCGCGGAGACGCACCGGCGTGCCGTGCTGCTCGGCGAGCACCACCTCGCGGATGTCGGAGAGAGAATGGAAGAGGCCGATGCCGCGCACGTTGAACGCCTGCTCGCCGAGCGTGAGGCGCTGGCCACCGACGTTCTGGTTGGCGTTCGCCAGTCCGCCGACCAGCTGGCTGAGCGAGAGGCCGTGCCCCTTCAGCCGGTAGGGGTCGACCTCGACGTGGTACTCCTTGGTGAAGCCGCCGTACCCAACGACGTCGATGACGCCCGGAGCCTGGCGGAATTGACGCTCCAGCGTCCAGTCCTCGGCGGTCTTGAGGTCGGTCAGGTCATAGCCGTCGCCGCGCACGACGTAGCGGTAGACCTCGCCGATGGCGCTCCAGGGGGAGAGCTGCGGCGCCAGGCCGGGCGGCAGCGAGACGAAGTTGAGTCGGTTCAGGACCCGCTGCTCGGCGGTGTGATAGTCGGCGTTCCAGGTGAAATAACACTTCACGTCCGAAAGACCGAACAGCGACTGCGAGCGGAGGTGGTCGAGATCGATCATCCCGTTCAGGCCGTTCTCGAGCGGGATCGTCACGTAGCGCTCGACCTCCTCGGCGCTCCAACCATTCGGCTGGGTGATGATCTCGATCATCGGCGGCACCGGATTGGGGTAGGCCTCGATGTCGAGCTGCTTGTAGCAATAGAGCCCGAGCGCCAGGAGGCCGCCCGCCAGGATCAGCACGAACGCCGGCATCCGCAGAACGAAACGGACGACGCGCTGGATCACGGCTCAGAGCATTCCGGAGAGGAGGATCGCGCCCGAGGTGACGACCCGATCGCCGCGGTTCACGCCGCGCACGATCGGCAGGTAGTCGGTCCCTTCGTCCTCGTTGACGGCGACGATCCGGCGGCTGAACTTGATGCGGCCGTCGGGCGCGTTGCCGGTCTCGACGAACACCACCGTCTGGTCACCGATGCGCAGCAGCGAGGCGCGCGGCAGCGCCGCCACCGACGGCGCCGCGACGGCGATGGAGACAGTGGCGTACATCTCGGGCTTGAGCTCGCGGCCAGTGTTGGGGATCGAGCAGCGGACGCGCGCCGTGCGCGAAACGGGATCGAGCGCGTCGGAGATCCAGTCGACTTTCCCGGAGAACACCTTTTCGGGATAAGCGACGACCTTGATGCTGACGGCCGCGCCGCGCCGCACGCGCGCCAGATCCATCTCGAACAGGTCGGCGAACACCCAGACCGAGTCGAGCTCACCGACGGTGAACAGCTCGACCGCGGTGCCGCCCGAGTACTGCCCCTGCACCTCGGCCCCCGGGTTCACGTTGCGGGCGATCACCTCGCCTTCGATCGGCGCCCGCAGCGTGAACTCTTGCGACACGGCGTCGGTCGAGGAGTTGCGAAACAGGCGCGCCTTTTGCCTGGCGCGGTCCATCTCCGCCCTGGCCTTGCCGTAGCTGTCCTCGGCCGACTCGAAGTCGCGCTGCGAGCCGGCGTGCGCGTCGAACAGCTCCTTCTGGCGGCGAAAGTCGTGCTCGGAGGCGACCAGATCGGCCTGGGCCTTGCCGTAGTCGGCGAAGGCGTTGCCGACGTCGGGCGATTCGATCGTCGCCAGCGCCGCGCCCTTTTTCACGCGCTGGCCCGGGTCGGCCACGATGCGTTTGATCCGCCCGGTCACCGGCGAAAAGAGGTGCGCGACCCGCAGATCGTCGAAGGAGACTTTGCCGCTGGTGACGATCTCGTTGCCGACGCCGTGCTCTGCGACGGGCTCGACCTGGACCTTGGCGTCGCGAATCTGTTGCGCCGTCAACCAGACCTCGCCTTCGGGTGGCGGCGCGACCGCGTTGGTCGCGGCCGGGGCGCTCCGGCAGCCGGTCAGCGGGACGGCCGCCGCGGCGCTCAACATCAGCGCGGCGAGGCGCACCCAGCTCCAGGTCGGCCTCCTCGGCGACGTCGACGTCGGCCTTTCTTGCGAAGGTGTCATTGCACCAGCTCCGTGGCGGTGGCGGACTCGATCTGGAAGATGGCGTTCCAGTAGGCGGTCAGGTTCTGGATGTACTCGCCTTTCACGGCGACGTACGTCCGTTGCGCGTCGAGGTACTCCAACAACGAAGCGGCCCCCTTCTGGTACTGAAGCGCAACCAGCTCGCGCGCGCGTTGCGCCCGATCGAGCAGGCGCCCTTCCATCCGCTGAACCTGATGCTGCGCCGTCTGGTAGCCGGCGTAGGCGTTCTCCACGTCGGCCACCACCTGGGCCCGCAGCTTGGCCGCCTGGGCGTCTTGCGTCCGCGCGTCGGCCTCGGCCTTCTTGATCTCGCCTTGCTGCTGGTAGAAGAGCGGCAACGTTCCGGTCAGCGAGATCTCCAAGGTCGGCGGCGAGACAGCCCCGGAGCCGGTCCCCTGCTCGGAGTACTGCGCACCGAGACCGAAGTCGGGGAAGCGCTGGCGGTGGGCGAGGGCGACCGACTGCGCAGCCCGCGTTCGTTGACTCTCCTGCGCTCGAAGATCGGGGCGCGCCTCCATCGCGCGCTCGACCAGCGCCGCGAGACTGGTGCTCTGCAGCGCCGGTGTCCTCGCGCGGAGCTGGCTGGTGTCGACGGTGAAGTCGTTGAAGACGTGTCGCTGCCCGAGGAGAAACGCCAGCTGCACCTTGGCGTTCCGAACCGCCAGGGTGGCGGCGTCGACCATCTGTTCCGCCTCCAGCTTGGCTGTCTCCGTGCGCGACAGATCGACCTCGGAGATCGCGCCGCTCTTGTAGCGAATCTGGTTCAGGTCGAAGGTGTGCGTCGTCGACTCCGCGGTCTCATGGGCGAGCGCCAGCGCCTCGCCGGCCGCGACCGCCTGGTAGTAGATCTGTTTGACCTGCAGCTCGAGCGTCCGCAGCGCGTCCGCTCGTCCGAGCCGCGCGGCTGCCAGCGCCGCGTCGGCCACGCTCCGGCGCAAGCCGCGCTTGCCCGAAAGCGTGTCGACGATGGCGTTGGAGTCACCGAGGCCGACGAACCAACCGTTGTGCGACTCGAAGGCGCTACGCTGGAAGAACGAATGGTAGTAGCCGCCGCCCACGCTGGGGTTCTGGATGGCGCCCGCCGCCTGCGCGTCGCCCGCCGCCCCCTCGGCGGCCGCCTCGGCGATCAGCAGGTCGAGGCCGTGCGCCCGGAACAGCGCCACCGCCTGGTCGAGGGTCAACGTGGGCGGAATGGCCGCTTCGGGCGGAAGCTCTGCCGCGGCGGCCACCGGGGCCAGAGCTGCCAAGGCAGCGACAATCGGGACGATCATGAGGGCACGCGAGAACACGCGGGGGCCTTCTGCAAGACCCGTGCTCTACCGTAAGGTCATAAAATCCCGGGAAAATGGGGTGGGATGGGTCTCGAACGTCGCCCACCTAAAAGTTTCTTGTGTGTCTCGCGAAAGTTTCCTGTAGGCCAGCGTTCAGCCAAGGGCCAAGAGGCCGGGCTCAAGCAGGGCTCAGGCCGATCGAGCCGGCAGGACGATCGTCTCGCCGACGGCGGCGACGTGGGCGATCCCGTCGGCGAGGCCGCGCGCGACCGCGCCCTGGCGGAACAGCGCGGGCGGCTCATCGAGCGGCTCGTCGGTCAGCTTGAAGGTCCCCCAGTGCATCGCCACGACCCTGCGCGCGCCGAGATCCTGGAAAGCGCGCAGGGCGTCCTCCGGGTTCATGTGCTGCTTCGACATGAACCACTGCGGATCGTAGGCGCCGATCGGTAACAGCGCGACGTCGAGCTTGGGGAAACGCCGGCCGATCTCGGCGAACCCTTCGAAGTAGGCGGTGTCGCCAGAGTGGTAGATGGAAAGGCCCCCGCTCTCGAGCACGAAGCCGCCCCACAGCGCGCGATTCGCGTCGTTGAGCCCGCGGCGACTCCAGTGCTGGCTGGGGACGTAGGTGACGCGGACGCCGCCGACGTCGGCCGCGTCCCACCAGCCGAGCTCCGTCACCGGCAGGCGACCACCGATGAGCCGGGCATTCTCGAGACCGACCACGACCGGCGCGCCGACCGCGCGCAGCGACGGTGCGTCCATGTGGTCATAGTGGTTGTGGCTCACGAGCTGTGCGGCGATCGGCGGCAGCGCCTTGGCCGGCAGCGGGGGCTCGCCGTTCCGTTTGATCACCACGCTCACCGAGTCGCCGAGGACGGGATCGATCAGCAGCGACTGGCCGCCGAGCTGGACCAACCAGCTGGCATGCCCCAGCCAGGTGAGGCGCGCCCCCTCACCCGGCGCGGGCGGGATGCTCAGCGTCGCCGGATTGGGCGTCACCGCTGGGACAGCGACGCGCGCCGGGCTCTTGCGGCGTCGGCCGGCCAGCTTGTCGAGCACCGCCCACTTGTAGACCGCCTTGAACGGATGCGGCCCCGAGCCGTCGAGGTTGACGAAGCGCCCCTCCGGATCGCGGTGGAAGCGCTCGGCCGCGACAGCCGCGGGGGTCACCGGGAAGGTCGTGGCCGGATCGGGCATCCGCGGAGCTTAAGCTGGCCAATTCCCGCGCGCCAAAGCGACCGCGTGCCCCGCCTCCTGGTTACCTATGCGCGAAGTGGTGCCACAGGAGCCCGAACAGCGCGACCTGAGTCGCGACCGGGACGACACCGATCAGAAGAATCTGGCGGGCGATGCGCCGCGCACGCCGCCCGAAGGTGACCGGTTGGAGGCGGTCGCAAAGTCCGGTCACGACGACGCGCACCGGATCGTCGAGCTCGGCCTTCATCGCGGCCGCGCTCGGGTAACGCTCGGCGGGATCGCGACGGAGCGCGCGCAGCGCGATCTCTTCGGCCTGCCGCGAGAGGCACGGGTTCAGGCTGCGCGGCGACGGCGGATCGCCGAGAATGCGCGCGCTCGCGACGACGAAAGGGTCGTCGTCGGGAAATGGCGCCTGACCGGTCAGCATCGTGTAGAGGATGGCGCCGAGGGCGTAGACGTCGGCGCTGGTGCGGCCGCGCCGCCGGCGGATCTGCTCGGGGGCGACGTACTCGGCCGAGCCGATGGCCGGTGCCTGTCCGCCGAACGAGAAGCGCCCGGTCACCACGTCGTGCGCGAGGCCGAAATCGATCAGTCGGATCGATCCGTCGGGGCAGAGCATCACGTTGCCCGGCTTGAGGTCGTAGTGCACGAAACCACGGCCGTGCAGGTGGTCGACGGCGGCACAGAGCTGCCCGGCGATGCGCAGCGCCTCCGTCTCGGCCAGCGGGCGTTTGTCGCGCAGCAGCTCGTGCAACGTCCGACCGGGCACCAGCTCGGTCGCCACGTAGTTGCGCTGGCGGGCCGGCCCGTCGAGCGGCAGGAACTTCAGCACGAAAGGGTGATCGAGCTTGCGGCCGATCTCCTCTTCGCGCTGGAAGATCGACCAGCTGCCGATCCCGCTGGAGAAGACCGGGAGCGGCACCTTGACCGCCACGGATCGACGGTGATCCTGCAGATCCTCGGCGCGGAAGATCGTCGACATGCCGCCACGGCCGATCTGTTCCACCAGCAGGAAGCGACCGTCGAGAATGCGACCGGCGTCCACGCGGCCGTTGTTCACGCGGCTGCTGGTTGCACGCCAGGTGCCACGAGCAACCCCGCGTCCCTCCAAGGTCGTCGCTCGCGATATCGTGCAGGATGCGGGTTCGGCCGAGCGGCGTCCGCGCCGTTTGCATGACGGGGGGTGCGCTTAACCGGCGCGCTCGCGCCCCGAGCGGCGGCCGAACCAGAGCAACAGCGCCGCCAGGCTAGGCGCGACGACGGAGATCGCGGCGACCGTCATCGTGAGCGGATCGCGCGGGCCGTGCCGGATGTTCCAGCCGAGAACCTGGACCAGCGTGACCACCGCGTCCACGGTCACCAGCGACGCCAGGACCGTGTCGAGGCCGCGCCGCCAGCGGCGCGCCAGGCTGGTGAGCGCGAGCGCCAGCGCCGCGTCGAACACCACCCAGGCCCATTTTGTGATGTCGGAGGGGAACCACCGCGCGCGCGGCGCGAGCGCCATCAGGAACGTCCAGGGGATCAAGATCAGCGCCAGCGCCTGGATCAAGACCGCCGGACGTCGCAGCAGCGTCAGCAGACCGAAGCGGAGCAGGCCGCCGCGCGCGAACGCCGCCAGCGCGTCGTAGACGGTGGCGATTCCCATCTGCCCGCGCGGGTAGGAGATGAAGATCGGCGCCCAGCCCCGCGGGCGGAGCTTGGCCTTGAAGGCGTGGACGCCACGGAAATCGTAGAGCGGACTGCCGGTGCGGCGCAGGGCCCGCAGCCAGGGGCCGACGGCACCGGCCAGCGGCGCCAGGCCGAGCGTGAGGTAGCGGCTCCCTTCGGCGGCCGCGGTGCGCATCGCCGCATCGACCAGCAGCTCGGCGGTCCCGTTGGGCGCCTCCGGCAACCGAATGAGATCCTCGACGAACCAGCCGCCCCGCGCGAACACCGGCACCATGCTGAGGAACCCGATCAGCGTCTCCCCCTGCGTCGCAGCGAAGAAGCGCCGCTCCGCCAGCTCGGTGTGAAGGTGCATCTGGACCAGGAACCCCATCGGCGGCATCGGACGCGCCGCCTCCCAGCGCGCGATCAGGCGGTCGACGCTGGTGCGCGGTTCGCCCGCCGGCTCGGCGAAGAGGTGTGGGTCGAAGGCGCGCACGATGACGTCCTTGGCGCGGGCGCGGCGGATCTGTTCGCGCAAGCTGCGAGTGCCTCGCACCGTTTCGTCCCAGGCCACAGGATCCCAGTCCGCCTGTTCGCCGATTCGCATGGCCGCGAACGGCGCCGCCGCCGCGAACCGATCCTCGGTGCCAAAGAAGCAGGCCCGCCGCCGGTGCGCGGCGGCGGCGGCGACGAACCTGAGCGCGACCTCGGGCGCACGCTCTGACCCGGCGATCGGCGCGCCCGCGGCCACCCAGGCCTGGCCCGTGTCGAGGTAGGCGACGCAAGCCTCTTCGGCGTTGTCGGCATCGCCGGCGTCGAACCAGTAGAGAAAGCCCGGCTCGAGGATCTGGAACGACGTCGCGTTCCAACCGTGGCGGCGCAGGAGCGCCAGTGCCCGCTGCCGATCGCCAGCGCTCGCCGCCGTTGCCAACGTGATCAAGCGGATCGTCCCGTCGTCGTCATGGGTGCAGGTCGGCGTGATACGCGCGAAGTCGTCGCTGCGCGACAAGCTTATCGTGACGGCAAACGCAGAGGTCGCCATTCGATCGTTCCGCGAGGCGGACCGACCGCAACTCGAGCAGCTCTGGACCGAGGTGGTCACCGGGGAGCCGTCGCGGAACGCGCCGGATCGGATGATCGACGGCGTCGTGGGGGTCGGTCCCGAGTAGATCGTGATCGTCGGCCTCCTGGGCCGAGCGGATGTCGCCGCGCTAGACTTCGCTGCATGAGCAGCTCCGACACCATCCTCTCGGTGACGCCGCTGGGATTCCCCTGGCAGCCGCGCGATCCCTTCCTCTTTTGCGTCCACCACGACGATCGTTACCCACGCGGGAACGACCGCCTGGGGCCGGCCGCCCTGCTCGAGGGGCGCAACCTCGGGCAGGACTTCGAGGGGCGCGATGGCTGGCGCATGTACCACGGCGAGGTCGTCCCCGGATTTCCCCAACATCCGCACCGCGGGTTCGAGACGATAACCATCGTGCGCCGCGGGCTCTGCGATCACTCCGATTCCGTCGGCGCGACGGCGCGATTCGGCGAGGGGGACGTTCAGTGGCTGACGGCCGGCGGCGGCATCCTGCACTCGGAGATGTTTCCGCTCGTCGATCCGGAGCGGCCGAACCCGCTCGAGCTGTTTCAGATCTGGCTCAATCTTCCGCGCGCCCAGAAAATGGTCGAACCGCACTTTTCGATGCTCTGGAGCCCCGCGATCCCCCGCCGGGTGGTGACCGACGCGAAGGGACGCCCGACCGAGGTGACGCTGATTGCCGGCCAGTACGGCGATCTGCGCGCGCCGCCGCCGCCGCCAGCTTCCTGGGCCTCGCACACCGACGCCGACGTGGCGATCTGGACCATCAAGCTCGCGCCGGGGGCCTCCTGGACGCTGCCGGTCGCAACAGCCGGCTCGAACCGCGCGCTCTATTTTTTCCGCGGGAGCGGGCTGCGCGCGGACGGGCGCGAGATTCCCGCATCGCAGGAGATTCTGCTGCGGCCCGAGCGCGAGGTGACGCTCGAGGCGGGCGCCGACGAGGCGGAGCTGTTGCTCTTGCAAGGGCGCCCCATTGGCGAGCCGGTCGTCGCCTACGGTCCGTTCGTGATGAACACGCGCGCCGAGATCCAGCAGACGTTCGCCGACTACCAGCGCACGCAGTTCGGCGGCTGGCCCTGGCCGAGCTCCGAACCGGTTCACCCGCGGCAGGAGGGGCGGTTCGCGCGCCATGCCGACGGGCGCATCGAACGTCCGCGCTGAACATCGTGGCCACGACCACGATTGCCGGCTTTCACCAGGATGCGGACGGGGACTGGGTGGCGGAGCTCGCCTGCGGTCATTCGCAGCATGTTCGCCATCGCCCCCCCTGGCAGCTGCGCCCGTGGGCGGCGAGCGAGGTGGGCCGCGCCGAGCGCGTCGGCCAGGAGATCGAATGTCCGTCGTGCGGGCCGCGCGCGGAACCGCGCGGCGATTGGGACGCCGAACGGTAGTTGACGGTGTCAGTTGACGGTCGTCAGTTGGCGGCCGCCGTGGTGATGCCCAATCCGCAGATGCCGTTCGGCGACCCATCGACGCCGGTGCAAGCTCCCGCAGTGCCCGGGTTGATGCAGGCGATTGCGGGGCAGACGATGAGCGCCGTCGTCAAATTGCAACCCTGATTGGTCCACTGAGCGCGGATCGCGTTCAAGGTCTTCGCATCGGTGACGTAGTGTTCGCACCCGGTGCAGATGCTCAGCGACAGTTGAACGAGCTGCTGGCATTGGTTCGCGGCGCCTGGCGTGCAAGCCTCGGCCGCCGGCAGCGCCGCGCTGTATTCATTGACCAGCTCGGCACAGGTGACGCCGCTGTCGACCGTCTGCCCGCCCTGGCCGCCTCCGCCGTGTCCGCCGGTCGCCGCTTTGCCGCCCGCGCCACCGCCTCCGGCCGAGCCCGCGTGCCCGCCACCGCCGGCTCCGCCTCCCGCGGCGCCGCCGGACGCATGCCCGCCCGAGCCGCCGGAGGCATGCCCGCCCGCGCCACCGGAGGCATGCCCGCCAGAGCCGCCCGAGGCGTGGTTGCCGCCGGCGCCGCCCGAACCGGTGACGTCACCACCCTGTCCGCCGCTGCCCGACGTGGCGCCCGCGCCGGCCTGGCCGCCGCTGCCGCCGTGCGTGCCGGCATTGCCACCGCCGCTTCCCCCTTTGCCGGTCTGATCGGAGCCGCCCGATTGGCCGCCGCCCTTGCCGCCCGACCCCGAGCCGTCACCGGTAACCGAGCCGCAGTTGATCTGGAAAGCGACGGCGAGACCGACCAGGAGACCAAGCGAGATTCGTTGCATGCCGGGCAGCAAAAGCAACTCTCGGACCAGGCAGGATCGCGCGGAATCACGCCGCTTGACGCGACCCATGCTTCAGAAAACTGAGGGAGCGGCGAGTTTCCGGGAAGCTAACGGCGCAGTAGAAACCAGAGCGAGGGCTGATGCTCGAGGTGCAGGACCGAACGTCCACTGGTATTGGCACTGGTACTGGCACCCGCCTCGGCCGTGACAGGGAGCTCCGCGGCGACGGCCCCCGCCGGGTCGAGCCGGTCGGCGCGCAGCTGCGGCCAGGGGAGGGTGACGGTGAGCGGCACGAACTCGGCCACCGCCGGACCGTGTCCCCATGAGGTGAGGCCCGTGCGCTCGGCGTTCCAGTTCATCCCAGTGTTCTCGACGCGCGCGACGGCGACCAGCAACATCTCCTTCGAGAGCGGCAGAGGGAGACCGTCGAGC
>Ga0209890_10000574_pt1 | contig 17021 bp, 18 predicted proteins | sample OrgsoiDNA2013049_FD_185799 | JGI IMG/M metagenome (GOLD analysis project Ga0209890, IMG submission 185799) | Permafrost soil microbial communities from the Arctic, to analyse light accelerated degradation of dissolved organic matter (DOM) -... | ecosystem: Environmental > Terrestrial > Soil >...
TCACAACCTCCTGAAGCTGTTCACCCTCGCAATCGCCGCTTGAGCCGGCTACCCTGCAACAAATGTCCGTCACAAAACCTATCTGGACGGGCTCCTAGACAGGTTCGATTGTCATCTGACGGGTCGATCCCGCAATCGCCACCGGCGAAACAGTCACGATACGGCACTCGCGCGAACTTCCGCGAGCCTGCCGGCCTCCGGCACCGCCGCGGCATCGTTGCGGACAATGCTCAGCGCATCGTCCCGGCAGCCCGATATGGAAGAATTTTCGTTCCGAACCTGCGGCGGCCGCACAGAATAACTTTTTTGCGCGGCGATCGGTCCTGACTAAACATTAGCCTGTTTTTTCGCCCCCTGTTGATAGACTGTCGCCCAATGGCAATTCGCAGAGGCAGACTTTCATGCGCTTGACCCGTCGCGACCTTCTCGTTTCCACCGCCGCCGCAGCTCTGGCTGGTGCGCGCCCGGATGGTTCATGGGCCCAGGAGCAGCCGAAGCGTGGCGGCACCCTGAGCGTTCATCTGCCTGGCGAGCAGCGCATCCTCAATCCGGCGATACGCGCATCGACCGGCGTCTACATCGTTACTTCCAAGATCGTGGAATCGCTTGTCGACCTCGGTGCGGACGGCAAGCCGACGCCGGTCCTGGCGACGTCCTGGGAAGCGACGCCGGATGGCAAGACCGTCACCTTCAAATTGCGCGAAGGCGTCAACTGGCACGATGGCAAGCCCTTCACGTCCGCCGACGTGCAATACACCGCGCTGGAGCTCTGGAAGAAATACCTGAATTACGGCACCCAACTGCAGCAGTACCTCGAGGCCGTCGATACACCCGACGCCCACACCGCGGTGTTCCGCTACTCCCGGCCGATGCCGCTCCCGCTGCTGCTGAGAGCCTTGGCCGATCTCGGATACATCGCCCCGCGCCATGTGTTCGAAGGCACCAACATCCTCGAAAATCCCGCCAACACCGCGCCGATTGGAACCGGGCCCTTCAAGTTCGTTCAGTATGAGCGCGGGCAATTCATTATCGCCGAACGCAATCCGAATTACTGGCGCAAGGAATTCCCGTATCTCGACAAGATCGTATGGCGCGTGATCGCCGACAAGTCGGCGGCCTCGGCCGCGCTGGAAACCGGACAGATCCAGCTCTCGACCTACTCCTCGCTGTCGCTCGCCGACTACGACCGCTTGAAGAAGGACGCACGCTTCGACGTCTCAAGCCGCGGCATCGAGGCCAACGCTTTCAACAATACGCTTGAGTTCAACGTGCGCCGCAAGGAGCTGTCCGACGTGCGGGTTCGCCGTGCCATCGCCCATGCCATCGACGTTCCCTTCTTTATCGAAAACTTCCTGTATGGGCGGGGCAAGCCGGCAACCGGACCGATTCCCTCCTCCTCACCCGCTTTCTATCCCGGCGGCGAGGTGCCCTATGCCCACGATTTCAAGAAGGCCGAGGCCTTGCTGGACGAAGCCGGATACAAGCGCGGCCCGGACGGAACTCGATTCGCATTGAAGATCGTGCCGATCCAGAACGGCGAAGACGTGCCGCTGCTCGCAACCTATATCCAGCAATCCCTGAGCAAGATCGGGATCAAGATCGATATCGTCAACCTCGACATCGCCGGCGCACTTTCCGCGGTTTACCGCGACTGGAATTTCGATCTCGCCACCGGCTGGCACCAATACCGCGGCGATCCTGCCGTTTCCACCACCGTCTGGTATCGGTCGGGCTCGCCGAAGGGAGCGCCGTGGACCAATCAATGGGGCTGGCAGTCCGACGCGGTCGACAAGTTGATCGACGATGCCGCCTCCGAGCTCGATGCGGAGAAACGCAAGCTGTTGTATGCGGACTGGGTCAAGGTCATCAACGAAGAGCTGCCGATCTGGATGGTCACGGAACGCCAATTTATCGCCGCCACCAGCACGCAAGTGCAAAATCACCATACCTCACCACGATGGGATTCCGGCGACTGGCATGACACGTGGATCAGTTGACCGGATCGGCTGACCGCGGCCATCCAATCAGGAACGCCGTTTCATTTTTTTCGGCGGTGGTGCGGTGCGTTTTCAAGCGAAGTGGAAACCGGTTCGCGTCCAGAAACCGCGTCAAATCAGGAATCTAGAGCCCCGTTTCGATTCTATCGAAACGGGGCTCTAGACCAAAACGTCCACAGAGGTCGGGCCGTCCATCATGCGTTTCTTCCTGTTCGCCATTCGTCGGCTCGCGGCAAGCGTACCCACGCTGCTGATCGTGTTGGCCGGCCTGTTCATGCTGCTGCAATTTGCGCCGGGCGACACGGTCGATGCCCTCGTGGCGCAGATGGGCGGCGGCGACAGCGCGATGATGGAACAGCTGCGCAAGTATTATGGTCTGGATGCGACCGCGACGGTTCAGCTTATTCGCTATTTGACGAGGTTGGTTCGACTGGACCTCGGATTTTCCGCGATCTACGGCAAGCCGGTGATCGACGTCATTCTCGAACGTCTGCCCGCGACGCTGCTGTTGATGGCATCGTCGCTGAGCTTCGCGTTCGCAGGAGGACTTGTGCTGGGCGTGCTGGCGGCGCGGCGCGTCAATCAATGGCCGGACGGGGTGATCTCGACGATCGGCGCGATCTTTTACGCGACCCCGGCGTTCTGGCTTGGGCTGATGGGTATCATCATCTTTGCCGTCAATCTTCGCTGGCTGCCGGCCGGCGGTCTGGAAGAGATTGGCAGCGGTCACATCGGCCTTCGCCGCGCCGTCGATATCGTCTGGCACCTCGCGCTGCCGACCGCCACGCTCGGCCTGATTTTCCTGGCGACCTACCTTCGAATCATGCGGGCCTCGATGCTTGAGGTGATGACGCTGGATTTCGTGCGGACGGCGCGCGCCAAGGGACTGGCCAAGGCAACGGTATTGAGGCGACACGTGCTGCGCAACGCCCTGCTTCCGATGGTCACGCTGGTCGGCCTGCAAGCGGGCACCATGCTGGGCGGCTCCGTTGTCGTGGAGAGCGTGTTTGCGCTGCCCGGCCTTGGACGTTTGGCCTATGAGGCCGTGGTGCAGCGCGACCTCAATACGCTGCTTGGTATCGTGTTTGTTTCGGCGCTTCTCGTCATCTGCGTCAATTTCCTGGTGGACATTCTCTACGCGCGTCTGGACCCGCGCATCGCGAATTGACGGCGATGCAGACTCTCACCCGATTCTTAGGCAATCCCGTGGCGCTGATCGGGCTCGTCCTGCTCGTATTGGTGACCGCCATGGCGTTGAGTGCGGCAAGCCTGTTTCCCAATAATCCGCTGGATCTCGCAGGAAGGCCGCTGCAATGGCCTCTCAGCAATCCGCGCTTCTGGCTCGGAACCGATGTGCAAGGCCGCGACATTGCAGCGGTCATGTTTTACGGCGCGCGGGTTTCCCTGCTGATCGGCGTGGTCGCGACGCTGATCGCGATGACGATCGGGATCTTGATCGGGGCGCTGGCCGGTTACTATGGCGGAATAGCCGACGAACTGCTGATGCGCCTGACCGAAGCCTTTCAGACGCTGCCGAACTTCCTGCTGCTGCTGGTGCTGGTCGCGGTTTTCGGCTCCGATATCAAAACCGTCACCATCGCAATCGGTCTGGTGTCCTGGCCTGCCTCGGCGCGGCTGACGCGGGCCGAATTTCTCTCACTCCGCAATCGCGAATTCGTCGAGGCCTGCCGCACCATCGGCATGCGCGATATGCAGATCATCTTTCGCGAGATCTTGCCGAACGCGCTGCCGCCGGTCATCGTCTATGCCAGTGTCGTGATGGCGGTCGCCATTCTACTCGAGAGCGCGCTCGCCTTCCTCAATCTCTCGGACCCGAACGTGCCGTCCTGGGGTAACCTGATCGGCGGCGGACGAGCGGTGCTGCGCACCCAATGGTATGTGTCCGCCATTCCCGGTGTCGCAATCCTGATGACCGTTCTGGCGGTGTCGCTGATCGGACAGGGATTGAACGATGCGCTCAACCCGCGGCTGAAGCGCAGATGACCGGACTGCTCTCCATCTCAGGCTTGACGGTTTCGCTGCCAGCCGGAGCCGACCGGCCGTTCGCGCTCGACGATGTCGGCATCGACCTCCGGCGCGGCGAAATCCACTGTTTGATCGGCGAAAGCGGATCCGGAAAGTCGATGATCGCCAATGCGATCCTGGGCCTGCTGCCTGAAAATGTTCGGGTTACCGCCGGAGACATCCGGTTCGAGGACCTGTCGCTGCTCAGCCTCGGTGAGCAGGACATGCGCAGGATCCGGGGCGCGCGCATCGGCATGATCTTTCAGGAGCCGATGACCGCGCTCAATCCGTTACGCACCATCGGCGACCAGATCGGCGAGATGTTCCGGACTCACACCGGCCTCGACAGCGCGACGATCCGGGCGCGCGTGCGTTTCTTGCTTTCGGATGTCCAGATCGCGCATCCCGAAGAAATCGAACGTGCTTATCCGCACGAGTTGTCCGGCGGCCAGCGGCAGCGCGCGATGATCGCGATGGCGCTCGCGCTCGAGCCGGCCATCCTGGTCGCCGACGAACCGACCACGGCGCTCGATGTCACCACACAGGCGCAGATCCTGGCCCTGATCAGGGATCTGCAGGTGCGCAAGGGCACCGCCGTCCTGTTCATCACCCACGATTTCGGCGTCGTCGCCGAGATCGCGGATCGCGTCACGGTCCTGCAGCATGGCCGCGTCGTGGAACACGGCGCCAGGGACCAATTGCTGAATCATCCATCTGAGCCTTACACCAAAGAGTTGATATCAGCGGTTCCGTCGTATCTGCCGCCGCCTTCGATCGCGGCCGATGGCGAGCCGATCCTGACGATCTCGCATGTCTCAAAGACCTATCGGCGCTTCGGGCTGCTGCAGCGCAGCCGCCGCATCACCCGGGCGCTCAAGGATGTCAGCGTGTCGCTGACCAAGGGCACCACGCTGGGGATCGTCGGCGAAAGCGGCTCCGGAAAATCGACGCTGGCGCGCTGCATCGTACGCCTGATTGATCCGGATCAAGGCATAATCCGCCTCGGCGACGCCGAGCTGACATCGATGTCGAAGCGCGAACTGCGTGCGCAGTCGCGCCACATCCCGATGGTGTTCCAGGACCCTTACGGTTCGCTCAATCCGCGGCGGACCGCCGGCGAACTGGTGACGCAGGGATTGATCCTTCATGGCATGCCCGGTCCGCAGGCTCGGGCGGAAGCCAGGGAAATGTTTGGCGTGGTGGGCCTCGATCCGCAGGCCATGGATCGCTATCCGCATGAATTTTCCGGCGGCCAGCGGCAGCGTATCGGGCTTGCGCGCGCGCTGGCGCTGCGTCCCGACGTGCTCGTAGCGGACGAACCGGTTTCGGCGCTCGATGTCTCCGTGCAGGCGCAAATCCTCCGGCTGCTGGCCCATCTGCGGAAGACATTTGGCCTGTCGATGATCTTCATCACCCACGATTTGCGCGTGGCGGCCCAGATTTGCGACCGCGTTGCCGTCATGAAGGATGGCGAAGTCGTCGAACACGGGGCTACAGCCAGGGTGTTTGCCGCGCCCGAACATGACTACACGAGACTGCTGCTCCAATCGATTCCGGGCCAACGCTGGGTGCCGCCCGCGGCGGGGTCATATCTGGCGGCGACTGCGGGTTGAAGCGTCGGTCGCAACGGTCACCCTACGATGGCGAGGTCGGCGCCATGCCGCAGCTTCGGATCGAGCGCTTTCGCCGCCAAACCGCGCAGCTCGAGCGACGACACGCCCTCCCCGCGTGAATTGAGGCGGCTGCGGTCGTTGTCGGGCCCCACCAACTCAAACACGGTCGCTTTGAGATTTATCCGGACGACGCCTTTTTCCTGACTTACTGCATCCGGACCGACGAGCGCCCTGTAACGCTCGGCGCTCGTCACGACATCCGAGACCAAAATCCGCACCCGCGAAATGCCGGTGATCCCGTTGGCGTGGTGGCGAAGCGCGCCCTCGGGGACGCGCAAATTGCGCGGCGTGACGTCGCCGCACCAGAACGGCAGGTCGGTCGTCGCCGGACGCACGATCTGCCAATCGAGCCGCACACCGTCGAGCCGAAGCCGCCCGCCGGGCGTCGGTCCTTCGAGCTTCAATCCGCGCGCCCGCGCCGCCTGAAGGTCTCTTTCAGTGTTTTCCGGCAAGACCGCGAAGTCGACGATGCCCTCGCCGGCGGTCGTCAGCACCTGCCACCAGCGGTTGGCCGGTGCAGCCTCCCGATAGGCAATGATCTCAAAATACCCGCCGTCTTCAAACACGATGAGCGCATTATGCGACACGCCGCCACGGTGGACGCCGCCCGGATACACCGTGAATCCGAGCGATTGATAGTCTGCAACGGCGCGATCGAGGTCGTTAACGGCGATAACGACGTGGTCGAGAGCAAAAGCCATGTTTAGCGTTCCGGATGGCGGGACTAACGGGAAAACGACGATTGACAAGCGGCCGATGCGGTCACGCCTCGACCACCGTCGAGGGCTCGCCGAGCGAGAGCATCAAGCGGTTGGCCCAATTGAAGAAGGCCGCGCCGTTGATCACGTCGACGATTTCGGCGTCATCGAGACCCACGCTGCGCAATTGTTCAATATGCCCTTGGCCAAAGGCGATGGGCGTCGAGGCCAGCGCAACCGAGGCGCTGACAATCGCATTCCAGCGCTCCCCGAGATCGGCGCCCACGCCTTCGTCGAGCAGACGTTGAATATCATCTCGCCGCTTCGAGTGGAAGGTCGCAAAACGCGCATGCACGGACGTGCAATAGATGCATCCATTGTAGCGCGATGTTGCCGCAGCCGCGAGTTCGCGTTCCGCGCGCGGCAAGCCGTCAGCGATGTTGTAGAAGATGTCCTTGTCGGTCTTGGTCCTGGCCTCGAGAATCTGGGGATCGCGCACCAGCAGCCGGAAGTAATCCGACTTTGCGCGCGATCGCTCGACCAACCCGGCCCAGTGCCGCTCGGTAAACTCGGCTTCGGGAAGCGGGTCGAGCCAGGGCAGCCAGCCCAACTCCTGCTGGGTGAACGTCACGGGCTGATCCTTGCTGGCGCGAACGACGATTGACTCCGACATGATCCCTGTCGCTCCCTTAACCGGCTTTGGCCGAAATATTTGCGCGGTGCCCGAGTGAAGCGCCAAGCGCGCGGAGACCCGCGATCGTTCGAATTTGAAAACACAGGAACGCAACGAGTTGCGACAACGTCACGATCGCCGTGTCTGACCAGCCGGCCTCCAGCAGCGCCCGCATCGCCGCCGGATCGGCATCGCGGAGATGGAAGACCAGCAGATGCGCGTGCTCGAGCGCAGCGGCGATCCTGGCGCCAAGGACACGCCGGCTTTCTCCGGCAACGCAATAGCTCAGGCCAGCCTTGTCTTCGACAGAAAGTGGCCCAGCCGGAAAAGCGCCGTACGGACCTTCCGTTTTTGCGAGTTCAATTTCGGCTCGGAGCACATCGACCAGTTCCGGTCGATCTGCGGATCTTGCAAACCTGCTCTGGTAGAAGCCGGCTGCCGCAGGCTCGGCATGGATGCCAGCCACGAAAGCCGCAACAGCATATCGTTCCGCGACCGCGACATCGCCGAAATCGGTGGGCTCGAACAAGGCAAGAAAGCTCTTTTGAGCATTCTCCCGCGCCTGCAAGCGCCGGGCGCGGATGCCGTCCAGGCTGGATCCGGGTTCGATTCCGGCGAGGAGATCGATGACATCTTTTGGCTCTGTACTCATCGTTCGGTCTTTCTCCCGCGTCTTGTTACTCAACCAGCGCCGCATCGGCGCGCGTCCGCCTTGTCCAGCCCAATGCGGGTGCAACCGTTTCGGCGATCAACTCGATGGACCGCAGAATATATCGATGCGGCGGGTCGATCGAATGCGCCTGAACGACGAGGTCGGTCACCCGCGACAGCGTGCTGTCGGCATGGAGCGACGCGATGACATCATCCGCCGTTCCCACATGAACGTCGAACGCGGCGATCATGTCGGTCAGCGCGTCTCCCGGCGAAGCGTGTCCGGAGGCTACGAAATGGTCGCGGGCGCGCCGCAGTCCGATGTCGGCCAGGCGGAATGCTTCCCGACGATCGTCTGCGGCAAACACGCTGCGCGACGCCATGATTCGTGGCTCGCGCCCCGGCGGCAGTGCGGCCAGGTAAGCGTCAATGATGGGATGCTGAATCTCGGCCAGCGACGCCCGCGGGGCGTCGCTCGATCGAGGCTGGGTCCGCGACAACAGCAAGCCGTCACCCGCTTTACCCGCCCGCGTTCCGCCACTCACTGAAAAGGTCGCTTGCCAGATCCGCTCGCACAATTCCGGCCTCGGTGGATAGAGCGTATCGCCACCGGCGAGCGGCCCGCCGGCCAGGGCGTTGCGGACGACATCGAGATTGTGCGCGAAAATTTCCGCGCGCTTTGCGCTGTCCAGGCCAAAGGCTGCGAAAGCCGTCGGGTTTCCGCCCGTCCCGACACCGAGTTCGAGACGGCCGTTCGACAGCAAGTCGAGCACGGCGGCGTCCTCCGCCACCCTCACGGGATTTTCCAGCGGCAGCGTGACGATGCCGGTGCCGAGGCGAATGCGGGACGTCTGCGCGGCAACAAAGCCGAGAAAGGCGAAAGGCGCGGGAAGACCGCCCTCGCTTTCGTGGAAATGGTGCTGGGCAATCCATGCAGAATCAAAGCCGGCGCTTTCGGCGTACTTGATCTGCTCCGCGGCCAGGCGATAGCGCTCCGCTGGAGCGGCATCATCGAGAAGCCGCGTGAAGAAGCCTAGTCTCTTCGAATTGACCGAACCCTTCATCGAACCCTTCGGAGCCAGAACATCGGAAGATGCAGGCCCGGCCGTCTTTTGCCGGTGGTATGAAACGCGAAACCGCTGCAACCTCCTGAATTATGGTTCTGACGCTTTTTTGAGGGTGTCAACGACAATGTTCTCTCACAAGTCCAGAAGCTCTCTTGTCAGCCGCAATGATGTTCTTGAAAACGATCATTATCGCCGCACTGTGATAACTCTGTGGCCGCGCTCGAACCGAGCCAGGCGGACTGCCGCTAATTGAACACCCCTGTTCAACAAAACTGGTTCGCCCCTCTTCTTCATGCGAAAATACAGAAGTCGGCCTCCGGCTGCGATCCGGAGAACAATCTTCCTCGTCCATTTCGTGCAAAGCATGAATTCCCTACACTCCGCCGTTCCAAATCCGTGGCATCGATCCGGGGCTGATCCGGCCGCAGCGAGCCTACCAGCGCCCACCAGGAAAACCCGCCATGACCCGCATTGTTTCGACCGCGGACGTTCGCGCCGCCCTGATCGAGGGGCGCGAGATCGCGTTGCTCGACGTGCGCGAAGAGGGGCCCTACTCGCGCGGCCATCCGCTGTTCGCGGTGTCGCTGCCGCTCAGCCGCATCGAGCTGAAGGTATTCGATCTCATCCCGCGCCTCGACGCGCCAATCGTTGTCTACGATGACGGCGGCGGACTGGGGGAGCGCGCCGAGGCCTGTTTGCGCGCGCTCGGCTACACCGATGTCGCGCGGCTCGACGGCGGTCTCGACGGATGGCGGCGGGCCGGCGGTGAGGTGTTCATCGACGTCAATGTGCCGAGCAAGGCTTTTGGCGAATTGGTCGAGTCCAAGCGCCACACGCCATCGCTCTCCGCCAACGAGGTCGATCGGCTGATCGCGGCGAAGGCCGACGTCGTCGTGCTCGATTCCCGGCGTTTCGAGGAATATCGCACCATGTCGATTCCCACCGGCACCAGCGTGCCCGGCGGCGAACTGGTGTTGCGGCTGCAAGACCTGGCGCCTCGGCCGGAGACGACCGTGATCGTCAACTGCGCCGGGCGGACCCGTTCGATCATCGGCACCCAGTCGTTGATCAATGCGGGGATTCCCAACCCCGTTTTTGCCCTGCGCAACGGCACTATCGGCTGGACGCTGGCTGGACTGGACCTCGATCGCGGCGCCGGCCGGCGGTTTCCGGAGCTGTCGGCGGCGGCGCGCGCGGCAGCGCTGAACCGTGCGCAGGCGCTTGCAGGACGGGTGGGAGTTCGCTCGGTCGATCGCGATACACTCGAGCAATGGCGACGGGATCCGAAGGGCTTCACGCTGTTTCTGCTCGACGTACGCAATCCCGAGGAATTCGAAGCCGGACATCTGCCGGGCTTCCGCTCGGCGCCGGGCGGACAATTGGTGCAGGCGACCGACGAATGGGTGGGCGTGCGCCATGCCCGCCTCGTCCTGGCCGACGACGACGGCGTGCGCGCAACGCTTGCCGCCTCCTGGCTGATCCAGATGGGCTGGCGCAGCGTCCATGTTCTGGACGGCGGCATCGCCGGCGGCGAACTCGAAGTTGGACCGCGGCCGCCTCGCCGCCCGCCCTTCCCGACGACTGACCTGTTGACGCTCGCGCCCAAAACGCTGGCGGCCGAGCTCGATGAGACGATCGTGGTCGATCTGGCCACCAGCCGGCACCATGCCGCCGGGCACGTGCCTGGAGCCTGGTTCGTCGTTCGTGCGCGGCTCGCCGAGGCGCTGCTCCGGTTGCCCGCCGGCCGCCGGCTCGTGTTGACGTCCTGCGACGGCACCCTGGCGCGTTACGCCGCCGCCGATCTCGCCGCCCTCACCGGCCGACCGGTCGCCGTTCTTGCCGGAGGAACCCAGGCATGGGAGGCGGCCGGGCTACCGATCGAGCGCGGCCTGTTACGCGCCGCCGACGAGGTCGACGACGTCTACAAACGGCCCTATGAGGGCACCGACAACGCGGAGGCTGCGATGCAGGCCTATCTCGATTGGGAATTCGGCCTCGTCGATCTGCTCGCCCGCGACGGAACCCACGGCTTTCAGGTGCTCTGAGCGACCGATCGGGCCGCGTTCGGAACGATTCACGGTCTGATCGATTGGCTGCACCTGACCAGGAGTTTCAGCCATGAGCGATGACACCCCGCGAGCGCCTTTCGTTTACGAAGGTTTGGATCCCTCTCCGGAGCCGAAGTCCACGGTTGCGGAAGTCTCCGAAGCCGTGAAGGGCACCGTCCATCGGATCGGCGACGCCATTAATACCGGCCGGAAACCTGGCATGCCGTTGAGCATCTTGAGCAACATTGCGCGCGAAGCGCCGCTCGGTTCGCTGTTAGCCGCGTTTCTGTTGGGTGTCGTCGTCGCCCGCCGCCGATAAACCGGACGCGAAGCCTTGAATCGCGGCGAAGGATTACCTGCTCGAAGCCGGGTAGCTTCGATCATCGCCGTCCTGGACAAGGCTGAAGCCAAGTCACCGAAGCCAAGGCGTGAAGCCGACTCACTGAAGCCAACGCACTGACAAGGTCGTTGAAGTCTACGCGAACCCACGTTATCCACAGCGTTCGGCCGCCGCGCACGTCACGCCGCTTGATTCCGCACAGCGTTGTCGGTGAAGTGTTTACGGGCGAGGTGTGTAATGGAATGGGTAAGAGAACGCGACCTCTTGATCGCGCAAACGCTGGCGTTCGTTCAATCGGTCTCCGACAGGGAACGAAACGACAAGATGCGAGACGCCAGGAAACCGGACGCGTGGAAGCCGAGTCCGGAGCCTGAAGGAAGGCCTCGCGTTGAGGCCGCAGCGATCGAGGCGATCAATTTCGTCGAACCGCCGGCCAGCCCCCCTTTCAACATCCAGGCGCCGCGGCCAACGGTCTCCAGCGACGTCCGAAGCGAAATGCAGACCCGGGTGGCCAACTTTCGCGCCCACCAGCAGCGGTTCACTCGGGAGCGGGAGGCGTATTGTCGCGCCACCATCGCCAAGATGCGCGTCGCCGCCATCGGGACTGATGCCGCACCCGCTCCACTGCGGAAATAAACGGACCTCAAGGGGCACATGAAGGCTACAGCGCAGCCCCGTTTCGGGCGCTGCATCGGGCCGCAAAAATCATCGGCCTTTGATCTTCTCCAGCACCGGCAGCAGGTGTTTTAGAAACTCTTGCGGGTTCTCGCTCATCGGGAAGTGCCCGAGGCCCTTCATGATGGTGACTTCGCACCCCTGGATGCTGTTCGCCACGCCGACGTCTCCTCCGGCGTGCAGGAATAGTCGTATTCGCCGGAAAGCAGAAACAGCGGACAGCGGCTGGTGTCGATCTCGGCGACGCGGCCTCTGATATCGCCGTCGAGCTTGTAGAAATACAGATTGCCTTTGAAGACGCCCGGGCCGCCCTGCATGTAATGCCACAGCGTCTCCCAGCGCTCCTCGATGGGCGCGTCGGGACCGACCAGTCCGGAAACGATGGCGGCGCTGACTTCGCCGCCATGGACGTCGGGACGGTGCAGGAAATTCAGATCGTAATAGGGATCGACATGGGAGCCGGCCTGCAAGCCGATGATGGCGCGGAAGCTCTCGGGGTGTTCGAGCGCCAGATGCAGCGCGATGCGGCCGCCGATCGAGCATCCGATCAGGATCGGCCGGTCGAGTTCGAGCGCGGTCATGATCTTGAGGATCATCGTCGTGTATTGCGCCGAAGTGAGCTGATATTCCTCGTCGTGCCAGCCCGACGGCGGCGACGACTTGCCGTGCCAGGGCATATCGAAGACGATGACGCGGTGGCCGCGCGCGATGCGCGCATCGTTCATCAGCGCGCGGTATTGACGGCCGTCGGCGCCGGCGGTGTGCAGGCACAGCAGGGGCGTACCCTCGCCTGCCTCCTCGACATAGACGCGATTTTGGCGCCCGAACAGTTCAAGATGCATGTAGCGGCCGACGATCGGCTCGAATCGCGCGCTCATGCCGGGCCTCCCTCGGGGCGCAATTTCGCAAGCGCTTCCTTGAAGTAACGAAGGTTGGCCATGAAGACTTGAAGATTGCCTTCCGCCTTCAAGACGCGTCGCTTGATCAGGGCCATCAGATCGTTGGAGCCGGGCGGCGGCCGGCTGCTCCAGAATTTTTCCCATTCCGCTTCCGGCGCGCCCAGGGAAAATGACGACGACGGCATCACGAACGGCCCTGACGTCACCGACACAATCTTGCCCTCGAAGATCGAAATCAGCCAGGGGGTCTGGCCGACTTCCAGAAGGAACGTCGTCGTGAGAAACCGCCCGCGCCTGACCAGCGCCGCATCGCCGTTGACCCCCGCCTTGAGCGTCTCGATCATCCCGCTTCCCCCTCGCAATATCCGGCAGGCCGCAGCCGGATGCCTCGCGCGCTTTGCCGCATGATGGGTACAATGGCGGCGGCGTCAATCGGCTAAAGCCAGGCGCATAACAGCACCAGGTTCGCCGCGCATGCCGCCAGCAGCGCAACGATGAGCGTGAGATGCACGCGCCAGCAGGAGTTTTGCAGAATGATTGTCATGGCCTGCAAAACATCGGGCGATTCTAGCCGGAGAGTCCCGGGGATTATTTCTCCGGCGATTCAGGACTCGTTTACGACTCAGGGACTCGCGTCAAAGGTTTGCTCTGGCGCAGCTTTCCTGCGACCGCCGACCCAGGTCCCAGCTGCTGAAACTGCGCGGGACTTGCGAATCTTCATCAACACATAGCAATCGGCCCGCCGGTGGTAGCATGTGACCATGTGAGCGATTGCGGTCTTGCATATCCGACGGACCCCGGTTCAACGAGCACCGACATTGCTTCCACAGGCGGCCGTCTTCCTGTCACATTGGCGCGCTCCGCTGCAACCCAAAATCGCCTTGGGCGTTAGGATGGATTGGCGGAGCGATGTGATGCCCTACGCGCTGTTTTGCAACGAGGCCAGGCTGAGCAGGACCTATCCGACCGAGGCGGATGTCTGGAAACTCGCCCGGCAGAGTGGGCTGGTGGTGGATGCGGTGTCGGACGAAGAAAAGCCGTCGCCGCGCCCCTTGCTGGACAACGATTATGAGATCAGGCCCTGCCGGCCGGATCCGCATGAGGATCCCGCCAGGAACCAGGCCGAGGCCGAGCGTGACGCCGAACTGGATTTCCAGCTGAGCTGGTGAAGGGACGACCGGCTCCCTTGCGGTGTCATCGCCCGCGAAGGTGGATGATCCAGTATTCCGAGATGTCAACGATTGGCCGAGCGCGCACGGCGAACTGGATGCCCGCTGTAGCCCGTCATCGGCAACCGCCCGGCCGATTGTTGGCGGGCATGACAGGTGGAAACGACATGTTCGAAAAGTTACGGCGTTGCGACCGCCAGCGACGCCTGTTCGGCGGCGAGCGACACACAGGCCTTCCTGCGGTGCAGGCCCCGTATCGCGCCGGTGACCTTGAGCACCTTGCCGGCCGGACACGAAGCATCCTGCACAAAGGCGATTTCATAGGGCGCAAGCACCAATGGCTCGGATTTCAGGACGGTTTGAGCCAGGCACGGCACCGCAACCCCGCATAAAATCAAGCCTAACGCAAAAACACGCATGTTCGTTGTCCACCACCGCCCGCAGTATAATAACCGATAGCGGGCAGAAGTTTCGCAGACGCAAAAATTTATTTTTCGGTCCAACGTGCAATCCGGCCGGCGAAAGAAACCGCACTGCCGCAACGGTTTGGGCGACCTCGGGCGGCAAACCCGGTCCCCGCTCGTGCGCAATACCGCCACGTGGCGGTCCTGCCCGCCTCACGCGACGGCCTCGCCCACAAAAAAGGCCGGCGCGGAGCCGGCCCTTTGTCGTATCGAAGCGACCTGTCTCAGTAGCGCGCTGCGACGGGGCCACCCCAGCCGAAGCGGTAGTTGATGCCGGCCTTGACGGTGTGCTCGTCGTCCCGGAACCGGCTGCCGACGATCGCGGCGGGTCCCGTGGTAAAGGCGGTGCTGCCGAAGTTGTAATACTGGTATTCGGCCTTGGCGGACCAGCTGGGCGCGAACATGTATTCGAGACCGCCGCCGACGGTGTAGCCGTCCTTGTGGCTTCCATTGATGGTAAAGGCCGCCGGTACGCCACCGACCGTGACGCCGATATTGTTATTGTCGCGGAACGCGTAGCCGCCCTTGGTGTACAGCAGCGCCGGACCCCAAGTATAACCAAGCCGACCGGTGACAGAGCCAAGCTGGTCGTTTTTGCTGGTTACCACAGTGCCGCCCGGAAACAGCACGCCGTTGTTGTTGCTGTTGGTCAACCAGCTGTACTGGGCTTCAGCGCCGATAACCCAGCTGCTCGCGAACTGGTAATCGAACCCGCCCTGCACGCCGCCCAGGAAGCGGCCGCCGTTTCCTTCCAGGCTGTTGTTGCCTGCGAACGCGCCGCCGATGTGGCCGCCGATGTAGAAGCCTGTCCAGTTGTAGACCGCTTGGGGTGCCGTATAGGCCGGAGCCTTTGTGTAGGGGCGCGCCGGCAAATCAGCCGCGAACGCGGGAGCCGCGAACGCGACAATAGCGGCTGTCCCGAGCAAAAGTTTTTTCATGAGTGGTTCCCCGTTACTTTCGTTGCGACCTTCATCAAACAACGTGGCCTCAATTTGGTTGCTTCGCGGCGATGCCGGAGCGCCGATCGCGGCCGACTGTGACGGTGAGGCAACAACGCCCTTTTGTTCCATCGTCACTCCGGTTTTTTCGCCGGCCGGATTTCGCGGTTTGCCCCTCGGCGCCGATGGTTCAAGCCGATGTTTTATGGCTATGTTGTGTGTCAACCATAGCAAGGGGCAGGTTCAAGCCTCGCTGAAAAGTGATTGGGTTCCCGCGCCGGAACGAGGGTTCCGCGAAGGTCACAAAACAAGGTGAGACAAAATGTCCGCCAAGCGAATGGACGACTTTCCGCCTTCGCGCCACAGGCTGGTGACGCTGGCGAACTGGCGCAAGACGCCGTTCAGCGGCTGGGGCCTTCGCGGCGGGCCGCTTTGGCGAACTGGTTACAATTGGTTTTACAGGTGCAGTTTCCGTTCGAGATCTTTCCAGAACCCTGCGCATCATAAGCAAAAGCAATGCTGGTGTTCAGTGTGGCCGTAGCAATCATGACAAAAACGACTATCTTTCCTTTGGTTCTCCAAAAGTTTTTACAGCTTTACAGTGCCATCAATGCCGGGCCGCTTCGTCCGTTCAAATCAGGCCACCAGCCCATTCAAAGTACATGGGGACGCGGTGCGGTCCGATCTGTCCGGCTGAGGTTACTCAGCAGGTCCCAGCTTCGTTCACTACGCGTTAGACCACGGTGGCGGGCACTTTTTTTCACGGTTGGAAGTAAAGCCTTGCACGCTAATCAGCCTCCCAGCTTTCGATCCAATCTCCTGAATCGTGTTGAGGTATGACGCCGACTTGTGTTCCGCGGTTTTCTGCGTCGCGAATCAATACGAAATAATAATGTTGCGCTCCGCTGGCACCGATGATCGCGACTCTAGCTCTCACGATGATCGCAGGAAGCCGTGAGGAAATGAAGGTTGACGCCGCGTGCGCGGCTGGCGCCGCGGTTTTGATGCGATCGCGCAAGAATTCGTGTAGGAGGCCCTACCGCGTCATCTTCTCCAGCTCCGGGAACGCCGCATAGACCGCGCCGGCGCAGGGCTCGCTGGCGTTCTCGACCATCCGGTCGAGCCGGCCGTCGATATAGAGAATGGCGCGCTCGCGCACCTCGCGATAAGAACCGTCGGCCTCGCGCGGAGTAAAGCGCAGGCAACTGATGTAGCGCAGCCGCCCCGCGACAGTACGCTGCACCGGCTCCGCCATCGCACCATCATGCACGCCGACGGGATTGTTGAGATAGGTTCTCATGAACGCCAGCAATTCGGCGCGGTAATTGTTGGGATACGGTTGATTGGCGACGCCGCGGTCGTCGGTATAGGCGATGTTTCTGGCCTCGTCGCTACCCGCGCAAGCCGCGAGCGCGACCGGCAGCAGAAGGATCGCCGCGTGCTTTGCTGATATCCCCAAGTGCAATCCGTTATTCAAAAGATCCGACGCCCGTCAGGTTCTAGACCGTCCGCCCGCGAAAAGGAATTCGCATCTTGATGATCGAAGAGACCTCGGCTTGCCGGGAATAGTACCGGCCCGCCGTCATTGGGGAAGCAATGGCGGCAGGCCGGGCGCATTGCCTCATCAATAATGTTACCGGAGAACTGACCGTCAGGAGTGGGACGGCGATACCGAATCGGATCGGTGTCGCCGATGGCAGGACG
>Ga0209890_10000575_pt1 | contig 17002 bp, 15 predicted proteins | sample OrgsoiDNA2013049_FD_185799 | JGI IMG/M metagenome (GOLD analysis project Ga0209890, IMG submission 185799) | Permafrost soil microbial communities from the Arctic, to analyse light accelerated degradation of dissolved organic matter (DOM) -... | ecosystem: Environmental > Terrestrial > Soil >...
TGGTCGTGGACCTACGTCTTCCACCACTACCTCCCCGCCGCGGCGGAGTCGGGGGGGTTCGTGGCTAGGCTGTTCAAGTGCTTTCTCCCCTTCGCGCTCGCGATGTCGCCGCTCCTGTTTCTCGGCCGGCGCGTGCCGTGGCGGGGCGAGGCCCTCGTCGTAGGACTCTGGCTGGCCGCCATGACCGGCGCCGCACTCATCGGAGGACGGATGTACGGGCACTACTTTCTTCTCACCGTCCCTCCGCTCTCGGTGCTCGCCGGCGTCGGCGGCGCCGAGTGGCTGATGGTCGCGTCCACCGGAGAGCGCCGCCGGCTGACGGCGGCCGTGGCCACGATGGCGGTTGGTTTCCTGATCGCCGCCGGCCTTTTCCGGGGGGCGACCGACAGCTGGATCAGGCTGAATCCCGACTACCGAAGGGCCTCCGCCTATGTCCGCGAGCGAACGCAGCCGGACGACCGGCTGTTCGTCTGGGGATGGTTCCCCGCGCTCTACGTCGACGCCGATCGCATCCCTGCCTCACGCTTCGTCTACACGCACCTCCTGTCTGGGGCGCGGTCGCAAAGCGGCGCGACCACCCGCGGCCACCTCGTCCCCGAGGCCTGGCCGATGCTGATGGAGGATCTCGAACGCGCCCGCCCGGCCTACATCCTCGACACCTCGCCCGGGCGCTACGACTACCCGTTTCCCCCCGAGCAGTACCCGCCGCTGGCCCGGCTGCTCTCGTCGAGCTATCGCCTCGAGACCGAGATCGAGGGTATCCGCCTGTTCAAACGCAAGGCCATCTCCCCAGTCAACGTCGCGAACTTGGCACACGGGAGTATTTGACTATGCGGTCCAGAATGGCCTAGTCTTCCATCCGTGGCCCGACCCAAGGCGTTCGATCGCGCGCAGGCCCTGCTGGCGGCGATGCAGGTCTTCTGGGTGAAGGGCTACGAGGCGACCTCACTCGAGGACCTGCTGGCCGCGATGAAGATCGGGCGCCAGAGCCTTTACGACACCTTCGGCGACAAGCGGGCCCTGTTCATGGAAGCTCTCGCGCAATATCGGGAGCTCACCGACGCCTACCTGCGCGGCTGCCTGGCCGATGGGCCGACCGTCAAGGCGGCGTTCCGGCGCCTGTTCATGCAGGTGGTCGACGAGCCAGAGGCGCACCAGCGGCGGGGATGCCTGCTCATCAACAGCGCTGTCGAGCTGGCGCCGCACGATCCGGCGACCGCCCAGATCGTGGTCGCCTACCAGCGCGCCACCGAGCGGCTGTTCCGGCGGGGCCTGGAGCTGGCCCAGGAGCGCGGCGAGCTGGCGGCCGATCGGGACGTCCGCGCGCTGGCGCGCTACCTGGTCAGCGCAATGCAGGGTCTGCGGGTGATGGCCAAGGCCGATCCCAACAAGGCGGCGCTGCGCGACGTGGTGGGCGTCGCGCTCGGCGTCCTCGGCTGACGCCGACGGCCCCCCGCCCTCCTCACGCTTTCGCACGCCAAATTTTTGACCAGTCAGTCCAACAACAGACGAACAGATGGGAGCATACGGATGGAAGAGCAAACGGCAGGCAAGTTGCAGGGCAAGGTCGCGGTGATCACCGGAGGGACCAGCGGGATCGGAATGGCGACCGCCCGGCGGTTCGCAGCAGAGGGCGCGACGCTGGTGGTCACCGGCGCCAGCGACGCCAGCGTCACAGCCGCCCGCGACGCGCTCGGCGCCGCGGTTCAAGTGGTCCGCTCCGACGCTGGCGACGCCGCCGAGACGCAACGCCTCTACCAGTCGATCGGACGCGACCACGGTGGCATCGACGTCCTCTTTCTGAACGCCGGGATCGTGCGCAACGGACGCCTCGCCGATCTGGACGAGTCGGTCTTCGACGAGGTGATGCGCGTGAACCTGAAGGGAACCTTCCTGGCGCTCAAGTACGCCGCGCCGCTGCTGCGCGCAGGCGGCGCGGTGGTGGTCAACACCTCGGTGGCGAACCGCCTCGGCATTCCGGGTGCCGGCGCCTACGCCGCCTCGAAAGCGGCGCTGCGCTCGCTGGTCCGCACCGCAGCCGCCGAGCTGCTATCACAGAACGTCCGCGTCAACGCCATCAGCCCCGGGCCCACCGATACACCGGTCTACGGCAAGCAGGGTCTCCCGGCGGCGGCAGTGCCCGAGGTGAGGCGCCACCTGGCCGCCATGGTCCCGCAGCGTCGACTGGCCGCCCCCGAGGAGATCGCGGGGGCGGTCCTCTTTCTGGCCGGCGCGGATGCTTCGTTCATGACGGGTGAGGAGCTGGCCGTCAACGGCGGGCTCTCCGCCTTCTGACCGGCGAGCAGCGCCGAGGCGTGGGCGGGACTCGACCTCTAACGCCCGACGCTGCCGAGCGCGGACGCCCGCGCGAACGCGAGGAGGCGCTCCGCCAGGCGTGCCGGATCGTCGAGGTGCGGGGAATGACCGAATCCCGCGGGCTCCTCGACGACGGCGTGGGGGGGCAAATGACGCCGGAAGTAGGCCAGCGCGCTCGGCGGGAGAAGTCGTTCGGACTGGCCCCACAACAGGAGAATCGGCATCGCGAGGGCGCTCAAGCTGTCGGGCATGGGCAGGTCGTCGAGGGTCGCCGCGCCCACGATGTCACGAACGGCAGCGCCCTTCATGACGTCCCGAATTCCGGGGGCCAGCGCCGCCAGGTACCAGGGCGCGCGGTGGTAGAGGCGCGCCAACAGACGCCGGGCATCGGCGGCGGAGTCGATCTCGAAAGTGTCCAGGAGCTCCTCCCATTCGCTCGACGTGGTCCGAGCCCCTGCGGGGGAGATGAGGGCGAGCGCCACCAGACGCTGGGGGTGTTCCACGGCGTACCGAAGGGCGAGCGCGCCGCCCAGGGAGGTCCCCACCAGGACCATCGGCTCGGCGACCAGCCGGTCGAGCAGCTCGGACAGGGCCTCGAACAGCCGCTCGGGGGTCAGTCGGCCGGAGGGAGTCGTGCTGAACCCGTGGCCGGGCAGATCGAGCGCCAGCAAGCGACCGGCGTGAGGAAGCATGCGCAGGAGCAACGGTCCGAAAGCGGTCGAGGACGAGCCGAGCCCATGCAAAAGGACGATCGTCGGGAGCACGGCCGGTCCGCGCGCCTCGTAGACATGCAGCCTCCCGACCTCCGTCGGTACCGTGCGGCTCTCGAAGCCGCGGGCCCTCAGCAGCAAGCGGGCCCCGTATCCGGCCAGCGACAGCAAACCTCCTTTTCCAATCACGGCCGGCCTATTTCCCCTTCCCGGGCGTGTCGCGACCGAGCTCGTCAATTGCGGCCTGGAACGCGGCCACCAGCTCGTCGGGGTGGTCGATCACGGCGCTGTCTGACAGGACGCCCAAGCGGATCGCCCCCGCATAGCCAAAGAGCGTGCAGCTCAATCCGATGCTGTCCGCTGCCGGCGCCCAGATGACGATGGCGCCGAGCGGCTGCCCGGCGAGCTGCAACGGCACCTTCGGACCGGCCAAGCTGCTCACCACCAGGCTCGCCCGGCGCGCCCCCCAGCGCAGCGCCCGACGTTCGATGCCCGGGGCGACGGTTCCGGCCACCTTCATCAGACCGCCGGCGATTCGCGACTGACCGCCCGACCGCAGGGCCGCCATCTCGCGCGCGACGGTCTCGAGCCGCTCTCGCGGATCGTCGACGGCGGCACAGAGGGACACGAACACGGAAGCGTAGTGGTTCCCGAGCTGATCGGCCGATGCCTTCGACGGCGCCGCCACCGGCAGCAGCGCGTGAACCGATCGCGGGACCTGCCCATGCTCCCGCGCGTAGCGATCGAGCGCGCCGGCCACGCCCGTCAGCAGGACGTCGGCCACGTGGTGTCCGTGGGCCGCGGCGATCGCCTTGATCGTGTCGAGCGGGATCGCCTCCGACCAAGCCACACACTTGCGGCCATTGAGCGGCCGGCGCAGCAAGCTGACCGGATCGCCCGACCGCCTGAAGAGCCGAAGCAGGTCAGCGAACTGACCAAAGAAGCGATGACTTCGCTGCGGTTGCCCGGATCTTCGGGGCGGAGATTGGTTTTCGCCCGCGCCGACATTTTCGTCGGCCAGCTGCTCGAGCAGTGCGACCAGCGCCCGCCCGTCCGCGATGCAGTGGTGGATTCTCACCAGCAGCGCCGTACCTTGCGGAAGAAGATCGACCAGCTCGAAGCTCCAGGGGGATCGCTCGAGGGGGAGAGGCGCGTTGATCCGCTCGCTGACCAGAGCGAGCAAGGTCGCGGCATCGGCGGGGCCTGAGGGCTCCAGCCGGCGGACGTGTTCGTGAAAGTCGAAGGCGGTGTCGTCGCGCCACCGAGGCGCGCCAAACCGATGCCTCGACTCCACCACGTGCTGACGGAAACGCTGATGCGGGAGCAACTTGTCGCGAACGAGTGCCTCCAGCGCTTCGAGTGTCAGCCGTCGATCGAAAAGCAGCAGGGCGCCGATGACCATGGGGTTCGCCGGCGTGCCCATGTGCCAGCGCGCGGCGTCCGCACGCGACAGGCGCTCGGGTTTCGTCGCCTTCCTTGCTGGCTTCATCTGGTGCTCGTCCCGTGAATCTCGCCGGCCACGGTCGATGCTACGCTTCCCGCTCTGAATAAGCCCGTCTGTGCCTTCGTGGGAGTGGGGCCGTCAACGGGCTATTCGTGGCGTGTGAACACGCTTGTTACTTCCAATCGCCCACGGCTGTGGTTGCTCATGCGCTGCGCATGCCTACCTTCGTCGACAAGGAGGGCAACGGATGCAAAACACAACGCAGAATGCGACCGTCGACACGCTGAATGGATTTCTACGGGGAGAGATTTCCGCGGTGGAGACCTATCGGCAGGCGCTGGACAAGCTCCAGACCAGTTCCTCGCGCGTGCAGCTCGAACAATGCCGCCGCTCACACGAGCAGCGAGTCGAGCGGCTTAGGCAGGAGGTGCTGCGTCTGGGCGGGAAGCCGGAACAGGGCTCAGGCGCATGGGGCGCGTTTGCCAAACTGGTCGAGGGGAGCGCCAAGATCCTGGGCGAAAAGGCGGCCATCTCGGCGCTGGAGGAGGGGGAAGATCACGGGCTCAAGCTCTATCGCGACGAGATGCAGAAGCTCGATGCGACGGCCCGCTCGGTGATCGAGTCGGAGGTTCTGCCGGCGCAGGAACGCACGCACAAGTCGTTGAGCACGCTGAAGCACTCGCTCCACTAATCCGCGACAGTTGAAACAAGCTCACGGCCGCTCGCGAGGGCGGCCGTTTGCTTTTCGGCGGATGCGGTGGTGCCGAACGTCTAGCTATGGAGCTCCCGCGCGACCAGCCTGCCGATCTCAGCGTGCGCCGCTTCCGAAACAGTAAGCGCCGACAAGCCGTCGCTCATGTACGAAGCGACTAGAATCGGTGCACCGCCGGGCGGGAACGCGATCGCGACATCGTTCACGGCGTTGTGGGAGCGACTACCCGTCTTGTCTCCGACGACCCAGTTCGCGGGAAACCCGGCTCGGAGGCGGTGCTTGCCCGTCTCGCACTCACGCATCCAGCGCAGCAGTCGATCGCGGCTGGCAACCGAAATGGCGCCGCCGCACAGAATGCGGTTCATGAGGTCGACCATCGCGAGCGGCGACGTCGTGTCGCGCGGGTCACTGTGGTCGTTGCTGTTGAGGGCCGGCTCGCCGCGATCGAGGCGGGTCACGGCATCTCCCGTCGCGCGAACGAACGCCGTGAGCCCGGCAGGGCCGCCGACCTTCGAAAGCAGGAGGTTCGCCGCAGTGTTGTCGCTGACCGTCACGGCGGCCTGTGCGAGCGCATCAATGGTCATCGAGCCGCCTGTCGCCTGCTTGCCCGTGACCGGTGCGTATTCCAGCAGGTCAGCCGAGCCATAGAAGACCCGGTCTGACGGCGCCAGCTCCCCGCGATCGCAGCGCGCGAGGACGGCTGCAGCGAGGACCCACTTGAACGTGGAGCACATTGCAAACCGTTCACCCGCCCGATGCGCGAGCGTTCGCCCGGTGCTCGTATCGAAGGCGACAACGCCCAGCCGTCCGCCAATCATCCCTTCGATCTCCGCGAGCGCCCGAGAATCGTTGACGCGGGCTCCGGTCTGCCGTGGGTCATTCCTCGCCGCGGAGCACGCGGTCATCAACATGCCTAACGCGCCGAGAAGGTGCCGTCTTCGCGTGTGAGCTCGAGTGGTGCGCATCGATGTCTCCGCGTAGGCGGCGAAGCCATTTTCCTGCCCCAACGAACCCACTAAATACTACTAATTCCCACGAAAACTAATAGCTAGAACGTTTTCCGCCACCGTCGACCATGGGTGCTTCGCGAAAGGAGCCCCCCATGACGTCGCTCAGCCGTCCTCGCGTTCCGTCCTCGACCAATCTCCTCCTCCGCATTCTCGAGCGCCCTGCCCTCGTCGCGGCCGTGCGCGAGCTGCCCGGCGCCGTCCTCGGCAAGCTCATCGATCGGATAGGCCTCGAAGACGCGGGCGAGCTGGTGGCGCTCGCGACCACGGCGCAGCTCGAACGCGTCTTCGACGACGATCTTTGGCGCGCCGAGCGGGCCGGCGGTGACGAGACGTTTCGGCCGGAGCGGTTCGCGCTCTGGCTGCGGGTGATGCTGGACGCGGGCGAGGATCTCCTCGTGCAGCGGCTCTGCGAGCTGCCGCGGGAGCTGCTCGCGCTCGCGGTCCATCGGCTGGTGCTGGTGCTCGACATGGACGTGCTCGCCGAGCAGTTGGCGCCCGGGGACGAGGAGGCGGAGGCGCTCGCGCGGGCGCTCGAGACGTCCGTCGTCGAGGAGTGGGAGGAGTTTCGGGTGATCGCGCGCGATCCGGACGTGTGGGACGACGTCTGGGGCGCGCTCCTGTCGCTCGATCGCGACCACCACGATCGGCTGCGCGCGATCCTCGAAGAGTGCTGCGCGATGAGCACCGAGTACATCTCCGGCCAGGGCGGTCTCTTCCAGGTGCTGACGGCGGAGGAGATGCTCGACAGCGACGTCGCGGCCGCGCGTGATGACCGCCGCGTCGCCGAAGGGTTCATCAGCCCGGCGGACGCCCGGGCGTTTCTCGAGCTCGCCCGGCGCGGCGGCGGGAGCGACGCGCGCGATCCGATCACGCGCGCGTATTTCCGCGGCCTCGAGCAGCGACCGGAACCGAAACGGGAACCGCCGGAGACACGGAAGACCGGCGCGCCCTTGAACCGAGGCACCGCGCTCGCGGCCGACGCCGACGTGCGCGATCTCGCAGCGCTCCTGCAGGAGGCGGAGGTGATCGCGCCACCGTCAGCGCAGCTGCTGGCGGCGCTGACGGACGGGTCGGCGGCGAAACCTCACCTGGTGGCGCCGCTGTTCGAGCAGGCGATGAACGACCTCCGTCAGCGCGATCCGGCGCTCTTCTCCGAGCGCACCCGGGAGCTCGGTTACCTGGTGAACGTCTGGATCGCGGGCGGCGCGCACGAGGGGCGACGTCCCCGGCCGGTCGAGGCGCTGGAGATGGTGCTCAAAACCTGCGAGGCCGGCGTTCGGACGCAACTCGCGGCAAGGGGCGCGACGCCCGAGCAGGCGCTCGCGGCACTGACGCGGACGCCAGCCGACACCCTATTTCGACGCGGCCTCCGCTCCGCAAGATAGATCAGCCGAAGCGGATCAGTGCCGCTACACGAGGTCAGTTGGCCAAGAACGTCCCGTAGCTCGTCGAGCAGACGGAACCGCCCGCGTCGCTTGCAACGCACGCGGCGCTGGTGGCCGGCGCGCACGCGATGAGCGGGCAGAGGACCGGCACGTCTGCGCAGCCGGCCGTTCTCCACTGCTGCTGGATGGTGTTCAGGACACTGCTCTCGGTTACGAACTGCGTGCAACCCCCGGAGCAGGGCGACAAGGAAGAGGACACCTGCTGCCCGCACTGGCCAGCGGCGCCGGCGGTGCAGCTCCTGGCGCCGATCAACACCGCCGCGTACTCGGAGGCGAACGTGCCGCAGCTGCTGAGGCCGCCGTCCACCGGCGAGCCACCGGACCCAGTGGTACCGCCCGTGGCACCGCCGCCGCCGGTCCCGCCAGCTCCGCTGGTTCCGCCGGTGCCCGGCACATATGAACAGAAGCCGGTGCTGCCGCCGTCGGCCGAGACGCAAGTGTTGTTGAGCGCGGCCGGACAAAGGAGATTGCAGACTGGCCCTGCCACCTGGCAGCCGGCCGCCTGCCAGGCATTCTCGATCGTTGAGAGTGCCGAGCTGTCCGTGACGTAGGTCGGGCAAGAGCAGCCGGACAGAGCCCAGCTGACGAGCTGTTGGCACTGGCCGCTGGCTCCGACCTGGCAGGTCTCGGCGGCGGTGAGGGCCGACTGATATTCGGCGACCAACGCGTTGCAAGCCGGCGAGACGCTCCCGCCCGAACCGCCCGTTCCCGCGCCGGTCCCCCCTGCCCCGCCCGCGCCTGTCCTGCTCCCGCCGGTTCCGGTCATGTCGGGGGTCAGCGACTGATTGCAGGCCGTCGTGGCGACCAGGAGGATCGAGAGCAGCAGGAGCGATCGCATGCAGGACCGTCGAAGCAAGCGGCGGACCAAAATGTGGGTCCAGATCCTCGGGCGATCCGCAGGCCAGTCCGACAGACGCCCCTCAAAAACCTGAGGACCAGGACGCAATTGACGCGACATCACCGAGGCCTGCTTCGTCAGGTCCCTTCGTCTAAGTCCCTTCGTCTACGTTCCTTCGTCGGCCCACGGATCATCCTTGTGGCGATCCTTGGGATCGTTGCGCAGGTGCGCCGGGATCGCGGAATCGGGGTCGGAGGCGGGCTCGATCTGCGTGCCCGCGTCGATGCGCAGTGCGTGCCGCCCACCCTTGCGCGGCTTGGCGGCCTCGGCGCAGAGATGCGTGAGCTGCGCGCCGGTCCGCGGCCACAATCCGCTGCCGACGTCGTCCGCCAGCGCGCCGCGATCACCGGAGAACCGGACCGAAGCGATCCGCCGCCCCGTGACGCCGCTGCGGACGTGCACGGTCGCCTGCCCGCGTGACCCCGCGCTACCGACCGAGCCTTCGATATAGGCGGCGAGCTGCAGCGTCGCGGCCATCTCGCGAAATTGCTCGGCGCTGTCGACCGGACGAAGCGACGTCGTGACCTGCAGCCCGCGCGTACGCAGCGTGCTGACGACCACCTGCTGAACGCGCGCGGCCCCCTCGCCCGAGAACCCGAGGACGGCGACCTTGCCGGTGACGCCGGGGCCGTCGGATTTCGATTTCGACCTCGACCTCGAGCTGGCGGCCGCAGGTCGCGGCGCGGGCGCTGGTGGCGGCGCCTTCGCAGGCGCTACCTTCATCGGTGGCGGCGCCTTCGAGGGAGCCAGCACCTTCCCGTGCTTGGCCTTCGTCCAGCTGGAGAGCGACGGCTTGGACGACGCTGCGGCGCCGGCGAGCGGGACGACCGAGACGGCCAGAGCCAACGGCAGCGACAGGAGCAGAGACGACCGAAGCAAGGGCCGGATGATAAACCGATTTCACCGAAAGCGTCGGTCAGCGCGTCGAGCGCCGCCTTCGGTCGGTGCGATCAGCATCGGCACCACCACCAGCAGGAACAGTCTCTTCACCGAATGCACGTCGGTGGGTGGAGCAAGAACCACGCCGCCGCGCCGATGCTGGATCATTGGGCCCGACCAGACGCGATCGCCACAGAGATGTCGCGGCGCCGAGGGTCTGGCGGAGCAGCCCCTCACCCGCGCTATAGTCGCGGGCCGTGGGCGTCGATCTGTCCAAGTCCGATCCACAAACCGATCCGCTCATCGGACGGACGCTGGACGGACGCTATGAGGTGCTGGGGCGCCTCGGCGAGGGGGGCGTGGGGGTCGTCTACCGCGGGCGACAGACGCACCTCGGGCGGTTCGTGGCGATCAAGGTGCTTCACCAGGATGCGGCCGGTATCCCGGAGTGGCGCCGGCGGTTCGAGCGGGAGGCGAAGGCGCTGTCGGCGCTGGCCCATCCCAACGTCGTCCCGGTGACCGACTTCGGAATCGACGGCGGCGTGCCGTTTTTGGTGATGGAGCTCTTGCAGGGAAAGACGCTGGGGGAGCTGATCAAAGAAGCGCCAGGGCCGCTGCCGCTCGCCCGCACGCTGGACATCGTCCGGCAGACGCTGCGCGGGCTGGCCTTCGCGCACGGCAAGGGGATCGTCCACCGCGATCTGAAACCGGCCAACGTGTTCCTGCAGGAGCTGCCCGACCAGGCGGATCACGTGAGGCTGCTGGACTTCGGCATGGCGAAGTTTCTCGAGGGCTCGAGCTCGCACACCGTGCCCGAGAACCTGACGCGCGCCGGGGTCGTGTTCGGAACGCCGGCCTACATGTCCCCGGAGCAGGTGAAGGCCGGGTCCGTCGATGCGCGGAGCGATGTGTACACGGCCGGCATCCTGCTCTTCGAGCTTCTCACCGGAAGGCGTCCGTTCGTCGCCGACAGCTACGAGGGCTACCTGGGTGCGCACCTCACGCAGCCGGTTCCATCGCTGGCGAAATTGCGGCCCAAAGTTCCGGCGGCGCGGCTGTTCCAGACGTTGATCGGGCGGGCGATGGCGAAGAAGCCTGCCGAACGATTCGAGGACGCGGGCGCGATGCTCACGGGGCTGGAGGCCGTCAGCGCCAAGCGGCAGGTCGCGATCGCGATCGGCCGGAGCGCCGGAGCGCGGGGGCAGCCGACGCCCGAGGCGCGCGGCGCATCCCCATCGGGCGCGCGGTGGGGGCGCCGCTCGCTCATCGTGGTCGTGTTGGCGGGGGGAATCGGGGCCGCGGCGACGTACCTGCGGCATGACCGAGCGACGGTCGAGACCGCGGCGCTGCCCGCGGAGCCGCCGCCCAGGCAGGCGCCCTGGCCGTCGCCCTCGCCGCCTCCGCCGACGGCGGCGTCGACGGCGGCGGCGACGTCGGAGCTGCCTCGACCGCAGCCGTCGAAGCCCGCGCCGCCCAAGCCATCGGTCGAAACACAAGCGCGAGCCGAGGACGAAGCGCCGTCGGAGCAAGCGGCGCCGTCGGCGCAGCCAGAGCAGCCCGAGCAGCTGGCAAAAGAACGGAAGCCCCGCTCAGGTGCGCGCAATCCCTGGAAGGCGCCCGTCCCCCGCGCGCTCCGGCCCATTCGCGACCGGGTCAATCACGGCGCGCAGGTGTCCCAACGGGCGCTGCGCCCCGTTTACGAATTTGCGCACGCCAATCCTGGCGACCCACGTCCCTGGCTCCTGCTCGGACACGCCTACGCCCAGCACGATTGGTTGAGCGACTCCGTCGACCGGTATGTCCGCGCCCACAGTGTCGACTCAACCTGTCGGGGCGACCCGCAGATGCTCGCCGATCTGCTCAAGGCCGCCGCGCACCCGGTCGCGTCCCGCGCCGCCGCGCGCGCCATCCGCGACATCTACGGCCCCGAGGCGCTTCCCGCGGTCGACAAGACGATGAAGAGCAGCGCGGGCGATCATGAGGCCACCGCGCGCCTCATCCGGCTGCGCGAATCGCTTCCGCACTGAGCGCGGTCGACGCGAAGAAACTCCTTGACTGAGCTCGCCTACAGGAAGGTACTGAGGAGAGTGAGCCTCGCGGTGCTGATGCGACCTCGATGCGATTTCGTGGCCCGTCTACCCCTGTCACGAACGCTCGCGTTTTTCGGAGCCCTCGCGGCCTGTGGGTGCGCCGGGGCGACCGAGGGCGGAAAGACCAGCGCGGGCGGAAACGGTGGCATGAGCACCGTGGGAACGATCGGGCCCTCGGGCGCTGCCGGCGATTCTGGCGTCGGATCTTCCACCGGCGCTGCGGGAAGCGGCAGCACGAGCGGTACGGCGGGCACGAGCGGCGCTGCAGGCACGAGCGGCGCTGCGGGGGCGCGGAGCGGTACGGCGGGCACGAGCGGCGCCGCGGGCACGAGCGGCGCTGCGGGGGCGCGGAGCGGTGCCGCGGGCGGGAGCGGTGCCGCGGGCGGGAGCGGTGCCGCGGGCGCGGGCGGCTCCGGCAACCCGGGCCGCTGGATTCCGAACAAGGCCACGACGTTCTACTGGGACCTCACCAACGCGCCGCCCGACAACACGAAGAACGTGGGCGCCTACGACATCGACGGGTGGAACAACACCGCCGCGGAGGTCACGGCACTCCATGCTCGCGGCGTGAAGGTGGTCTGCTACATGAACGCCGGGAGCTATGAGCCCGGGCGCCCGGACTCGGGCACCTTCCCAACATCCTTGAGAGGCAGCGGCGTCGCCGGTTGGCCCGGCGAGTTCTGGCTCGACGTTCGGCCGACGGGCCCGAACTACGCCGCGCTCCAGAGCATCATGCGCGCGCGCTTCCAAATGTGCCGCGACAAGGGCTTCGACGCGGTCGAGCCCGACAACCTGGACTCGTACCAAAACAGCCCGGGTTTCTCCACGACGGCCGCCGATCAGATCGCCTACGACGAATGGATCGCGACGACGGTCCACGGGCTCGGTCTCGCGGTGTTCCAGAAGAACGACCTCGACCAGATCCCCAGCCTGGAACCGTTCTTCGACGGCATCCTCGACGAAGAGTGCAACAAGTACTCCGAGTGCTCGTCGCTTGCTCCCTACACTACCGCCGGCAAGCCGGTTTGGGACGCGGAGTACATGGAAGACGGCGAGACGACGGCGGCGTTCTGCTCGAAGGACGTCGCGGCGGGCATCGTGGGAGCGCTGTTTGCGCTCCAACTCGACGGCAGTTTGTTCGACCCGTGCAGCAACGACGTTGGCGTCATCCACTGAACGAGGACCGGCCAGGCGTCAATCCTGTCCGCCTGCGTCCACGCCGCCGTCGACCGGGCTCGCGACCCCGGTAGCCGTGAGAATGATCTCGCGAGTCGGGTCGTCGATGAGCGTGCAGATCGAGTAGTAGTCCGGAAGCGAGGCAGGCAAGGCAACGACACCCTGGTCCCGGACATCGCCGACGAGGCTCGACAGCACGCCCAAGATCTCTCCCGCCGCGTTCAGCACCGCCCCGCCCGAATCACCGTTGAAGGCCGCCGCGGACATAATCAACGCGCGACCCTGCACCTGAATCACGTTGCCCACGGAAACCAACGGCAGCGGATACTGCTTGCGTTGTTCGCCGGACCAGTTGAACCCAGGATTCCCGACGACGTAGACGCGATCGCCCACCACCGGAGGGCTTGAAGCGGGCTGGAGATACGACGGGGATGCGGCCGTGGCCCCGACCAGGCAGGTGTCGAAGACCTCCTCAAGGGGCACCGTCTCCCAGCAGTCCCGGACCTGGTCGGCCGTGCAGGTCGTCGTCCGAGGGTTGCCCCCAACCATCAGGAAGGGACCACAGCCCGAACCTTCGTCGAAAGGGACGCCGTCGGTCGCATATCGGTACGCGGTGGGAAAGGAGCAGGCAGCGCTGAACACGTGCTCGCAGGTCAGTTGCCAGTTGGCGGCGACGTACGATCCCGCCCCGCCGTTGAGCGGCGTGACCGCCTTCGCTATGAGACCGCTGTCGAAGGGCCAGGGAGGACCGGCCAACGGCGCGAAGAGCTTCATTGCGCAGGGGACATCCGCGGAGGTAAGCCTCTTCTGGCATTCGGGCAGGTCGTCCTGGGTGAGCACCGGATACGGCTCACAGGTCACCCCCGGTTGATTGCTCGGATAGCACAATGCCCCAGGGGGAGCGTCGTTGGAACAGCCGGACAGACCGAACCCGCCCAGCGCCCCGAGCAAGAGGAGACGCAAGAGTATCTGGATGCATCGACTCTTCTGCATCGTGTTGGTGGCTCCTGCGACAGAGTAGGTCGGGCTTTAGCTTGCCGGAAGGGAATTGGCCCGCCGGTCGTTCCGGGCATAAAGTGTAAATCCTTTCTTAACTTGGGGGCGGCCACGAAGACCTTTCTCGCTTTGTTCATTTCGGGCACGGTGCTCGCAACGCTCGGATGCTCGGGCGGCTCGTCGAGCCGATCGGATGCCGGCTCGGATGGTTCGATCGGCACAGGCGGAGCCGCCAGCGGCGGCTCGGTGGGCACCGGCGGTGCCGCTGGCGCCAGCGGGGTTGCGGGTCACGCTGGAACCGGTGGCGGCGCCGGTCAGGCGGGCGCAACCGGCGGTCTTGGCGGTGTCGGCGGCGTCGGCACCGTCGGCGGCGCCGGAGGTCATGGCGGCGTTACGGCGCTCGGCGGCGCCGGAGGTCATGGCGGCGTCACGGCGCTCGGCGGTGCCGGCGGTCATGGCGGAGGTGGCGGTGCGGGCGCGGCGGCCGGCCGTGGCGGCATGGCGGGCTCCTCACCCGACGGAGGACCGGTCTGTTCGGCCCCCGACCCCGTACTCGACGGCGGCGTCCGTTGCGGCAGCTCCAGCCTGTGCGACCCGCCTCATCCCGACGGCGGCGTCTGCAACAGCGTGCCGCCGACCAACGCGGCGACGACGAGCTTCACGATCTGGGTCGATGACTCGACGGCACCCGGGGGCGGCTGGCGGGTCACGCTGGCCGCGTCGACGCCGGTGACCGCCGGGGGACACAGCTACCAGGACATGGGGGAAGGGCTCGTCGGCACGGGCGGGAACGGCATCTTCGGCGACCTCTACGTGGCCCGGGACGGCCAGGCGAAGTGGACCGGATTTCACCTCGAAGGCTGGCCCCTTTTCCACGGCGGCGGGGTCTGGGAGTGGCCGGCCACCCTGACCGTCTCACGGGCTGGCGTGGCCGCGCCGGCGGTGGTCGGCCGGCACTACACGATCTCTCGCGCGGCCCCGACCTGTCCGGGGGGAAACTCCGCGACCTATACGTTCGCCGCCGAGGAGCCGGCCCGGGCATGCGCCTTCGGAGTCGACCTCCTATCGATAACGTTTCCCGGCTCCTGATCCGCCGCCCATTGGCCCGCCGGTCGTTTGGGCATAAAGTGAAAGCCTTCACTTAAGGAGAGACCATGAAGACCTTCTTCGCTTTGTTGATCTCGGGCACGGTGCTCGCGACGCTCGGATGCTCGGGGAGCTCGTCGAGCGGAGCGGATGCCGGTTCCGGCGGTTCCATCGGCACAGGCGGAGCCGCCAGCGGCGGCACGAAGGGCACAGGCGGTACCGCAGGCGCGAGCGGGGTCGCGGGTCACGAGGGAACCGGTGGCGGCGGCGGCCAGGTCGGCGCAACAGGTGGCAACGGCGGTCATGGTGGTGTCGGCGGCCTCGGCGGCTCCGGCGGTCATGGCGGCGTCACGGCGCTCGGCGGCGCCGGCGGTCATGGTGGCGTCACGGCGCTCGGCGGCGCCGGCGGTCATGGTGGCGTCACGGCGCTCGGCGGTGCCGGCGGTCATGGTGGCGTCACGGCGCTCGGCGGTGCCGGCGGTCATGGCGCCGGTGGCGCGGGCGGCGGCGGCGGCGCGGGTGGCGCGATCTCCTGCGGGAAGAACGTCTGCACCGGAAACCAATATTGTTGCAGCGAAAGCTGCGGCCTCTGTGCGCCGATTGGCAGCCTTTGCATCGCGATCGCCTGCACGGATGCCGGCGTCACCTTCGACGCCGGCGCCTGTATCGCGACCCCCGCCCAGGACTCGGTGTGCACGGCGAGCGCGACACCGCACTACTATCGATGCGTTGGGTCGGAGCTCCCGTCGCCGTGCGTCGCCAAGTCGATCGGCAACGTCACGAACACCTACTGCTGCCCGTAGGGCCTGCGACCGCGAGAGGTCGCGAAACAGCTTCGGCCCGGCGCCGCCGCCATCGATTCGGCCTCTCGCGCAAACTCGGCATGAAGGAAACCGAGTCCTCCCGCGAACAGCGGCAGGATGACTCGCGCGACTCTCCTCTCCCACCGCAAGGCACCTGGCCCTGTTGCAACGCTGCTCCTCGGCGGCCTGCTGGCGCTCGATCTGGCGGTGGTCCCCTCGGCCGGTGCCCAAGAGACGTCCGGGCTCACGCCGCCTGTTCCGCAGAGCAGCACGGAGGTGGCGTATCCCGAGGGCGCGACCGGTGACGCCGTCGTCGAGCTCGAGCTGGTCGTCGAGGCTGACGGGACCGTCTCCACCGTCGTCGTCGTCGACGGCGCCGATCCATTCGCCGACCAGGCCCGCCGCGCCGCGCTCACCTGGACGTTCACTCCCGCGCGTCGAGCGGAGACGCCGGTGCCGGCAAGGATCAGGGCGCAGGTTGCGTTCCGTCAGCCGAAGCCGCCTGCCCCCCTGCCGAGCTCCCCATCGGCCGCGACCCCCTCCGTCGCTCCGTCGCTGCCGACAGCGGCCGCGGCAGGGGCTGGTGTGGCTCCCACCTCGACCGCCGAGACGCCGCTCGAGGTGACGGTGCGCGGGTATCGACACGAAATCGGCCAGACGACGCTCTCGGCCGCCGACGTGCGCGAGATGCCGGGCGCCTTCGGCGATCCGTTCCGCGCAGTGGAGGCCCTCCCCGGCGTGGCGCCCGTCGTGAGCGGGATGCCCTTCTTCTACATTCGCGGCGCGCCCCCCAACAACAATGGGTACTTCGTCGACGGCATTCGCGTGCCGCTTCTCTTCCACGTGGGAATCGGGGAAGGCGTGATCCACCCCGGGCTCCTCGACCACGTCGAGCTGTATTCAGGAGCTGCCCCGGCGGCTTACGGCGGCTTCGCAGGAGCGATCGTCGCGGGCCAAACGCGCGAGCCCGCGACGGCGCCGCACGGCCAGGCCAACCTCCGGCTCTTCGACGCGGGCGGGCTGGTGGAGACGCCGGTGGGGGGAGATCGGGGGAGCGTGCTCGTCGCCGGGCGATACGGCTACCCGGGGCCCGCCGGCGGGTGCAAGCGGCACGCCCTGCCCCATCGCCCCGACGGCGTCGGCGGGGCATCCTGCACGGCCTTCGGCACGCGGTTCCATGTGTCGATGTCCTTCGTCGGGGCGCTCGCCCCGTACTTCAGCACGGCCGCGGCACCACCAATCACCTCCAGCACCTCTGGCGTCGTCAGACGTGCGTCGACGCGACGTAGGAAGGCGACGAGCTCAGATCGCGAGTAACGCTTCACGCTCGGTGGCCTTCGCTTTCGCGAACATGCTCTCGAACGCGTCCATGCCCATGTTCATGCGGTAGCCCCAATCGCGGGCCACGGGCGGCGTGTTCTGGTCGGCGAGAGCGCG
>Ga0209890_10000576_pt1 | contig 16938 bp, 16 predicted proteins | sample OrgsoiDNA2013049_FD_185799 | JGI IMG/M metagenome (GOLD analysis project Ga0209890, IMG submission 185799) | Permafrost soil microbial communities from the Arctic, to analyse light accelerated degradation of dissolved organic matter (DOM) -... | ecosystem: Environmental > Terrestrial > Soil >...
AAGGATACGGCGATGATCTGTCGATTACACGTTTCCGCATGCAATGGCTCGCAATCGGAATCGGACTGATCCATTGTGCTTACCCAGAAACCATCTCCACTTTACTGGCTGATGTTGCTTGGAATGCTTTTCATCTGGATCGCCATAGCCTACCCAGGTCTACATTTGAGAGATCATTTTCAGAAAAGCGTGACAAACGAACAGATCGTTGCTCAGATCGACGAAGCTGGCGTGACGACAGCGTCTTCAACCAGTCGGAGCGAGATTAAATGGGAGGGCTTTAGGTTTATGCTCGATACGCCAATGACACTTACCCTTTTGACCATCGGCAATACTATGCTTGTTTTTCCCAAGTGCGCGTTCACGCAGCAATCTTGCGAGGAGTTTCGCCGCTTGGTCGTTCAGAAAGGTATTCCATTTAGGACTCGGTAGCAGATGCCCCAGGAACTCAACTACTGGCTCACGACCGTCCAGATGCCCACCTCCCCGGCGCAGCCATTGCCGGAGAGCGCTGACGTTGCCATCATCGGCGCCGGATTCACCGGACTTTCCGCCGCGCTCGCGCTGGCCAAACGTGGGGCAAAAGTCGTCGTACTTGAATCGGAAACTATTGGCTGGGGCGCGAGTTCACGGAACGGCGGCATGGTGCTTACCGGGCTGAAACTCGGCGTCAACAAACTCATCTCGATGTATGGACGAGAGCTTACGCGTCGCATGTACGCCGCGTCGCTTGAGACCATCGACTCGGTCGAGCGCATCGTGAAAGAGGAAAGGATCGCCTGCGATTTTGCCCGCACCGGACACCTTGAAGTTGCCTGCAAACAAGCGCATTTCGACGACTACGCCCGCCAGGTTGAAGTGATTGCCCGCGAATTCAACCACCAGCTGCGAGTCGTTCCCCGCGACCAGCTTCGCAGCGAAATCGGTTCCGGCATTTATTACGGTGGCATGGTCGACGAAATCTCAGTTGGCCTCAATCCCGCGCGTTACGTTGCCGGACTCGGCGCAGCCGCCATGCGCGCTGGAGCCCAGATCTGCGAACGCACGCGATTGCAGAACATCCAGCGCGCATCGCGTGATGGCGCGCCTGGTTTCAGGCTGAACAGCTCTCGGGGCGCGATTTGGGCGCGCAACGTGCTGGTCGGAACCAGCGGCTACACCGGCGCGGCGACTCCCGCGCTGCGCAAGAAAATCATTCCTATCGGATCTTTCATCATCACCACCGAAATTCTTCCTGAAGCGCTGGCCCGCGATCTGAGCCCGCGCAATCGCCAGATCTACGATTCTAAAAACTACATTTATTACTATCGGCTCACTCCAGACAATCGCATGTTGTTCGGCGGCCGCGCCGCGTTCTTTCCGGAGACCGATCAGACCATCCGCAAGAGCGCTGAGCTTCTGCGCCTCGGCATGATCGGCGTCTATCCGCAACTACGCGACACCAAAGTCGAATACGTTTGGGGCGGCACGCTCGACTTTTGTTTCGACATCATGCCGCACGCGGGGAAGAGCGATGGCATCTACTTTGCCCTCGGATATGCTGGACACGGGGTTGCCATGGCCACCTATCAAGGTCAGAAGATGGCGGAATGGATCGTGGAAGGGAAGACAGACAATCCTTTTACGGAGATTCCATTCCCTGGTGCGCCGCTTGGACTTTATGACGGCAAGCCGTGGTTTCTGCCCTTCGCGGGGGCGTACTACAAAGTTTTAGACTGGGTATCGTGAACAAGTGAAGAAACTCGGAGAAACGTCATGTCAATATTTGGACTGATCGAGTACAGCAATGCGACGCCCGAAGTGCGCGCTATCTATGACGACATTATGGCCACCCGCAAAACGGACTGGATCAACAATTTCTGGAAGGCGATTGCCCACGATCCGGTCCTGCTCAAGCGGACTTGGGAAGACATCAAGCAGATCATGGCTCCCGGAGCGCTCGATGCACTCACCAAAGAAATGATCTACGTCGCCGTCTCGGTCACGAACCAGTGCCAGTACTGCATCGCTTCGCATACTGCTTCGGCGATACACAAAGGCATGACGGACGCTCAGTTCAAGGAGTTGATGTCGGTGGTTGGGATGGCGAACGAAACCAATCGTCTGGTCGCAGGATACCAGGTGGAAGTCGACGATCGCTTCACACAGCGAACTGGCAAATGACGTGTCAGGCCACGGGTGTCCTCCACAGCCGTCAATAACGCGCCCCCCACAAAGTTCTATAATCATTAGGACTTGAACCAGGACCGCGAGTCGTGAAATGCGAATCACGAGCGCGCTCGAAAGAGGTAAGGCATGGCCGAGATGACGGTGACTCCGGTTGCAACCCACGGTTTCTTTTTGGACGGGAAGTGGCTGGAGGAAGGTGAAATCGTCGACGTACATGCGCCTTATGACGGCGCCCTCATCGCGCATGTCTACCAGGCACGCCGCGAACATGCGGAAGCTGCGATTGCCGCCGCCGTCAAAGCCTTCGGAACCACTCGGCGACTGCCCGCCTTCGAGCGCCAACGAGTTCTGCGCCAGATTGCAGTCGGCATCCACGATCGCAAAGACGAATTTTCGCGAACGATTGCGCTGGAAGCGGGCAAGCCCATCAAGAGCGCTCGCAGCGAAGTTGACCGTGCTGTCTTTACGTTCAACATCGCAGCCGAAGAGACGGTGCGCGGCTATGGCGAATATTTGCCGCTGGATTGGCAGCAGTCGACGGTCGGGCGCTGGGGCATCGTCAAACGTTTCCCCCTCGGTCCCGTTGCTGGTATCACGCCGTTTAATTTCCCTTTGAACCTGGTTGCGCACAAAGTCGCTCCGGCCATTGCGGCTGGCTGTTCCATGGTGCTCAAGCCGGCGCCGCAGACGCCGCTGACATCATTGCTGCTGGCCGAAGTGATCCAGCAAGCGGGATGGCCGGATGGCGGCTTTAACGCGGTCTTGCTTTCGAACGAGGATTCCGCTCTGCTGGTCAGCGACGAACGCATCAAGCTCATCAGCTTCACGGGGAGCGCCGCTGTCGGTTGGGCCATCAAGAACAACGCGGGAAAGAAGAAAGTTGTTTTAGAGCTGGGAGGGAATTCGGGCGTCATCGTCCACGGCGATGCCGATCTCGCTTACGCCGCCGAGCGTTGCGTCACCGGAGGTTTTGCTTACGCGGGGCAGTCCTGTATTTCGGTGCAGCGGATTCTGGTCGAGCACTCCGTCTACGGAAAATTCACCGAGCTGTTGCTGGCAGCGGTCGGCAAACTGAAAGTCGGAGATCCGCTGGATGAAACGAGCGACCTCGGCCCGCTCATCCGCGAAAGCGATGCGATCCGCGCTGCCGACTGGGTGCAGGAGGCGGTTCGCGGTGGAGCGCGCCTGCTCTGCGGCGGCAACCGCAAGGGCTCCTTGTTCGAGCCCACCGTGCTTACCGGCACCAAGCCCAGCATGAAAGTAAATTGCCAGGAAATTTTTGCGCCGGTCGTGACCGTCGAGCCCTACAACGATTTCGCCTCCGCGCTGAAACAGATCAACAGTTCCGCCTTCGGCCTGCAGGCGGGACTTTTCACCCGCGACGCCAAACTCATTTTTCAGGCCTACGACGAGCTCGAAGTCGGAGGCTTGATCGCCGGCGACGTTCCCACGTTCCGCATCGACCACATGCCCTACGGTGGCATTAAAGATTCCGGACTGGGCCGCGAAGGCTTGCGCGACGCGATTCAAGAAATGACGGAACCCAAACTGCTAGTCATGCACCTGCGCTGAAGCTTCGTTTTCGGCTGCTTCTGAGAAGCGCATTCACAGTGCGTTCGCTTGAGACAAGAAGCGCTTCCCAGATTTTCGCAGCATTCAATTTCCCGAATTGGAACAAAGAAAGCTGCGCGACCTATTCCATTTCGCCAATCAACTGTTATACTCACGTGTTTCAGTAACCTGCGTCACAGCAGCACGTGACGTAAATCATACGACGCGGTCAGCCGGGAGCGGTGCGAGCCAATTCCGCAATATTAAAGACTTCAATGCAGATCTTTCCACGCAGTAGCAACGCAATCGCCCGGGCCTCGATGGTCCTGACTGTTGTTGCTGTGGCTGGGCTATTTTGGGCGACGGTGCAGATTGAGCGGTCTCCGTACATCACGTATGCCGGAGTCCGAAAGTGGCAGCCTATCCCGTTTAGCCACCAGCACCACGTGACCGGCCTCGGCATCGACTGCCGCTACTGTCACACCTCGGTCGAGCAATCCAGCTTCGCCGGGATTCCGCCCACCAAGACTTGCATGAACTGCCACGCGCAGATCTGGACCAACGCGGCGTATCTGGAGCCCGTCCGCGAAAGTTTTCGCAGCGGCCGCTCGCTCGAATGGACGCGCGTCAACCAGTTGCCCAACTACGTATATTTCAATCACAGCATCCACATAAGCAAGGGAGTGGGCTGCAACACTTGCCACGGCCCGGTTGATCAGATGCCGCTGATGTATCAATGGGCATCGCTGCAGATGGAATTCTGCCTCGACTGCCACCGCGCTCCCGAAAAATACTTGCGTCCCCGCGAACAAGTTTTCAACATGCGCTATGAGGAGCCTTCCACGGGGGAGCCGGTCATCGTGAAGGGGACGGCATACTCCGATCAGGAAACGCTGGGGAATGCGCTGAAGGAGCAGTACAAGGTCCGGCCAGTGAACGACATCACCAGTTGCAATACCTGTCACAGATAGTGGCCGGATTCAATCGCAAAGACTGAGAACGGAAAGCTAGAAGCTAACAGCCAAAAGCCAAAAGCCAAGAGCTGATTTCGACAATGAGCATGGACGAGCAAAAAACAAAACCGGCCGGAACCGCTCTCGGAGCCGACGTCTGCCCGAGCAAGCGCAAGCAGCTTGACCTGACAACAGTCAAGGAGCAGATCGAGGATACGACCGGCCCCGAGTACTGGCGCAGCCTCGAAGAGCTAGCGGGTAGCGACGAGTTTCAGGATATGCTGCACCGCGAGTTCCCCAAGGGAGCTTCGGAGTGGCTCGACGATTTCTCGCGCCGCGGTTTCCTCAAAACCATGGGCGCGTCGCTGGCGCTAGCCGGTTTGACCGGTTGCACGCGCATGCCGATCACCGAGATCGTGCCCTATGTAAGGCAGCCGGAGAACGTGGTTCCTGGCCGCCCCATGTTTTACGCGACCGCGTTCACGCTCGGCGGCTATGCCTCGCCGATTCTGGTCGAAAGCCATCTTTTCCGTCCGACGAAAGTTGAGGGCAATCCGCAGCACCCAGCCAGCCTCGGCGGCACCGACGTTTACGCGCAGGCTTCCCTCCTTGATCTCTACGATCCCGACCGGGCGCAGAACGTCACTTACCTGGGCGACGTCCGTTCGTGGAATGCCTTCATGGAATCCGTTCGCGGCCCCATGAGCGTGCAGAAGAGCATGGCGGGCGGTGGCGTCCGCGTCCTGACGCAGACCGTCACGTCGCCGACCCTGGCCGCGCAGATTCACAGCTATCTCGAAGCGAATCCGATGGCCAAGTGGCATGTTTACGAACCAATCAACCGCGACAACGTTGTCGAAGGCGCGAAGCTGGCCTTCGGCGAGCCGGTCGAGACGCGCTACGACTTGTCGAAGGCCGACGTCATTGTTTCGCTCGATGCCGATTTCCTCTACGCCGGGTTCCCCGGTTCCGCGCGCTACACGCGCGATTTCGCCGCGCGGCGCAATCCCGATGCGAACATGAACCGGCTGTATGTGGTCGAGAGCACTCCGAGCTCGACGGGGATGAAGGCGGATCACCGGATCAGTGTCAAAGCTTCGATGGTGGGAGCGTTTGCAGCGGTGCTGGCCCAGAACGGGGAAGTTCCGGCCGAATACGCCCAGGTGGTCGAGGCAATCGTATCCGACCTGCAAGCTCACCGAGGTTCCAGTGTTGTTATTGTGGGTGACCATCAGCCGCCGGCGGTTCACGCGATCGCCCACCATCTGAATGATGCCCTCGATAATGTCGGCCAGACGGTTTTCTACACCGACCCGGTCGATGCCAATCCCGTAGATCGAAACCAGTCGCTGCACACGCTGACGGAAGACATTCGCGCCGGCAAAGTCGACCTGCTACTGATTCTCGGTGGCAACCCTGCCTACGACGCGCCCGCGGAATTGGAATTCGCTTCAGCGCTGAAATCGAATGCCGTCAATTTGAAGGTCTTCCTTGGCTCGCATCGCAACGAGACGGCTGAGCTTTGCCAGTGGCACGTTCCCGAAGCGCACTATCTCGAATCCTGGAGCGATGCCCGTGCCTATGACGGAACGGCGAGTATCGTTCAGCCGCTCATCGAGCCGCTGTATGGTGGTAAGACGGCACACGAGATCATCACCATTCTTGCGGGCCAGTCCGGTTTCACTGGACACGATCTCGTCCAGGCCTACTGGCAGAAGCAGCACAGCGGCGCGGACTTCGACGCCTTCTGGCGCAAATCGCTTCACGATGGCTTCGTGGCGGGCACAACCTACGCACCCAAAACTGTTGCTCTGAAGGCGGCCAGCTTTCCGGCATCGCAACCTGTATCAGGCGGCGATTACGAGCTCAACTTCCGCCGCGACCCCTCCATCTACGACGGCCGATTCTCGAACAACGGCTGGTTGCAGGAACTTCCGAAGCCGCTGACCAAGCTGACCTGGGACAATCCGATCATGATCGGCCCCGCGATGGCCGAACGGCTGAAGCTCAATTTCAAGGACGTCGCCGAACTGGAATTCAACGGCAAGAAAGTAAAAGGCGCAGTCTGGGTCCAGGCCGGACATCCCGACAACTCCATCACGGTCTTCCTCGGCTATGGGCGCACACGCGCCGGGCGCGTCGGTACCGGCACCGGCTTTGACGTTTACCCAATGCGCACCAGTCAAGCTCCATGGTTTGCGGACGGTGCGAAACTTCGCCCTACCGGCGATACTTATCAACTCGCCAGCACGCAAGGCTACCAAACGATGGAGACGCCCGACGGCGGCAATCGTCCCCTGGTGCAGCAGCGCAGCCTCGAGGAATACAAGAAAGAGCCCAACTTCGCCAAAGAAGGCGAACCACCGGCTGACCTTACCCTCTACAAGCCCTTTGACTACTCGAAGGAAACGTATTCCTGGGGTATGGCAATCGATCTGAATTCCTGCGTGGGATGCAATAACTGCATCGTCGCCTGCCAGTCGGAGAACAATATCGCGGTGGTCGGCAAAGAGCAGACTCTCAAAGGCCGCCACATGCACTGGCTCCGAGTGGACGCTTATTACAATGGCCCGCGCGACAACCCGAAGGGCTTCTTCCAGCCCGTGCCCTGCATGCAGTGCGAGAATGCACCGTGCGAACTGGTTTGTCCGGTGCAGGCGACCATTCACAGCAGTGAAGGCCTGAACGACATGGTCTACAACCGCTGCGTCGGCACGCGGTATTGCTCCAACAACTGCCCATATAAAGTACGGCGGTTCAATTTCCTGCTTTTCCAGGACTGGGAGACTCCGCAGTTCAAGCTCATGCGCAATCCTGACGTAACGGTGCGCAGCCGCGGCGTCATGGAAAAGTGCACGTATTGCGTGCAGCGCATCAACGAGCGCCGCATTGATGCCGAACGCGTCGATACCACTATCAAAGAAGACGATCTGCAGACGGCCTGCCAGCAGTCGTGTCCGGCCAACGCGATTGTCTTCGGCAACCTCAACGATCCGAACAGTCAGGTCAATAAGTGGAAAGCGCAGGCGAGAAACTACTCCCTGCTGGGTGAATTGAATACGCGGCCGCGCACAACGTATCTGGCGGAAGTCCGCAATCCCAACCCAGAGTTAGAAACTAAGTCAGCAGAGTCAAAAGCATAGTGGAGCGCAGGTAAGGCATGGCTACGAACACACAAATACCCGTGGCAGACAGGCGAGTGCCGGTGATCGCGCCGGGCCACACCTTCTCCACCATCACCGAGAAGATCAGCAACATCGTGCTGAGCCGCCCCGTCTCTCTGGGATGGATATTCGGCTTCCTGATTGTGTTCTCGATGATGAACGTGCTGATGATGGCTCTCGGGTATCTGTTCATTAAAGGTACTGGCATCTGGGGCATCAATATCCCCATCGGTTGGGGATTCGCCATCGTCAACTTCGTGTGGTGGATCGGTATTGGCCATGCGGGCACGCTGATTTCGGCGATTCTGTGCCTGCTGCGCCAGAGCTGGCGCAACTCCATCAACCGCTTCGCCGAAGCGATGACGCTGTTTGCGGTGGCCTGCGCCGGTATCTTCCCGCTGGCTCACATGGGGCGCCCGTGGCTCGGGTACTGGCTCTTTCCGTATCCGAACACCATGAATTACTGGCCGAACTTCCGCAGCCCGCTGGTGTGGGACGTGTTCGCGGTTTCGACTTACTTCACGATTTCGCTGGTGTTCTGGTTCGTGGGATTGATTCCCGATCTCGCCACCTTGCGCGATCGCACCGAGAATCCCTGGGTCCAGCGTATTTACGGACTGCTCGCCATGGGATGGCGCGGCTCGGCGCGCCACTGGCACCGCTATGAGACGGCCTACCTACTTCTCGCCGGTCTCGCGACACCCTTGGTGCTTTCCGTGCACACGGTCGTCAGCTTCGATTTCGCCGTGAGCATCGTCCCTGGCTGGCACACCACGATTTTTCCGCCGTACTTTGTAGCGGGCGCCATCTATTCCGGTTTCGCCATGGTGCTTTGTCTGGCGATTCCGATCCGCAGGATCTACGGGCTGCAGGATTTCATCACCATGCGGCATCTCGAGAACGCGGCCAAGGTCATGCTGGCCACCGGCCTTATCGTTGCCTACGGCTATGGCATGGAGGCATTCATGGGCTGGTATAGCGGGAACCAGTTCGATTCGTTCCTGCTCTGGAACCGCCTGCACGGGCCGTATCGGTTGGCGTATATGGCGTTGCTCGGCAGCAACATTTTCATTCCGCAGGTTCTCTGGCTGAAGAAGTTCCGCGTCTCCACCGGTTGGCTCTGGCTGATCTCGTTCGTGGTGCTCGTTGGCATGTGGCTGGAGCGCTTCATTATCGTCGTGGTCAGTTTGAGCCGCGACTTCCTGACTTCTTCGTGGGGGCAATACTACCCGACTAAGTGGGATTGGATGACTTTCGCCGGCACCATTGGCATGTTCCTGACTGCCATGTGGCTGTTCGTGCGCATTCTCCCGATGATCTCCATCTTCGAATTGCGCACCTTGCTGCCGGAGTCGCAGGTGCACGAGGCGGCGGAGGTGAAGCAATGACAACGAGCGATTTTTCAGGCAATGGCCCGATTTATGGGTTGATGGCCGAATTCGACTCGGCAAAAGACCTGGTAGCCGCCGCTCACAAGACGCACGAAGCGGGCTACCAGAAGATCGACGCCTACAGTCCGTTCCCCATCGAGGGCCTTGCCGAAGCCATCGGCTTTCACAAGAACGGCGTGCCCCTCGTCGTCCTTATCGGCGGACTCATCGGCGGGATCTCGGCGTACGCGCTCCAGTATTGGGTGGCGGTGATCACCTATCCGGTCAACATCGGCGGACGCCCGCTTCACTCGTGGCCTTCGTTCATCATCGTGACCTTCGAGCTTACAATCCTTTTCGGCGGACTTTCCGCCGCTATCGGCATGCTTGTCCTAAACGGTCTGCCGATGCCCTATCACCCGGTGTTCAACGTGCCCGAGTTCGCCAAGGCCTCGGAGAATAAATTCTTCCTGGTGGTGTTTTCGAGCGACCCGAAATATGACGCCGCTCGCACGCGTTCGTTTCTCTCGGGCCTTGCTCCACGGATGATCGCGGAGGTGCCAAACTAGCCATGGGCGCCACTCCGAACCTCCGAAAATTTCTGCCCGCGTTGCTGGCGCTGATTGCCGTGACCGCCGGATGCCGTATCGATATGCACATGCAGCCGTATTACCGGCCCATGGCGAAGAGTGATTTTTTTCCCGACGGTCGCTCCGCTCGCTTGCCGGTCGAAGGTACAGTGGCGCGAGGCGATCTCCACGAAGACACCTACCTGTACACGGGAAAGATCGGCAACGCGCCCGGCGACTTTATGCCCTTCCCGGTGACCGCCGAAGTTCTGGCGCGCGGACGCGAGCGTTTCAACATCAACTGCACGCCTTGTCACGGACGCGTCGGCGATGGTGGCGGCTTCATTCCCACGCGAGGATTCCGCCGTCCGCCGTCATATCACATCGAGCGTCTGCGGAAAGTGCCCATCGGCTACTTCTTTGACGTGATGACCAACGGCTTCGGCGTGATGCCTGAATATGGCACGCAGGTTGCGCCGCGCGATCGCTGGTGCATCGCCGCTTACATACGCACGCTCCAGTTGAGCCAGAATGCAACTTCGAGCGAAATCCCTGCGGGACAAGACATGAAGGCACCTCCGCCACAGTTCCGCGATATCGGGAACGGAGCCACGCTCCCTGAAATTGCGCCGCCCGCCACCGCCACAGAAGGGGAGAAAAAATGACCACGGCCGCCATGAATAAGTCGGACCTGATGGCCCCGCCCGTGGCCCAGACCATCCAGCAGCGTTCGCTGGTCATTGGCGCGATTGGCGCCGTTGCTTCGGTCGCCGGCGCTTTTCTTTCTCCCGACAGTTTTTATTCCGCCTACCTTACCGGTTTCATGTTCTGGCTCGGCCTGTCGCTCGGATGTATGGCCGTCCTGATGCTTTACCACCTGGTCGGCGGCGCATGGGGCACGGTGATTCGCCGCATCCTGGAATCGGGCATGATGACGCTGCCCCTCATGTTCGTGCTTTTCATCCCGATTTTGCTGAACCTGCCCAAACTGTATTTCTGGGCGCGGCTTGATGGGCTGGCGGATCCGAAGATCGCGGAGATAGCGCACAGCTATCTCAACTTCAACGGCATCCTGGTGCGCTACATCGTTTACTTTGCCATCTGGTTCGGGATGGCGTACTTCCTGAATCGCTGGTCCACCGACCAGGACTCGGTTGCGGGCCAGAGCACGTTGCGTTTTCGCGCCATGAGTTCCATTGGACTCGTCATTTACTCGCTCACGATTTCCTTCGCGGTGATCGACTGGGTGATGTCGCTGCAAGCGCGCTGGATCTCGACCATCTACGGCATGCTCTTCATTGCCGGAGAAGCGCTCTCCGCTTTCTGTTTCTGCGTGGTGATCGAGAGCATCCTCGGCAAACGCAAGCCGATGTCCGACTACCTCACCGATACCGAAGTCCACGACCACGGCAAGTTCATGCTCGCCTTCGTCATGGTTTGGGCTTACTTCAATTTCTCGCAGTGGCTCATCATCTGGGCCGGCAACTTGCCAGAAGAAATTCCGTGGTACGTACGGCGCATGAATCATGGATGGGAAACGGTTGGCCTTTTCCTGGTGGTGTTCCACTTCGCGGTGCCGTTTGCGCTTCTCCTGTCGCGGCAATTGAAGCGCAAGGCGCGCACGCTGGTGCGGCTTGCTTCCTGGCTCATCTTTATGCGCATTGTCGATATCTTTTGGCATATCGAGCCCGCATCGCACCCCACGTTTCACGTGAGCTGGGTGCATTTCGCAATCATCGCCGGCATCGGCGGTCTCTGGATGGCTTACTTCTTCCACAATCTGAGAGCGCGTCCGCTGCTGCCGGTCAACGCGCCGCAGACGCTAAGACTTCTGGAGCCGTCGCATGAGTAACGGAACGAGTAACGGAATATGAGTGACGAAATGACGAACCACGGGCATTCCGGCCACGAGACCGAGTACGAACGCGAAGACCTGGGCGCGCGCGGCGTCTTCGCCTTCATGATCGGGCTCGCGATCGTCGGGCTGGTCATTTATTTCATCATCGTTGGCATGTACACGTTTCTCGATAATTACGAGCGGTCGCAGATGGCCACGGCCAGTCCCCTGGTTACTTCGAAGCGTGCGATGTCGCGCGTGGTCACGCAGGCGGACATGGATAAAGCGTTCAAGGACAATGGCGCTCCCATGCTTGAAGTCAACGAGCGCGGCCAGTTTCGCGACTACCTGATGAATCAGGAGAACCAGCTCAACAGCTATGGCTGGGTCGACGAAAAAGCCGGCGTGGCGCACATTCCGATCGAGCGCGCCATGGAGTTGATGGTGCAGCGCGGATTGCCTGTCTATACGCCAGGCATCGCGGATGCCAAAACAGCGGCGGTAAGCAAAGCGCCGGCTAAGAAAGCGGCGGTAGCGAAACAGTAGCAACCGCTCCGGCCGGATCGCCGGAAAAGGAACAAAGCAGTGTGCAGTAAAAGCAGTTTCGCCAATTTGATCGCCGTAGCAGCTTTTGTGCTGATGCTCTCGGCCGCTCCTATGTTTGCGGCGGTTCCGCAGATTCCGCGCGGTCCCATCATGGGCGGCGGCATCATGAGTCCGCCCGTCAACCAGCGTCCACCTGGGCTCGAATTCGTTGGCATCGAGCAGCATCTCAATGCGGAAGTTCCCGCCGATCTTGAATTCCGCGACGAACTTGGCAACCCTGTCAAACTCGCCGACTACTTCGGCCACGGACGTCCCGTCATCCTGAACCTGGGTTACTACCAGTGCCCCATGCTATGCAGCGAACTGCTGCAAGGGCTGGTTGGTTCGATGAAAGCGCTGACCTTTAATCTGGGCCAGGATTTTGACGTCCTCACCGTGAGCTTCGATCCTCGCGAAACCACGGAAATGGCTGCCGCGAAAAAGCGCGACATGATCAAGCGCTACGGCCGCGCAAACTCGGATCTGGGTTGGCACTTCCTGACCGGGAAGCCCGATGCGATCAATGCGCTCACCAAGTCGGTTGGCTTCCAGTATCAGTTCGATCCGAAAACCGAGCAGTACGCCCACGCCACCGCGATCGTGATGCTCACGCCCGACCGCCACATTTCGGGATACTTTTACGGAGTCGAGTTCTCTCCCAAGGATCTGCGTCTTGGACTGGTGCAGGCGTCGCAAAACAAGATTGGTAACATCGGCGACCAGGTACTTTTATACTGCTATCACTACGACCCCAGGACCGGGAAATACGGCGCCGTCGTCAGCAACATTCTGAAGCTGGCGGGGCTGGCTACAATGCTGATTCTGGGAACATTTATGTTCGTCATGTTTCGTTCCGATCGTCGTTCTGGACGCGGCGCGGGCAACGGCGGCTTGGGGCGAGTCACGTAATTATGTCGAAATTTCTACCATTGTGGCCCGATCAGGCCTCGACCATGGCAGGGCAGGTGGATGCGCTCTACATCTATCTGCTGCTGGTCTCTGGCGTCATGACCGCGCTCATCTATATCGCTGTCACTGTGCTGGCGATCAAGTATCGTCGTAAGCCCGGACGCGAAGCCCACCAGATCGAGGGCTCGACCATCCTCGAAATCAGCTGGTCGATCATTCCGTTCTTTGTGATGCTGACCTTCTTCATCTGGGGTGCCGTCATCTACTTCAAGGAACGCACGCCTCCCGCCGACGCTACGGAAGTCTACGTAGTCGCCAAACAATGGATGTGGAAGATCGAGCACATGGAAGGGCAGCGCGAGATCAACGAGTTGCACGTCCCCGTCGGCCAGGACATCAAGCTGATCATGACCTCGCAGGATGTGATTCACAGCTTCTTCATCCCCGCATTCCGCGTCAAACAGGACGTACTTCCGGGCCGCTACACCACGCTCTGGTTCAAGGCCACCGTGCCCGGCCGCTATCATCTATTCTGTGCGGAATATTGCGGAACCAATCACTCCGGGATGGGCGGCGACATCGTCGTCATGGAGCCGCAGGATTACGCGCAGTGGATGGCGGGTGGGCCGTCCGCCCCCTTGCAGGAGACCGGCAAGCAGTTGTTTACGCAGCTCGGATGCGCCACCTGCCATCGTTTTGATGTGCAGGGACGCGGTCCCAATCTGACGGGTGTCTACAACAAAGCGGTTTTGCTTGAAGACGGACGCACCGTGATTGCCGATGAGAACTATGTTCGTGAATCCATCCTCAATCCCACCGCAAAAATCGTGAGTGGTTTCAAACCGGTGATGCCCACCTTCCAGGGCATCGTTAGCGACGAGCAGTTGAACGCGCTGGTGGCCTACGTCAAGTCGTTAGCCCAGCCACCCACGGGAACCGCCGGGCTGCAGAACCAGCCCGCCACTTCCCCGGCACAACCCCAGAATATGCAGGTGCAATAGTCATGGCGAGTACAGTCATTCCGGCGAATCAGGCGCAGGCTCCGGCTCCGAAGCTGAACTATCTCAACAACGGGCACAGCCTCAAGTCGTGGCTGCTGACCACCGACCACAAGCGCATCGCGGTCCTCTATTTGATTTCGGTGACGGTGTTCTTTTTTCTCGGCGGCTTCTTTGCCATGCTCATCCGGCTCGAACTGCTGACGCCGCAGGGCGACCTGATGCAGGCCGACACCTATAACAAGGTGTTTACCATGCACGGCATGATCATGGTGTTCTTCTTCCTGATCCCGGTGGTGCCGGCGGTGCTGGGGAATTTTCTGATTCCCATCATGATTGGGGCGAAGGATCTTGCCTTCCCCCGCATCAACCTGCTGAGCTGGTATCTCTACATGGTGGGCGGCATCATGATTTCACACGTCATGCTGACCGGCGGCGTCGATACCGGCTGGACTTTCTACAGCCCATTCAGCACCGAGTACACCAACACCAAAATTGTCGAGGCTGGACTCGCCGCTTTCATGGCCGGTTTCTCCTCCATCTTTACCGGACTGAACTTCATCGTCACCATCCACCGCATGCGCGCCCCCGGCCTCACCTGGAACCGCCTGCCTCTGTTCGTCTGGGCCAACTACGCGACCAGCATCATCATGATCCTGGGTACGCCCGTCGTAGCCATCACCATCGTGCTGGTGGCGGTCGAACGCCTCTTCCATCTCGGCATCTTCGACCCGAGACTCGGCGGAGACCCGCTCCTGTTCCAGCACCTGTTCTGGTTCTATTCCCATCCCGCGGTCTACATCATGATCCTGCCTTCGATGGGAGTCATCAGCGAACTTATCACCTGCTTCTCGCGCAAGCGCGTGTTTGGTTATAACTTCGTGGCGCTGTCGAGCATTGCCATTGCCGTCATCGGCTTTCTGGTCTGGGCGCACCACATGTTCGTGGCTGGCATCTCGCTCTACGCCGCGATGATCTTTTCATTCCTGACTTTCTTCGTGGGCGTTCCCTCGGCCGTCAAAGTTTTTAACTGGACCGCCACCCTCTACAGGGGTTCGATCACTTACGCCACGCCCATGCTCTACGCCTTCGGTTTCATTGGGCTTTTCACCATCGGCGGTTTGACCGGGCTGTTTCTCGCCACCCTCGGCATCGACGTTCACGTGACCGATACTTACTTCGTGGTCGCCCACTTCCACTACGTCATGGTAGGTGGTGTCTTGATGGGGTATCTCGGAGGCATGCATTTCTGGTGGCCGAAGATCAGCGGGCGCATGTATCCGGAAGGCTGGGCGAAACTTTCGGCGCTGTTCGTATTCGTCGGGTTCAACCTGACTTTCTTCCCGCAGTTCATTCTTGGGTACGTGGGCATGCCGCGCCGCTACTGGCAGTATCCGCCCGAATTTCAGGTGCTGAACGTGCTCTCGACCGCCGGCTCCAGCGTGCTCGCCGTCGGCTATCTGCTGCCGATGATTTACTTCTTGTGGTCGCTAAAATACGGACCGATCGCCCCCGCGAATCCATGGGGAGCCGCTGGTCTGGAGTGGAAGACCACGTCTCCGCCGCCGACCTTTAATTTTGACGAGACTCCCGTCGTCACTTGGGAAGCCTACAACTACGACGAGATCCCAGCCCCGAAGGAACTGGAGGGTCCCGGTGAGCGATAGCCAGGCGACCACCAGCCAAGCCACGATGGAACACGAAGCGCACAATCCGGCGCTGCTCCACCACTTCGCCGACGCTCAGCAGCAGAAAAACGCCGCCTCGCTTGGCATGTGGCTGTTCCTGGTGACGGAAATCATGTTCTTTGGCGGCATGTTCTGCGCCTACCTCGTCTACCGGCTGGCCCACTTCAATGCCTTCGCGGCGGCCAGCCAGCAACTTAGCATCTGGATGGGAGCCACTAACACCGCCGTCCTGATCATCAGTTCGGTTACGGTTGTGTTGGCGGTGAAAGCGGCGGAGGCGGGCAAAAGAAAGGTGCTGGTCGGCTACCTCGTCGTTACCGTACTGCTCGGCATGACCTTCCTCGTCATCAAGGGTTTCGAGTACCGCGAAAAATTCGAGAAGCACCACGTACCGGGCGCGACGTTCAAGTTCACGGACACCTTCGACGACAACGGCAAGCAAATTCCTGTCAACCCGAAGGAAGCCGAGCTCTTTTTTTCCCTCTATTTCGCGATGACCGGAATGCACGCGCTGCATATGATCATTGGCTGCGGCCTCTTCAGCGTGCTGGCTGTCTTCGCATGGAAGGGACATTACTCGCCGGGCTACTTCACGCCTATAGAAAACGCGGGATTGTACTGGCACTTGGTCGATATCATCTGGATTTATCTGTTTCCGCTGCTGTATTTGATCAGCCGGCATTCGTGACGGCGGACGGAGTAATCAGTACATAGATTTAAATTGTCATCCTGAGCGAAGCGAAGGACCTCTGAACTTGCTCGCGGCGCTGGAATGCATAGGTCCTTCGCTTCGCTCAGATGACAGTCGAGGTTTGAGGACCGAGAGTTACCCCTTAAGGATTGCCATGTCGGAACACGAAGAACACACTACTCACTCGCAAGGATTTTACCTAGCCATTGGCGTCGGCCTGCTTGTCGGGACGATTACAACGGTCGGCGCCGCCTTCGTGAACCTCGGTGCTTTCAACCCCGTCGTTGCGCTGCTCATCGCCACCATTAAAGCCACGGTCGTCGTGCTTTTCTTCATGCACGTCAAAGGCGCGAGCGAAAAACTGACCGGCGCCGTCGTCGTCTCCGGCTTTTTCTTTCTCGCGATTCTGCTGTCGCTATCCCTGGCCGACTACCTGACTCGATCCTGGCGGTAG
>Ga0209890_10000577_pt1 | contig 16895 bp, 15 predicted proteins | sample OrgsoiDNA2013049_FD_185799 | JGI IMG/M metagenome (GOLD analysis project Ga0209890, IMG submission 185799) | Permafrost soil microbial communities from the Arctic, to analyse light accelerated degradation of dissolved organic matter (DOM) -... | ecosystem: Environmental > Terrestrial > Soil >...
GACAGTGTATCTGAGGAAAGGAGTTGAGCAAATTGGTGAAACATCGCCATTACACTCATTTGACCCGGCCGGAGGGGTTTTGAGTGTAATCGCCTGATTTCGTCAATTGGGCGACGCTTCGGGCTAGCTTTGCCTAGTACATTCCGGCCATAATCGAGAGAACGCGGTGATATGAAGACCCTGATCACATTCCTTGTCTGCGGGCTGGCAATCGCTGGACCTGCTCAAACATCTCTGAAAACGTTCACTAGCGCAGATGGTGTTTTTCGCTTCCAGTACTCAGACGTTCTTGTTAACGCTTGCACGTCCGAGCAGACCCCAGGCAATCCCGCGTCCTGCAAAAGTCAGAGCACAATCTGCGATGGTCCGGGGAGTGAAGGCATTACCTTGGCATGTTTCAGTTATCCGAATGAAAGATTCAAGAACAAACCCAGCTTTGTGGGCGCGGACTTTTACGTGTCTGAGATTCAGTCGGCGACAACCGAGCAAGTCTGCTTGAGGGGCTCACCAAACTGGTATGTGATCAGTTCCAAACCGGGGATTACTACAATCAACCACGTTAGCTTCAAGACTTTTGAGATCGGCGACAACTGGACAAGTCACGGCCAATCCGGGCCTGCATATCGAACGTTTCACGATGGAAAGTGTTATGAGTTGGGCATTCAAACCCTCATTTCACGAGCAGAATACGATCCCGGAACGGTCAAAGAATTCACCAAGAAAGACTCATCCGAAGTGGAGGGTTGCCTGAGAGGCGTCCTTAATTCTTTTGTGTTTTTGAAGTAGACATTTAGCGGATTGGCGAAAAATCCCCATTACACTCAAAATGCCTGAGCCGGGGGGTTTTGAGCGCTATCGCCGATTTGATCAACCATTCTGGCGTCAACAGGCGTTGGTCGGTGTCTACAACAAGATGAAGCGTTCGAACCTGGTCCACAAACTATTGTTTGTCGCATCATCCTTGTTGTGCCTTGCGATAGGTGTGGCATCGCCAGAAGAACAGATTCCCAAGGACTTGAGACTGGAACTGCGTACAGTCACAGGTTCGCGCCGCTTTCGTTTGGGAGAAGCGATTCCGCTTGAACTCGTTTTCTCCAGCAGTGCGTCGAAGAAATACCTTGAGCCTTGCCTTTTCCTCGACTGGAATTGTTTCGGGTTTCCAATCTGCCGGTTTACAAACCACTGGACACTGAGCATTACTCCGAAGGAGGGCTGGGAAGATTTGCATCACGGCTGTCATACTGTCGGTGGTCCGCGCCTTCCGGTGGAGGGTGATGACCTTTCAGCCAAACCGCTCGTCATCCGTTTTGATCTGACAAAGAGATTCCAATTCAAGACTCCGGGCGTCTATACGGTCCGGTTCAGCACCGACGTGGGCCTTGACGACGATTCCAATCCCATCGTTGACTTCTCGAATCCGCCTAGTAAGAGATCACAGCCAAACTCGGTAAATGTGAGCAGCGAGCTACAGTTGGAGATCGTTTTAGTATCTGCAAGACAGTACGGTCCATCGTAGTTGACGAAAAATCGCCATTTCACTCAAGTGCAGGGGGCTTATGTTCTGGGTGTCATGCGCGTCAGGCAATCCGCCACCTTGAGAACGTCGACCTTCCCCATCTCCGCTCGCTCAGGCCGTCCGTAAGTGGAAGGATGATGGACCGGGATGCAGACCGCCTTATGGTCGCCTATCTGTACCTCGAATTCGCGGCCATGTTCGTCGACGAGTCTTACTTTGCGTCCGAGGCACCACTCTGCTGCATGGACGCCGACGGCCGCAATCACGCGCGGCTGGCAGCTGACGATGTCCGCCGTAACTTCCGCACGATCACGCTCGATCTCCAAAGGCTGCGGATGAGGGTTGCCCTTCTGGTAGTCGATGCACACATTCCAGCGGCGGAAGTTGTCGAGGGTCAGTCCGGCGCAGTGGAACCACTCGCGGAGAGTGTCGCCCGCCCTGCCGACGAACGGACGGCCCTCGCGGTACTCCTTCGCGCCCGCGCGCTCACCCAGAACGTAGAGGTGGGAGGGAACAGGCCCGTCGGCGCGTATTGGGCCGCAGAGCAGTGCAGTTTTCATGGCTCCATGGTAAGCCGTCGCTCTGCGTGTGTCGATAAATCGCCATTACACTCACAACCTCTGGGTCAGTGCGACATTCGCCCATTACCTCCGTGCCTTGACGCACAGGTTCCCCGCAAATTAACGTCGCTGTACCTAGAATTTTGTCTTCCAGTGAGGAAACGTTGGCTTATCGTCCGATCATCACTCTTACCACCGATTTTGGAACCAACGATCATTTTGTAGGCGCGATGAAGGGCGTCATTGTCGACATCGTGCCTGACGTGCAGATTGTGGACATTTCTCATGCCGTGCAAGCCTTCGATGTGCTGGATGGCGCGCTGGCGATTTCCCAGTCGTATTCGTACTTCCCCAACGGGACGATCCATTTGGTGGTAGTCGATCCGGGCGTGGGTACCACGCGCCGGCCGATTCTGGCTTCGAGCGACGGATTTCACTTCGTCGCGCCGGACAATGGCGTGCTCTCGATGGTCTATGCCAAGGAAGAACGCATCCACGTGCGGCACATCACTTCCGAACATTACTTCCGGATGCCGGTGAGTAACACGTTTCACGCGCGCGACATATTCGCCCCGGTGGCAGCCTATTTGGCAAAGCAGGTCGATTCCCACAAATTTGGAGACGAAATCGAAGACTACGTCCGCTTTGCAGCGCCGAAACCGAAAGCCACGGGCGAGAACCGCATGCGCGCCGTCGTCCTGAAAGTCGACCGCTTCGGCAACCTGATCACCAATGTCACGCCCGCGGACGCTCCCGCGCTGTTTGCGGAATCTTCCACGTTCAAGATCGTGGTGGGAAGCAAGGAAATCACCGACATCCGCAAGGCCTATGCTGAAGGCGCGCCCGGCGAGGTGTTTGGCATTATCGGGAGCATGGGCTATCTCGAGATCGTCGCCAACCGCGCGGCGGCGGCGCAGCTCACGGGCGCGGGCAAGGGCAGTGAGGTCAGCATCTTCCTAGGCGAAGCGGCAGCGGCAGGCAAAGGCGCGTAAAGCTTAGGAGTTGTGAACTAGGAGCGGTCGTTTGATGAAGCGAAAGATCGCAGACTCCTTAATCCTCGCGTCGGTGAACCTCTCAGTCATTGCAATCGTCTACGCATTCGGATTCGTTAAGCGTACTAATGACGTTTCTCCTCTTCTCGCGCTCTTGGTTGTGCCTGTCTTGTTTCTCTTCACACTGGCTTACACTATTCGAGATTTCATCAGGCCTGGGATGCGCATTCAGGCTATTCTGGCGTCAGCACTCTCGGTCCCAACAGTTATGTTCCTGAGATCGATCAAGCTCTGAGTACCAAGCCCCGCTTAGCTGCGCTTTACGAACTCTTCGGCTTGGGGTGGACGTAGCGTTCCATCTCGCTGGTCCATTTGAGAAAGCGCCAGAGATCGCGGCGCTCCCGCCACATGAACTCCCAGAATTCCAGGAAGCCGATCTGCGTCATCTTCACGCCGGTAAAGGTTTCGATGCGCCACAGCAGATAGGGGCTCCGCCACGGGGCCAGACGATGGCCTTTGGTGGCATTCCACAGAAAGCGGAGTTTGTAGCGCATGCAGCCATCATACCTGCAAGGTCAAGGCGTACCTTAGAAGAGAAATCATGAACCACGAAGGACACGAAGTAACACGAAGGTTTCGCTTTCTGTGTTTCCTTCGTGGACCTTCGTGTCCTTAGTGGTAGTGGTTTTGAATTTAGACGCCAGCTAGGCGCATGTTAGAATCCAGTCTCTGCTGGGGATTTCCACGAATGTCTGAAGCAAACACCCGCCAACAGGCCGAAGACCTCTACTACGCCGCGCTCGATCTGATGGCCGACGGGCATCTCGAACAGGCTGTGGCTGCCTATCAGGAGTCTCTGACCGTCGATCCAACTTTTACCGAAGCCATGCACGGACTGGCGCGCGCTCTACAGGACTTACAGCGCTATGACGACGCGATCGCAGTGGCGCAGCGACTGGCAGAACTCGAACCCGATGACGTGCTCGCCCACACCAGTTTGTCGGTGCTGTATCAGAAGAAGGGAATGATCCCGGAGGCCGAGGCGGAGGGGGCAAAGGCTCGTGTCCTGGGGTGGAAACAGCAGTTGAAGAAACCCTAGCTGTCAGCTATCAGCCTTCAGCGTGTCAGCAAAACTTTGGGCTTGCCGGACGCATTTAGGGAACTCAATGACGACGACCAAAGATCCCTTCAGCATCGAGATCGTACTCCGACACCCCCTCGTATAGCCCGGAGGGAGACAAGTGCTTCGAGTTATACCTCGCGCCAGTTTTCCTGCGGGACCTCTCCGCCCGGGGGTATCGGATTGAGAGTTCAAGGATGGCAAGGGAGAGTCGAGAGGATGGATCGCAGAGGCAAGGAGATCAGCCGCCCCAAGCTAAAAGCTAAGAGCTAATGGCTAAGAGCTTGTTTACAGCCCGTACTTCTTCATCAAATGCCGGAACGAGCGATACGAGATCCCAAGTACGTCGGCGGCTTTGGTCTGCACCCCGCCGCTCTGGTTGAGAGCATTCTGCAGCAGCGAGCGTTCGATGCCCGCCACATAGCTTTCCATACCTAAGCCTTCGGGAAGAGTGACGTCGGCACCGATTTCCGGCAAGGCTCCGCCGGCAGAGGCCGCGGCGGCGCGCGCTTTGGGCCGCTCCGCGGGAAGCTCGACGTGCAGTTCGTCGGTAGTTTCAAGGGCAACGGCACGCTCGACGGTGTTCTCCAACTGGCGAACGTTTCCCGGCCACTCGTAGTCGCACAGAGAATCGAGCGCCGGCGCATTGACGCGCAGGATGCTGCGGCCTGCGGCGCTCGCATATTTTTTCAGAAAATGGTTCGCCAGCAGAGGAATGTCTTCGCGCCGCTCGCGCAGAGGTGGCACCCGGATGGGAATGACGTTCAGCCGGTAGTAGAGATCTTCGCGGAAAACGTTTTCGGCCACGGCCTTGTCGAGATCGCGGTTGGTGGCGGCGATGACGCGCACGTCGATCGAAATCTCGCTGGTGCTGCCCACCGGCCGTACGGTGCGCTCCTGCAGAACGCGCAGCAGTTTGACCTGCATGGCCAGAGTCATTTCGCTGATTTCGTCGAGAAAGATCGTGCCGCCGTCGGCGACCTCGAACAGGCCGCGCTTGTTCTGGTTGGCCCCGGTGAAGGCGCCTTTCAAATACCCAAACAGTTCGCTCTCCAGCAGGGTCTCGGGGAAAGCTCCGCAGTTGACCGAGACGAAGGCATCGCCGGCGCGCGGAGAGCAGACATGGACGGCGCGCGCCACGAGTTCCTTACCAGTACCGCTTTCGCCGTGGATCAATACCGTGCTGGCCGTGGAGGCGACGGTTCGCACCGTTTGCTTGAGCTTCTCCATGGCGCCGCTGGAGCCGATGATGTTGTCGAGCGAATTGCGCGTGGCAGCATCGCGGCGCAGCGCGAAATTCTGTTTGCTGAGATTCAGTTTCTCGACCGCGCGGTTGATGGCCAGCTTGATTTCGTCGACCAGCCCGGGGCTCTTGCGAATGTAGTCGGTGGCGCCTCCCGCTTTGACGGCTTCGACAGCCGCCTCATAGTCATCGACGGCGGTGATCAGGATGACGGCGGAGTCGGGCGAAACCCGGTGGGCGTGGCGCAGCACTTCGATGCCGTCGATGTTCGGCATCTTGATATCGGTGATGATGACGTCGTAGAGCGCGCCATCGATCTTGTTCTTTGCGTTCTGCCCCGCTTGTACGGTCTCGACGCGGTGTCCCTCGCGGCGCAGGGAGATGTCGAGCATCTCGCAGATAGAGCGTTCGTCGTCGCAGACCAGGATGTTAGCCACGCAAACCTCCTCCGGCGGCGGCCGCAGCGGGCCGCACCGCTACCAGCACCCCCGCCTTATCCGCCATAACGGCTTGACTCGAATCCGGAGAGGCGGCCCGCTCGGCATCGAGGCGGCGCAACCGCAGAACGAACGTGCTTCCCTGCCCTGGCTTCGACCGCGCCCACACTTTTCCTTCGTGCGCCTGCACCACCTGATAGACAATCGCCAGTCCCAGCCCGGTGCCGCCTTCGAAATTGGACTGGAAGGGCTCGAAGATCTTTTCGATTTGCTGCGGAGTCATGCCCGCGCCGGTGTCGGTGAATCCAACCTGCCAGTCGTCCCCCAGAGACTCGAGACTCACGGTCAGGGCGCCGCCGCCTTTCATCGCGCGGACGGCATTCTCACAGAAATTCCAAAACACCTGCTTAATCTTGTCCCCGTCCGCTATGACCCAGGCCTGCCGCACTGCAAATCGCCGCTCGATGGTGATTCCAGTTTTCTCGGCCGTCATGCGGTGATCCATCAGTGTCAGCGTATCTTCAACCAGCTGGATCAGGTCGCATTTGTCGAAGTGATATTGCTTGGTGCGGGAGTAGGCCAGAAAGTCGGTAATGATGCTGTTCAGCCGCTGCGACTCGCGAGTGACGATGTCGAGCAGGCGGCGGTGATCCTCGTTCATCTCCGGCACGCCGGAAAGCATGCTAACCGAACCGGCGATGGAGGTCAGCGGATTGCGAATCTCGTGCGCGATAGCCGCAGCCAAGCGGCCGACGGCCGCCAGACGGTCCTGCATCCGCACTTCGCGCTCCAGGCGCCGAATCTCCGTGAGATCGTCGAGGACATAGACGTATCCCAGGTCTCCACGCTCCGGCACAGTCAGGGCCGTCACCCGCACCCGAACTGTCTTGCGGAATTTCGTGGGCGGATCAAAGCGCACTTCCCCGTGAGTCTTCTGCGATTCCACGGTAGGTAAGGGATCCAGGAATAGTTGATGAACCGGCGCGCCCACGAGTTCCGGCAGAGCGCGCTCCAAGAGCCGTTGGGCTGCGGCGTTGACCAGCGTGATGCGCCCGTCGAGGCCGGCGGTGATCAGCCCGCTGCTGATGGAGTGAATAATGTTTTCGTGCAGCGCCTGCAGGCTTTCCAGCGCCCCGCTGGCGTCCTTCAGCTGCACTCCCACCTGCCGCAGTTTTGCCGTGAGCAGCCCGGCAAGATATGCGACTGCCAGGAAGGCAAACAGGTTTACGAAGATGATGGCCTGCAGCGTCTTCAGTCCGGGATGCGTGGTGCAGTAGGAGGGAACGACGCCGTAGTAGTTCAGTTCCAGCACGGTCCCGTAAAGAATGAAGGCGAGCGCCGCAACCAGTTGCGCCCACATGCGCGGCAACAGCACGCTGGCGACAATGATGACCAGGGGATAGAGAAAGTTAAGCGAACTGTCCCATCCACCGGTTTCGTGGATGACGAGGCTGACGAGAATCAGATCGGTCAGAACCTGCAACGCGGCCTGCAGACGGTGCTCCTGCCAGAAGGAGAGCAGAAGCACGTAGAACAGCGAAAGGCTGTACCAGAAAAGAATGGTACTGATGAAGAGCCGCATGGGCAGCGGCGCCAGACTGAAATGGGCAACCGCCAACTCAATCGCGAGCAGGAGGGTCAGAATGAAAATTCGGACCCGGACCAGCCATCCCAGCCAATTGCGCTCGTCGAACGTCGATTGCATTGAGAAGCTCGAGGTTTCAGAAGTTTCAAAGTCTCAGAGTTTCAAGGTCTCAAAGTCCCGAGGGATTTGCCCCTTGAAACTTTGAAACCTTTTCACTTTGAAACCTGCTTTTAGCCAGCCAGCTTGGCGATCATGGCGAACAGCGGCATGTAGAGAGAGATGACGATGCCGCCGACGCTGACGCCCAAGATGGCGATGATGACGGGCTCCAACATGGCCAGCATGTCTTTGGTGGCCGCGTCGACTTCCTCTTCGTAGAAGTCGGCAATCTTCTGCAGCATCGAATCCATGGCGCCAGTCGCTTCGCCCACGCCGATCATCTGCGTGACCATGTTGGGGAACACGCCGCATTCTCGTAGTGGGTCGACGATGGTGCGTCCTTCTTCGATGGCCTTGCGCACCTTCATCAACGCCTCTTCCAGCACGGCGTTGCCCGAGGTCCGGGCCGTAATACCCAAGCCTTCCAGAATCGGCACGCCCGAGGTGATCAATGTACCCAACGTACGGGTAAAGCGGCCTACAGCAATCTTCCGCAGCAGTCCGCCAATCACGGGGATGAAGAGCATCATCTTGTCGAAATAGTAGCGGCCGCGGGGATGCTTGCGAATCTGTTTGACACCGAAATACAGGCCGAAGCCGCCGGCGAAGAACATCCACCAGAACATCTGCACGAATGAACTCAGGCCCATGACGATCCGTGTGGAAAGAGGCAGGGCGACTCCCAGTCCGGCAAACAGGTTGGCGAAGATGGGCACGACCCACTTGAGCAGCGCACCGACGATCAGGCCTGCCATGCCAACCACGGCCACCGGGTAAATCAGGGCCGATTTCACCGCCGATTTCAAACGCACCGCCTTCTCGACGTAGGTCGCGAGGCGCTGCAGAATGATGTCGAGAATACCGCCGGTTTCACCGGCCTCGATCATGTTGGTGGTGAGATCGTCGAACACCACGGGATACTGGCGCATGGCGTTGGCCAGCGTAGCGCCGCCTTCCACCGTGGTCCGCACTCCGGTTAAGACTTTTTGAAAAGCCTGGTTTTCCTGGTTGGCCGCCAGAATTTCCAGGCACTGCACCAGCGGCAGGCCGGCGTCGATCATGACCGAGAACTGGCGAAAGAAGATCGCGATGTCCTTGGTCCCCACCTTGCCCGAGCCGAACGTGGGCATGGAGAATTCTTTGCCTTTTTCGCGGATCGCACCCGGCGTGATTCGTTCCCGCCGCAACGCCTGGGCCAGCGACTGCTTGTTGGCCGCCATCCGCTCGCCGGAAATCTTCTGCCCGGATGCGTCCTTGCCGGAAAATGTAAAGACTGGCATGGTTTAATTTCTCCTCACTGAGCTACGTGCTGGTTCACAATTTCGTTCGTTCAAAGGTTTATGCTGCAACTCCTAGTGCTTGGAAGGAGCAGCTCCTCGAGCCAGAGTCGTTCCTGCCGCGGTCGGGCGGTTCACCAAAGTGGCACCGCGGTTAATCATTTCCTGCAACTCGTCGGTGTTGCTGGAGCGCGCCATGGCAGTTTCCAGAGTGATCTGCTTCTGGAAATAAGCGGTGGCCAGCGACTGATTAAACGTCTGCATCCCGAACTTTTCCTGTCCAGACTGCATGGACGAGTAAATCTGGTGAATTTTGTCTTCGCGAATCAAGTTGCGCACGGCTGCGTTCGGCACCAGAATCTCCATGATCATGGCCCGGCCTTTGCCGTCAATGCGTTGCAGCAGGCTCTGGCACATGATGCCTTCCAGAACCAGCGACAACTGCGCCCGGATCTGCGGTTGCTGGTGCGCCGGGAATACATCGATGATGCGGTTGATGGTGGAGGTTGCCGAGTTGGTGTGCAGCGTGCCGAAGGTCAAGTGGCCGGTTTCGGCGATACGCAGCGCCGACTCGATGGTTTCCAGATCGCGCATTTCGCCGATCAACACGACATCGGGATCTTCACGAAGCGCGGCGCGCAAGGCGTCGGTAAAGCTCTTGGTATCGGCGTGAAGCTCGCGCTGGTTGACCAGACAGTTCTTGTTCATGTGCACAAATTCGATCGGGTCCTCGATCGTAAGAATGTGGTCGTGGCGCTCGCTGTTGATCTTGTCGATCATGGCGGCAAGCGTGGTGGACTTTCCCGATCCGGTCGGTCCGGTCACCAGCACCAGTCCGCGCGGCTTGTCGCACATTTTGCTGACCACGGGCGCCAGACCCAGCTGATTGAACGATTTGATTTCGAAAGGAATCAAACGAAACACGGCAGCGGTGGCGCCGCGCTGGTTGAAAACGTTCGCGCGGAAGCGGGCCAGTCCCTTCAATCCGAACGAAAAGTCCAGTTCGAGGCTTTCTTCGAAGCGGTGCTTCTGGGAATCGGTCATGACACTGTAGGCCAACTGCTTGGTCTCGGCCGGCGTCATTTGCGGCAGATCGAGCGGCACCAGATGGCCGTGCACACGAATCTGGGGCGGCGAGTTGGTGGTGATGTGCAGATCGCTGCCGTTCATCTCCAGCATTCTCTTCAGCAGATCGCTTAACGACAAACCCATAGAAATTCCTTCCCTTTCGGTTCCTGATTCCGAATCAATGAATCGTTTCGCGGGCGACTTCTTCCAGCGTGGTCATCCCCGCCATTACCTTGATAAGTCCACTACGCCGCAGCGTGATCATGCCCTGCTGGATGGCCTTCTTTTTCAACTCCAGTGCCGATGCGCCGACCAGAACCAACTCCCGGATCTCGTCGTCGACTTCCATGACTTCGTACAGACCGCAGCGGCCCTTGTATCCGGTGTTGTTGCAGACCCCGCAGCCCTTGCCCTTCTGAATCTTGACCGTCTTGGACTCTTCCGGAGTGAACCCTGCTTCAATCAGCGTTTGCGGAGGCACATCCATGGGCTCAATGCAGTCCTTGCAAATGCGCCGGACCAGGCGCTGCGCGCAGATCAAATGGACCGAGGTCGCGACCAGGAAGGGTTCAATACCCATGTTCATCAGTCGCGTAATGGTTTCCGGGGCGCCGTTGGTATGCAGCGTGGAGAGAACAAGGTGACCCGTGAGTGCGGCCTTGATGGCAATTTCAGCGGTTTCAAAGTCGCGGATTTCGCCCACCAGAATGATGTTGGGATCTTGCCGCAGGAATGATCGCAGAGCAGCGGCAAAGTTCAAGCCGATCTGCTCCTTCATCTGCACCTGGTTGACGCCGGCCAATTGGAACTCGACTGGATCTTCCGCGGTCATGATGTTGGTGTCGGGCTGGTTCAGGCGCGAAATCGCAGAGTAAAGAGTGTTGGTCTTGCCCGATCCCGTCGGTCCCGTAACCAGCACCATCCCGTAAGGTTTCAGAATGGCTTTTTCAAATTTCACCAGCGACTCGGCCTCGAAGCCAAGCTTGGTCATATCGAGACGCAGGTTCTCTTTGTCGAGCAACCGGAGCACGATCTTCTCGCCCCACAGCGTGGGCAGAGTGCTGACGCGGAAGTCGAGCTGCTTCTTGCGGCCGCCGACATTCATCTTGAGCATGATGCGGCCGTCCTGCGGCAGACGCTTTTCGCTGATGTCGAGCTTCGCCATGATCTTCAGGCGGGACGTGATTGCGTCCTTCAATTTCAGCGGCGGAGACATGATCGCCTGCAGCACGCCGTCAATACGGAACCGGACTCGGAATTCCTTTTCGTAGGGCTCAATGTGAATGTCGCTAGCTCCCCGCTTCACGGCATCGCCCAGAACGACGTTGACCAGTTTGACGACGGGAGCCTCGTCAGCCGCTTTCTCCAGTTCGGCCAGTTCCATTTGCTGCGATTCGGTTTGCAGCTCGACGTCGTCGTCGCCCATCTCCGACATCGACTGCATTACGGCCTCGAGGTCTTCTTCCTTGGTCGCGGAACCGTACGCTTTTTCAATCCCCGAGAGGATGGAGCTTTCCGAAGCAACCACCGGCTCGATGTTGAAGCCGGTCATGAACTTGATATCGTCCATCGCGAACACGTTCGTGGGATCGACCATCGCAATGGTGAGCGACGCGCCCACGCGGCTCAGCGGGAGAATCTGGTAACGCTTGGCGGTCTCGAACGGAATCAGCTTGACGACAGCAGGATCAATTTCAAAATAAGAAAGGTTAATGGCGGGGACGCCATACTGGCGGGAAAGGAAGTTGGTGACGTCCTCGTCCGTGAGGAAGCCGAGCTTCACCAGGGCGGAGCCCAGGCGACAGCTCTGTTCCTTCTGAACCTTATTCGCTTGTTCCAACTGCTCTGGGGTAATGATCTTCTCTTTGACGAGAAGGTCACCCAGCCGTTGAGACATACGCAGATCTCCTATCCACGAGGGTGGAACGACGCCTGGCACTCGTGCAGGCGCAGCGCAAACGGCGGCCCATCATGGGGAGAGACGCAGCTCATTCGCGTTGACATAAATTGTCAACGCAAGCGGGTTACTGCACCAGTAACTTTGGTACTTGGACCTGACGGTTCATTTCACCTGCGAGGCTCTTCTTGCTCTGAACTCCACGCCAAACGCCTCTTTTCCATCTGTGGAGCAGCAACCCGACCGCTCCGGTACATGCACTTCAGTAAGCCCAAGTCCCGCTTCTGGTCACCTAAACCACCGGCGCGCGCCCTAGATTACACTCGAACGAAGAGATGGTCCCCTTGTCACGATCGCAAAGAGATTCAAAAGCCGTTGAGATCCAGCGCTACTATGAGGCGCTCTATCGAGCCTGGGGAGCCCAGCACTGGTGGCCAGCGGAAACACACTTCGAAGTCATCGTCGGGGCATACCTGACCCAGAACACGGCGTGGACCAACGTGGAGCTAGCCCTGGCAAACTTGCGCGCCGCGCGCATTCTAAGCGTCGCGGGAATTCGCGAAGCAAAGCTCGCTAGACTCGAACGCCTGATTCGCCCGTCCGGTTATTTCCGTCAGAAGGCCGCCCGTTTAAAGACGTTCGTCAGATTCCTCGATGACAAATACGGCGGCTCACTGGAGCAACTCTTCGCTCAACCGACCAGCAAGTTGCGCGAAGAACTGCTCAGCTTGAACGGCGTGGGCCCGGAAACCGCGGACTCAATCCTTCTCTATGCGGGAAATCATCCCGTCTTCGTAGTGGACGCCTACACCCGGCGCGTCCTTGATCGACACAGGATTCTGCCGGAACGGACGGATTATGAGGAAATCCGGGAACTGTTCCAGCGGGCATTAGCACCCGTGGCTAACGTGCAAGAACTGATGCCCTTGCAGATTGCACCCCCGCTGGAAACGGGGATCCGCGGCGCGGCTCACCTGCCCTCAGCGATGAGTACGACGGCGCGTACCGCGCTGGTGCAGGTCTACAACGAGATGCACGGTCTCATTGTGGGAGTGGGGAAGAACTACTGTAGAAGATCACAGCCCCAATGTGACGGATGTCCTTTACACAGTTTCCTACCGTGCGGTAAGTAATGAGTGCACCCTAAACGCGCCAACCATAAGCTGACTATGCCCGGTCCACGCCAACAAATTCTCTTCATACTCCTGCTTCTGACCGCAAGCGGGGTGACACCGTCTGTCCCGCTCCGGCAGGCAGCCGACCGTGCCCATTTGCTCGTGGGGACTGCCGTTCGTCCTTCACTGTTTTTCGAAGCGGCCTATTCAGCGACTCTGTCTCGCGAGTTCAACCTGGTCGAGCCTGAAGATGCGATGAAGTGGTGGACCGTGCGGCGGAACTCCGAGACATTCGACTTCCGCGAGGCCGATGAAGTCGTCCGCTTCGCGCAGGCTCATGGCATGAAAATTCGCGGGCATTGTTTGGTCTGGGATCACGACAATCCCGAATGGCTTGTGCAAGGCCACTTCACGCCCGCGCAGTTATCTCGCCTCCTGCAAGAACACATCACGACCGTGACGAAACACTATGTGGGACAGGTCTTCGCGTGGGATGTGGTGAACGAAGCGCTCGATGAGAACGGCCGTTTGAAGGACTCGCCGTGGTACAACCAGCCGGGCATTGGACTCTCAGAAAAGGGGCCGGCATATATCGAGCAGGCTTTTCGATGGGCGCATGATGCCGACGCGCAAGTGCTGCTTTTCTACAACGAAAACGGAGGGGAAGGGCTCAACCGCAAATCCGACGCCATTTACGAGTTGGTGAAGGGTTTCAAACATCGCGGAGTGCCGATTGATGGAGTTGGACTGCAGATGCACATTTCGCAACTCGACTTCGACACGGCCGCCGTTGCCGCCAATATCGCTCGTCTGACCGCTCTGGGTCTGCAGGTGCACATCACGGAACTCGACGTATCCCTGCCATTGGACTCCAGCGGCCTTGCCCGGAACAACGATCTTCCTCGGCAGGCTGAGATTTATCGCGGCGTAGTCCGCGCGTGCCTGCAAAACCCAGGCTGCACCGCGATTCAAACCTGGGGATTCGCCGACAAGTACTCGTGGATCGGGTCACACTCTCACGGCACGCGCGGGGCGGCGCTGCCTTTCGACCGCACCTACAGGGCGAAACCGGCTTACGACGCCATGTTTGAGGAGATCTCCGCCCAACGAAATCGCCCCCAATGACGGACGATTCAACCGCTTGCGTGAGGCAGGGTCGAGCCTGTCCTGAGCGGAGTCGAAGGAACCCGGCCGCGGCCCGAAGGGCCGCGCTCTCGTCGCCAGTTCTCCAACTCTCCCAGCATCAAAACCGCGGCGCTCAGCGTCGCGATCGGGTCAAAGACCCGGTCCCACACACACATGCAGCTTGCGCCGCTGCCGGTGCATCTATAATGACTTCCACATCCTGGCGGTTTGGAGTCTGTCCCAGACCTGTGCGCCGGGATGCAGATGCCAGTGGCACAACTGACGACCATCCCGCCGCAGAAGACTTCGCATCGCAAGCAGGTCATCATTCTGCTGGCAATTTCGGTTTTTCTCCTGCTCGCCATTCTGGTTTCGCAGACTGCCTTCGACCTGACTTTCCTGCGTCCCGGAAATAATCAGGATATCGTCGTATTCGCGGCCCTTTCAGCGCTGATCTTCCTGCTGTTTGTCGCTCTCACGTTCGTTCTGATGCGAAATCTGTTGAAGCTTTTTGCCGAACGGCGCCTCGGCGTGCTGGGCTCGAAGTTTCGCACCCGCATGGTCGCCGGCGCTCTGTTGTTGTCTTCCTTGCCCGTGATGGTCATGTACTGGTTTGCCTACGGGTTGATGAACCGCTCGATTGACAAGTGGTTCTCGACCCCGGTGGAGGAAGTGCGGGCCGACACCCACGCCATGGCTACTCTGCTCGCCAGCTATGCCATGCAGAACGCGCGAGCCGAAGCCTTTGCCCTGGCGGCGTCTCCTGAGATCGAGCGCGGATTTTCCGGACACGGATTCTCGGGAGTGGTCAGTGAATTTCAGCGCCACGAACTGACATTACAGGGCGGCTTCGCCCTCGCGGTGCGGGATGACGATGAAGAGGCAAGTTTCAATGCGCCCGCACCTTGGGCAATCCTCAAGGGCAAGCTTCCGCTGGGCGACGCGGCCCTGGGACATCCCGCACAATTCAGCTGGCAGCAGACCGATTACACCCTGGGCAGCGCCCCGGTTCCAGGCGGAGGCCTGATTCTGGTGGCGATCCCGCTGCCGCGTGAGTTCTCGCAAACCGTGCATCAGGTCGAGGCCAGCCAGCAACGCTACTACGATCTGGCCCGCGAGCGAAAACTCGTGCGCCGGACCTACATGGGCCTGCTGCTGCTGCTGACGATGATCGTGCTGTTCGTCACTACATGGCTTGCGCTATTCCTTTCGAAGATCGTAACCCGTCCCTTGTCGGCCCTGGCCGAAGCTACTCAGGAAATCTCGCGGGGACGTCTGGATTACCGCGTGCCCGTTAGTGCCGCCGACGAAATCGGCGACCTGGTACGCTCCTTCAACCGCATGGCGGAAGACCTGGAAGGCAGCCGGCGGCAGATCGAAGCTTCCAGTCGCGACCTGAGCGCGGCCAATGCAGAACTAGATCAGCGCCGCCGTCAGATGGAAACCATCCTGGAGAGTATTCCGACGGGCGTGCTCTCTCTGGACGCCGCGCGCAGCGTGACCCATGTTAATCAGGCACTGCTGCGCATGTTTCATCCCGATGCTGGACACGACGGTGCTCCTCAGATTCTTCGCGGGGCGCCTCTGGCGGATGTATTCCCTGCCGAGGTCTTAGAAGACTTCGAGCCGCTGCTGCGGCGCGCCGACCGTATGGGCATGACCACCAGCCAGATGGAGATGCAGTTGCCTCGTGCTTCGCTGAATGTCGCCGTCACCGTTGCCACTCTTCGGCATCAGGGCGAGCGCTCCGGGTATGTCGTGGTCTTCGAAGATTTGTCGGACCTGCTGAAAGCTCAAAAGCAGGCCGCATGGCGAGAAGTGGCGCGCCGGGTCGCGCATGAGATCAAGAATCCGCTGACGCCGATCGCACTGTCGGCGGATCGTATTCAACGACATCTCGACCGCGCCACGCCGTCCGATCCTGCGTCGCTCGACGTAGTGCGTTCTTGCGCGGAAACGATAGCTGGAGCAGCTGAGACCGTCCGCCGCCTGGTGGACGAGTTCTCGACCCTGGCCCGCTTTCCCGTGGCCAAACCGCAGCCGGCCGACATTAATGAGGTCATTGAGAACGCCCTCTCCATGTTCAACGGCAGGCTCGATGGCATTGGCGTTCACACCTCTCTGGCTTCCGACTTGCCGAAGGTTATGGCCGACCGTGAGGCGATCAAACGCGCCGTAGCAAATCTTGTCGACAATGCGGCCGAGGCGTCGCAGGATTCCGTCGTTCGCGAAATTGAGATTTCAACCGCACTCGTCGCGAGTCGCGACGCGGTGGAGATTTCCGTGGCCGACACCGGGCACGGCGTGACTCGTGAGCTTAAGGAGAAGCTTTTCCTCCCCTATTTCTCTACGAAAAAGCGCGGCACCGGGCTCGGGCTGGCCATCGTAAGTCGTATCGTAGAAGATCATCATGGCTCGATTCGCGTGGAAGAGAATCAGCCAGTCGGCACGCGGTTCATCGTTGAACTTCCGATTGTTCCCGAGCCTACGCCGGCAGGGGCCACCGCCCAACATGCATAGCATCCTCATCGTTGACGACGAAGCTGGAATTCGCGACTCCCTGGCCGGTATCCTGGCCGACGAGGGCTACCTCGCCTCTGCCGTTGAGAGCGGTCAGGCCTGCCTCGATTCGCTGCGAAAAAACCCAGTTGACGTGGTGCTCCTCGATATCTGGCTTCCCGGCGCCGACGGCCTCGAGACCTTGGAGAGGATTCGCGAGTTCGACAATCCTCCCGAAGTCATCATGATTTCTGGCCATGGAACTATCGAGACGGCTGTGCGCGCCACGAAACTGGGCGCTT
>Ga0209890_10000578_pt1 | contig 16872 bp, 18 predicted proteins | sample OrgsoiDNA2013049_FD_185799 | JGI IMG/M metagenome (GOLD analysis project Ga0209890, IMG submission 185799) | Permafrost soil microbial communities from the Arctic, to analyse light accelerated degradation of dissolved organic matter (DOM) -... | ecosystem: Environmental > Terrestrial > Soil >...
TGGCGGCAGAGACGTTGCAAGCAATGTCTCTACAGAGGAGATTACTTCGGCGCCGGCGCCATTGCTCCCGCTTTGGGTTGCTTGGCGATGATCAGATCCTTGACCTTGTCGTAGGTGGCCTGGGGAATGATCTTCTTCTGCACGAGTTCGTTCTTGGCGCGGTAGGGGCGGCCGTCGATGATTTTCTGCGAATAGGCGTCGCCGATGCCGGGCAGGGCCTTGAGCTGATCTTTGGTCGCGGTATTGAGGTCGAGCTTGTCGGCTGCGGCCGCCTTCGCCGTCTGAGCTGGCGTCGCATTGGCCTCAGGTTTCAAGCCGGTTTCGGGGCCCTGGCCTGCCGCGAAGCCGCTCACCAGAGAAAGCGCAAAGCACAGCACAGCGATCTGCGCCATCAGTCTTCTTTCAACGAATTTCATAGATTCTCCTTCAAACCGTAGCCCTCAGGGGCTAAAGCCCGGCTCCTGATCGGGCTGCTAACGGCACGGCTGAAGCCGTGCCCTTCCCATTCCGAAATGCGCGCTAGGCGTAAATGCCGCGCTGGCGGATCGTGTAGGCCACGCGGTCGATCGCCAGCATGTACGCCGCTATGCGGTTGTTGACGTGATGAGTTTCGGCGTAGCGGACGACATCTTGGAACGAAGACTTCATGATTTCGTCCAATTGCTCGTTGACCACCGATTCTTTCCAGAAGTAGCCCTGGCGATCCTGCACCCACTCGAAGTACGAAGTGGTGACGCCACCGGCGTTGGCAAGAATGTCGGGGATGACGAAGACGCCTTTGTCGGTGAGGATGTCGTCGGCGGCGGATGTAGTAGGCCCATTTGCGCCTTCTGCCAGTATGCGACATTTTACGCGGTCAGCATTCCGGCTGGTGATGACATTCTCGGTGGCGGCAGGGATGAGAATTTCGCATTCAGTGACGAGGAGTTCGGCAGCATCGCACTTCTCCGCGCCGGGGAATCCGTGGACGGTGCCGTTTTTCTGGCGGAAGTCCACCAGAGCCTTGAGGTCGATGCCGTTCTTGTTGTGCAAGCCGCCGCCAACTTCGGCGATGCCAATCACCTTATAACCTGCCTGATGCATCAGCAGAGCGGCGTTGGAGCCCACGTTGCCAAAGCCCTGAATGATGACGCGAGACGTCTCGTGGTTGAGACCCAGCTTCTGGCAAGCTTCATTGCAGACGATCATTACGCCGCGGCCGGTGGCTTCACGGCGTCCACGGGAGCCGCCGATGTTGATGGGCTTTCCGGTCACGCACGCCGTCACCGTCTGGCGCATGTGCATGGAATAGGTGTCCATCATCCACGCCATGATTTGTTCGTTGGTGTTGACGTCGGGAGCGGGGACGTCTTTTTCGGGGCCGATGAATTCGATCAGTTCGGAGGTGTAGCGCCGCGTCATGCGCTCGACTTCGCCCATCGACATTTTGTGCGGATCGCAGATCACGCCACCCTTGGCGCCGCCGAAGGGAATATTGACCACGGCGCACTTCCAGGTCATCCAACTCGCCAGCGCGCGGACTTCGTCGAGCGTGACGTCGGGCGCGTAGCGAATGCCGCCCTTAGCCGGACCGCGCGCGATGGAATGCTGCACGCGGAAGCCGGTGAATACTTCGAGGTGGCCGTCGTCCATCTGCACGGGGATGTAGACCGTGAGTTCCCGGTTGGGATAGCGCAGGACGCGCCACAGGCCCTCGTCAAGGTTGAGTTTCTGGGCAGCCAGATCGAAGCGTGCTCGCTGCGATTCCCATGGATTGCTTTCTTTGTCCACGTGCGGGGGCGTCGCCATCGTCGTCATAGAAGTGGTCTCCGGAATGAATGCAGGTCGGGATTTGCAGATAAATGCCGGCCATCGCCGGGAGCGTTCCCGGTCGGAGCGGGCAAACGTTCCGAGTATATGAGGGCGGATGGCAGGGAAGCAAGCCGAGGGACCCAACTTGAAACCTCAAAGTCAAGGTCTTCGGCAGAGGCGTTTTTCAGCTCAGAGTCTGCACGATCTCTTTGAAAACCCGGCCACGGTGCTCGTAGCTCTTGAACTGATCGAAGCTGGCGCAGGCAGGAGCCAGCAAGATCACGTCGCCGGACTGAGCCACGGCATTGGCCTTGCGGATGGCATTTTCCAGGGTCTCGGCGTGCACGAGTTCGGGGCCCCCGTCTTTCGAAGAAACGATCTGCGATTCGATCTTCGCCGCCGCCGCGCCAATGGTGTAGACACGCTTCACGCGCTGTTGGAGCAGGTGGTTGAGGAGGGTGTAATCGCTGCCTTTGTCCTTGCCGCCGAGAATCAGGTGGATGTTCGCCGGGAATGACTCCAGAGCTTTGATGGTCGCGTCCACGTTGGTGGCTTTGGAGTCGTTGTAGTAGTCGACGCCGCGGATGGTCGCGACGAACTCCAGACGGTGCTCGACCGCCTTGAAGTCGCGCACTGCCTGGCGAATCTTCTCAGGCGCGCACCCCATCAACGCGCCGGCACACACCGCCGCCAGCACGTTTTCCAGATTGTGCGCGCCTTTGAGCGGGATTTCGGAAACTTGCAGGATCTCGCGCTGACCGCTGGCGTCGCGGAAGAGGATGTTGCCGGCGTGAGTCCACGCGCCTGGCTGCACTTCTTTCGAGCGACTGAACCAGAACACTTGCGCGCGCGTTCGCGAGCCCATGGCTACGCAGGTGGGATCGTCGGCATTGAGCACGGCGAAATCGCTCGCCTGCTGATTTTCGAAGATGCGCGCCTTTGCGCCGGCGTAGATTTCGAAGGTGCGATGGCGATCGAGATGATCGGGGGTGACATTCAATACGACGGCAACTTTTGGGCGGAAGGTCTGAATCGTTTCCAGTTGAAAGCTGGAAATCTCGAGGACGATGACGGTCTCCGGCTTGGCGCGTTCGGCGAGCGATATCGCAGGCGTGCCAATGTTGCCGCCGACTAGCGCGGGGAAGCCTGCGGCCGTCATGATCTCGCCGGTGAGGGTGGTGGTCGTAGTTTTGCCATTCGATCCGGTGATGGCGACGATGGGTCCAGGTAGGAATTGGGCGGCGAGTTCGATCTCGCCGATTACAGCCTCGCCAAGAGCGCGGGCCTGCACCAGTGGCGGTGCGTCTACCGGGACGCCGGGGCTGACCACGATCAGGTCCTGGCCGCGAAATGTGCGATCGCCGTGGCCTCCGGTCTCGACGGTGATGCCGTGATCGAGCAGCACGGGGATTTCGTTGCGCAGTTCGTCGCCGCTCTTGGTGTCGGAGACGGTAACTTTCGCCCCGTGCGCCTTCATGAAAAGCGCCGACGCAACCCCGGACTTGCCGAGGCCCACCACCAGCACGCGTTTGTTGTTCAGATCCATCGAAAACAATCTTCTACCACGAAGGACACGAAGTTACACGAAGGGAACACCTTCCCAAAGAATTCCTTCGTGAACCTTCGTGTCCTCGTGGTTCGTGATCCCCCAAGCTCCTACCTCAGTTTCAACGTCGTCAGCGCGAACAATGCGAACACCAGGGAGGCGATCCAGAAGCGCACAATGATCTTCGACTCCGACCAGCCCAGCAGTTCGAAGTGATGATGCAGCGGGGCCATTTTGAAGATGCGCTTCTTGCGCAGCTTGTAAGAGCCGACTTGCAGGATCACGGAGATCGCCTCGATCACGAACACGCCGCCGATAAACGGCAGCAGCAGTTCCTGCTTGATGATGACGGCTACAGTACCGATAGCGCCGCCCAATGCCAATGATCCCACATCGCCCATGAACACTTCCGCGGGATGGGCGTTGTACCAGAGAAATCCGATTGACGATCCGACCATCGCGCCACAGAAAATGGTCAATTCGGCCACTTGTGGCATGCGCTGCAGTTCCAGATAGGTGGCAAAAGTGGCATGGCCGCTGACGTAGGTCAGCACGGCCAGTGCGGCCGCGGCTATGACCGTGCAACCAATGGCCAGCCCATCGAGGCCGTCCGTGAGATTCACCGCGTTGCTCGAGCCAACGATCACGAATGCTACGAACCCGATGAAGGGAAGAAATCCCAGAAACCACAAATGTGGGAAACGCTCGAGGCCTTGCACCACCAAGTCCGGATGGAACTGCTTGAAGAAGGGCACGATCAGCTTAGTGGAATACATCCCATAGGTCTGCATGGCGATCAGCATGGAGGCGATCACGATGCTGGCGGCGATCTGCAATCCCAACTTGGCCCGACTGGTCAGGCCAAGATTACGCCGGCGGGTCACCTTGGTGTAGTCGTCGGCGAATCCGATGGCCGCGAAGGCGCAGGTGGAAAATACGGCAATCCACACGAATCGGTTGCTGAGGTCCGCCCAGAGCAGGGTGGGGACGACGATCGCGATCACGATCAGCAGTCCACCCATGGTAGGCGTGCCGGCTTTTTTCTGATGAGCCTTCGGACCCTCTTCGCGAATGTATTGTCCGATCTGGAACTCGCGCAGACGTCCGATAACGAGAGGCCCGACGATCAGCGCGGTAAACAGGGCGGTGAGACTGGCGAACGCCGTGCGGAAGGTAACGTAGCGAAAGATGCGGAATGGCGCGACGGAATGTTGCAGCTTGACGAACAACAGCCAGTAGAGCAATCAGCCTCCATTCCTCGCGGTAGTCAGTTGCTGGTAGCGCGCCGCGCCTTCCAACTCTCGAGCGCCTTTTCGAGTTTTACGCCGCGGGACGCCTTCAGTAGCACCACGTCGCCATCGCGCGCCTCGCGAGCCAGCCATTCTCCGGCTTCCTCGGGCGTCGCGACGAACTCGGCTTGCCCGCCTGCGCCCCGGGCACCATCGACAATCGCCTGGGCCAATCCGCGCACTCCGAGGAGAACATCAATTTTATTCCCGGCGATGTGCTGGCCCGCAACGCGGTGCATTTCTTCTCCCGCCGGGCCCAGTTCGAGCATTTCACCGGCGACCACAATGCGCCGTCCTGCTTTCATCGCAGCCAGCGCATCGACCATGGCGTGCAGCGCCTTCGGATTGGAATTGTAGCAATCGTTGATCACCGTGATGTTACCCAGTTGGAGAACCTGCCCGCGTTTGTCGGGCGGGGTGAGAGTGGCCAGCGCGGCGACGGCGTCTGACGGCTTGAGTCCGCGAGCGACGCCTACGGCTACCGCAGCCAGGGCATTCAGAATGTTATGTTCGCCGACCAGGGGCAGACGGGCAGGCTCGCGCCCGCTCAACATAACTACGTCGAACTCCGAGCCCTCAGCGCCCCGGGTCCGTACGTTTTCAGCACGGACGTCGGCAGTGGGACGCATACCGTAGGTGGCAACCCTGCCTTTGAAGTCACGCCCGAACTGCGAAACGTATTCGTCGTCGGCGTTGAGCACTGCCGTTCCATGGGAGGGAAGGGATTCGATCAATTCGTATTTCGCTCGCGCAATTCCGGCGAGCGAATCGAAAAACTCCAGGTGCACGGGCGCGACGTTCGTGACCACACCGACCTCGGGCTGCGCGATTTTCGCCAGCGCGCGAATCTCGCCCGCATGCGACATGCCCATCTCGATGACGGCCACGTCGTGCTCCGGTTCCAGTTTCAAGAGCATCAACGGCAGGCCGAAATGATTATTGAAATTTCCTTCGGACTTGAGCACGCGGAAGCGCGCGCCGAGAACATGAGCTACGGCCTCTTTCGTGGTCGTCTTGCCCGCGGAACCGGTAATGCCCACCAGTGGCTTGCCCCAAACCTTTCGGACGGCGGTGGCCAGTGTTTGCAATGCAACCAGGGTGTCGTCCACGGCCAGCAGTCGGGTCTTCTCGGGATAGCGATGCAGTTGATCTTTCTGGACTACCGCCGCGACCGCGCCTTTTTCAACGGCCGCACCGACATAATCGTGTCCGTCGAGACGCTCACCCTTGACCGCAAAGAATAGTTCTCCCGTCTTGATCGTGCGCGTGTCGATGGAATAGCCTTGCGCGACTTCCTCGCGCGGAAAGGCTCCCGTGGCAGATAGGAACTCAGCGATTTTCGAGAGCGTCAACTTCATTCCTGATCCCTAGCCAGCCACCTGCTCGCACTCGAATCCCGCCGCGCGGAGAGCCTTGCGAGCCTCTTCGACGTCGTCGAAGGGATGCGATCCTTCGCGCGTGACCTGTACTTTTTCGTGGCCTTTTCCCGCAAGCAACACAATGTCTCCGGGGCGCGCTTCTCCGATCGCGAGGGCGATCGCTTTGTGGCGGTCCACTTCGACACTGTACTTCACGCCCGTCTTCTGCAGGCCGACGATTGAGTCGTTGATAATTGCGCGCGGATCTTCGCTGCGCGGATTGTCGGAGGTGAGCACCACGAAATCGCTGCCGCGCCCGGCGGCTTCGCCCATTAGCGGACGCTTGGCGCGATCGCGGTCTCCTCCACAGCCGAACACGGTGACGACTCTGGCGGTTCCTCCGCCGCGCGAGACGAACTCGCGGGCCAGCGCCGTGAGATTGCGCAAAGCGTCGTCGGTGTGAGCATAGTCGACGACCACGGTGAACGGCTGCCCGCAGTCGACGCGTTCAAATCTTCCTGGCACATGCGTGAGCAACTCGACGCCGCGGGCAATCGCCCGCGATTCGCACCCGCGCGCGTAGCATGCGGCCGCTGCGGCCAGGATGTTGTACACATTCACGCGCCCAATGAGCGGAGAGAAGACAGGAATCTTGTCCTGTGGCGTGGCCATGTCAAAGCGCGTGCCGCGCGGATTGATATCCACGTTCTCGGCGTGGAAGTCGCCGTGCTCCCACCCATAGGACAGCACCACCGCGCTGCGCTTGCGACTGAATCCGGCCAGCTTCGCGCCATATTCGTCGTCGAGGTTGGTTACCACCGCGCGCGGCGCATCGGTGCCGCAACCTTCGAAGAGCACACGCTTGGCCGCGAAGTATTCCTCCATCGTCTTGTGGTAATCGAGGTGGTCGCGCGTCAGGTTGGTGAATACGGCAACATCAAAAGGCACGCCGAACACGCGCTCCTGCGCGAGAGCGTGCGAGGAGACTTCCATAACCGCATCGGTCGCGCCCAGGCCCAGCGCCTCACTGAAAATGCGAGCCAGTTCGAGCGCCTCCGGCGTGGTATGGGGGGCGGGATAGACGTTGCCGACGACATGATATTCAATCGTTCCGATCAGAGCGCTCTTGCGCCCCGCTGCGGTAAGGATCGACTCGACCACAAACTCCGTTGTACTCTTCCCGTTTGTCCCGGTGATTCCGGTGACTGCAATCCGTTCGGCGGGCCGCTTGTAAAGATTCTCACTCAAGCGCGCCAAAGCGCGCCGGCCGTGGGGCACGACGGCCCAGGCCACTCCCTCGCGAGGTTTTTCGGACGGCGAGTCGGTGACGACCGCGACCGCCCCGGCCTGAATCGCCTGGTCGATGTAGCGGCTGCCGTCGGACGTCTCGCCATGCATGGCCACGAACAGGCACCCGGGTTTGACTCGGCGCGAATCGTATTCCACACCACTGACGTTGGGGTCCCCGCTCTGGGCGAGAACCTCTGCGCCATCCAGCAGATGTTGGAAGGTCATTGCTGAGAATTATAGGCCACCTCGAAATCGTTGCGTTGCGGGAGGCGTGCTGGATGCGGCCTTTCCGCCGCCATGACGATTACCAAGGTCATTTTCCGAGAGCTTGTGCGGCGCGCTACATTACTTTCATGAGCTACGGAACCGGTCCCGCCAAGTACAAATGCGCTCAATGTGAGCAGCTCGAAGCTTCGTGTGAGTGTGAAAAATTCTGCTGCCTGTGCCAGGCAACGCTCGACATCCGCTTGTGCAACGACGGCCTCCTGTACTGCGAACCCTGCCGCACCGCCTGCGACTACAAGACATCGGACTAGCGAGAGCTGCCCGCGTCGAGGGCGGAGCGCTTCCCTCATTCCAACCGCATTCCGTCGAACGTCCTTATCATGTCATCCGCCACGAAATTTTTATCGTCACAAAGAACGGGAAATGCCTGTCGGCAAGAAAACCACCCACAATAATTTGGCAGGCCGGGGTCTTTTGAGGGAGAATAGTTCGTTTTCCCTTTTGTGATTGTTTTTGCCCGTATTTGAGGAGACCCCATGGCTACCACGATGCACGTCAGCGACGTTGCCGAGTTGCTGAGCGAAGGCCGGACGCACTTCAATCTCTCTCCGGCGGTGCTGGTGGAGCACTCCATCCGGCGCAATGAAGCGAAACTGGCGGCCAACGGGGCTCTCGTCGGGTACACGAATCGCACCGGCCGGTCTCCTAAAGACAAGTTCATCGTCAAAGATGAGACCACAGCCCAAACGGTCGCCTGGGGCGGAGTGAACACGCCGTTTGAGCCGGAGAAGTTTGATGCCCTCTACGCGAGGGTGATGGAGCACCTGCGGGGACGGGAGCTTTTTGTGCAGGATCTTTTCTGCGGTGCCGATCCTGCCTACCGGCTGCCGGTTCGCATCGTGAACGAATATGCGTGGCACAACCTCTTTGTGCGGCAGTTGTTTCTGCGCCCGACCGCAGAAGAACTCAAGAATCATCATCCGGAATTTACGGTCATCTCGGCGCCTGAGTTCAAGGTCGATCCCAAGCGCGACGGCGTGGCCTCCGAAGTTTTCATCCTTCTGAACTTCACGCGCCGCACGGTGCTGATCGGCGGAACTTCGTATGCCGGCGAGATGAAGAAGTCGATCTTCAGCATCATGAATTTCCTGCTGCCACCGCGGAACGTGTTTCCCATGCACTGCTCGGCCAATGTGGGGCACAACGGCGTGAGCGCGCTGTTCTTCGGGCTTTCGGGAACGGGCAAGACCACTCTGTCGGCCGACCCGTCGCGCGACCTGATCGGCGACGACGAGCACGGATGGAGCGCCGACGGTGTCTTCAACTTCGAAGGCGGATGCTACGCCAAATGCATCAAGCTCTCGAAGAAGAACGAACCGCAGATCTGGAACGCTCTACGCTTCGGCTGCGTGCTCGAGAACGTGACCCTCGATTCGCACACGCGCATCCCCGACTACAACGACGACAGCAAGACCGAGAACACCCGCGCCGCCTATCCCGTGGATTTCATCGACAATGCCTTGATCCCTGGTATTGGCGGGCATCCAAAAAATGTCGTGTTCCTCACGGCGGATGCTTTTGGCGTGCTGCCCCCGATTTCAAAGCTGACGCCGGAACAGGCGATGTATCACTTTCTGTCGGGCTATACGGCGAAAGTCGCGGGAACCGAAGCCGGCGTGAAAGAACCTTCGGCGACGTTCTCGACATGCTTCGGATCGCCGTTCCTTCCGCTGCCTCCGAAGACTTATGCCGAGATGCTGGGCCGCCGCTTGCGTGAGCACCACGCACAATGCTGGCTGGTGAACACGGGATGGCAGGGTGGGCCGTATGGCGTGGGCAAGCGCATGGATATTCCTCATACGCGCGCCATGGTCGATGCGGCCGTTGAAGGTGAACTGATTAAAGAAGAATTCGAGATCGAGCCGACGTTCGGATTCAGCATTCCGAAGCGGTGTCACGGGGTGCCTCCGCAGGTGCTCAATCCCCGGAATGCGTGGTCCGACAAAGCCGCGTACGACAAAGCTGCCGAAGACCTGCGCAACCGCTTCGCCAAGAACTTCGAGAACTTCGATGCACCGCCAGAGGTAAAGGCGGCGGGACCCAAAGCCCAGCGCTAGATGTAACTGCACTTAAAATCAGAAAGGCCCGGCGCGCGCCGGGCCTTCCTCTTTTGTTTCCCATTTGATTAAGCCTTCTTAAGCAGGCGCGTGAGCCAAATAAGGAATACGGCTCCAAAAATCGCGACCAGGATTGTGCCGATGAAGCCTCCGAGGTGGATGCCCAGGATGCCTGTCAGCCAGCCGCCGACCACGGCGCCGACGATGCCGAGGACGATGTCCATGACGGTGCCGTAACCACCGCCCTTCATGATCTTGCCGGCAGCCCAACCGGCGATCAGTCCGACCAGCACCCACCAAATCAGATTTTTGATCATTTCGAGCCTCCTCCGCGGGACGGGAGGAGACTAGGGCGGGGATGGCAGTCTGTCAAGCCGAGCTTGCATGACGGCGCCGTTCCTGTGATTAAATCGAACTATGTTCGCCCGCAAAATTCGAGTGGAGTATGAAGAAAACGGCCGTAGTCTGCCTTGCCCGCTGAAGTGGCTCGACAGCTTTTCCATGCGCAACTTCACCAACGCCAGCGTTTTCGACGACACTCTTCCACTAGCCGACGGTCAGATGGAGATCGGTTCCGGCGTCCCCTTGGATCAACTCACCAGTGCCATGGAGGACTGGTTCCGGCGCAAGAGCTACCTGCCGAAGGAGTCGCATTTGTCACTGGCGGAGTTGTGAAGACGGGATCACACTACGTCGAAGTCGGGTCTTCCCTGTAGGAAGAGAAAGTATTTTGGGACGAGAGCGAGAGTTTTTGATTCTTGAGGGGTTTGAGGAACTTGCGTCAAATCTCGCACGAACCTGGCCGGGACGGTGGGATTTTTTGACGCGGTAAGGAAATCCGGCAACCCACGAGCCGCAATGAGCCTCCTATTTTGAGCGGCTTGGCCAGGCTTCAAGATGGCACGCGAGTTGCTACTGCAAGTGTAGGAGGTGCTTCATGAGCTACAAAGTACTGCAGCTGTCCCCCCAAGCGAGCACCCAATTTGCCAGCAGTAGAAAGACGAAGCAAGGTTCGTGGAGTGCACCCTCGCTGGATGTGGGGTTCGTGGACTCCTGGTTCGAGAGAGACTCTGATCTCGACGGGAGTTCCGCCCGCCGTCAAATCAACTGGGGTGCGATCTCAGGACTGGCTCTGTCGATTGTGGCGAGCGTTAGTTTCTGGGCCGGGGTTGCGTGGATGGTCGGGCGCGTCTGGAGATAGATCGGATTTCCGTTGCACAAAAAAACAAAACGGGGCCACGCGCACCAGCGCTGGCCCCGTTTTCACTTTACGGTCACTTTCTACTTGTCATATCGCAGCAGCGACATGACATCGTAGTTTTTGAGCCTGTCGCGGCCCTTCAGGAATTCGAGTTCCACCACAAATCCAAGGCCGGCGATATGAGCGCCCAGTGAGGATGCGAGTTTAGCCGTGGCTTCGGCGGTGCCGCCAGTGGCGAGCAAATCATCGACGATCAAGACACGCTGACCCTTCTGGATGGCGTCCTTGTGGATCTCCAGGGAGTTGGTGCCGTACTCGAGGGCGTAGTCATACTTCACCGTTTCTGCGGGAAGCTTGCCCGGTTTGCGCACGGGAACGAATCCGGCATTCAGACGATACGCGAGCGCCGGGGCAAAGATGAAGCCGCGCGCTTCCATGCCGAGCACGAGATCGACATCCTGAGAAATGTAGTACTCGGAGAACTTGTCGATGAGTGTGGCGAAGCCGGTCTTGTCCTTCAGCAAAGTGGTGATGTCATAGAAAAGAATTCCAGGCTTGGGGAAATCCGGAACTTCACGAATGAGATGCTTCAGTTGATCGGCGTTCATAGCCGGGACGGACGATGGCATTACCACGCTCCTTCAATGCGAAATGAAATGAGTCCTGCGATCGGACTGGCCTCGGATATTTCGACCGCATCCACGCGGGCCGCACGCGGACCCTCGCGCAGGCGTCCGTGTAGTCCAGAGATCTGGTCGCGAGTTCCCTGGGCGAGCACTTCCACGCTGCCATCGTGGTTGTTACGCACCCACCCTGCGATGCCCAGGATGTGCGCCTCCCGCTCGACGAACCAGCGGAAGCCGACGCCTTGCACGCGTCCGCGCACGAGGAAGCGGCGGGCTTGAGTTGTATTTTCGGTGGAACTCATAAAAAATTGCTGATTGTTGAATTTTGATTGCTGATTGAAAACCAAGAACGCTGGCGCGAGGATTTTCAATTAGCAATCAGAAATCAACAATCAACAATGGCCTTACGCGCGCGACAAGTACGCGCCTTCCGACGTATCGACCTTAATCTTCTCGCCTTCGTTGATGAAGGGGGGAACCTGCACCACGAGTCCGGTCTCGGTCCTGGCCGCCTTGGTTACGCTGGAGGCGGTAGCGCTCTTCAGTCCGGGCTCGGTTTCGACTACCGTGAGGATCACAGTCTGTGGCAGTTCGATGCCGACTGCTTTGCCGTCGAAGAACTCCACTTTGATTTCGAGGTTGGCGATGAGGTAGTCGACGGCGTCACCCAGAATTTCCTTGCTCAGGTGGGTCTGCTCGTAGTTCGCGATGTCCATGAAGTAATAGCTGTCGCCGTCGGCGTAGAGGAACTGCATATCGACTTCGTCCACGTTGACCTTTTCGATCGGGTCGGGCGAGCGAAAGCGGTGTTCGAACATGGCGCCGGTGCGCAGGTTGCGCAGTTTGGCTTGAATGAAGGCGCGCAGGTTGCCGGGCGTGCGGTGTTCGACGCTGAAAACAGAGTGCAGATCATTGTTGTGCTTAATGATCATGCCAGGACGAAGCTGGGTGGCAGGGATCGACATCGCTTGAAAAACTCTCCTTGAATACGATTGCGGTTTGCAAAGCCGGCGGAAGACGGGCAGGCCACAAGTTCCGCCGCCACGAGGGCTAAAGCGTTATTTTACACTGAGGTTCGCCGGAAAAGAAACCTTCCCGGAGGCGAACTCATCGAAGATGGGCGGAATCACCCTCGCCGGTTTGGTTTCGCCGGGTCCCTTCGGTAGGACTAGAATCAGGAGAGGTTGAATCTTAGCGCAGTTCTCGCGAATATGCCCGGACCCTTTCGGGCGGAAAAATAGAGGTTTTTATCATGCGAATTGGACGGTACGAATCTTCAGAAAGCAGCAATGTCGGCACAGCAGTCACGTTTCTCTTGATTGGACTGGGTGCCGGAGCGTTGGCGGGACTCTTGCTGGCTCCCAAGACTGGAAAGCAGATGCGACGCGATCTGCAGCGTGGCTACGAGGACGCCAAGGACACTCTAGGCGATTGGGCCGATGAGGCGAAGGGACACGTGCGTGATGTCAGTGACCGCGTTCGTGACGTAGCCGCCCGTGGCGCAGACCTCGCCGACGACTTGCGCGAAAAAGTTGAGCCGCTGCGGCGCGTGATCAATCGAAGCTAGCTTCAAGTGGTCAGGAGTTAGGGATCCGGGATCAGTTGGTTTGAAACGTGGCAAAACTGCCCACTGACCCCTAGCCCCTGATCGCTACCCCCTCAATAAAGGTGGAAATCCACCTGTATGGCAATCTGCGTTGCCACCGGCTGCCCATTCAGCGTGGCTGGCCGGAAGCGCCAGCGGTTGACGGCCTCGATCGCCTTCTCGTCTAATCCCATCCCCAAGCTCTGCCCCACGCGAATGTTGTAGGGGTAGCCGTCTTTTCCAACCACGAGCATAAGTAGCACGATCCCTTGCGCTTTTGCCTTGCGGGCTTCGTCGGAGAAGCTTGGTTCCGGGTTAAAGATGACCTGCGGCACGGTCACTCCCTGGCGGCCGGCGGGGAAAATTCCCGGCGGGCCCGCTCCGGGTCCGGTGGACGGCCCGACGCCATCGCAACATCCCAGCCCAATCCCGCCGGGTCCGCCGGGTCCGTTGGATAGCAGAGAAAATTTCGACGTGGGATCGCCAATCTGCCCGTCCTGCGGCAGTTTGATGTCCGAGGCTACCACCACCGTTTCCGGCACCGCGAGCTTCGGCGGTTCTTTCGGAAGAACGACCGTTGGAGGTGTCAGTTGGGGATCGAGCGAGGCCTTGGGAAGATTGCCGTGCGAGGCTGGCATCGGATCATGGTTGCCGCCCCCGCCGCCGTTGTGTCCGGAGAAGACGATGGGAAGTTCGATGAATTTGGGCAACTGGCGGGCGATTCCCGCCGGGTCGCGAATCACACAGCTCGTGAAATAGACGAGCAGCCCCACGATCGCGGCCTGCCCGAGTATCGAGAAGAGGAAAGTCTCGCGGCGAGCACGGTACAACCCCTCGTGGTCTCCTGCAATGATCGAAAAAAGATTCGGACCCGGTCCGGGAGATGCAGCGGTCATGGCGCGCTCCAGCCGACGAGTTGTCGAGAAAAATCTCAGTCCAACCAGCGGTAAGAAGCAGAACTGCACGAAAAGGATTTCCGAGGGAAGAACAAGAAAGACGTAGCGCCGCCGTCCCGGCGGCTGTAGCGGGGGCGTCCGGCCCGCGCGGGCGAGGGCAAGGTGCGAGGGCAGGATGCCGGCGCTACGAAATGCCGGAGTTTACGGGATGCTGTTGGAAACTCTACTTGAAGATGGCGGCGAAGAATCCCTTGACCCGCCGGAAGAAGCCGCGGTGCTCGGGCTGATTCGGCTTGTCCGGTTGCGGGGACTGCACCACCGCATCGAGATGAACTTGGCGCGGCGGAGAATCCTCCGCCGGCAAATCTTTGGCTGCCTGTACGGGAGCGGGCGGCGCGCTGGCTGCACGTTTGCTCGCGGGGGTAAATACAAACGGCGCATCGACCTGCACATGAACGTCGTTCGGCTGAGGGGGCGGCAACGGCGCGGTCTCCGGCCCATTCGAGAGGCGCGTGGCTGAGGCTGGCGTGGCCGTGGCAGTCGCGATCGAGCCGCTCCCGGCGGGTGCAGCGGGCGGTGCATTTCCACCGATGTGCACCTTCTCCGGCAATTCCGAGTCGGGAACATTCGGTGCAAAGGAAGCCTCAGCCCGCATGAGCGGCGAAGGCGGAGGGCACCCGCACTCGAGGGGAACGTTGGTGTCAACTTTGTCGATCTGTCCGGAATGAAACACCGCCTGCTCGGTTGGCTTGACCTGGTAAATTCGGTCTCCGATCAACTCTGAGACGATGGCCGAAGAAGTGTTTCCTTTGAGCGCGCGCACGCAGGTGTTGCCTTGGGGATCGGCGCTGATGGCATAGTGAAATTCTCCTGGCCCCGCAAAGAGGATACGGAAGTCAGGGGTCAGCACCGTGTCGGCCGATGCGCGGAGGGTATAGTGCGCCTCGATCGCGCCGGTGCCTAAGCCGAGCATCAGGTCGCGCTTGGTCTGCGAGGGCGTGACCGAGACCGTCGTCCCCGGGCATACGCGAACTTCGCCTCCGCCGGACACACGCAGGACTGCGGTGTCGGAACCAGCGGTCACTGTCGATCCCGAACCGATGCGGCTTCCCGCCTGCACCATGGGGCCCGAACCACCGGTCACCGGCACTACGGCCGGAGTGCCGCCCAGCGAGATGCCTGCCACCGTCGGGGGCTGAAACGGCGACGATTTCTTGCCTGCGTTCACATCCCCGGCAGGCTTGAGCCGCACCATCAGGCGGTGACCCGCGCCGTCCCACGTATAGCCATAGGGCGCCAGCAGGTCGAGAACGATGCGCGTCACCGGCGGTTTCTTCTGGTATTGATCGACGCGGATGGCGAGGATATTTTCTTTCTGAATGGCGATCCGTTTCTGGGTCAGCCCCAGGCGGGAGTTGGGAAGGTCGATGACGAGGCGGGGCGGCAAGTCGATCATCTGGATTTCAGGAATGACCGGGCCGCTGGAAAGAATCTCAACCGCCGGCACCCCGCGTTCATGGACGATGCGAACACTCGTCACTACCGGCGGCGGCCCAAAGGTTTGAGCTGCGACCCCGGCAGTTAGGAGCGCCGCTACGACGGTCACACACACAGATTTGAACGCAGGTCGCGGCAAAGAATCCCTCACTGGAGTCTTGAAGGAAACATATCACCTGCGGTGGATGGGAGAGAAGGGAATCGAGAACGGGACTGAGAGCCGGGTTCACCCGTTGTCATCCCGAGCAGAAGCGAGGGACCTAGGTCTTCGCCTGTACAACCGGTGTTGCCGCCGCAGGCAAACACCCAGATCCCTCGCTTCGCTCGGGATGACAGGCCAACTCATGGATACAAGCAGGGATGGAATTCCACGCCGCCGACAGCCTTCACGCTTCCGGCAGAAATTCGTATTCTTCAATCACCGCGGCCACGGCGAGTTTGCCGCTGTCCCCTGTCTCGTCCACCCGCACCACGCGGCCTTTGCATTGCACCCGGATGCTTTCCGTGAGAGTGATCTCTGGCGGAAGAGTCAGCGTGAATCCGATGTGCGATCCCTGGGCCACGGCGGACTCCAAGTAGAAACTGATGCCGCGCGCGCTGACGTCGCGAAGTTGAGCAGCTTGGGTGGCGTTGTCATGATCGACCGTGACGGGTACACGGAGAGGGAAGCGTCGTGCGGCGCGCTTCTCCTGCTGAGGCTCAGCCATGCATCCTCCAAGTGGCCTGAAGTTGCGTTTGACCTGAACTTGCGTTGAAAAGATAGATTGAGGATGCTCCGCGCGAGCGCCAAGGTCAATACCACCCTTGGGTCAGCGGGTAGCTCTTTCAGGGGAGAAACGCGATTTCAGATTGCGGGTTTGAACCCGGGGCAGGAATCTGAACTTATCAATCTGAAATCTGAAATCGCCTCTCCAGTGTAAGCTGATATCAGGAGTGGCACACGTGATTTTCGTACTCGACAATTACGACTCGTTCACCTACAACCTGGTGCAGTACATCGGCGAGTTGGGCGCCAAAGTTGAGGTTCGCCGCAACGATCAGGTCACCGTGAGCCAGGTCGAGGACATGCAGCCCGAGCGGATTGTCGTCTCTCCGGGACCCTGCACTCCGCATGAGGCCGGTATCAGCATCGAACTGATCCGCCACTTCGCAGGAAAAGTCCCCGTACTCGGAGTCTGTCTGGGACACCAGGCGATCGGCGAAGCCTTCGGCGGCCGCGTGGTACGTGCGGCGCACCTGATGCATGGCAAGACCAGCCCTGTCATGCACGACAACCGAACTGTCTTTCAAGGCCTGCCCATGCCGATGACGGCCACGCGCTATCACTCGCTCGTTGTTGAGGAAAAAGATCTGCCCGCCGACCTGGAGGTCAGCGCATGGACCACCGAAAAAGACGGCGCCCGCACTATCATGGGCCTGCGCCACCGCCGCCACGCGGTGGAAGGCGTGCA
>Ga0209890_10000580_pt1 | contig 16856 bp, 13 predicted proteins | sample OrgsoiDNA2013049_FD_185799 | JGI IMG/M metagenome (GOLD analysis project Ga0209890, IMG submission 185799) | Permafrost soil microbial communities from the Arctic, to analyse light accelerated degradation of dissolved organic matter (DOM) -... | ecosystem: Environmental > Terrestrial > Soil >...
GGGCATGGCGGGATTTCGCTCGAGGCGCTGGTAAGGCACCGCATGGCCATCGACGCCTTCGTGAGCGAGCACCGAGTCTTGGCCCTGCTCGCCTACATCGCGCTTTATATTGCCGCCGTCGCCCTGTCGCTGCCGGGAGCGGTGTTTCTCACGGTGGCCGGCGGTTTTTTGTTCGGTATCGCGGTCGGCGCCTCGGCCGCGGTGATCGGCGCTACCGCCGGCGCGACGCTCATCTTCCTGGTGGCGCGCACCGCGCTCGGCGAGCCGCTGCTGCGGCGGGCCGGGCCGCGTGCCGCGCAGCTTGCGCAGGGATTCCGCGACGATGCCTTCAGCTATCTGCTGTTCCTACGGCTGGTGCCGGCCTTTCCATTCTTTCTGGTCAACCTGGTGCCGGCTTTCGCGGGCGTAAAGCTGGCGCCGTTCGTAGCCGCGACCGCGCTCGGCGTCATTCCAGGCGCGCTGGTCTTTGCCCTCGCGGGCACCGGACTCGACAGCGTCATCGCCGCGCAGCAGGCCGCGAACAGCGATTGCCTCGCCGCGGGCCGAGCCGACTGTCACATGATTTTCGATGCTAAGGACGTTCTGACGCCGCAACTGATCGGCGCGCTGATCGCGCTCGGCCTGCTCGCCTTGGTGCCGGTGGTGGTGAAAAGATTGCGCGCGCGCTCGCGCGCGGCGATGTGAATTTTGCGTTATTATTGCGGGCAAGAGCATTAAGGGCAAAAATTTAAAGAACATGGCGGAAACTCTCAAACCCGACATTTGCGTGATCGGCGGCGGCTCCGGCGGCTTGTCGGTCGCCGCGGCCGCGGCGGCCTTCGGCGTGCCGGTGGTGCTGGTTGAGCGGCACAAGATGGGCGGCGATTGCCTCAATACCGGTTGCGTGCCGTCGAAGGCCTTGCTGGCAGCAGCCAAGCGCGCGCAGATCATGCGCAGCGCCGCGCCGTTCGGGGTGACCGCGCAAGCCGTCGATATCGATTTCGGCAAGGTGCACGATCACGTGCAGCGCGTGATCGCCGCGATTGCGCCGACCGACTCGGCGGAACGTTTCGCCGGGCTGGGCGTGCGGGTGATCAAAGGTCACGCCAAATTCAAGGACCGCAGGACCGTAACCGTCGGCGGCGATGTCGAAGTCCGCGCGCGCCGTTTTGTGATCGCGACCGGTTCGACGCCGGCGCTGCCGCCGATCCCGGGGCTCGACGAGGGGCCTTATCTCACCAACGAAACCGTCTTCGATCTCACCGAGCGCCCCGACCGCCTCATTATCATCGGCGCCGGTCCGATCGGGCTGGAAATGGCGCAAGCCTTCCGCCGGCTCGGCAGCGCGGTGACCGTGCTGGAAGCGGCGGCGCCGCTCGCCAAGGACGATCCGGAATGCGCCGCGATCGTGCTCGACCAGCTCGAACGCGAGGGCGTCGTCATCCGCAGCGGCGTCAAGGTGGTGCGCGTCAAGCACGCGAGCGGCAGCGTGGCGGTGACGTTCGAAGGCGCAGGTGGCGAGGAGACCGTCGAAGGCCGCTATCTGCTGGTCGCCACCGGCCGCAAGCCGACCACCGATGGGCTCGATCTCGACGCGGCGGGCATCAAGTACGACCGCTCCGGCATCATGGTGAACAAAAAGCTCAAGACCGCCAACCGGCGCGTCTACGCGATCGGCGACGTGGCGGCCGGACAATTACAGTTCACCCATGCCGCCAATTACCACGCCGGTCTGGTGATCGGGAACGCGCTGTTCCGGCTTCCGGTCAAAGTGAACAACGATGTGGTGCCATGGGTGACTTACACCGAGCCGGAACTGGCGCAGACCGGATTGACCGAGGCGCAGGCGCGCGCGCGCAAGATCAAAATTCGAATCTTGCGCTGGCCTTATCACGACAACGACCGCGCTCAGGCCGAGCGCGAGACGCACGGTCACATTAAGGTCATCACTACCGGCAAAGGTAAGATTTTAGGCACCACCATTGTCGGCGCACAGGCCGGAGAATTGATCGCGATGTGGACTTTGGGGATCGCGCAAGGGCTCAATGTCCGCAGCCTCACCGGCATCGTGCTGCCCTATCCGACGCTGTCGGAAATCGGCAAACGCGCCGCCATCGACTTTTTCACGCCGAGTTTGACGAGCCCTTGGGTGCGGCGCATCATAGCTTGGCTACGAATCTTTGGCTGAGGCGCACTTGGAACCGGGAACCGAGCCAACAAGCGAGCCTAATGCGTCATCGGCGCCGCGCCCTGCGTCGCGGCCGCGCATCGGCCTTTCCGGCAAGCTGTTGTTCCTCACCATCCTGTTCGTGATGCTGGCGGAAGTTCTCATTTACGTCCCGTCGATCGCCAATTTCCGACTCAACTGGCTTAATGACCGCCTGGCCGCCGCGCACACCGCCGCGCTGGTGCTCGACGCCGCGCCGAGCGGCATGGTGCCGGAGAGTCTGGCGAAACAAATCCTGAAAAGCATCGGCGCGCGCGCCGTGGCGATGAAGATGGGCACCCAGCGCCGCCTGCTGGCCGCCTCCGACGTGCCGTCCCAGATCGAACAGGACATCGACATGCGCAACGTGTCGTGGTGGCACGCCATCATGGATGCGTTCGACACAATGCTGTTCTCCGAGCCCAGCGATGTTTTGCGGCTCGTCGGCCCGGCGCCGATGGCGGAAGGTCAATTCATTGAAATCATTCTCGATGAGGCGCCGCTGCGCAAGGCGATGCTGACGTTCTCCGTGAACATCCTGCTGCTGTCGCTGGTGATTTCCGGCGTCACCGCCATGCTGGTGTTCTTCGCGCTGCATTATTTGCTGGTGCGACCGATGGGGCGCATCACCGCGAACATGATCACGTTCCGCGCCGATCCGGAAAATCCGGTGCGCATCATCGCCGAATCCGGCCGCGGCGATGAGATTGGCACGGCCGAAGTGGAACTCGCCGCCATGCAGCGCGAGCTCGCCTCGATGCTGCACCAGAAGAACCGGCTGGCGGCGCTCGGCCTGGCGGTGTCGAAGATCAATCACGACCTGCGCAATCTGCTGGCGTCGGCGCAACTGTTTTCCGACCAATTGTCGACCCTGCCGGACCCGAAGGTGCAGCGCTTCGCGCCCAAGCTGATGCGCGCGCTCGAGCGTGCGATCGCGTTCTGCCAGTCCACGCTGTCCTACGGCGCTGCGCAGGAGCCGCCGCCCGAACGCAAGACCATCGAAGTCGGGCCCCTGATCGAGGAAGTGCGCGAGGCGCTCGGCCTCGGGCTCGACGTGCCGATCCGCTGGATCGTCTCGGTGGAACGCGGGCTCACTGTGGAGGCCGACCACGATCAATTGTTCCGTGTGCTGGTCAATGTGGCGCGCAACGCGGTGCAGGCGCTGGAAGCGCGCGGCGCGCGCGATCCGGCCCGCGACCAGATCCGCATCACCGGCCGGCGCGAAGGCAGCGTGGTGGTGATCGAAGTGTCCGACACCGGACCGGGTGTCTCGGAAAAGGCGCGGACCCATATGTTCCAGGCCTTTCAGGGCTCCACGCGTTCCGGCGGTTCCGGGCTGGGCCTGGCCATTGCCGACGAACTGGTGCGTGCCCATGGCGGCGACATCCGCCTGGTGCCGGGAACCATCGGCGCGACCTTCAGCATCACGATTCCCGACCGCGCGGTCGATCTCAACTCCCGGCGCGGCGAGCGGGCGCGCGCCTGACCGGCGCTCAAAATCATTGCTCGCGGCGCGCTGCAATTAACTCGGTTGCCGGGTCTCAAGTTCGGCAACCCTTGCCAATAGCAGCCTTAGGCGATAGCTATCGCTGCGGTTCCGCGGCCCGATTTCCCGGCCCCGGCATCGGCGCCCGTAGCTCAGCTGGATAGAGCACCAGACTACGAATCTGGGGGTCGGGAGTTCGAATCTCTCCGGGCGCGCCATTAAACCATTGCACACTCGCTGCTTTTCATATCCCGTTTAAGCATCGCGCCGGTTTGTAAACGCCGTCTGCTGACCTTCGCCGATGCAGACTTCCGATTTTGGCTTATAAGTAAACACTAGAACTACGGGACGCTTCGCATGGCGCGGTCGAGAATCCCAAGACCGGGCGGAACAAGCGCAACAGCCGCTACAGGAGAACACGCATGAAAATTTTAGCAGCAATCGGTGCACTTGCAGTTGTCTTCTCCGTCGTCGCTGCGGTCTTTTTCTTCGGCGGGTTCTATAGCGTGGCCGGTACGGCGGAGGAGCCGGCAATCGTGAAATGGGCGCTGATCCAGGTTCGCGCCGCTTCGATCAGCCATCACGCCAAGGATACGCCGCCCGCCAACATTGACGATCCCGCCAAGGTGCAGGCCGGCGCACGCGAATTTGCCGAACACGGCTGTGTCAATTGCCACGGCGCCCCCGGCGTGAATTGGGCCAAGTTCTCGGAAGGGATGCACCCAGATCCGCCCGACCTCAAGGAGGTCGTCCCTGAGGTCACGCAGTCGCAACTGTTCTGGGTGATCAAGAACGGCATCAACATGACGGGAATGCCAGGCTTCGGAGCCGTCGGTGCGACGGACGAAGACATTTGGGCCATCGTGGCCTTCCTGAAGAAGCTGCCGAATGTTTCCGAGGCCGACTACAAGGCCTGGACCGCGCCGCTGCCTGCGCCGGCAGCAAAACCGTAGCGCTCGGTGTGGCACTAACGATGCAGGCACGCGTGCAGCCGAACGAGGCGCCGGCCTGCCGCCGGAATGGCGGTGCTGGTCTGTTCGCTCCTCGTTGCGGTTTTGCACGAAAGCCAAAAGTAGTCCGCGTCCGGATCGACGACGAGACGGGTCGGGTTGAGCTGCGGCGCCACGAGCACCGATAGGTACGGGGTCGTCGAATCCCATGCGAGCCGGTTGAGGCCGCTGCCAATACGTCGCGACGAAACGAAAAGCGGGTCGCCAAGGGCCGGATCAGAATCCGTACTCGTCGCGAGCGCGCGCACCGCCGCCTTGTAGTCCATCCACGTCCAGACGAATTTCGTCGTCTCGACTGCATATACGAGCATCGTCAGCAGGATTGCGCCGGAGATCATCCGCGGATTCAGGCCCTTCTCTACTGTTCCCGCCAACAGCGCCAAGAGCGGAAGCGGAGACTTTCGTCGCCCCTCTTCGTGCATGGCATGCACCGCGGCCAGAACGCCGAGCACAGGCGTCGCGATCAGCAGGACCGTCCTCAAATTGTACCTTGCCTCGGTGAGGAGCGATCTGTCGAACCAGACCCAGTACACAGCGAGGGCGGCGGCGCAGGCAAAGGCTGCATAGACATGCGCTCTTGCCGGATTCACCCACCGAAGCAGGGCGGCCGCAATTCCGTAGCCCGCCAGCGCCGTGAGCAGCAATACAAAGGCGGGTTCTGCAAGATTTCCGATGTCGATAAATTTGTACGCGGCCGCAGCGAGAACGCCGGCAATATAATCGTCGGGCCGTATTGTAATCTTGACGATGAGCCAGATCGTCATCACGACAAAAAACGCGCCGAGGGCTCTGACGAATATTACGTCGCGCCAGCCGCGCAGAAAAAGGGCGAACAGGATCGCAGCCGAGAGAACGATTGCACCTTCGTGCGTGAATAAGAGCGCCAGCAGGGCGACGAACACGACGGCCGCGCCACGCGGATTGGTCGGGGCGCAAAGACAGACGGCAAGCGCCGGCCAAAACACGGTATGCGCCATCCACATTTCGGTCGGCGCGCCGAAGACCAGCGGGCAAAGGCATGCGGTCGACAGACAGGCGTATAGGAAAATCACGCGGCTGGTCGTACGGTCGGCCGCCAGCGTCGCAAGGAGCCCCAGCATTGGGGCAGAGAAGAACAGCAATCCGTAGACGACGATGCCGCCTTTCGCGTTCTTGGTCAGGGCGACATAGGCCTCGGCCGGGATGTAGGCAAAGACGTAGGTGAACATACGGCCCGAGATGTTGTGCCAGTGGAATGACCAGGCATCCTCCGCGGCGACCGCGTAGGAGAAGATCGATCCGTCACCGAACATCTGCAGCTCGGAGATAAGTCCGACGATGACGTAAAGGATCGACGTGCTGATCCCGGCGGCGATCATAAGAACGCGCAATGACCGATGTGACGAACGAGTTTCGACTTCAGCGTTCATAGCGCCATCCGTCGCTCCTGCCGTCCCGTCAACAGTTCGGCGTTTCGCCCCGTCTCTGCGCAACGGCGATCGCGCCGGTAAGGCCGGCGAGCACCGCCCAGTAGCCATAGCGGAAATCCGAGGCAACGCCGACGGCAAAGAAGGTCAGCGTATAAACGGCGGCCGATCCGCAAGCCCCGATGGCAAATGTTCCCGCTGGCGTGTCGCGTCGGCGCCATGCCAACGCGCAGACCGCGATGCAGACGAGCAGCCAAGTGCCCGGCCGGAACAGCGGTGTCGGCTTGAGCACGTCATGAATCGCCTTGAGAGCGACAAAGGCGGGGCGATCGGCAAATGGCAAGTTGGGCGGGTCGTCAATGTCTTGCACCCACATTGTGAGGTTTGTGCCGCCCGCCAGAAAATTCCACATGAACGAAGCGCGGTGTTGCAGATAGGCGACGGGATGGTGCGTCACCGCGTGCTGCCACGCTTCGGCAAGAGCCGGCATGCCAAAAATTTTTTCGCTTTCGAGCCGCTTCATCACGAATTGGCATGGATCGAACCTCCAATAGATGTCCCACTCCGTCGGCTGATAGCAGCCTGTGGTGAGCAAGGCATTCTCCGACGCGGTCCAGGTGACCGGAAATTGATTCTGTTGGGTAAAGTGGCTGATGCCGGCGATGTCGAAGACCATGATCGGGTGCAGTGGATGCTGCCGCACCGCGCCAAGCGCGCCGTAATACACAACCTGCACCAGCGCAAAAAGCCCGATCCCCGCCGGCACAAAAATGATGGCCGCGCGCTTCCAGGAAAATTGCGCGGGCCATACGATAGCGGCTGCGAGAACCGGCGCGGCGATGAGGGCATTCGGACGCAGCAAAACGCCGAGCGCGAGCAGGCCGAGCGCCAATGCTTGGATCGGCACGCGCAGCTTGGCCGCGCGATCGGCGACGACGAAAGCAAGTACGGCCGCTAGTAGCCATAGGCACGCGAACAGGACGTCGCGCCAAAGGATGCCGATGAAAACAAAGGCCGGTGGCGACAGTGCCAGCAACAGCACCAAGGTCGCGAGCCAGACCGAACGGCGTGCCAAGGTCAACGCCAGCAGGCCAAAGGCCAACCAATAAAGCGTCACGATCAGCAGAAACATGCTGGCCGAGCCGGGCGCGATCGGATCAATCAGCGACCACAGCACGACCATCACCGGAGATTGCCAATCGCCGCGGAAGCCTTTGGCGATGTCCTGATAGACAAAGCGCGCATCGTAGGTCCAGACGCCGGGATAAAACACCAGCAGCGTCAGGCCAAAGCCGGCGGCGACCATGGAGATAGTCAACAACACGGAACGTCGCGATAGCGATGAGATTGTCTGGACGCCTTTAGGCGAGGGCGGCATAGACGTCTCCGGAATTGGCGGCGGGCGGCAGCTCAGTCAGCCAACGAGCGATCGCGTCACCGCCGATCCAGTCGGCATGCGCTAAAATCTGGCTCTCGCCCAGCGCCGCGTTGAAACGCGTATAGCCGAGCGCGCTGCAGCGTTCGACGCAGGCGAGCGCGATGTCGTGCTGGATCAGGGTAAACTCGAAAGACAGCGCTTGAACCGGCTGCCCGAGACCGGCCAATGCCTCGGCCTCGAAACCTTCGACGTCGATCTTGATGAAGGCGGGCATACCGTGCCGCGCGATCAACTCATCGATGGTCGTGAGCGGAACCCGCAGACGCTTGGGCCAGGTTTGGCCTTTCCAGCCGGGCGCGCCGGCGGCTGCCGCGATGAAATCCGTCGACACAGTCGAGACGGTCGGGTTGTCGAGATTGACGCTTAATTCGATGAAACCCGGTTGACGTCCGACCGCTGCGGCTTCGATCGTGACTTTCGGGTCGCGGCGGTAGAGCAGGCGCAATGTCTTAACCAGCGCCGGCTGCGGTTCGACCGCCACGACCCGCGCCTCTAGTCGCCGGAAGGCGGCGACGCGGTCGCCTACATGCGCCCCGATGTCGAATACTAGATCACCCGGCCGCACGAATTGACGGTACAGCCGGTCCATGGCTGGGCCATGCTGCCGGTCGCCATAATAGATGCGCAGGGACCGGACAATTCCTCGTACGGTTCTGAGGGCATCAAGCATGATGGGTCTAGGGTTGTATCCGCGCCACCGGCGCGTTGACCTCGATCGCCGGCAGATGCAACGGCAGCTGCGCCGCCGGCGGTTCGTTTTCCTCGGGGATGCGGCCGATGCCGATGCGCGCGAATAACGAGCCGAGGAGAGGCGAGGCGGTCGCAACGGCGAACGGCGCGGCCAAAATGAGCCCGGTCGTGCCCAACAGCGCCCATCCGATATCATTCGGCGCCTTCATGACGACAACGGCCAACACCGTGCAGCCGGCTATTGTTTGCGGCCACAGCTTTGCGAAGGCGAGACGCCAGGGCACTGCATGGCTTTCGCGCGTCTGGCTGTTCCAGGTGCCGCCGCGGCGAAATACAAAAAGACGGGTGAGAAAAATAGTATGCGTGAGCGCGATGACCGGCGACAGCAAAACCATGAACAAAGTCTCGCTCGCGACGTTCAAGACAAAGGCAACAGCACCGCCATAGGACCGGCGTGCGGATCGCCGCAGCAGCACATCGACGATGCTCGCGATCTTCGGCGCAAACGTCATCAGCATGACGATGGCAAATAGCGCGGCGCCGGCGCCGAACTTGACCGGCACGGACGGCGCCGACGGCGTGTCGGAAAGGGCGAGCATAACGGTGCCGAGTGCCATCATAGCCATCCAGGCTGGCGAGCTGAGATACATCCAGATCGCGAACAACAATTGGAATCGGCTGATCGGTTTCAGGCCGGGCATGCGCAGGAGCTGCCAATACTGCATATTGCCCTGGCACCAACGCAGATCGCGGCGGCTGAATTCCATCAGCGTCGGCGGGTTCTCCTCCCAGCTCAAGCCCTCGACCGGCAGAACCCTGACCTCGTAGCCGGCGCGGCGCATCAGCACGGCTTCGACCTGGTCGTGGCTGAGAACGAAACCGCTGAGCGGTCCGTTTCCGGGCAACACCGGCATGCGGCAATGCGCGATGAATGGCGCAAGGCGGATGACGGCGTTATGACCCCAATAGGGTCCGCAATCGCCCTGCCACCAGGTGGCGCCCAAAGTGTAGGAGCGCATGCCAAGCCGCATGCCGAATTGGAATACGCGCGCGAACACGCTGACCGATGGCATCCCGACAATCAGCGTCTGCAAGATGCCGAGGGTCGGGTTGGCCTGTGCGATCCGCAACAGACGCAGCACGGCGTCCGCCGGCATGAAGCTGTCGGCATCGAGCGTGATGGCGAATTCGTGATTGTTGCCCCAGCGGTCGCAAAAGTCGCGGATGTTGCCAGACTTGAACGCGGTGTTCACCGCGCGTCGTCGGTAGGTGACCGGGATCGTGCCCTGCCACTTGGCGATAAATGCGTCGAAGCAGGATTTCTCGGCCGCGATGATTCCGGGATCGCTGCTGTCGCTCAGCAGGTAGACATGAAACAGGTGTGCGACGCGCGCCTGCACCAGGCCATCCAGCAGCGGCTGGAGATTGCGGGTGACTTGGTCCGGGCTCTCATTGCGGATGCACATCAGGATCGCCGTCGACGCGATTACCGGCTCGTCGCTACGGATGCTCGCCGCGAGAGGGTTAACGGCCGCGGCCGGATCGCGGCACAAGCGCATGATCAAAAACCCGATGGTAGCGTTCCAGAATCCGAAGACCGACCAGGGCAATGTCACGGTGAACAGCAAAAGAAAGGCAATGCCGCCTGCGCTGTACGGCGGGACCGCGACCATGGCGAGCCATAAAGTTGCGGCCATCGTGGCGGTCACCAGCACGGCAAATAGTGCCCGACGGCGGGCGAGGACCGTCGTTAATGGGCCTTCCGCCGTGGCAGAGATCGTGGTCACACGTTCGAGCATAACTTTGACAGTCCCGCTGCTTTCTTGTCCCGTACAGGATATACCCGTAGCGCGATTGCAAAGTCCAAGGCGAGATCAGAAAAGTGCCCGATCTAACCGCCGAAGCGCTTTGGTATGTCGGCCCCGGTCATGCCGAAATCCGCGAAGAGCCGCTGGCCGAACCCGGGCCAGGCGAGGTTCGGGTCCGGGCGCTTTATAGTGCAATCAGTCGCGGCACTGAAAGGTTGGTATCCGCCGGCCGGATTCCCGAGAGTGAATTCGAACGCATGCGCGCGCCCTTCATGGGCGGCAGTTTCCCGTTTCCGGTGAAATACGGTTACTCCACCGTCGGCCGCGTCGAGGCAGGGCCGGCGGAAATGCTCGGCCGGATTGTTTTTGTGCTCCATCCGCATCAGAACCTGTTCAATATCCCGTTGAGTGCTGTCGTGGCGCTGCCCGATGGTGTGCCGCCCGCCCGCGCGGTGCTTGCCGCCAATATGGAGACCGCGCTCAACGCGGTCTGGGACGCAGGCCCGGGGCTGGCCGCACGCATTGCCATTGTGGGTGCGGGTGTTGTCGGCGCACTGGTTGCCTTTTTATGCGGGCGGCTTGCCGGCGCGCAAGTGACACTCGTCGATATCAATCCGACGCGCGCGGAGCTGGCGCAAAAGTTTGGCGTGAGCTTCGCCAAGCCGGAAGCGGCGCCGGCCGATTGCGACCTAGTCGTCCACGCCAGCGGAACGGCTGCCGGCCTTGCGACCGCGCTGTCGCTTGCGGGTTTCGAGGCGACCGTGCTCGAGTTGAGCTGGTATGGCGACGCCCTGGTCCCGGTTCCGCTCGGCGGCGCATTCCATAGCCGCCGGTTGCGGTTGGTCTCGAGCCAAGTCGGCCATATCGCACCGTCGCACCGCGAGGGCTGGACGCATCATCGCCGTCTTGCCGACGCGGTGGCGCTGCTGGCGGATTCGCGTTTGGATGCCCTAGTGGCGCCCGCTGTGGCATTTCATGATTTGCCGGTGCGGCTGCCGGATATTCTTAACGCCAAGAACGGCGTACTATGCCAGCTCATTAGCTATCCTTGAGAGGGTCCCTTGTTCGCCGTTGAAGTCCGCGACCACATCATGATCGCTCACTCGTTCCGAGGGGCCGTGTTTGGCCCGGCGCAATCCCTGCATGGGGCAACCTTTGTCATTGACGCGGCGTTCATGGCCGAGAAGCTCGATGCCAACGGCATCGTCATCGATATCGGGCGGGCGCTCGAAGCGCTCAAGGCGGTTCTCGCGCCGCTCAACTATTGCAATCTCGACAGTCTGCCGGACTTCAAAGGCACCAACACCACGACCGAATTCCTGACCAAGCATATCTACGACCGGCTGGCGGACGCAACGCGCGCAGGCAAGCTCGGCCGCGCCGGCCGCGAGCTCAAGGCGATCCGCGTGACGCTTTCAGAGTCGCACGTCGCACGCGCCTGGTACGAGGCGGCATTGTGGTAAGACGCGTCGCGTTCGCGGTGCCGGGCGATCTTGCGACCCCGACCGGCGGCTATGCTTACGACCGGCGCATGATCACGGAGCTTGAGGGTCTCGGTTGGAAAATTGATCTCGTCAATCTCGGCGAAGGCTTTCCGCGACCGAGCCAAGAGCAACGCAAGGCGGCGCAGGAACGGCTGATAGCCATTGCGGCGGAGTGCCCGATCGTCATCGACGGGCTCGCTTACGGCGTTCTTCCCGAAGTGGCTTCACAGCTTTGCCCGTATCATCCGTTGATCGCACTCGTGCATCATCCGCTCGCGTTGGAATCGGGGCTGTCGGTGGCGCAAGCCGATGATTTCCGCGCCAGCGAGCGCGCGGCGCTGGCGGCTGCAAGAGGTGTCGTTGTCACGAGTGCGACGACGGCGCGGCTCCTTGTCGCCGATTACGGAGTGCCGGCTGATCACATCACCGTCGTATGCCCGGGAAGCGATCCGGCTCCGGCGGCGCACGGAAGCAATGATGGTATTGTGCGGCTGCTTGCCATCGGCGCGGTGGTGCCGCGCAAGGGGTTTGACGTGCTGATCGCCGCGCTCGCCACGCTCCGCGACCTGCCGTGGCATCTTACAATCGCTGGCGACCGTCGCCGCGATCCCAAAGCTGCCGCGCAACTGGATGTCGATATTGCGCGCTTTAAGCTCGACGGCCGGGTCGCGGTGCTCGGCGCCGTGTCGCTTGAACGCATCGCTGAACTTTACGCCGGGGCCGATCTGTTCACGCTTGCTTCGCGTTTCGAGGGCTACGGAATGGTTTTTTCCGAAGCCATTGCCCACGGCCTGCCGGTCATTGGCACGACCTCGGGTGCGATCCCGGAAACGGTGCCGGCGGGAGCAGGGGTGCTTGTTGCACCCGACGATGCGGCAGCGCTCGCGACGGCGTTGCGCCGGGCCATCGAAAATCCGGACGAAAGACGCCGCATGGCTGCGTCAGCGCGCGCGGCGGCGCAAGCGCTTCCGAGTTGGCAGGACTCCGCGAAACTATTCGCGCGCGCGCTTGAGGCCGCCGCATGACCGGTTTTTCGGCTGACTGGCTCGCGTTGCGCGAGTCGTACGACGTCCGCGCGCGTAATCCGGCGGTGCTCAATGCCGTCGTGGCTTCACTGGCAGGCAATACGTCGATCCGGATCGTCGATCTCGCCTGCGGTACCGGTTCGACACTGCGCGCGCTGGCGCCGCATCTTCCTGCGCAGCAGAACTGGCGGCTTGCCGACAACGATCTCAGTCTGCTGGCGCGCGCGTCGGCGACCGCGCGTCCCGCCGGGGTGACAGTCACCGCGGTTCCGCTCGATCTCAATCGCGATCTAGAAGCCGCGCTCGATGGGCCGGTTGATCTGATCACCACGTCGGCGCTGCTCGATCTCGTCTCGGCGGCTTGGCTCGAACGGCTGGCGGTCGAGATCGCGGCGCGAAAAATCCCGATCTATGCGGCACTGAGCTACGACGGACGGATCGAACTCGGTCCCGCCGACCCGCTCGATGCGGCCATCGCCGTCGCAGTGAACGCGCATCAGCGCACGGATAAAGGTTTTGGGCCCGCACTCGGGCCGGCGGCGGCGAGCGCTGCCATCGCGCGATTTGAGAAGCTGGGCTATTCCGTCCTTCACGGCGCATCCGACTGGGTCATCGGACCGGATGCTCGTGACATTCAAATGGAAATTTTTGCCGGCTGGGCGAGCGCGGTGCGCGAACTCGGCGATCTGTCGCTCGCCGACACGGTCGGATGGTTGACCCGCCGGCGCGACGCCGTCGCCGCCGGAAGCTCATCAATCCGCGTCGGTCATGTCGATATTTTCGCGCGGCCGATGGGCACGCGCTGAGCCGACAGGTCGCAGTCGAACAACACCTCGTCGTCGAGTTGATGGGCGCGTATCGGCATGCGCAAGGCCTGATCGGCTCGCTCGATCGGCGGCAAGATGAAGCTTGCGCGCCCGGCGCCGAGGATGATTGGTGCGACCATCACATGCAGGCGGTCGAGGCAGCCGGCGGTGAGAAAACGCGACACCGTGTCGGCCCCACCTTCAATCATTACACGGTGCAAGGCGCGTGCGGCCAGCGCGGCGAGGATGGCGGGCGGAGCGATGCGTCCGCCGGCGGCGGGCAAGGCCAGAATTTCTACGCCGGAAGGCAGAGCGCATTGCGTTCCTTCTGCTGTCACCAGCAGGCGACGAACGCCATCGTTGACGAACACCCTGGCGCTGGCCGGAAGCCGCCCATTTGGGTCGAGCACGACGCGCGCCGGATGCGGCCCGGCGACCCGCCGCACCGTCAGCAGCGGATCGTCGGCGAGTGCCGTGCCGACGCCAATGACGACCGCATCGACGAGCGAGCGTAGCCTATGCAGATGAGCGAGGCCCGCCGGTCCATTGATGTATTTCGAATGGCCGGATTCGGTGGCGATACGCCCGTCGAGCGACTGGCCGATTTGGCCGACGACAACCAGATCGTCGACTGCCCCGGTTCGAAGCGGCCCGAACAGGTCGCCCCAGGGCTGCGGTAGGGGGGTGGCCGAACTGCGAAAGGCGTCTATAAACTTAGCCCAGGGCACGCGCTTTGCCTTTTAATCGACGTAAGCTTGTCGCATCAGGCTTGCACAGAAAACATTAATTTGCGACCGGAATGGGCATGGGGCTCACGGTGTTCTATAATAACAGCCCCTAAGAATGGAAAATCTAGGAATGTGTGCGTTTCGGGCGAACATGGGTTCCTCTTTGTTCGGTACCAAAGGGCAGATTGGTGTCAATCGCGGGGTCGCCGAATTCCACGCCCGACGGCCGGTGCTCATCAGCGGTGCGGGCGAAACGCTCCTTACTTTGCCGGTCGAAGGGCTCGACGCTCCACGGCTTGCTGAATTTGTCGCGCTCTGCGCGCCGGTCGTGCCGCGGCTGGTCATCACGGCGCGCCGCGCGCTTGCGCTCGGACTCAACGCAACGACGCCGGTGGCCTTGAATTTCACCGCGTGTCTAGACGTGGATATAATTCTCGCGCTTGTGGCCGGTGCCAAAATCGATCGTCCCGTTGACGTTAAGGCGGCTGGTCCCGCGGCCTCGGCCGCGATCGATCTCGTGAAATTATCGCAAGGCCTGCCCGCGGTACTGGTTGCCGACGTCGTGGCGGGAGGTGCGCTCGATCACCACATCATCACCATCGAGGCTGAGGCAGTTGCGCGTTTCGGGGACGAAACCATCCGGTCGCTTGCGATCGCCAGCAAAGCCTCGGTGCCGCTTAATTCCGGCACACGCGCGGACTTCGTCGTTTTCCGTGACGCGATGGGCGGCAGTCCGGTCGCGATCATTGTCGGCAAGCCCGATTTCTCCGAACCCGTTCTGGTGCGTCTGCACTCCGCCTGTCTCACCGGCGACGTATTCGGCTCGCGGCGGTGCGACTGCGGCGATCAGCTCAATCTCGCGCTTAAGCGCCTCGAAGAAATAGGCGGTGGCGTCGTCCTTTATTTGCCGCAGGAGGGCCGCGGGCTTGGCCTCGCCAACAAGATGCGGACCTATCAGATGCAGGATGATGGGCTCGACACCGTTGATGCCAACACGACGCTTGGTTTCGATGACGACGAGCGCGACTACGGCATCGCTGCCCGCATGCTGCAGATGCTCAAGTGCAATCGCGTCGTGCTCCTGACGAATAATCCAGCCAAGCTCGACGGTCTCGCCAAATCTGGAATCGAGATTACGGGACGGATGGCGCTTGAGGCGCCGATCAATGCCGACAATCGCCGCTATTTGACGGCGAAGGCCGCTCGGGCCGGGCACCGGCTCAATCATCTCATAACTTCACTGGCCGAATCATCGGAGGCCGAACGCGATGTGGCCACGTTGGCACCTTGAAATCGATAGTTCCGGTGTCTTCGTGGCAAAAGTCGCGGGTGGGTTTGTGCGGGGCTAAGGAACGGTAACGATCATGCCAGACGCTGGCCCGGGTCGATTGATCGGCGAGCTTACCTTCCAAGAAATTTCAAAGCTTCTCAGCGAGAGATCGATACTTTGCCTGCCGATCGGCTCGATTGAGCAGCATGGCCCCCACCTGCCACTCAACACCGATGTCGTATTGGCTGAGGGTTTTACTCGCCTCATCATTGCGCGGTGGGGCGAAGCTCTTGATCTTTGGCAGCTTCCAACGATGTCGATAAGCCTCGCCCGCGAGCATGAATGGGCGCCCGGCACCATGTCGCTGTCGATCCAAGGAATGACGGCCTTCATGCGCGACCTGGGGCGCGAGATTGCTCGCGCGCTGCCGGCGCGCAATCTGGTTGTCATCAATGGCCACGGTGGCAACAAGGGAATTCTGGAAGCTCTGGCGCAAGATTTGCGCGCTGACTTTGGCCTCAATGTCTGCATCCTGCATCCCGCGGCATTGGCGGAGGTCAACGCGAATGTGGCGACTCCGGAGATCCATGGCGGAAAAAACGAGACGTCGATGATGTTGGCGATCGCGCCCCAACTGGTTCGCCGGGATCTCATCGCTCGGATGAAAAATCCCCTCGATGGAGAGGCCATCCGCAAGACGATCCTGCAAAAGGGGGTCACGTGGCCCTGGACGACGGACGATAAGCGGCTCGCCGCTATGGGAGTGATCGGAGATGCCCAGGCGGCGTCGGCGGAGTTCGGACAACGTATCGTTGATCATGTCGTCGAGACGGCCGGCGGCGTTCTCAAGCAGCTCTTGGACAACCAGCGTTTTGCGCGCGGCTAGGCGTGCAGCGTGTGCGCCAAGCTCGCCGAAAAAACTTCTTTTGGTTTGTAATAGAGCCGTTAAACTATTGATCCATCTGCAACCGGAAAAAGTCGGTTTGTAAAAATCTCCAGCAAAATCATTTTATAGCCCCAGACTACAAATCTGGGGGTCGGGAGTTCGAATCTCTCCGGGTTCGCCACTCTCCAAGATTGCCTCTTCTCAAGGTCTTGCTACCTGGCGCATGATCAAGCGGCGCACCAAAAATTCGCGCGACCCATAGGGAGGGGAACGATGTGCAGTCTGTTATCGCGGTTCCTGAAAGCCGGCGCAGTGTTGCTGGCATTGACCGCCGGCGCTGCCGCAGACGACTACCCGAACCGGCAAATACGGCTCATCATTCCGTTCCCGCCGGGCGGCAGCAACGACGTGGTCGGCCGCCTGGTCGCCCGTCATTTGAGCGATGCGCTCGGGCAGCAGGTCTACGTCGACAATCGCGGCGGTGCCGGCGGAACGATCGGAACCGACATCGCCGCCAAGGCGGCGCCTGACGGCTATACGCTGCTGGTCATCTCGCTGGCGCACGCGGTCAATCCCTGGCTCTACAAGCTGCCTTACGATCACGCCAAAGCCTTCGTTCCGATCGGCAGTTTCG
>Ga0209890_10000581_pt1 | contig 16831 bp, 8 predicted proteins | sample OrgsoiDNA2013049_FD_185799 | JGI IMG/M metagenome (GOLD analysis project Ga0209890, IMG submission 185799) | Permafrost soil microbial communities from the Arctic, to analyse light accelerated degradation of dissolved organic matter (DOM) -... | ecosystem: Environmental > Terrestrial > Soil >...
CTGATTACGAATTATACTGGTGCTGATCCCTCAGTGAGGTATCAGGATCAAAGTACAAGTCCACCAAACATTTTGGCACCTGGAATTGACAGAAGAGAAACATGGGCATGGACGCGCTCCTTTACACTGGGTGTAACGATGGGCTTCTAATTTTCTATCAATTTTAATACAATCTTTATATGAAAATAAAATTAGTAATCAGAATATCGATGGTGGTTTTGCTGTTAACAGTAATATCCTGCACCAAATTGAATGAGAATAATTACCTCTTTGATACTGTAAGCAGCAATAACTTTTATCAGACCGATGCAGAATTGTCTTCGGCAGTAGGCGCAGCTTATTCCAATTTGGCCAAGATGGCCAGCAATTCCACTTTTATTCCCAGTGAGGAAGTGACCACAGATGAATGTGTCGTTCCGACGAGGGGTCCTGACTGGGGTGATGGCGGGCGTTGGGTTCGTTTACAAACGCACACTTATAATTCGGCTGACCCGGATCCCATCAATGACTGGAACTTTTGTTATTCGGGGATCAATACCTGTAACCGGTTAATTGCAACACTTTCAACATACACCAATGCAAAAATTCCCGGATACCTCGCAGAACTGAAAGGTCTGCGTGCGATTTATTATCTCTGGTTATTGGATTGGTTTGGCAATGTTCCCATAAGTATTGACTTCACTTCTACTGTATCCCCCTCGACCAGTACAAGAGATCAGGTATATGCTTTGGTTGAATCTGAATTGTTGGCAGCAGCTCCCCTTCTTCCTCATACAGGTCCGGCTGATGAAAGCACATACGGTCGTGTAAATGCATATACCTGCTGGGCTGCATTGGCAAAATTGTATTTGAACGCTGAAGTGTATACGGGAACTGCTCAATGGGCTAAATGTATAGCGGCTTGCGATTCGGTGGTCAATTCAGGACTTTACACCCTGACACTCAATTACCAGGATAATTTTGTACCGCAGAACAAGGGCGCATCTGAATCAATTTTTATGATACCCTACGATCATGTGCATGAACAGGGCGAAAATATATGCATGATGACTTTGAATGGCCTGAATCAAAACACTTACAATATGAATGCACAACCCTGGAATGGTTTTGCAACCATCCAGGAGTTTTACAATTCCTATATTGATCCCGTGCAAAATCCCGGTCCACAGGGATCGGTTGTTGGTACGGATCCTGCTGGTGACAGTGTAATCGGTACTTTAGATAAGAGACTGGTAAATTTCCTCGTGGGACCACAGTATGCTGCTGACGGTACCCCGTTACAGGATGGAGGTTATGAAAAGAGTGGTGGCGGTTATGTGGGTGATCCAAATGGTGCGCCTATAACGTTCACTCCCTTTATCAATGAATTGTCTCCAACCGCCTGGAGGCAGTCGGGAGCCAGGATTGCTAAATGGAAATTTTATTCAGGAATGACACAAAATATGGATAACGACTGGGCGATCTTCAGGTATGCTGATGTTTTGTTAATGTCCGCTGAAGCCACTGCGCGGTTGAATAGTAACTGGAATGACTCATATTCATTAGCGATTGTTAACCAGATCAGGGTGCAGCATGGTGGGGTTACTCCGTATGTTACAATGGATGCCGTAAGTTTTGCGGCAGAGCGTGGAAGGGAGATGTTTTTTGAAGGGTGGAAAAGGCAGGATATGATACGGTTTGGAACTTATAACAGTGGATGGAGATTTCATCCTGCAGACCCCGCGGATAATCTTGGCCCCCATGGAATCAATCACCTGAATATTATGCCGATACCAGCAACCCAGATAAATGCAAATCAAAGTCTTCTGCAGAACCCAGGGTATTAAGTTAAACAACTCGAATGGCATAACTACCCTGGTTTAAGCAATGATAAACAGGCGAATTCATTCGCCTGTTTTTGTTTAATTTGACAGAAAAACAATTGTAAGCTTTTCAACTGTGAAGACTTGTAAATACTTTTCAAATTTATTTCTGTCCGAAAAAAGTTTATGTCGGAAAATCTTCTTGTTTTTGAGTTTGATGATAACACTGGGTTACGGGAGCTGTAATAAAAAAGTTTCATCACACGCACCCGCCTTGTTTACTCTCCTCTCTCCTACAGAAACAGGAATAGATTTTGCCAACAACCTTCATTATTCTGAAGAATTCAACATGTATACCTTTCGTAATTTTTATAACGGCGGAGGGGTTGGAATCGGTGATATTAATAATGACGGATTACCTGATATTTTTTTATGTAGTAACCAGGGATCAAACAAGCTTTACCTGAATAAAGGCAATTTCCAATTTGAAGATATTACGGAAAAGGCAGGTGTGGGTTCAGACGGAGTATGGTCAACCGGAGTCAGTTTTGCAGATGTTAACGGTGACGGTCTGCTGGATATTTATGTGTGCAAGTCGGGAGATCTGAAGAGTAAAAACAGAAGCAACCAGTTGTTCATAAATAACGGGAACCTTACCTTTACAGACAGAGCCGCTGAATATGGTTTGGCAAATACAGGCCTTTCCACCCACGCAATTTTTTTTGACTATGACAATGACGGAGATCTTGATTGCTACCTGCTCAATAACTCTTTTCGATCAATTGGTAACTACGATTTAATAAAGGATCAGCGAAAAATTCCTGATTCACTGGGAGGCAATAAACTCTTTCGCAATGATGGCGGTCACTTTACTGATGTTACCAGCCAGGCAGGAATTTATAGCAGTAAAATAGGATTTGGCCTGGGGGTTACTATTGCAGATGTAAATAAAGACGGCTGGCCTGACATTTATGTCTCAAATGATTTTTTTGAAAAAGATTATCTGTATATTAATAAGAAGGATGGAACTTTTGAGGAGTCTCTCGAAAAGTATATCTGCGAATTAAGTATGAACTCTATGGGAGCAGATATCGCAGATATCAATAATGACGGTTATCCTGATATTTTCGTTACTGATATGCTTCCGGAAAAGGAAGCCCGGGTAAAAACAAAAACATCATTTGAAACCTGGGATAAATACCAGTCAGATATTGCAAACGGGTATTACCACCAGTTCGTAAGAAATGTATTGCAGCTCAACCGGGGAATTTTTGATCCCCGGGGAGGTACGGATAAAGAAGCCTATTTCAGTGAAATAGGTCGCTTTGCAGGAGTGCAGGCCACAGACTGGAGTTGGGGAGCCCTGATAGCTGATCTGGACAATGACGGGCATAAGGATATATTCGTTGCAAATGGAATTTACAAGGATCTGACTGATCAGGATTATATCCAGTTTATGGCAAATCCTACAGAAGTCAGGAAAATGATGAAAGAGGGCAACGGAGTGATCAAAAAATTAATTGATCTGCTGCCATCACATTCCTTACCAAATTATGCTTTCAGCAACAACGGCGATCTTACTTTCACAAATAAAGCAACTGAATGGGGACTTGATCAGCCAGGGTTTTCCAATGGTTCGGCTTATGGGGATCTTGACAATGATGGAGCCCTTGACATGGTGGTGAACAATGTCAACATGCCTGTTTTTATTTACCGCAATAACAGCAGATCCTTACACCCTGACAACCGATACTTAAAAGTCATACTTGCCGGCGAGGGAAAGAACCGTTTTGGAACGGGAGCAAAAGTCACGGTGTACTATAATCATGGCATTAGTTACCAGGAAGAAATGCCTACGCGTGGATTCGAGTCAACAGTCGATAACCGGCTCAACTTTGGCCTGGGGAATACAAAAAAGATAGATTCGGTTGTGGTAGATTGGCCTGGAGGGAAAAGAAGTACATTAAAAGATTTAAAACCCGATCAGTCAATTACAATCAAACAAACGGAGGCGAAAATACCTGATGAGGATTCGTTTTATAAGTCCACCGCTTCAAAGCCTGCAGGCATCAAAACAATATTTTCCCCGGGCGCTGATGATTTTGGGATTGATTTTGTTCATAGGGAAAATGAATTTAATGATTTTAACAGGGACCGGCTTACTTTTCAAATGCTCTCTACCCAGGGACCAAGAATGGCAACAGGAGATGTGAATGGAGACGGGCTGGAGGATTTCTATGTTTGTGGTGCCAAAGGGCAAAGTGGAAGCCTTTACCTGCAGAACAGCAAAGGAAAATTTGAAAAGAGCAATGAAGCGCTGTTTGGAAAAGACAAGGAATGCGAAGACGTAGACTGTTTATTCTTCGATGCAGACGGAGACGGTGATCTTGATTTATTTGTATGCAGCGGAGGTAATGAATTTTCACCCAATTCATCCGCCCTGATCAGCCGGTTATATATGAACGATGGTAAAGGCAATTTTACCAAATCGGCCCAAATGCTTCCATCCGCACAGGTATTTGAAAGCAGTTCCTGTGTATCCGCGGCAGACTATGATGGAGATGGGGACATGGACTTATTTGTGGGCGTAAGGCTAAAACCTTTTGCATATGGAATTCCATGCAAAGGGTATATTCTCCAAAACAATGGAAAGGGTGTTTTTACCGATGTAACAGATCAGGTAGCACCGGAATTGCAACAGGCCGGAATGATTACAGATGCGAAGTGGTTTGACTACGATAAGGATGGAAAGCCCGACCTGGTTATCGTTGGGGAATACATGCCTGTGAGTATTTTTCATAATGAAGGCGGAAGATTGAAAAATATAACAAAAGAGGTGGGACTGGATAAAACAAATGGATGGTGGACCCGCCTCGACATAGCTGATATTAACGGAGATGGATACCCCGATCTTGTAGCAGGCAATCACGGTTTAAATTCCAGATTTAAAGCAAGCGAAGCAAAACCAGTGACGATGTATGTAAGCGATTTCGATGAGAGCGGTACTATTGAACAGCTCACATGCTGCTATAATGGAAATAAACAATATCCGGTTGCACTGAGGCATGACCTGTTGGGCGTTCTGCCTTATTTAAAAAAGAAATACCTGCGATATGAAGATTATCAGGGACAAACTATGCAGGATATTTTTAGCAGGGATCAGCTAAACAAGGCCATTAAGTTGAATGCTTATGAGTTGAAAAGCTGTGTTTTCATGAACAATAGTCATGGAGGATTCACAAAAATCCCCCTGCCCGCTGAAGCACAATTTTCATCCATTTACGGATTAAAGCTGAAGGATTTTGACGGGGATGGCAAAATGGATCTACTAACAGGTGGGAATTTTTATCAATCCAAACCGGAAGTGGGAATTAATGATGGCAGCTATGGACTCCTTTTGAAAGGAGATGGTAACGGTAACTTTAAATCGGTATCCATCGGAGAGTCAGGTTTTTTTATAAAGGGGGCAGTAAGGGATATTAAAATAATAAAAAGAGGAAAGCAGAATTTGTTGCTTATAGCAAAAAATAACGATAGCATTCAGGTATTTCATGGAAACTAATATTAAAAATGAATAGGAGTCTTTTCAGTTGGATTTGGATATTATCTGTTGCTACAGGATGTAATAGTATTTGGTCGGGCTCAGCAAAATACAAGAAGTTGGAGGAAAAAGAATTGGCAAGCGGTAAACGGGTGCCAGATTTATTTTATAACATAAAATTTGGTATGTCACGAAAGGATTTTTTTTCCTATTGCTGGGAAATGCACCAGAAAGGGAAGTTTCTGGATGGAGAAAACAGCACTTCCGTATTGTGCAAATTAGATAAGGAATTAAATTTTCCGGTTTCTATGAATTTCTACCCTGATTTCTATCAGGACAAAATCTATAAAATGCGGATAAAATTTCAATATGTGGCCTGGGCACCTTGGAACAAAGCGCTTTTTTCAGACAATTTAATTCTACAGGTGATTCATCTATTTGAAAAATGGAATCCCGGGAACGATTTTATCAAACTAACGGATTCCAAAGACAGAACCATCTATGTAAAAGTGGATGGGAACCGAAGAATAGTTATCGGACAGTACGATGATGCAATTGTAAAAGCTGAATACACAGACCTGCTCGTTGAGCCACAAATAAAAAAATAGTATGACAGCATTTTCGTTCCGGAAAATTCGCTTGATAAAAGTTTGTGGTAAAACAATGGTTTGTTTAGCTTATAGTATCATTTTTTCTGCTGGATGCAAACACACACCAAAAAATGATAATAAACTTTTTGAATTACTCGGTAACGACAGGACGAATATTGACTTCAACAATAAACTGACTTACGATAATCAGTTTAATATTTTTACATACCGCAATTTCTATACCGGGGGAGGAGTTGCTGTCGGAGACATAAACAATGATGGCCTGCCTGATATTTTTTTTACAGGCAACCAGGTTGCTAATCGCCTTTATCTGAACAAGGGGAATTTTAAATTTGAAGATATTACGGATAAAGCGGGCATTCAAAAAAAAGGTAAATGGTCCACTGGAGTTTGTATGGCCGATGTAAACGGAGACGGGTTACTGGATATCTATGTATGCTATAGTGGTATTGCTCCAGGTGACCCCAGGCACAATGAGCTCTATATTAACCATGGTAACCTGACATTCACTGAAGAAGCTGAAGCATATGGTATCGCAGACGGTGGATATTCGACACACGCAGCATTTTTCGATTATGATCACGATGGGGACCTGGATCTTTTCTTATTGAGAAATGCGTCCAAACCCATTGGTACCTTCAACTTACAACACAATGAAAGAAATATCCGGGATTCACTCGGTGGAGATAAACTTTATCGCAACGATGGAGGGCATTTTGTGGATGTGAGTGCAGAAGCGGGAATTTATGGTAGTGTCATCGGATTTGGTCTTGGTGTCACTGTCGGTGATGTAAATAACGACGGCTGGCCCGACATATATGTCTCTAACGATTTTTTCGAGAGAGATTATTTGTATATCAACAATCGAAACGGCCGTTTCACCGAAGAGCTCGAAAACCAGATGCATAGTATTAGTAACGCTTCCATGGGAGCCGATATGGCCGATATTAATAACGACGGTCATCCGGATATTTTTGTTACGGAGATGTTGCCTGAGAAAGAATCAAGGATCAAGGTCAATACGACTTTCGAAAACTGGGAAAAGTATCAGCTCGATCAGAAATATGGGTATTATAATCAGTTTACACGCAATACACTTCAGTTAAATAATGGGAATAATACGTTCAGTGAAATTGGACGTCTTTCAGGAGTCCAGGCCACTGACTGGAGTTGGGGAGCCCTGATCACAGATCTGGACAATGATGGATTCAAGGATATTTTTGTAGCCAATGGTATTTACAGGGACCTGACTAACGAAGATTATATACAATATATCTCCAGCCAGCAGGTAATGAACAGTATATTAACTGGCAAGAACAGAGATTTCAGGAAATTGATCGATTTGATTCCCTCTCACCCCATGTCGAATTATGCTTTCAGAAACAATGGCGATTTGACGTTTACAAATATGGCTAAAGAATGGGGACTGGACTTGCCGGGTTTTTCTAACGGATCCGCCTATGCGGACCTGGATAACGACGGAGACCTTGACCTGGTAGTGAACAATGTCAATATGCCTGCATTCATATACAGAAATAACAGCGTTGAACAACATCCTGAAAATAAATATCTCAAACTGATCCTGAAAGGAGAAGGAAAGAACCGTTTCGGCATCGGAGCAAAGGCAACTGTATATTACAATCATACTATTAGCTACCAGGAACAAATGCCTACCCGTGGCTTTGAATCAACTGTTGACAACCGGCTCAATTTTGGTTTGGGAAAAGTGGAAATCATAGATTCTGTGATTGTACAATGGCCGGATGGAAAAGAAAGTGTACTGAAATCATTAAAGCCCGATCAGATCATTACCGTTGACCAGAGTACTGCCAAAACGATACCCACGAATTCCCGGCAGATTTCATCCACTGTGCTTTCTCCTTCCGTTCAAACCCTCTTTTCCCCCGCTAAACTTAATTATGGAATTGATTTTGTGCATCGGGAAAATGAATTCAATGATTTTAACAGAGACAGGCTGATCTTTAATATGCTTTCTACAGATGGTCCACGGATGGCCAAAGCTGATGTGAATGGAGATGGCAGGGAAGATTTATACATCTGCGGGGCGAAAGGACAGGCCGGGGCATTGTATGTGCAAACAAAAGACGGTCAATTCAAAAAAAGCAATGAAGCTTTGTTTGCAAACGATAAAGAAAGTGAAGATGTAGATTGTTTGTTTTTTGATGCTGACGGCGATGGCGATAATGACCTGTTTGTATGTAGCGGTGGAAATGAATTTTCACCAAATTCAAAAGCGCTGATCAGTCGGCTTTATATAAATGATGGCAAGGGGAATTTCAGCAAATCTCCGCAGTTGTTGCCATCGGATCAGATATTTGAAAGTAGTAGCTGCGTATCAGCCGCAGACTATGATGGAGATGGAGACCTGGATCTTTTTATCGGGGTCCGGTTAAAACCCTTCAGTTATGGTTTTCCCTGTAAAGGCTATATTCTGCAAAATAATGGAAAAGGCATATTTACTGACGTAACCGATCAGGTTGCCCCGGAACTGGAACATGCCGGAATGATTACAGATGCGAAATGGTTCGATTATGACCGGGATGGAAAACCTGATCTTGTCATAACAGGAGAGTATATGCCCTTGAGAATATTCCATAATGAAGGCGGGGGCAAATTGAAGGAAATAACGGAAAAGGCAGGTTTAGGAAAAAGTAATGGCTGGTGGAACCGGATTCAGATCGCCGATATAAACAATGATGGATATCCCGATATTATTGCAGGCAATCATGGATTGAATTCCAGATTTAAAGCAAGCGCGGTAAAACCGGTTACGACGTATGTCAGCGACTTTGACGAAAACGGAACGATTGAACAGATTGTTTGCTGCTATAACGGTGAGAAACAATATCCAATGGCGCTCAGACATGACCTGGTGGGCGTGCTACCTTATCTGAAAAAAAAATATCTCCGGTATGACGATTATAAGGAACAATCAGTAGAAGATATTTTTACGAAAGAACAATTGCATAAAGCCACAAAACTGGATGCCTTTGAAATGCGCAGCAGCGTGATATTGAATATGGGAAATGGTACTTTCAAAATGAAACCTTTGCCTACGGAGGCGCAGTTCTCCCCTGTTTACGGAATTCTGGTAAAGGATTTTGACGGAGACGGAAACCCCGACATTCTTCTGGGAGGAAATTTTTATCAATCCAAGCCTGAGGCCGGAATCTATGACGCCAGCTATGGTCTGTTTCTTAAAGGCAATGGCAAAGGAGATTTTACGGCGGTTGGTGAAAGTCAAAGTGGTATTTTAATCAAGGGGCAGGTAAGGGATATGACTCTCCTGAAGGCAGGAAAAAAGCAATTGGTTGTTATTGCTATGAATAATGATACGGTTAGGTTAATAACTCCGGGGATCAAAAAATGATTATGGAATTGAATTCATTTTTCACAGTTTATAATCTTCATATGAAATCTATAAGAAAATTAATGATTCCTGCATTTATGCTAAGCTGCATTTTTGCCAACGCACAAAAAAATACTGTAGCGGTGAAACCAATATTCAACGGAAAGAACCTGGATGGCTGGTACTCATTCCTACGTACAAAAGGGAAAAACAATGATCCGGAAAAAGTTTTTCTCGTTGAAAATGGGCTGTTACATATTTCCGGTAAAGAATTCGGTTATATATGTACAGAAGAAACATTTAAAGACTTTCACCTGATCGTGGAATTCAAATGGGGAGAAAAAAAATACCCGCCCAGGGATGCGGACACAACAAAAAGGGATAATGGCATAATGTTTTACAAGCCCGTGATTGTAAAAGATACAGTATGGCCAAAGTCAATTGAATGCCAGATACAGGAAGGAGATGTTGGGGATTTCTGGATGATCGACAGCACCACCATTGTAGTGGACGGCAAACGAACCGCTTCTAAAGATTTCTTCAGGGTTATTAAGAAAAAAGATGCTGAGTTTCAACATGGCGAATGGAACCGGGTAGAAGTGATCGCATATAAAGGTAAAATCACTTATATCGTAAATGGAATTATTGTCAATGAAGGGGAATCACCTTCTTTAAATACAGGTAATATTATGATCCAATCCGAAGGTGCAGAAACTTATTACAGGAAAATTGAGATTGCTGAATTGAAATGATATACTTTAAAAATAGTACGATAAAATAGACTATTCATTCATAAAATATAAACTAAAAAATATGCCAGGAGATACTACCCATATTAATAACAAAGCGGCAACACAAAATACCTATGATGCGATTGTAATAGGTTCAGGAATCAGCGGAGGCTGGGCCGCCAAAGAGTTAACAGAAAAAGGATTGAAGGTGCTGTTACTGGAACGTGGCCGGAACTTTGAACACATAAAAGATTATAAAACAGCAACCAAAAATCCCTGGCAGTTTACGCATCGGGGCAGCGCGACCCTGAAACAAAAAAATGATAACCCTGTCATTTCAAGAGATTGGGCAATGTATGGAACAGCAGCCCAGGAAGCCATCATGGATTATTGGGTTAATGAAAAAGAATCTCCCTATGTGGAAGTTCAACCTTTTACCTGGTGGCGCAGTTACCAGTTGGGCGGTCGGTCAATCCTCTGGGGAAGACAATGCTATCGTTGGAGTGATCTGGACTTTGAAGCCAATGACCGAGACGGAATTGCAATAGACTGGCCCATCCGCTACCGGGATATTGAACCCTGGTATGATCATGTTGAAAAATTTGTCGGTATCAGTGGTTCGAAAGAAGGCCTGGCGCATTTACCGGATGGAAATTTTCTGCCCCCTATGGATTTGAATTGTGTTGAAAATGACGTGGCATCAAGGATCAAATCATATTACAAGGAGCAGCGCCATATGTTTATCGGGCGCGTAGCAAATTTAACGGCACCTGTTAAAGGCAGAACACAATGCCAGTTCAGGAATCGTTGTTGGGAAGGTTGCCCCTTCGGTGGTTATTTTAGTACTCAGTCATCCACCCTGCCCGCGGCTATGGCAACCGGAAAACTAACCGTTCGGCCTTTCTCTATTGTTACCCGTCTGTTATATGATAAGGATAAAAAAAAAGCCACAGGTGTTGAAGTATTGGATGCAGAAACTAATAAGACCTACCATTTCAATTCGAAAATTATTTTCCTCAATGCATCTACTTTAAACAGCGCCTGGATATTGATGAATTCTGCTACAGATATATGGCCCAATGGCCTGGGTAGCAGCAGTGGTGAACTGGGCCACAACGTGATGGATCATCATTATATGCTGGGAGCACAGGGAATGGTTGAAGGTTTCGAAGACAAATATTATTATGGAAGAAGAGCAAATGGATTTTATATTCCCCGGTTTGTTAATTTGAACGGTGACAAAAGAAATTTTTTACGTGGCTATGGCTTCCAGGGCAGCGCAAGCAGGGATGGATGGAGCCGAAATGTAGCCGAACTGAATGTAGGTGCAGACTTGAAAGAATCGCTGACTGAACCCGGAGCCTGGCATATAGGAGCCACCGGCTTTGGTGAAATATTACCATACCATGAAAATAAAGTTTCACTGGATAAAAATGTAAAGGACCACTGGGGGCTCCCGGTGCTCGCCATGGATGCCGGATTAAAAGAAAATGAATTTAGTATGCGCAAAGACATTGTCAGGGAATTGATCGCCATGTTTGATGTGGCAGGAGTAAAAAATATCAGTTCCTGGGACAGTAAAGAATACGCAATCGGCCAGGGAATCCATGAAATGGGAACAGCCAGAATGGGCAGAGATCCGAAAACCTCCGTATTAAATTCGCAAAACCAGGTATGGGATGCCGAAAATGTATTTGTTACCGATGGTGCTGCCATGGTATCGAGTGCTTGTCAGAATCCATCTTTGACCTACATGGCTTTGACAGCAAGAGCTGCTGATTTTGCTGTGACTGAATTAAAAAAGAGAAATATTTAAAACCCGATATATGAATAGCAATATAATCCCGCAAAAATTTTTGTTCCTCGTCCTCTTTGCACTGATTTCAGAAATACTTGCAGGCCAAAATGCAGGATCGGCCCAAAACATGCAGTGGAAAATCCATGATATGAGCCGGCCCAAACCACCTGTGGTGCAGCCAGTTGATCAATTGCTACCTGCACATGTTCCCCAAAACGCAATCAGTTTATTTGATGGGAGCGGTTTTTCAAATTGGGTTGGCAGCGACAACGGAAATCCAAAATGGAAGATTGAAAAAGATTATATGGAAATCGTTCCGGGTACCGGTGCCATTCAAACCAAAGAAAGTTTTGGTGACGTTTTTCTGCATGTCGAGTGGGCCTCTCCGGATGAGCCGGATCGTAAGGGCCAGGACCGCGGTAACAGCGGCATTTTTTTTATGGGGATGTATGAATTACAGGTTCTGGATTCTTACCAGGCAGATACCTATGCTGACGGTCAGGCTGGTGCATTATATGGCCAGGCACCTCCCCGGTTCAATGTATGTAAACCCAGGGGGCAATGGAATGCCTACGATATTTCTTTTCGCCGCCCGAGATTCTCTTCCGATGGAAAATTGCTGACCAAAGCCCGAATCACGGTTATTCATAACGGGATCCTGATACAGGACAATGAAGAATATTGGGGACCAACTTCCTGGTTAAAATTCCTGCCTTACAAAGTGCATGGAGACAAGTTACCGATTTCATTACAGGAACACAATGGCCGGGTCCGGTTCCGCAATATCTGGGCAGTTTCTTTACCAGAACTTCCGGGACCTGATAAATCCTATGGTTCCAAAACGATACGTTTGAATCAGAAGGAAATCGTAAAATTCACGGGTATCTATAATCGCCCGGGTACCCATGCGCCCATCACAATCACAATGAAGAATGGAAAACTTTTTGGAGATTTCTTCTACCGGCCCGGACCACTCGAATTGCTCCCTCTCAATGACCATCAATTTGTATTAAAGGAGACTGATGCAATAGTTACTTTCGAAATCGACAATAAGGGGAAGGTGACAGGTCTCGTTTTTCATATTGGTGATGATGACATGCCGGCAAAAAAAGATAAGAACTGATTGAAGAAATGCTTTTGCAATCTAAATGAATCTACGAAGCGTATTTTATTGGTTTGTCATCTGTATTGCCTTGTATTCCTGCAGGAACAAGCCCGCAGCCTTGTTCTCGTTATTACCGACATCACAAACAGGTATTGATTTCCAGAATCGGATCGCAGATACAGATACACTTAATATACTCGATTATCTTTACTATTATAATGGCGGAGGTGTTGCTATAGCAGATTTTAATGGTGATGGATTAGCTGATATCTATTTTGTGTCAAACCAGGGGAGCAACAAACTATACCTGAATAAAGGCAATTTCCAATTTGAAGACATCACGGATAAAGCGGGAGTTAAGGGAAAGGGAAACTGGAAAACAGGGGTGACTATCACGGATATCAATGGTGATGGATTGCCGGATATTTATGTTTCAGAAGTTGGTAATTATAAGAGCTTTCATGGACGCAATGAACTTTTTGTTAATAACGGTATCGGACCTTCAGGTGATGTAAGCTTTACTGAAAGAGCCCATGAATATGGATTGGATATTGAAGGATTTAATACCCAGGCAGTTTTCTTCGATTATGACCATGACGGCGACCTGGATATGTTTCTTGTTAATCATTCCGTTCACTCAAATGAAAGTTATGGCGATTCATCGCAAAGACGAATTAAGAATGAAATGAGTGGCGATAAGCTCTTCCGGAATGATAGTACTGCCAATGGCAGAAAATTTGTTGAAGTAACCAGCCAGGCAGGTATTTATAGTAGCGTCATTGGTTACGGATTGAATGTTGTAGTGGGTGATATGAACAACGATGGATGGGATGATATATATGTCAGCAACGATTTTCATGAAAATGACTATTATTATTTGAATAACCACGATGGTACATTTAAAGAAATTAACCGGCAAGCCTTCGGCCATGAAAGCAGATTTTCCATGGGGAGTGATATCGCGGATATTAATAATGATGGCTGGCTGGACCTGATTACGCTGGATATGTTACCTCCTGAAGAAAAATTACTAAAAACCTCAGCGGGAGATGATCCGCTAAATATCTTTCAGTTTAAACTGAATTTCGGTTATCATTATCAGTATTCCCGAAATTGCCTGCAACTCAATACGGGCGCTGGCCTGAAATTCAGTGATATCGCTCTTTATTCGGGAATTGCGGCTACGGATTGGAGTTGGTCTCCCCTGATAGCGGATTTCGATGGTGACGGCTGCAAAGATCTTTTCATATCTAATGGAATTCTCCATAGGCCAAATGATCTTGACATCCTAAAATTCATGTCTTCCAAAAGTATTTCCTCGGCACTCCAGAACGGAAAAGCCGCAGATCTTCAAACAGTGCAAAAAATGCCAACCGGGAAATTAAATAATTACGTTTTCAGGGGAACAGATAGTTTGGTATTTGATGATAAAACAAAGGATTGGGGGCTTGAAAAATCGGGATTTTCCAATGGGGCAGCCGTTGCAGACCTTGATAATGACGGTTATCTGGATATTGTAATTAACAACATCAATGGTCCCGCTTCCATTTACAGGAATAATTCAAAACAAAAACTAACAAATCACTATTTAGAAATTAAATTAAAGGGTGAAGGACAGAACCGTTTTGGTATTGGCTCCAAAGTAATCCTGAAAAACAAAGGTAGAATCCAATTAAGTTACCTCAATACTACAAGAGGCTTTGAGAGCAGCTCTCTGCAATATGTTCATTTTGGTACTGGTACGGATTCCGTCATAGATACACTACAAGTGATCTGGCCTGGAGGGAAATCGCAATTATTGACAAATATAAAATCGGATCAGACACTGACGCTCAGTTACCGGGATGCCATTGCGAATCAGGTTCCTTTACTTCCGGCCAAATCCGATCATTCAAACGAAACCCTTTTCAGAGAAGTTACCGATTGGATTTCATTACCCTACAAGAGAGTAGAAGATCGATTTGATGATTTTAACAGCCAGCCGCTAATCCCCCACCAAATTTCAACGCGGGGTCCAAAAATCACAGTTGCTGATATTAACGGGGATGGACTCGACGATTTTTTTATTTGCGGCGGAATCAGACAAACAGGCGCTTTATTTTGTCAGTTATCTTCCGGAAAATTCAACCAATGCAACAAAGAAATATTTGAAAAAGATTCCCTGTATGAAGATGCTGATGCGGTTTTTTTTGATGCCAACGGAGATGGATATAAAGATCTGTTTGTATTGGGTGGTGGAAACCAGTACCCGGACGGCTCAGTGAATTTGACTGACAGATTGTACCTCAACGATGGAAAAGGAAATTTCAGAAGATCATTCACCATACCCACCATACTGGAAAATAAATCGATTGTTATTGCAGGAGATTTTGATCACGATGGTGATTTAGATTTATTCATTGGGGGTAGTGCAATCGCAGGCCGCTATGGTGAACCTCCTGCTTCTTATTTATTACTGAATGATGGGAAAGGAAATTTTTCAATCGCTGATGAATCCAAAGCACCCGGACTAAGACATATAGGTATGGTTACTGGCGCAGTTTGGACAGATATAGACCGGGATGGCTGGGATGATCTGGTGATAGTCGGTGAGTGGATGCCAATTACAGTCTTTAAAAACAATCAGGGGATACTCAGCAATATTACTTATACATTAGGACTTCAACATACAACCGGTTTGTGGACAACTATAAAATCCTCAGATCTGGACGGCGATGGTTTCGAAGATCTATTGATAGGTAACTGGGGAGAGAATTCCAAATTACATGCAAGCGGAAAATTCCCGCTTAAGCTTTATACAGGTGATATCGACAAAAATGGTATTTCAGATCAGTTGCTGGCCATTGAAAAAAATGGAGACTATTATTCTTTTTTGGGGAAAGATGAATTGGAGAAACATTTTCCTTCACTGATCAGAAAAAAATATAACAGTTATTCCGACTTTGCGGGTCAAACCATCGAACAGGTATTTGGAGACAATTTGAAAAATGCAACTTCGCTTACGATCGAGACACTATCATCAGTCATGTTAATGAATAACAGAAAAGGCAACTACGTGATTTCTAAATTACCAAAGGAAGTTCAATGGTCGCCGGTGTTTACGTTCCTGGCAGGTGATTTTAATGGCGACCAGAGAACGGATATTATTGCAGCGGGGAATTTTTATGGCGTATTGCCTTATGAAGGAAGATACGATGCCAGCTATGGCAGCCTGTTGCTTGGCCGCGAACATTTGCCCTTCCAGGTACTTGATCCAACCACATCTGGTATTATGCTGGAAGGTGAAGTCAGGGATAGTAAAATGATCCGCACAATCGGTGGAAACAGGCTAATTATCTTTTCACGGAATAACAATACAATCTTATTTTATAAACAGTCAAAATAATATTCTTGATACCTGGTTGGCGTGTGTGATATACAGGCCATTCAAATAAGGCTTTATAAATTCGCGCATTCCCTGTTTGGTTAGATTTTTCCTACGTAAATGGTTTGGCGGCCCATGACCTTTAAAAGTCGCCGGATACGCTTTGGTCTCACAGGATGATGCCTGACGATGAGAAATAGCACCAGTTAAACCACTCCTTCCGTAGGATGATCGGTCAGAAGCTTATCCATGATCTCCATGATTTTAATATTCTCTGACTTTTCTCCAATGGGTTTGTAATACAAGCGGCTTCTGTTGACACTTAAAAGTTCGCATTGCCGGCGTACCGACAACTTCTTTATCCTGGGGGTTATCAAACCAGCCCGTTCGGCTATCCCCCAAGTCTCTTGAAGCTTTTTTTAAAAATTCGTTCTCCACTTTGAGCTGTCCGATCTGGGGTTAAACTCCTGGGAATCAACATCTGGTTCCTCCGGCTTGCTGCCTTTTTC
>Ga0209890_10000582_pt1 | contig 16830 bp, 17 predicted proteins | sample OrgsoiDNA2013049_FD_185799 | JGI IMG/M metagenome (GOLD analysis project Ga0209890, IMG submission 185799) | Permafrost soil microbial communities from the Arctic, to analyse light accelerated degradation of dissolved organic matter (DOM) -... | ecosystem: Environmental > Terrestrial > Soil >...
GGTGCCATGGGAGGGTTGCTCTGGAGCCCTCGCCGAAAGGACAGTTGATGCCGCTCAGCGATACCGAGGTCACGCGAATCGACGAGTACTGGCGGGCGGCGAACTATCTGTCCGTTGGGCAGATCTACCTGCTGGACAACCCGTTGCTGCGCGCCCCGCTCACCATCGACCACGTCAAGCCACGACTACTCGGGCACTGGGGCACGACCCCTGGCCTCAACTTCGTCTACGCGCACATGAATCGCGTCATCAAGCGTGACGACCTCAACGCGATCTACATCACCGGTCCCGGCCACGGCGGCCCGGGCTTGGTCGCCAACAGCTACCTCGAAGGCAGCTACACGCAGACCTACCCGCACATCACCCAAGATGCGGTCGGCATGCAGCGCCTCTTCCGCCAATTCTCCTTCCCTGGCGGCATTCCTAGCCACGTCGCACCCGAGACGCCTGGGTCGATTCATGAGGGCGGCGAGCTCGGTTACTCGCTGGTGCACGCGTTCGGCGCGGCCTTCGACAACCCCGATCTGCTGGTCTGCTGCGTCGTGGGCGACGGCGAAGCCGAGACGGGGCCGCTTGCTACCAGCTGGCATTCCAACAAGTACCTCAACCCCAAGACGGACGGCGCCGTGCTGCCGATCCTGCATTTGAACGGGTACAAGATTGCGAGCGCGACCATGCTCGCGCGCATTCCCCGACCCGAACTGGTGAAGTTGTTCGAGGGCTACGGGTACCGGCCGATTATGGTCGAGGGTGACGACCCGGCCACGATGCACCAGCTGATGGCCGCGGCCCTTGACGATGCGGTCGCCGACATCCGGCGGATCCAAGTCGCGGCCCGCGACGGCGGGGAGACCGAGCGACCGGCCTGGCCGATGTTGATCCTGGCGACGCCGAAAGGCTGGACCGGACCGAAAACCGTCGACGGGCTCCCAGCAGAGGGCAGTTGGCGTTCTCATCAGGTGCCGCTCGCAGGTCTCGCCCAGAATCCAGAGCATCTGGCTGCCCTCGAGGCGTGGATGAAGAGCTACCACGCCGAGGAACTGTTCGATGACGACGGCCGGCTGCGTGCCGACCTCGCCGACTTGGCGCCGTCCGGTATTCGACGCATGGGCGCGAACCCGCACGCGAACGGCGGGTTGCTGCTGCGCGACCTGCTCCTGCCCGACTTCCGGACCTACGCCGTCGACGTGGACAAGCCGGCCACGACGTTCAGCGAGGCCACCCAGGTGCTCGGGGCGTTCCTTCGCGACACGTTGCGAGCCAACGCGGACGAACGCAACTTCCGGGTCTTCGGCCCGGACGAAACTGCGTCGAATCGCCTCGGCGCGGTCTTCGAGGCCGACGACCGTGAGCTCAACGCGCGCATCCTCCCGACCGACGACCATCTGTCCGTCGACGGCCGGGTCATGGAAGTGCTGTCGGAGCACATGTGCCAAGGATGGCTCGAGGGCTACCTGCTCACCGGTCGCCACGGCATCTTCAACTGCTACGAGGCTTTCATTCACATCGTCGACTCAATGTTCAACCAGCACGCGAAATGGCTGAAGACGACCAAGCACATCCCGTGGCGGCGACCGATCGCCTCACTGAACTACCTGCTCTCCAGCCATGTCTGGCGGCAGGATCACAACGGCGCCTCGCACCAAGACCCGGGCTTTATCGACCACGTCATCAATAAGAAAGCCGAAGTCATCCGGGTCTACCTGCCGCCGGACGCGAACACGCTGCTGTCGGTCGCCGATCACTGTTTGCGTAGTCGCAACTACGTGAACGTCATTGTCGCGGGCAAGCAGCCGGCGTTGAACTACCTGTCGATGGACGACGCGATCGCGCACTGCACGCGCGGCATCGGCATCTGGGAATGGGCGAGCAACGATTGCGACGACAGTGGCCGCGGCAAGCCCGATCTGGTGATGGCGTGCGCCGGTGACGTCCCCACGCTTGAAGCTCTCGCCGCGACCGCGATGGTGCGCGACTTCTTTCCCGACCTCTCGGTGCGGTTCGTGAACGTGGTCGACTTGATGCGGCTCCAGCCTGACACTGAGCACCCGCACGGTCTGCCCGATCGCGACTTCGACCAACTCTTCACCACCGACAAGCCGGTCGTTTTCGCCTACCACGGTTACCCGTGGCTCATTCACCGGCTGACGTATCGCCGTACGAACCACGCCAACATTCACGTGCGTGGGTACAAGGAGGAGGGCACGACGACGACGCCGTTCGACATGGTGATGTTGAACGACCTCGATCGCTACCACTTGGTCATGGATGTCATCGATCGAGTGCCGTCGCTTGGTGTGAACGCTGCGCACATTCGCCAGCGCATGGTCGACGAGCGGCTGCAAAAGCGTCAGTACACCAGAGACCACGGCGACGACGCACCCGACGTCAAGGATTGGGTCTGGCCCTACTGATGCAGATTCTCGTCGTCAACGCCGGCTCGAGCAGTCTCAAGCTTCGATTGCTCGGGCCGGGCGATGTGGTCGAGGCGGTGTGGTCCGCGCTACCAGCCGAGCTTCCCGCGGCTGATGTCGTCGTGCACCGATTTGTGCACGGGGGCAAGGATTTTCGGCAAGCGGTCGTGATCGACCCCACGATCGAAGCAGCGTTGCACGCACTGATTCCGCTCGCACCGCTGCACCAACCAAAGTCGCTCGACGCGTTGGCTTCCGTTCGCAGCCTGCTGCCCCACGCCGTGCAGGTGGCCTGCTTCGACACTGCATTTCACGCCACGCTTTCCGAGCCGGCCGCGACGTACGCGTTGCCGCGCGAATGGATCGCCAAGTACGGCCTGCGCAGGTACGGGTTTCACGGGCTTTCGCATGCGTGGGCCAGCCGCCGGGCGGTCGAGCTCGTACCAGGAGCGCGCCGGATTGTCACCTGCCAACTCGGTGCGGGTGTGTCGTTGTGCGCCGTGCTCGACGGTCTGTCGGTCGACACCACGATGGGCTTCACACCGCTCGAGGGCCTTGTCATGGCAACGCGGTCGGGTGACGTCGACCCGGGCCTGTTGATGTGGCTGTCGACGCGCGAACCCGACCTCGCCGATGTGCTTGAACATCACTCCGGCCTGACCGGGCTTGCCGGCACCGGTGACATGCGCGAACTGCTCGGTCGCACCGACAACGACGCGCGACTTGCGATCGAGGTCTACCTGCATCGGCTGCGCAAATCGATCGCGTCGATGGCCGCGACTCTTGGCGGTCTTGACGCGCTGATCTTCACCGGCGGCGTCGGCGAGAACTCCGCCGAGATTCGCCAGCGCACGACCGACGGGCTTGAGTTCCTGGGGCTGGGCATCGATGCGGCGGCGAACGCGGCCGTGACGGGCGACACCGACGTCAGCGCCGGTGCCGCCCGTGCCCGCACGCTCGTGGTCGCGGCCCGAGAAGATCTCGAAATGGCGCGACAAGTTCATCTGTTGCTTGGCGACTAGGCCCTTGTCGACCAGCTGAATCTCATCCCGCCGACGCGACCCCAACGCGATGACCCTGGGCGTCGGCAAAGACGCCGAAGCTGGTGCCCGGGACGTGCTGGATGGGCTGAACGACGCTGCCGCCGAGCTGCTCCGCCTTGGCGAGCGTGGCGGCGACATCCTCGACCCCGACGAAGAAGAGCACCTCATCTTCGCTGCTTTAGCGCGGACTGATCGCCACGTACGTGCCGCCTTCGGCGCCGGTGTCGATGAACGTATAACCGGGGAACGCGCCCTCCGATGCGACCTTCCAACCGAACAGTTCAGCGAAGAAGGCGCGGGTGACGTCGGGGTCGGCAGATCGAATCTCGGCGTGAATCACGGGGTGGGCCATGGCGATGCTCCTGAATCGAAGGGACAACGTCGTGCGGACAACATCCCGACGAAGAAGCAAGGTCAAAATCGACAGCTGCGCTAGGTAGGTTGCAGCCGGCCTGCGGCCGCCCTCATCAACACCACGACCCAGGTGCGCCACGGCGACCATTTCTCCGCAAGCGAAGCGAATTCTTCTACACTCGGCACGGCCGGCAGGTCGTACAGCTTGGCGGCGATCTCGCGCCCCCGCGGTTCGTCGGCCGGCAGGTTGTCAGTGACGCCGGTGGCCCGGATGAAGATGAGGTTCGCGTAGAACGGACCAATCCCGGCGATGCGTTGCAGGTCGGCGAGCGCGGTCTCGGCGTCGAGGGCGCGCAGTGCATCGGTGTCGAGCCAGCCGTCGAGTGCGGCCCGCGCGACACCGTGCAGCCGTTCGAGCTTCACCGACGGGATGGCCGGGAACTCTGACACCGCGAGCAGTTGCGCGGGAGTCGGGAACGCGGCCAGGGTCTGGCCGGCGACCGTGAACGTCGCACCGTGACTTTCGCTCAGTCGCTGCCGCACCTGCTTCATCTGCGCAGCCGGCCGACGCGCGCTCAGCACCGACCACGCGGCAGCCTCGTAGGCCGAGTAGAAGAGCGGCGGGCGCAGGCCGGGCGCGGCCGCCAATAGCCGAGCCACCACCGGGTCGCGGCGACCAACCGCCACGTATCCGGTGGCATCGTCGGCCAGCGACAGCACGCGGGTCACCTGGTGACGAATCACGGCCACCGTCTGCGGGTCAGCGGCGCCGCTCGACGGTGCGCGGTCGTCGTCCGACCGAATGCCGGTGATCGTGACGTGCACGTCGCCGTCGACCTCGGGTTGGCGGACGGCGACGGCTGCTTGTGTCTGGAAGTCGTCGAGGCAGAACGCCATGCGCATCACGCCATCCCAGTCGGCGTCCGCGCGCTGGCCGAACCCGAACAGCGCGGATTCTTCCAGCGAGAACGGCCCGAGCGGCGTGATCGTGAAGCTTGTCTCGGCAGGGTCGTCGTTACGCACCGGTGGCCTTTCCAGCGAAGGTCCCACCATCCAAGCGCAACGTCGAGACAATCCGGCGGCGCGAAGCTTTCGTCAGTCGGCCACAGCGAATGCAGGCTGTAGCGCGCCCGAGCGGGCGACGGCCTTCGCGAGCTCACCTCGGCGGATGAGCAAGAACGTGACCGGAACGGCGGCCAGGCCGACGGCAGCGCACACCCACAACGCCGACTGAAACCCACCGGTGAGGGCCACCGACGAAGCGCTGCCACCATGCAACAGGGTCTTGTAGCGGCTGGCGGCAATGGTCGACGCGATGGCAACACCGATCGCCCCGCCGAGTTGCTGCGACGTATTCAGCAGGCCTGCGCCGAGCCCAGATTCATGCTCGGCGATACCGGCGAGCGCTGCGATCGAGATGGGAATGAACGCGAAGGCAGTACCGATGCCGACGACGAAGAACGGGCCGGCCAGGTTCTGCCAGAACTGACCATGCGCGGGAACCTGGGTCGACCAGAGGATGCCGCCGCCGATCAGCGTCATGCCCATCGCCATCACGATTTTCGCAGAGCCGCGGGTGACGAGCAATTGCGACAAGCCGGCGAACGCGACCGACGTGATCGAGGTCGCCAGCCAGGCGAGGCCGGTCTTGAGAGCCGAGTACCCCAGGACTTGCTGCATATAGAGCGTGCCGATGAAGATGAAGGCGAAGAAGCTACCGCCAAGCAACAGCCCGACCGCGTTCGCGCCGGCCAAGGTCTTGAGGCGGAAGATGCCCAACGGCATCAGGGGTGCCTCGACTCGCGTCTCGATGACGATGAACGCGGCGAGAAGCACAGCGACGAGAACGAACGAAACGATCGTGCGCCCGGAACCCCAACCGACGGTCGGCGCCTGCGAGATCGAGTACACGAGCAACAGCAAACCGCCGGTAACCGTAAGCGCACCGAACGGGTCATAGCGGCGCCGGGCGGTGTCGAGACGACTTTCTGGCACGATGCGCGGGGCCACCGCCATCGCCGCGACGCCGATGGGCACGTTGAGGAAGAAGATGGACTCCCACCCGACGTACCGGGTGAGCAGCCCGCCGGCGATCAGCCCGAACGTCGCGCCAGCCGCGCCGATGCCACCCCAGATGCCCAGCGCCTTGTTCCGCTCGGCACCCTCTTCGAACATGTTCATGACGATCGAAAGCGCAGCCGGCAGCACGATCGCCGCGCCCAGCCCCTGAATGCCGCGCATCGCGATCAGGAATCCGTCGGTAGTAGCGAGCGCGCATGCGAGCGATGCCGCGGTGAAAACGCCGAGACCCACGAGGAGGATCCGGCGGCGCCCCAGCAAGTCGGCCGCTCTACCACCCAGCAGCAGGAAGCCGCCGAAGGTCAGCCCGTACGCGGTGATCACCCACTGGAGGTTCGTCTCCGAGAAGTGCAGCTTTCGCCCGATGGTCGGCAACGCCACGTTGACGATCGTGAGGTCGACGATGGTCATGAAGAACGCAACGGCGAGGATGGCGAAGGCGCGCCAACGGTGGACGGTCGTCATAGGAAGCTCCCAGGGTAGTCACGTGGGTAGCGCTCAAAACCGATCGGTTTTCGTGGTCTCGAAGGTGACTATACACAGAACGTGCGAAGTTGGAAACCGATCGGTACCATTGCTCTCATGGATGCCACCGATGCTCGGATCGCGGGCCTGGCGGCCGACCTTTTCTATGAGCACGGGATCGGCGCTACCGGGGTCGACGCTCTGAGCAAGGCGGCCGGCATTTCCAAGCGGACGCTGTACGAGCACTTCGGCAGTAAGGACGGCCTGATCGCCGCGGCGTACGACGCGCTCGACCTCCCGGTCTTCGAGCGCATCACCGGGATGGCGGAGCGAGGGAGCTCGACCCCGCGTGGCCAGCTTGAACAACTATTCGCCGGCCTCGAGGCGGAGGTGCGCTCACCCGATTTCCACGGTTGTCCGTTCATGAAGGCGTCGGCGGAACTCACCGATCCCAACCATCCGGCGCACCAGGTGATTAGGCGGTACAAGCGTCGCTTGCGAAAATGGATGCGCGATCGCGCTCGCGACGCTGGTGCGTCCGACCCTGATCTGCTCGCCCGTCAGCTGATGATCGTGGTCGGCGGTGCGCAGGCCGAGTCAATCATGGAGAACTCGTCAAAGCCTGCACACGACGCGTGCGGGATCGCGAACGCGCTCATCGCCGCCGCGATCCCTGTGACGCCGAGTCCCACACAACGCACCTAGCCGTCGGCGCTTCGTCACTGGTTGTCGTACTCGTCGTGACGGCGCCACCACATCCCCGACTCGTTGCGGCCGAGGGGTGCGCGGTCGAGCCATTGATACATGCCCCACAGGCCGTCAATTCCACGCGCGTACGCCGAGTACGTGTGGTAGACGATGCCGTCCTCAAGAACAAAAGCGCTGACGCCTGGTCCTTCTCGCCGGTATGTCGCCCAGTCCGTCCCGACGACGCTCGACGCGAACTCGTCGAGCGCGGAGCCGGCGTCGCCGGTTGGCCGTAAGTCCGACGTTTGGAAGTTGTACTCGACGGCTCCGGCCTCCCATTCCTCCTTCGTGTTCGAAGCCTGGAAGTCGTGGTTGAAGTCGCTGTTGGACGAGGACGCCCACGGGAAGCTCCAGCCCATCCGCGTCTTGTACGCCTGGATTTTCGCGAGCGGAGCTCGCGACACGACGCCAAGCGTGACGTCGTGATTCGCGAGGTGCACGACAAAGCCGTCGAAGCCGTCTGCGATTGACGAGCAGGTAGGACACCCTGCGGTGTAGTCGGGCCCGAACATGAAGTGATAGATCAGCAGTTGCGAGCGGCCCCTGAACAGCTCGGCGAGGGACGCCGTGCCATCGTCAGTCTCGAACTCGTAGTCCTTGTCGAGTCGGACCCACGGCAACTCCTGGCGCTGCCGCGCCAGTTCGTCGCTGCGCTTCGTCAGTGCCTTCTCGGCGTCGAGCAACTCCAGCCGTGCAGTGAGCCATTCAGCGCGCGTTCCGGTCTTGTGATCTGTCATGGGTATCTCTTCCTTCACATCGATGGCATGAGGCCTGGAACAGACGAAGGTGCGAGGACGACGACGATCCCGAGCCCGACGATCGCAAGCGCGAGCGCGACATCGAGGGCGGTTCTCGCCGGCACAAGCTTTTGAGCGAGGACGACGACCGCGACCGCGACCATCCAAGGGATGCTCATGACGCCCAGCGCCAGCAGCACAAGCATCAAACCGATGCTCGAACCGACGCAGTAGAGCCCGAACTCGAAGCCAGAGCACGTGCCCTGGCGGCAACGCCGACGACAACGCCGCTTCAGCGGCGTCAACTCGTAAACGCCAGCGGCGATCACGACGGCGCCAGCGACCGTCGTCCCATGAGGTCGATACAGCACGAACACTGCGATGCCGACGATTGCCCACACGGCGAGGTACGCGCCAACGAACAGCACCACAGCGCGCACCCGGCCGCTCGCTTCCGCGCGTCGTACGACTGCGGGGGCCGCACCTGGCAGCATCATCGCCGCCATCATCGACACCCAAGCGACGACGAAGAACCCGAACGATCCGAGTGTCGTCCTGATGCCCATGTTCATACCGTTCATCTGCCGCACCGCGACGACCCAGGACGCGGCGGCAAGACCCAGCGTCCCGGCTGCCACGCTGTTGCGAAGGTGTGACCTCTCGCGGGTTTCGCTCATGGTGTCTCCGCCAATACCTTGATCGCAGCGAGGCGTTCATCCCACTGGGCGGCCACCTGGTTCATCCAGATCGCCGCTGCAGTGAGTGGTTGGACGTGAACGGTGTAGCGACGTTCGCGACCGGCCCGTGCACTCGTCACGAGGTCGACGCGCTCGAGCACCGCGAGATGTTGCGCTACCGCCTGCCGCGTCACCGGAAGTTCCGCCGCCAACGCCGTCGCGGTGGCAGCACCGCGGGCGCCGAGGTGTTCAAGGAGCAAGCGACGGTTCGGCTCTGCGAGTGCAGCGAAGAGTTCGTCGGCACGTTCAAGAACGGCGGCCGTCACGGTGCGTTCCGTTCGGCGTAGTCGGCGAGGATGCGCACGATCTCGGTCCAGCCCTCGCTGTGGCTCTCGTACGAGGAGAAGTGCTCGCGGCCGGCCGGGATCTTGAGGCTGGCGAACCCGCTCTCGCACACGGTCAATCGCGTCATCGCGTCTTCGCTGTTGAGCCGGAATTCGACCAACGTCGAGTTGGTTTCGTCGGCGACCACATCTGGATACGCGCTCGCCCAGCGGTAAGCGAAGTAGTGCGGCGGATCGACCGTGACGACGCGGGCCAAATATCGCTCCCCTGATCCGGGAGGCTCCAGCACCATCACGCCGCCCGGTTGCAGATCAACAGCCGTTGGCGTGCCTGGTCCAAACCAGCGGCCGATGTGCTCCGGCTTGGTCAGGACCTCCCACACCCGCTCCCGCGTCGCGGCAATCACGACGGTGCGCTCGACACGATCTTCTGCCATCTTGCGAGCTCCTCAGGTCGGCGTGTGCAAGGCGACACTTGCACATCCGGGCGGGTTCGCGCAAGTCACCGCTTGCACCTGCTTTACCCACCGACGCCGGCCGGCGGTCATCGGTTGGCTGGTGACCGATGAGTCCTGGCCGCACCTAGCGTCTACCTCACAAGTGGGTCGACCGACCCGCGCGAGAGTTGGGCCCTTCATGGCAACGACCATCGTGCGCTACCAGGCCAAGCCGGATCGGGCAGACGAGAACCAGCGCCTGATCGAAGCCGTGTTTGCCGAGCTCGAGGAAACCCAGCCGGACGGCTTCACCTACAAGGTGTTCAGGCTTGCGGACGGCGTGAGCTTCATCCATGTGGCCATCGAGCACGACGACGTTGCCGATCCCGACTCGCTCACTGCCGTGCCTGCGTTCCAGGCATTTGTGGCCGACATCGGCGATCGCACGCAGGCACCTCCGGTGGCGATGGGTGCGACCATCGTCGGCGGATACCGCTAGCGGCGGTTCACGCGCCGAGCTAGGGCAGTCGCGAGGCGACGATCTTGGCTGCGGTTTGCATCGGCTGCACGTTCTGCGCCGGGTCGTTCAATTTCACCAGATTGATGTCGACCCAGTTGTCACCCTTGCGGATGAAGATGTTGCCGTCCTCCTGATCGGCCTCATCACCGATGCCGGGCACCGACGTGAACTTGTGGCCGAGCGTGTCGCGATCGATGTCGAGTTCTTTCTTCGCGCCGTCGCCGGAGATGACCTCGACTTGCGCGGTCGGTCCGTTCGGGTCGCTCGTGTATTGGCACAAGGTCTGCGTCCCGGCCGCGCCCGCCTCAACGGCCGCGCTCAGCTTCGCACCGGCCAGCGTCGAAGCCTCAGCCTGCGTGAGCAGCTTGCACGGGTCGATCACCGGCGGCAGTGACGCGACTTCGCTGCTGGCCGCACTCGCCGGCGCAGCAGAGACAGGCGGGGCGGACGCCGGGGCGGTGACCGTCGCGGTCACCGTGGCCGTCACGGTCACGGTTGCCGCCGCCGACTTCGTTGACGCCGAGCACCCGGAGATCGCAACAGCGCCGCCGACCATCGCCACCACCGGGGTGAGCTTTCGCCACATGCGCGCCGTCCTTCTTTCGTCGTTGTCTTGCACTAGATGCCCGCGTTGCAGAGCGGCACGTCGGGCACGACCTGCGAGCGGTGCAGCAGCGAGGTGCTGGCGCCGAGGGAGTACTCGTATTTCGCCCCTGGCAACAGGTCTTTGAGGATCGGGATGTCGGCAGCCGACAGCTCGATGCCGACTCCCGCAGTACCTCGCAGGTCGAGCGTTGCGCCCTTACATCGAGCGAGCGCAGCGCCGAGCGACGACCCGTTCGTGACGCCGAGGTCGACGATCACGCCGGCGAACGGTCCTGCGCTGAGCGACGCAACGCCCACCCCGACCTGGAACTTCATCTCGACGCCGAACACGACGCCGCTCGGCCCTAGCGTGATGCCGGTGATGCTGTCGATGATGCTCTGCTTGACAGTGAACTTCGGCGTCTGGAAATTCTCGCCGTCGTAGCCGATCGGCCCGTCGAGCCCCCAGATGCCGGTGGCAACCAACGTCGAGTTGTTGCCGGTGATCGCGGTCTCGACGCTGAAGATGAATTGGACCTTGATATCCATCGGCAGGCCGCCGGTGGCCGGCGACGGCGGGATCTCGATGTTCGCCTCGATCGGCGCCTCGATCTTGATCTTCTCGTTGTCGGCGTTCCCGCCCGCAGCACCGGCCTGCAAGCTGATCGTGAGGCCGGTGATGCCGGTGATCTCGAACGCACTGTGCGAGGTCTGGCCATTCTTGATGGTGTCGATGCCGTGAAAGCGCAGGTTGTTCGTATCGAATGCGAAGTCGATGCCGACCTTCAGGGCGCCGTCGCGTTCAACGCCGAGCTCGAGCTTGTCGTTGGTAATGATGGGCGACATCTTCCAGTCGCCGACCTTGACCTCGAGGCTGGAATCCGACGCGACTGGCAGTGTGCCGCCGGCGGCTTGCGGTGCCGCTTTGGGTAGCGCAGCGGGTTGCGCAGAGAACGGCTTCGTGCCGCGATAGCCGGACGGCGCGATGTTGGTCGACGGTAAGTCGCCAGCTGTCGGAACCGACTGCGCCCCAACCAAATCGGGAATGAGCTGGTAGCTGACCGCCGACGCTGGCAATGCCTGGTCGACGTCGATCGAGCCGTTGCGGAGGACGTCGGTGAGGTTCACCGGCGCGAGCGTCACGACACGTGCGTCGCCGTCATCGTGAATCGCGGCCACCCGTCCAGTCGCGACGCTGGTCAGCACCATGACCGAACCGACCTTCAGCTTGTCGGCGCCGGGAGCGGCCTTCGCGATGGTCCAGATGAGCCCGTTGCTGCTGGCTGAGCGGATCGCCGCCGCACCGCCGACGACGACAACGACGTCCGGCTGGTAGTCGGCGCCGGTAGGACTTGCGCCATAGCCGTAGGTCTTGAGAGCGGCAGCGGTCGGTGCACCCAGGGTCGGCGTCGCGCTCAGGGCGCTCAGCGTCGGACTCGCCGCCACACTCGCACTCGTGCCGGACGGCGGTTGCGCCGCCGAGTGGTGACTACTGCACGCCGCGCCTAAGACGGTCACCACAACGAGCGACGCGACCACCCGCCACCGGCTTGCCGCAGGATTCTTCACGCACGGATTAGACCAGAGATCAGCAACGTCCGGGTAACGGGCCAGCAAGCCGCGCAGGCCAGATCAGGTGGCTGCGGCCGGGTCAGGCATGAGGCCTAGTTGCATCGCGAACTCCATCTGGTCGTAGTAGACCCGGTGGTTCGTGATGCGGCCTGCTTCGCTCTCCCACACATCGGCGTACCGCAGCCGCAACGAGCGGCCGGTCGCCGGAAGCTCTCCCTGGGGGGTGCCCATCGGCCCGGTGTTCGTGCCGACAAACAGTCCCTCGATCACGACGCGATGCCCGTCATCGACGAGCGTCACCAGTTCGAGCCGCGCATCTGGGAACCCGGCAGCGAAACCTTGGGAGTGGGCGAGCACTCCTTCGACGCCAACCGTCGTGCCCGATCCAGGTTCGGTGACGACAACGTCGGGGCTGTAGATACGGCTGGCGATGGACCAGTCGCGCTCGTTGAACAATCGGTAGTGTTCGCGGACCAGGTCGGCGGTTTCGGACATTGGTGCCTCCGTGTGGTTGGTTGCGTGGCCAGCACGAACGCTATGCGCGGAGGCGGATTTGTGGACCGGGAGAACTCCCGGTTTCGGTCAGGCGTTCAGCAGATCGTGCTGCACCGCGAACAACGCCGCTGCCGCCCGTGTCGTGATGCCTGCCTTCGCGTACACGTTCTGGAGATGGAAATCGACCGTCTTGGCCGACACCTGCAGAGCCCCTGCCGCCTGTTGGATCGACGAGCCGATCGCAATCTCGCGCAGGACATCTACCTCGCGATCGGTCAGGCCAGCGGGCCATGTCCGACGTACCGGCGCACGTGTATCGCCTGCCGCAGCGAGCACGCAGTTAACTGCCTCGGCGTCGAGAAGATCGCGTTCAGCCATCGCGCGCAACTCGCGCCCGGCCAGGTCGAGGTCGAGCGGCGGACGGTGCGGCCGCACGGCGCGCATCGCGGCAAACGCGTCTGCGGCCGCGAGGATGCGGTCTTCCTTCGCCAGACCATTCCGAGCGTCGCCGCGATGGTAACCAGACCCGTCCAGTCGCTCATGGTGCTTTCCGACGATCGTGGCGACGTTCGTCAGGGAGGCAGCGCGTGCCAGGCAGCGCTCGGAGTAGTACGGATGCAGACGCACCTTCTCCCACTCGGAGTCGTTGAGCATCGCCGGCTTGTCCCAGATCGCGGTCGTCACGGCGACGCGGCCCACGTCGTGCAACAGGGCGGCGAGCTGTAATGCCGTGCGCCGGTTCTTGTCGAGCCCAGCCCGTTCAGCGGCGTCGTCTGCCAGTTGTGCAACAGCGGTCGCATGGCCGGCGAAGAAGTGTGACTTCAGGTCACCGAAGTCACCGATGGCACGAGCTGCCTCGCGTACCTGCGCATCGTCAAGGTGGTGCACAGCGCCGGGTTCGGCAGCCAGCCAGCTTTCCCACAATGCCGGTGGCTCGAGCACGGCGAGCACCGCGTCGCGGTCAGCACAGAACGCGGCCACCAGGTCAGGGTCGAACGCGCCGCCCGCCCGATCGCGAGCCATCGTCTCGGCCGCTTTCGGTCCGCCCAGCCTGTTGTGCACTTCGAGCTCGTTGCACAAGGCCACAACGCGCGCGATCAGCGGCTGGTTCGGGCCAGGGACGCCGAACGGTCTGCCGGTGCCGTCGAACCGTTCGAACGCGAAGGCAAGACCTTCGACAACAGCACTGCTCACACCGATGCGACGCGCGAGCAGCTGCGCGACTTCGCAATGCCCAGCGGAGGACTCACGGTGACGTTCGGGCGTGAGCGTGAAGAGGTGCTCGATCATTGCCTGACGTTCAGCAGGGGCACGGTCGGAACCGAAGTTGGCCATGACCCACGCACCGAACGCCTGGCCATTGCCGTAGTCGAGGTGCTGAGTGTCGGCGCCGAACTTCACTTCGTCACTGAACAGATCGGCAGCTTCCGCGGAGCCCGCGGTACATCCGAGCATGCGCAACAACGAGAGGTAATAGAGGTCGGCGAGGTCTCCGGTGCTCAGACCGATGCGTCGCCCCAGCTCAACGCTGATCAGACATGTCCGGATGGTGTGCTCGATCGGCAGACCGATGCCGACGTCACACGCTCGTGCGGCAACTCCGACGAGTTCGGCCAGCCGCGGCCGAGTGTTCTGCGCTGGCACAGCCGCCAACTTAGCCTGCCGGCAGGAAGGCATCTGCACGATGAGGTCGGAGAAAGTGCTTCTACTCTCTTGCCTTCCAACCGTTCGCGATATATCGTTGAGCCATCTTGATAGAGATTGGAGCAACAAGAATGACTCACACCCAAGCAATAGACGATGGTTGGTTCCGCAAGGCACACGCCATGGAGTCGGTTGGGCGACACCTGCACCGGCATTTCCTCGCCGCTCAGCGGGATCCGGCAACGGACGCCACCGCTGACGACGGATCCGACCGCCACAGCCGAGGCCGTGAACACCGACCTGGCTGGCGCCCGGGCGGTCGCGAGTTCGGCCGCGGAGGCCCGGAGTTCGGCCGCGGCGGACCGTTCGGGTTCGGGGGCCCCTTCGGACCGTTCGGTCCAGGCCGTAGCGGCCGCGGCGGCAATCGAGCAAGGCGCGGTGACGTAAGAGCCGCCGCATTGGTCCTGCTCGCCGAGGAGCCACGCAACGGGTACCAGCTGATTCAGGAGCTGGCCAACCGCAGCGACGGCGCCTGGCGCGCAAGCCCCGGCTCGGTCTACCCCGCATTGCAGCAGCTCGAAGACGAGGGCTTGATACGCGCCGTCACAGACGATGGCCGCAAGCTTTGGGAGCTGACCGACGCGGGTCACGCCTACGTCAACGAGAACCGCGAGAAGCTCGGCACTCCATGGGATGCCGTCGGCGGCGGTATTCCGGACGGCGTAAGGGACCTCGCCGACATCGGTCTCCAGGTCGGTTCCGCAGTCCACCAGGTTGTGCGGGCCGGTGACGACGCGCAAATCGCGCAAGCCGTCACGATCCTCACCGAAACCCGGCGCGCGCTGTACCGCCTCCTCGCCGGAGACGACAAGCCCGCCGGCTAAGCGCTAGCGGTCAGGGCCCGTCGGTGTACTGGACCGAGACCTGGTTCGAGTACCCGTGCGGCACCATCCCGGCGACGTCCAGCCAGGCTTCGTAAAAGATCGGCTGCTGTTGCACTTCGTCGCCGATCACGGTGAAGTGCGCGGTGCCGGTCGCATCGGTGACCTGCGAAACCGGGGTGGCCCCTTCGAGATGCCCGTTGATGCTCGACTCGCCTGGAATCAGCCCGCTCGACGCGTAGACAACTTGCCCGAGCACGACGGTGACGCCGGCGCGGTGCACGGGGCTGCCGTACGGGTCGTGCAGCTGGACGGCGAGATCGAGAGGCGTGTGCAGGGGCACCGCCGAGTTGACGGCATCAGGAGTGATTTCGGCCGACAGTTCCGATACGAGATAGCGGTTACTGGTCGAGATCGCCGATGGTCCGCTCGTGAACGCCATAACGAACAGCGGTGTCGAAACCGCTGGCATCGATCCGGTATTCGGTGCGCGCAAGATGAAGGTGGCGGACGCAAACGCGCCAATCTGCGGAACAAGGGATCTGCCGGCGAGGTCAACCGGATTCCAAAACGTCGTTGCGTGGCCGGCAGCATCGACAGTGAAGTGCGGCCGTTGCACATGGTCAGTGTGGTTCGCCACCGTGACCGTCACCTGATCGATCGTTCCGACCTGACCTGTCGATTGGGTGGCGACGATGTGCATTGCCAGTGGTGCGCGCGTCATTAAGGCCGACGCGGCAAGCGCGACCGTCGCACCGCCGAGACCCAGCACCGACGGATAAAGCCAACGATTGCGCGGCGACCGCCAACTGGCTGGCGCGGGCCGCGTCGTCAAACCAGCGATGATCGCCGCCGGCACGAGCATGAACAAATACGAGCCGAACGATCGCGTAGGCAAGAAGAACGAAACTGCGACCAATGGCACCCATGCTTGCTTCAAGGCTGAGTAGCGCATGCAGAACGCAAGCACCGCGGCCACGGTGAAGGCGAAGCCCGCGAGGGTATAGAGCCAGAGCCGTCCGCCGCCAAGGTGATCGAAGATCGTAAGGTCGATAAGCCCTTGCCCGTCAGGGATCGTGGGCTCGACAAGGGGCAACAACGTGCCGCGCAACCAGGCGCCTGGGTTCGACTCCAGGAACGGCAGATTGATAGCGACGAACGTCACCACAGTGACTACGCAATAGCGCACGACAACACGAAGCGGTCGGGTGCCTGCGGCCCGGTGTTCTAGCCAAACACCAATCACAAGATATGGGACGACGAACCAGGGCGTCTGCTTAATGCTGCACGCAATGCCCAATGCGATCGGGCCGATCCAGCGGGCGACCGACCGTTCTGCCTTGTCGCCAAAGCGATCCCAGCGATACACGGCGATGAGGATGAAGGGCACGAACAGGGCGTCGGTGAGTCCGCCGATCATGAACGACACGTACACAGCAGCGCTCATGATGATGCCGGCGACCCATGAGCAGTTGCGCGGAAGCATCCGCCACATCAACAGACCCGACAAAGCCCAGAACGCGAGATCGACGACGTTGGCGGCCTGAATCTTCAGGCCAACAGCAAGTGCGGGCATATAGAGCAAGAACGAACCAGCGGGGTAGGACAAGCTGTCGACCGACGATCCGTCGAGTCGGTAGGTGTGGAACACCTCGGGCACGTGAAACTGGGCAAGGGCTGGCGCCATCGAATGCGTATACGGGTTGACGCCATGCAATGCCAAGCTCGCGGCGTACTGATCGAACGCAGCAGCGTCGGTGCCGTAGCCAGGCTGAATCAGCCACGCTGACACCGCGTAGCAGCCAATGCCGACGATGATCGCAGCCAAGATCAGTG
>Ga0209890_10000583_pt1 | contig 16826 bp, 16 predicted proteins | sample OrgsoiDNA2013049_FD_185799 | JGI IMG/M metagenome (GOLD analysis project Ga0209890, IMG submission 185799) | Permafrost soil microbial communities from the Arctic, to analyse light accelerated degradation of dissolved organic matter (DOM) -... | ecosystem: Environmental > Terrestrial > Soil >...
CCCCCCCTGCTCAGGTCGACGCCGGCGCGGCGAAGCCGCGCCTCCTGTTGCTTGGACCCGCTCGCGATGCTCGCTCCGGCGCCTCCGTGATCGAAGGCGTGCCTCAACAGTCCTGTACTCGTCGTATGATGCGCAGGTGACGCCGGCGCTGACGGTACGGTCGCTGCTCGAGGAGGGCGCGAGCCTCCATTTGACGCTGGTCGCCGGGGAGGCGGGCCTCGGCCGGCAGATCACCATCCACCGCATTCAGAAGCCGGGGCTCGCCCTGGCGGGGTACGTGCTGCAGGTCCACCCCGAACGGGTGCAGGTTCTGGGTGCGACCGAGATCTCGTACCTGGAGACGCTGAGTGACGAGGCGGCGCGGAAGTCGGTCCAGGCGTTTTTCAGCCTCAACCCTGCCTGCGTGGTGGTGACCAAGGGGCTGGAGGCGAACCCGCTCTTGCGCGAGACCGCAGATCGGTTGGGCGTCCCGTTGCTGCGGACGCCGCTGGTCTCCTCGGTGGCGATCGACCAGATCCAGAAGTTCCTCGAGCTGCAGCTGGCGCCCACCGCCAGCATCCACGCGGTGCTGATGGACGTGCTCGGCATCGGCGTTCTTTTGCTGGGCAAGAGCGGCATCGGCAAGTCGGAGGCGGCGCTCGACCTCATCATGCGCGGCCACCGGCTGGTGGCGGATGATCTGGTGGAGGTGCGCCGCACCTCCGGGCAACTGCTGGTCGGGTGGGCCTCGGAGCTGATCAAGCACCACATGGAGGTGCGCGGCCTCGGCATCATCAACATCAAGGACATGTTCGGCGTGGCGGCCGTGCGCGACGAGAAGCGGATCGAGCTGGTGCTGGAGCTGATTCGGTGGGATCAGAGCGAGACCCACGATCGCCTCGGGCTCGACGAGATGGTCTACCCAATTCTCGAGGTGCAGGTGCCGCTCTTGCGCATCCCGGTCAGCCCCGGGCGCAACGTCAGCTCGCTGATCGAGGTGGCCGCCCGCAACCGCCTGCTGCAGGTGCGGGGGCACCACTCAGCGCGGGAGTTTCAGGAGCGGCTCGATCGCGCCCTGGCCGACGCGCGCGAGCGGCGCTGGCGGGACGACGTCGAATGAGGCTGGTGGTCGTCACGGGAGTGTCGGGGGCCGGGAAGTCGACCGCCCTGCGCGCGCTCGAGGACCTGGGCTTCTACGCCGTCGACAACCTACCCTTGCCGCTGGTGCCGCAGTTCATCGAGCTCTTCGGCAGCCGGACCGACATCGATCGCGCGGCGCTGGGGCTGGACGCGCGGGGCGGCAGCTTCCTGGCGGGAGTCTCGTCGGTGTTCGCGCACCTGCGCCAGGCGGGGCACACCGTGGAGGTGCTCTTCCTCGAGGCCTCCGACGAGATCCTGATCCGGCGATTTTCAGAGACCCGGCGGCGGCACCCGCTGTCGGACACCGACATCCGGGCCGGCATCGCGGCCGAGCGCAAGGCGCTGGCCGATCTGCGCCGCGAGACCGACGCCCTGGTCGACACGGGCGGTCTGACGGTCCACGTGCTGCGGGCGCTGATTCAGGAGCGCTACGGCCGCGGAGAGGGGGATCTCTCGGTCACGCTGCTCTCGTTCGGATTCAAGCACGGCATCCCGGCCGAGTCCGACATCGTGCTCGACGTCCGCTTCCTGCCCAACCCGTTCTTCGTCCCCGACCTCTCGGCGCTGTCCGGCGAGGACGAGTCGGTGGCGCGCTTCGTCCTCGACGACGCCGCGGCCAAGAGCTACGTCGACGAGGCGGAGAGGTTCCTGCGCCTGTCGGTCCAGGGGTTCCTGCGCGAGGGAAAGTCGTATGCCACGGTGGCAATCGGGTGCACCGGAGGCCGCCACCGCTCAGTCACCATCGCCAAGGAACTGGCCCGGCGCCTGGGCGGTGCGTTTTCGATCTCCGTTCGCCACCGCGACATCCAACGCGGCAGCTCGGCCTGATGGTACACTGAAAGGTCGCATGGCCGCAGAGCTCGACAATGGTCCTCTGGTGGGGCTGGTGATCGTCACCCATGGTGGCAGCGGGGTATGTCTGCTCGCTGCCGCCGAGGGGTTGGTGGGACCGCTGGCGGCTTCCGCGGCCGTCTCGGTCTCGCTCCCCGATCCGTTCGACGAGATCGTTCGGGGGGTCGGTCAGGCCTGCGACATGGTCGACGCAGGTGCGGGCCTCGTCATCTTGACCGACGTCCACGGCTCCTCGCCGTTTCGTGCTTGCCTGTCGATGCTCGACGGCACCCGGCCGGTCGAGATCGTGTGCGGTATAAACCTCCCCATGCTGATCAAAGTAGCCACCGTCGATCGCCGCGGACTACGCCCAGTCGAGGTCGCGGAGATCATCAAAGAAGTCGGCAAGCGATCGATCCGGCTCGGCTCCGAGCTGGCGGGTAAGATCGGGCAGCCGCGGGAAGAGCGTCACTAACGATGTCGCGTGCAGAACGGGACGTGCAGGTGAGGAACCGGCTGGGCATGCACGCCCGCGCCGCCGTTCGCTTCGTACAGAGCGCGAACGGATTCAAGAGCGAGGTCAAGGTCATCAAGGACGGCTCTGAGGCCAACGGCAAGAGCATCATGGGCCTCTTGACCCTGGTGGCCGCGCACGGGGTAACGATGAAGGTGGTGTGTGAGGGGGACGACGCCGAGGTCGCCGTTGCCGCGCTCGCCGATCTCGTCGCCAGCGGGTTTGGCGAAGGAATCGATCCTTGAGAGAGCTGCCCTGATGGAGCGACTGGTCGGCGTCGGCGCGTCGCCCGGCATCGCCATCGGCGTCGCCCACGTCCTCGCCAGCCGCGTCGACATCCACGAACGGCGTATCGCCGCCGATCAGGTGGAAGCCGAGATTGCACGCTTCGAGCAGGCGCTGCTGGACACCGACGAGCAGCTGGCCCGCATCCAGACCCAGCTGGCGGCGACGGAGGGGGACGATCACCAGTACCGGATCCTGGAGGCGCACCGGCTGATGCTGTCGGACGTCCACCTGGTGGAGCGCGCCCGGCGGATGATTCGCGAGGAGAAGACGGCGGCCGAGTGGGCGGTGCGCAAGTCGCTCGATCAGATCCAGGCGGTGTTCGAGAAGATCGAGGACCCGTACTTCCGCGACCGCAAGAGCGACGTCGCGCTGGTCGGTGAGCGGCTGCTGCGCACGCTGGTCGGGCGCCGGGAGTCGGTTTCAGCCGAGCATGCTCCCAAGGGGAGCATCGCGGTGGCGCACGAGCTGTCGCCGGCGGACGCCGCGCAGCTCGGTCGCGCCGAGGCCGCCGGCTTCTGCACCGAAGGGGGCGGGCGCACCTCCCACACCGCGATCGTGGCGCGGGCGCTGGGGCTTCCCTACGTCGTCGGCGTCGAGGGGCTGGGGCACAAGGTCTGGTCGGGGATGACGATCGTCATCGATGGCCTCCGCGGCGAGGTGATTCTCGATCCCGACGCCGAGGCGCTGCGGCGGTACGAGGCGCGCGCCGACGTCCACCGCGCGCGCGCGCAGCGGCTGGCGGCCATCCGCGACGTTCCCTCGCAGACCAGCGACGGCACGGTCGTCCACTTACACGCCAACGTCGAGATGTTGGAGGAGATCCCGATCGCGGTCGATCTGGGGGCCGAATCGGTGGGGCTGTTCCGCACCGAGTTCCTCTACCTCGAACGGAACGAGCTGCCGTCGGAGGACGAGCAGTACGCGCACGCCGTGGCGGCGTTGCGCAGCGTGGGTGGCCGGCCCATTACCTTCCGCACCTTGGATCTGGGCGGCGACAAGCTGCCGCCATCGGTGCGCATGCCGGTGGGGACCAACCCGGCGATGGGGCTGCGGTCGATCCGCTATTCGCTCCGCCGCACCGACGTCTTCAGCACCCAGCTCCGGGCGCTCCACCGCGCCGCCGCCGTGGGACCGATGCAGATCTTGCTGCCGCTGATTTCGGGCGTGGCTGAGCTGCGCGCCACCAAGCAGCTCTGCCTACAGGTGGTCGAGGACCTGCAGCGCGAGGGGATCCCCCACGTCGCCAAGGTCCCGCTCGGCGTCATGATCGAGACGCCGAGCGCGGCGCTGATCGCCGATCTCCTGGCCGCCGAGTGCGACTTTCTCAGCATCGGCACCAACGATCTCATTCAGTACACGCTGGCCGCCGATCGCGAGGACGAGCACGTCGGCTATCTTTACCATCCGCTCCACCCGGCCATCCTGCGCGCTGTCCGCCAGACCGTCGTCGGCGCCGAACGGATGGGCAAGCCGGTGGCGATGTGCGGCGACATGGCGGGCGATCCGATCCTGGCCTGGGTGCTCATGGGCCTCGGCCTGCGCAATCTCTCGATGGCGCCGCGCCAGATTCCGGTCGTCAAATCGATCATCCGCGCGACCCAGATCGCCGACGCCGAGCGGCTCCTGGCGCAGGCGCTCACCATGTCGACCGAGACCGAGATCGAAGAGCTGGTCTATGGCGCCATGAACCGGCGCTTCCCGCTCGAGCTGACCGACGGCGAAGAGGACCAGCCAGCAGGGTGAGCCCGCGCGGGCAGGTCGCGGTGCGCGCGGCGCGCCCGGATGACTGGCTGGCCGTCCAATCGTTGCTGTGCGAGCTCGACGAGCTGCATGCGGAGCTGGTCCCGGCCTACTTCCGGCCGGCGACGCGCACTGAGCCCGAATGGCGGACCCTGCTCGGCGATTCCGCGGCCGTGGCGCTGGTGGCCGTCGATGAAGCGGAGCGGGGGGGACCGATCGGGTTCCTGTCGCTGCGGGTCTTCGACACTCCGGCTGACCCCACGATGGTGCAGCGGCGGAGGGGCCACGTCGAGACGCTGGTCGTCAGCGCCGGCCAACGCCGGCGCGGGATCGGCCGGAGACTCCTCGCCACGGCGGCCGATTGGGCGCGCGCGCGCGGCGCGACCGAGATGGTGCTGACCACCTGGGTCGGCAACGCCGGAGCTGACGCGTTCTACGAAAAGCTCGGCTACCGCGTCCTCTCGCGCGTCCTGCACGCGCAGCTTTGAGGACGAAGTCGGTCAGGCGTCGCTCAGGCCACTGCCGGCGGGCGGCGGGCGGCGGCGGCACGGCGGGCCCAAATCAGATAGAGCAGGGGCGCGCCCAGCAGCGAGTAGGAGAGCGCGTGGCCGATGCGGCCGTCGGGGCCGAACAGCTCGGTCGCGTCGTGGAAGGCCTGCGTCCCCTTGATGACGCCGCTCTCGGCCAGTTCGTGGACGCCGTAGATCACCAGCTGAAGAAGAAACAGAGCGAGGAACAGCGCGGTCACCTTGAGGATCACGCCGAGGTTCAGGCGCCGCCCGTAGCGCGTCCAACCCCAGGCGACGATTGCGGCGCAGATGAGGCCAAGGACGGCGCCGGCCACCACGAGGATCGCCTGCGAGCGCACCTCGGCGGCGCGCAGCGCCAGCGCCTGAACGCCCAGGAAAAAGACCGCCTCCAGCCCCTCCCGGGTGACGAGCAGCGCGGTCACCAGCGCCACGCCGGCGATCGCCCGGAGTGACGGCGGCGCGCCGGCTTCTCCTTGACCGGTCATCCGGTCGACCCGCGCCTCGATCTCCGCGCGCATGTGGCGCCCGGCGCGCAGCATCTGGATCAGCAGGAGGCCGACCACGACAGCCGCGGTCAGCGCGGCGATCCCCTCGTAGAGCGGCTGGTTGGGGACCTGCAGCCAGAGCCAGGCGCCGGCCGTACAGCTCACCAGCGAGATCGCGAGGCCGATCTTGACCCCGCGCACGAGGCCCGGGCGTTGGCTCTTCTTGAGATAGGCGATCACCACGCCCACGATCAAGAATGATTCGATCCCTTCTCGGAAGGTGACCAGCAGCGCCTGCAGCATTCTCGGGGCTGACTATAGCACCTGATTTTGCGCTTCATTCTCATTTCCCGGCCGGCGGGGGAGTCGCGGTGCGTGGTACTGTCGCGACCCAGGAGGTCGCATGCGACGAACGATGGTGATCGCCGCGCTCGGGCTGGTGCTGCTGCTCGGTTCGGCGCCGGCGCGGGCCGACGAGGCGGCCGGGCACTACAACCTGGCGCTCCAGTACAAGCGGGAAGGAAACACCTCAGCCGCGATCGGCGAGTGCGAAACCGCCGTCAAGCTGCGCCCCGACTACGCCGCCGCCCACTTCACGCTCGGCAACCTCTACCGCGCCCAAGGGGACTACGCGCGGGCGGCCGGCGAGTACGAAAAGACGGTCAAGCTTCAGCCCAAGGACGCGGACGCGCACGCCAACCTGGGCGCGGCCTACGCGCGGCTCAAGCGGTCGGATGAGGCGATCCGCGAGCTGGAAACGGCGCTCGATCTCAAGCCCGACGACTACGAGGCCCAGCTGTCGCTCGGATTCGCCTACAAGCAGCAGGGGGACTACAAGCACGCCATCGAGCACCTGCAGAAGGCGACCGAGCTCAAGCCCGACGATCCGCAGGGGTGGACCAACCTCGGCGTCGCGAAGTCGAAGACCGACGACAAGGAGGGGGCGATCGTCGCGCTCAAGAAGGCCGTCGCGCTCAAGCCGGACGACGCCGACCTGCACTTCGATCTCGGTGTGGTCTACCGCCGGCAGCGGAACACGGACGCGGCGATCGCCGAATACCAGATCGCCGTGCAGAAGAACCCCAAGCTCGCCAAGGCTTACTACGACCTCGGGATCATGTACTCGCAGGAGCGGAAGAATCCCGAGGCGCGAGCCGCATTCGAAAAGTACCTCGAGTACGGGTCGCACGAGGACGCCGGGTCGCGCAAGGACGCCGAGGAGCGCCTCAAGACCTTCAAGGGCACCTCCGACGGCCAAGCCGCCCACGCCAAGTAAGGGCCCCTCCCGCTCCCGCGGCCCGCGACCGCCCCGATCGGCCTCGATCAGCCCTGATCAGCCCTCTCGAACCTCGCAGTAGTTACGTGCGGAATCCACCGCCGCCCCCGAACCACCGCTCGCCTCCGCGCCGGCAAAAGCTCCGAGCGGAGGGTCGCGAGGATTCGAGCCGCGGCGGTGGATTTCGCGAGGCCCTGACGCGAGGTTCGATCGGGGCGATAGGGCCCGATCGGGGCCTATCGGGGTTCGGTGCTGGGAGGTCGTGGGAGTGAGACGGGCCGCCGACCGGAGCCCAAACCAACCAAGGAGAGAAGGCAGCGCCCTTAGAACTTCACGCCCATGTTGATCCGGAGGATCTGGGCGGCGCTGGCGTTGGCGGCGTCGTTCTGGCCCCAGACGGCCAGCGGGCGGTCGAGCGCGCCGAGGGGCCAGAGGACACCCCAGGTGAGGCCGGCGTAAAATCCCTCGGCGGTGTTGCGGTAGCCCGCGCTCACGTCGGTCTCGATTCCGTAGATGAGCGAGTCGCCCGGCGTCGAGACCGCGACCTGCGACATGCTGAAGATGGCGCCGCCGTTGATGCCGACCGCCCGCGTCCGCCCGAGGTCGAACCAGTAGGCCGCCTGCGGCTTGAAGTAGGTGGCGTTGGTGACGGTCCCGAGGATGTGCCGGAAAAGGATCTCGTCGACGTGGTAGTCGGGCGAGAAGTGAAAGTCGTTGATGGCGTTGTCGCCGCGCGGCTGCTGAACGAACCGCCAGCGGTAGTTGAGGTACTGGCCCGGATCGTTCGCCTGGTCGCCGGTGGCGCCGCCGACCTCGAAGCCGACGAAGAACGAGTCGTGAAACAGCCGCAGCTCGCTGGCCACCACCCATCCGGCCTGCGCCAGCTTCAGCTCCTGGGTGGTGTCCTCGGCCAGCGCGCCGGGGTGCTGGATGCGCCCCAGGATGGCGATCCCCTCGGCCTCGATGGTGAGCGCCTTGTAGTAGAGCTTGAACCAGACGTCCGGCGTGAACGAGATGGCGCCGAACGGAACCGAGCTCGGGATCTGGTCGGGCATCAGCGGCTGTGGCCCGTAGGCGCTGGTTGTCGCCGCCGACTGCGTCGGGACCGCGTCGACGCTCCCCTGGTTGCGATAGACCACCTGCAGGCCGTAATTGACGACCACGTCGCCGCGATCGATCCGCTCCCGAAGATCGATGGGGTTCTCGATCCGCGCCACCGACGCCATCAGCTCGAGGACGTCGTCGTTCTGCGACAGGTCGTAGGGGTAGCCGCTCGGATCGAGGCGCCCCAACGAGAGCTGCTGCGTGGTGTCCCCTTGCGCGCCCAGATCCCAGGCGAACTTCAGCTGGTGTCCGTAGACCGTGGTCATCGCCATGACCCGATCGACCGTGGTACCGACGTCGCAGTCGGCGCAGCTGCCGTCGTTGTAAAAGAGGCCGCGCCCCCAGTTCCAGGGCATCCGGCCGAAGTAGATCGAGCCGAACTCGGTGTCGATCTCGGCCCAGGCGCGCTTGGCCCTGATGCTGGAGGTAAAGCCGTTCTGGCCGATTTCGGGCGGGTCCTGCGTCTGCGAAACGAATCCCGAAGGGGCGACGCCCGGCAACGCCGTCGGCGAGACCGCCTGGCCGCCCGTCGACGTCGCTGCCGGCGTGTTGAAGCCCTGAATGCCGGCCAGCGAGTCGGGCGTCGATCCCAAGATGGTGTTGTCGAGGACATCGATCTGCGCGTGGACGCGCACCTGATCGGTCACGTTGAGCGTTGGCTCGAGGCGGAAGCGGAGGTTGGCGCCGCCCATGTTCTTGGTCCCACAGTTCGCCGCCGGGGAGCCTGCCGTTCCGGGCGTACCGATCGGCGCGAGACCGCCACTCGACAGGGCCGGCGACGGGCAGTCGAGTGGGACCGGAAACGGGGGGAGCCCATAGTTCCCGATGCCAGTGACGGTCGACCCGCTCGGCACGTGCGAGTAGCCGAGGCCGAGGAAGAAGTCGTGCATGTAGTCGTCGCGCAGCCGCAGATATCCGTTGAGCTCGAACATCTGCATCTTCTTCTTGCTCTGATCGGCGTAGCCGCTGAGCGGCTCGAGGTCGGCGGGGCGATTTTCCTCGGGCGCCGCTTCGGCGGGCCCCTCTTCCTTCTCGTTCTGCGAGGGGGGCGGTTGCATGCCACCGCCCCCGGGCGCGCCGAATCCGCCGGGGCTCATTTGCGCCGCGGCCGGGCGAGCCAGCAACAACAGGGCGGCGCTCGCCAGCGCCAGCCCGAAACGACCGTTTGAATCTCTCACGCCTCGGACCCCGCGCAGAGCTCGAACAGCACGCCGCCCGTCGAGTCGGGGTGCAGGAAGGCGACGTCATGGCCGCGAGCGCCCCGGCGCGGCGTCTCGTCGATGAGGCGGATGCCGGCCGCTTTGAGCTCCGCCAGGGCGGCCGGAAGATCGTCCACCGCGAAGCAGACGTGGTGAAGGCCTGGCCCGCGCCGCGCCAAGAAGCGATCGAGCGCGGCGTTTCCGCGCGGGGCACAGAGCTCCAGCGCCGCCTCTTCTTTCCCGCTGCCGGGCGGATGCAGAAAGGCGACGTCGGTGGCCTGCGACGCGACGTGCTCGCGCGCGCCGGTCTCGAGGCCGAACAGCGCGCTCAGGCTGACAGCGGAGGCGTCACGCTCCGCGACCGCGATGGCGACGTGATCGATGCGCTTGACCTTGATCATCTGTTTGGCGAGGGCGAGGTTGTGGCGGTGGGGTGGCGAAAGGGCCCGCACCATATATCAGGGCGCCGCAAGATGGAAAGTGGATTGCGGGAACGGCGTCGATAAGATCCGGCGGATGCTTACGACCGCCCCCACACGTCTGTGGTTGCCTGCCTCGCCCGCATGGGCCGAAGGAGAGCTGTGACGGCGGCGTCGCGTCTGCGGCAGCTCGCTGGACAGCTCCTGTCGGTGGGGTTCGACGGGTTGGTGGCGCCGGCGGACTTGCGGGCGCGCATCGCCGCCTCGGAGATCGGCGGCGTGATGCTGTTCCGCCCCAACATCAACGATCCGGGGCAGGTGGCGTCGCTGGTGGCCTCCCTGCGTGCCGCCGCCCCGTCGGACGCCCCTCTTTTGGTGTCGATCGATCAGGAGGGTGGGGTGGTGCAGCGCGTGCGCGCACCGGCCACGGTCTGGCCGCCGATGCTGGCGGTCGGCGGGGCGGGCGACGCGGCGCGAACGACCGCGGTCGGTCGGGCGCTGGGCGAGGAGCTGGCGGCGCTGGGGGTCGGGTGGGACTTTGCGCCGGTGCTCGACGTGCATACCAACCCCGCGAACCCGGTGATCGGCAACCGCGCGTTCGGGATCACCCCCGAGGCGGTTTCGGTTCAGGCGCTGGCGTTCTGGCGGGGCCTGCGCGGCGCGGGGCTGGTCGGCTGTGGCAAGCACTTCCCCGGTCACGGCGACACCCGCACCGACTCGCACCACGAGTTGCCGGTGGTGCCGCACGATCTCGATCGTTTGCGGCGGGTGGAGCTGGCGCCGTTCGCCGCCGCAGCCGCCGCCGGGATGGAGGCGTTCATGACCGCGCACGTTCTCTATCCGGCGCTCGATCCCGATCGACCGGCGACGCTGTCGCGCCGGATCGCGACCGAGCTGCTGCGCGGTGAGCTCGGGTTCCGCGGCGTGCTGGTCTCCGACGATCTCGGGATGAAGGCCGTCGCCGATCGCTATTCGATCGAGGAGCTGGCGGTGGGCGCGATCGAGGCCGGCTGCGACCACCTCTTGATCCGCGAGCCCCAGGCGCGTCAGACCGCCGCCTTCGAAGCGATCGTCCGCGCCGCTGAATCCCGGGCCGACTTTCGGGCCCGGGTCGAGGAGAGCGCCGCGCGCATCGCCGCGCTCAAGGTCGCCTGCCGAGTCGCGCTCCCGGCGCCCGCGGCGATGTTGCCGTCGCTGCTCGGCACGCCGGCCCACAGGGCGCTGGCGGGATCTTTCGGCGCGGCGCCGCCTTCGGCCGCCGGCAGCTCGCCCGTGGCTGAAGGCTGAGGCCCAGATCCAGCCTAGAGCTTCACGCCCATCGCCAGCCCTTCGCCGGTCGGCAGCGGGGTGGCGCGAAAATGCCCGCTGCGGGCCAGCTTCTCGTGCACGGCCTGCATCGCTCTGATCGAGGCGGCGCGCTCGCCGGCGGGGGCCTCGTGCAGATGGCCGAACAGGAAGGCGTTGTCGAGCAGCACGATGCCGCCCCGGCGCAGGTTCTCGGCCGCCCAGTCGAGGTAGCGCGGATATCCTTCCTTGTCGGCGTCGATGAAGACGAGATCGTACGGACCGCGCGCCACCAGTTGCGGCAACAGCTCCAGCGCCGGGCCGATGTGAACCCGCGCGCGCGCGCCGAAGCCGGCGCGTCGGAAGCTCTCGCGGGCGATCTCGGCGTGGCGCGGCTCGCTTTCGATTGTGTCGAGTTCGCCCGTCTCTCCCAGGCCGCGCAGGATGGCGACGCCCGAGTAGCCGCCGAGCGTCCCGATCTCGACGGCGCGTCGGGCGCCGGCCGCGCGGGCCAAGACCTCCAGGTGACGCGCGTCGAGCGCCGCGATCTGGATGTCGGGGAGCCCGGCGGCGGCGCTGCGGGCGCGGATCTCGGTCAGGATCTCGTCCTCGGGCGCGTACATCCGTTCGAGCCATTCCGCGACGTCGGTGTCGTCGTTCCCGAAGCTCTTGTTCATGCCTTGACCCTGCCGCGTCGAAAACGCAGGGTCAACAGCGACTCGAGCAACACGAGCGCGATGGCGGCGGCGCCGAGCGCGTGCCACAGCTCGAGGCGGCGGCGTGGGGCCGCGCCCGCCGCGCCGGACGCCGTGACGCGATCGGGGCGCTTGTCGTCGGGGAGACGCGTCGGGTCGGACTCGCGCGGGTCGAGGTTGACGACGAACGCGGCGTCCGGACGCTCGCTGATGGTGCCGTCGCCACGCGCGGCGCGAACGCGATAGAAGCCCGGCTCGTCGGTCTCGGCGAAGGTGAGCGTGCGGCGGGCGTGCGCGTCGCCGCTGCGCGCCGGCGGCGTCAGCCAGCGCGACTCGCCGGCGGGGGGGACGATCTCCACCCGGCGATCGTCAGGTTCGAGCACGATCTCCCGCTTCTGTCCGACGGCGATGGCGGTCGCCGCTTCGCCGGAGGGGGCTCCCGCCAGGTAGCGGGCCATCTCCTGAATCAGCGGGAGAAATCCGGGACGGATCGGCAGGTCGGTCCACTCGCGGTCGACCGTCGTGGTGAGCAGCAGGACGCGGCCGCGCCCCACGTCGGCCTCGACCAGCGCCGGCGCGCCGCTCTCGTAGCGGAGCACGATCTGCCGCCCGGGCGCGTCCGGCAGCGGCGAGAGCAGCATGTATTGGAAGAAGCGCGCCGACGACAACCCATCGCCGCGGGCCGGGAACGCGGAGAGGAGCGGGTGGCGGCGATCGATCGGTGCCAGTCGCTCGGCTGGCCGGAGGTCGACGGTCTCCCCCTCGGTGTGCGCACCCGGGAGCGCGGCGGCGCTCCGTTTGAGGCCGAGCGGCTGCGGCAGGATCGCCTTGGCCGCCTGGTTCCAGCCGTCGGTGTCGACCCGATCACCGACCGAGATGAAGAGGCCTCCGCCCGTCTCGACGTAGTGGATCAGGGCTGCGGCGACCGTCGGTGCCGGGCGGTTCACGTTGGCCACGAAGATGGCGCCGAAGGCGGAGAGATCGCGGCCGGCGAGATCGTCGGGGAGCGTGCTCGTGACCGAGAAGCCGCTGCCGCCTGCCCGCAGCGCCGCCTCGAGGAAGAACGTCTCGTCCTCGGTCCGGACGGTGCGCGGATCGCCGTCGACGATCAGCACCCGCAGGCCGCGCGACGCCTCGACCAGGCAGGCGCGCCGATCGTCGAGCGGGAAGGCGTCCTTGTCGATCGCCACCTCGGCCTCGTGCGCGCTGCCGCCGGCGGTGGTGAGGACGAACCGCTTGCGGGCGCGCCCGGCGGCGGGGACGTCGACGAAGCCACGCGCCACCTCGGCACCGTCGAGAGCCAGCGTCACGCCGAGGTTCCGCACCTGCTCGGGGGAGAAGTTGACGATCTCGGCGATCACCGCGATCCCCTGGGCCCCCTCCTCGGGCGCCGGCTCGGCGGCCAGCGCGACCACCGCGCGGTTGGTCCAGGCGGCGCCCCCGCTGGCGTCGAGCAGGACCATCTGGGGGGCGCCCGGGCCGGCGACCGGCTTCACGTCGTCCCACCCCGCCGCCTGTAGATCGGTGGCGACGTAGATCAGGCGATCGGCCCGGGTGGAGCCGGCCAGGATCTGCGTCGCGCGCCGCAGGGCCGCGGCGAAGTCGGCCCGACGGGCGGAGCTGGGGACCGCCTCGAGCGCCGCCACCACGCGCGCCCGATCGCTGGCCAGCTCGGCGATCGGCGCGGCCGAACCCTCCGATGCGAGGACGAGCGCGACATCCGAGTCGGCCGACAGATGCTCAATCACCGCCCGGGCCCTGGCACGGGCGGCCTCGAACGGCGTTCCCCCCTCGGCGCGCCGCCGGCGCATGCTGGCCGAGTCGTCGAGGATCACCACGGCGCTCTGTGACCGGCCGGTCACCGCCGGGAGGTCCGAGCGGACCTCGGCGAACGGGCGCGCGAACGCCAGCGGCAGCGCCATCGCCAGGCCGGTCCGCGCGAACAGCAGCAACGCGTCGCGCAGCCTCCGCCGCGCCGAGACCTCGTGCTCGGCGCGCAGCAGGAGCTCCATCGCCGCGAACCGGATCGGTCGGGCATGCCGCCGCCCGATCCGGTGGATGATCGCCGGCAGGGCGGCAGCCAGGAGGCCGAGCAGCAGCGACGGTGCGAGAAAATGCATCGGCTACCTCCGCGCCCGCTGCCGCGCGAAGAGAAAGGCACGCAGGACGTCGGCCGGCGGCTGGGCGGTCGTCGCGAACTGGTACTCCACGCGCGCCTCGACGCAGATGCGCCGCCAGCGTTCCCGAAGCGCCGCAGACTCGCGCTCGAACGACGCCGCCAGATCGCGCGGGTCGACCAGCAGCCGGCGGGTGTCGCCGGGCTCGATCGCCTCGAAGTCGGTCACCTCGTCGAACGGCAGCGACACCTCGTCCGGATCGAGGATCTGGAACAGCGCCACGTCGTGTCCGCGCGAGCGGAGCTGGCGCAGCCGGTCGGCCAGATCGACAGGCGCGTCGAGCAGGTCGGAGAAGAGCACGACCAGGCTCTTGCGATCGGCGAGCTCGCCGACGTACGCCAGCGCGCGCCCCGGCTCGGTGCGCCCCGCCGGGGTGACGCCGTCGAGCGCCACCAGCAGATCGCGGATGTGCCCTCCGCGTGTGCGCGGCGGCAGGTACTGCCGCGTCTCGGCGTCGAACACCAGGAGGCCGGCCGGGTCCCCCTGCTGCGCCAGCAGATAGGCCAGCGCCGCGGCCAGGTAGCTGGCGTAGGCGAGCTTGGTCACCCCCTTGCGCCCGTAGCCCATCGACGCCGACGAATCGAGCAGGAGGAAGCTGCGCATCTCCGTCTCGTCTTCGAAGCGCTTCAGGTAGTAGCGGTCGATTCGCCCGACCGCCTTCCAGTCGATGCGCCGGATGTCGTCGCCGGGCGCGTACTCCTTGTGCTCGGAAAATTCGATGGAGGCGCCGGTGTGGGGATTCCCGTGCAATCCGGCGAAAGCGCCCTCGACGATCACGCGCGCGCGCACGCTCATCGATTCGAGCAGCGCGATGTCCAGCGGATCGAGCGCCAGCGTCGGCATCGCCCGGCCGCCTCCTTACGCCGGCTTGACCGTTTCGAGCAGCTGCTCGACCAGCTTGTGCGCCGTGAGGCCGTCGGCCTCGGCGTGGAAGTTCGGCAGCACGCGGTGGACCAGCACCGGCCCCGCCAGCGTGCGGACGTCCTCGATCGACGCCGCGTAGCGGCCGTTCAGGATGGCGCGCGCCTTAGCCGCCAGCACCAGGTACTGCGAGGCGCGGGGACCTGCCCCCCAGGCGACGTACTTCTTGATCATCTCGGGCGCGCCCGGCTCCGTCGGGCGGCTGGCGCGGCAGAGGGCCACGGCGTGTGCCACCACGTGGGGCGCCGCCGGCACGCGCAGCACCACCTCCTGCAGCTCGAGGATCCGCTCGGGCGAGAGAACCTTGCGCAGTTGCGGCCGGTAGCTCGTCGTCCCCTGGTTGACGATCTGGATCTCCTCGGCCGCCGACGGATACCCGACGTCGATCTGGAACATGAAGCGATCGAGCTGCGCCTCGGGCAGGGGGTAGGTCCCCTCTTGCTCGATTGGGTTCTGCGTCGCGAAGACCAGAAACGGGAGCGGCAGCGCGTAGGTCTGCCCGCCCGCCGAGACGCGGTACTCTTGCATCGACTGCAGCAGCGCCGCTTGCGTCTTGGGCGGCGTGCGGTTCACCTCGTCCGCCAGCACGACATGCGCGAAGATCGGCCCGCGCACGAACCGGAAGACCCGACGGCCGCTGGCGCGGTCCTCCTCCAGCACGTCGGTGCCGGTGATGTCGGCCGGCATCAGATCGGGGGTGAACTGAATCCGACCGAACGACAGCGCCAGCGCGTCGGCCAGCGTCTGGATGAGCAGCGTCTTGGCCAGGCCCGGCACGCCGACGAACAGGCAGTGCCCGCGCGCGAACAGCGCCACCAGCAGGTGCTCGATCACCTGCTCCTGCCCCACGATCCGCTTGCCGATCTCGGTCACCAGCGCCCGGCGCGCGGCCGCCACCTCGCGGACGGCGTCCAGATCGCGCTCGGCGTTCGAGGCAGGCGGAGGAGTGGCAGCCGGATCCAGCGACATGCGCGGCCAGAATGCCATGCGCGGCGGGCGGTTGCCACGGCGTCACCCAAATGAACGACGGAGCGGGGGACGATCAGCAGATTCCTGACCGCGCGCTGCGAAGGGGAGGGCTCGGCCGTTCGGGCGGTCTCGTGTTATTGATGCCCTCGAGGAGGACGGGTCATGCAGCGTGTGCGTCAACTGTTCCTGGCAGGACTTCTGGCGACGACGGTGTTTGGGGCGCTGACGCTGGCGCCGCGGGCCGCCGTTGCGGGTGGGCGCATCGTGGTCAGCGACGTCGCGTTTGGCTCTTTCGCCTCGGAGAAAGAGATGAGCGCCGCCCTCAAGAAGCAGGGGAAGACGACCTTCAAGGGGGCCGGTTCCTGGACACTGAACATGATGATCTTCCTGGGCGCCGGCTCCGGCGGCAACAAGATCAACGTCGTCTACTACGACGTCTCCAAGCATCCGCCCGACCAGGTCAATTTCACCGAGGTCGGCGTCAAGCCCGACCAGAAGATCGTCCAGCTCAACGGTCAGGCGATCTCGTCGGACATGGGTTTCGTCAAAGGGCACAAGTACGAGGTGCGCGCGACCCGCGTGGTCGGCGGCAAAGAAAAGGTCTACGCCAAGACCACGATCACCTTGAAGTGATTGCGCCTTGATTGCTCCCGCGCGCGCGATCGCGGTTGCGCTTCTGGCAGTCGCGGCGTCGTTGTCGTTCGCGGGCTGTCTCCGGGCGCCGAGCCCCGGGACTCCCGACAAGGACGCGCCGTATTTCGATCCGCGCCGGCCGGCTGCCGCGCGCGCTGCCGATCTGGTGCGTCGCATGACGGTCGACGAGAAGATCGAGCAGCTGATGACGTCAGCGCCGGAGATCCCGCGCCTCGGCGTTCCGGCCTACGACTGGTGGAGCGAGGCGCTGCACGGCGTGGCCCGCGCCGGCCGCGCGACCGTCTTCCCGCAGGCGATCGCGCTGGCGGCGACGTTCGACGCGCCCCTGGTTCAGCGGGTGGCGACCGCCATCTCCGACGAGGCGCGCGCCAAGTTCAACCTGGCCCAGGCGCGCGGCGAGCGCGGCCGCTACCAGGGGCTGACGTTCTTCTCGCCCAACCTGAACATCTTCCGCGATCCGCGCTGGGGGCGCGGGCAGGAGACTTACGGTGAGGATCCGCTGCTGACCTCGCGGATGGGGGTCGCGTTCATCGAAGGGATGCAGGGCGAAGGGCAGGGGCAAGCCCAAGTGAACGGACCGGGTCTGCTCAAGACCGTCGCCACCGCCAAGCACTTCGCGGT
>Ga0209890_10000585_pt1 | contig 16812 bp, 18 predicted proteins | sample OrgsoiDNA2013049_FD_185799 | JGI IMG/M metagenome (GOLD analysis project Ga0209890, IMG submission 185799) | Permafrost soil microbial communities from the Arctic, to analyse light accelerated degradation of dissolved organic matter (DOM) -... | ecosystem: Environmental > Terrestrial > Soil >...
AGAAGGCGAAGAAGAAGGTAGCTAAGAAAAAGGCCGCTAAGAAAAAGTAAGCCTTCGAAAGTAATCAACTGTGCCCGCGTAAGCGGGCACAGTTGTTTTGAGGGGTGGGAAAATCCTTTCACCGAACCAAAAAAAACGTCGCGCCGCGCAAGCTGCTATTCCCTACATCGATGAGGGCATGGTCCTCGGCATCGGTACGGGCTCGACGGTCAACGAACTCATCGCAGAGCTGAAAGACCGTAAAATCCAGCTTGCGGGCGCCGTCTCGAGCTCCAACCAAACCACGCTGGCGCTGCAGGCGGCGCGCATTCCGGTTCTGGACCTCAACACCCTGGCCGGTCTTGCCCTATACATCGACGGGGCCGACGAGGCCGACCAACACGGCGTGTTGATCAAGGGCGGCGGCGGAGCGCTCACCCGCGAAAAGGTGATCGCCGCGGCTTCCGAGAAATTCATCTGCATCATCGATGACGGCAAGCTGGTCGGCTCGCTGGGCGCCTTCCCCTTGCCGGTCGAGGTCATCCCCATGGCGCGATCCCATGTCGCGCGCCAGCTGACGAAGCTCGGCGGACATCCCGTCCTGCGCGAAGGGGTGCTGACCGACAACGGCAACCAGATCCTGGACGTGCGCAATTTGCGCCTCTCGGACCCCCTCGGCATGGAGGATGAGATCGATCGGATCGCGGGGGTGGTAACCGTCGGTCTATTCGCGCGGCGGCCCGCGGACCTGCTGCTGGTGGCGGGTGACGAGGGCGTCAGGACGATTCAGATTTCCAATCGCGTCCCGATCTCGATCACGCGGCCCGGCGGCAAACCGTAGTAGTCGGCGACGACCTGGGCGCTGCGCGCCATTTGCATGAAAGCCCGGCGCCGCAGCGGCGGCAGATCCGATCGCTGTCCCGGCAGCAATTCCTCGCGGCTCAGGAAAAACGTGGTGTTCTCCGGCTCATAGACGATGCCGTAGGCCTCCGCATCCCGGAGGATTTCTGGAATGCCGGGCTTCTCCATGAAGCCGACCTGAGCCACGAGCCGCACGATCCCCTCGCACACCGGGGTGACGCTCAAGCGCTTCGCCGCGGGGACGCGCGGCTGCTCGCGCGTGACCACCGTCAGCAGAATCACCCGCTCGTGGATGACGCGATTGAACTTGATGTTGTTGAGCAGCGCCCGTGGAATGCCGGTGGCTTTCGCGTCCATGAAGATCGCGGTTCCCGGCACCCGCACCGGCGGATCGCGCTTCAAGTCCTCGAGGAAATCGCGCACCGGCTTCTGATCGCGCAGCAGACGCGCCATCACCGACGCCTTGCCGCTTGCCCAGGTCTGCATCAGCCAATAAATGATGAACCCTGACAGCAGCGGCAGCCATCCGCCGTCCCCGAGCTTGGTCAGGTTCGCCAGCAGGAATGCGATGTCGATGATGAACAGCAACGACAGGCCGGCGCGCAGCAGGCGGCTTTCGCGTCCGGTTCGCGATTTGATGAGACTCAAGGTCAACGGCGTCACGATGGTCATGGCGCCGGAGACGGCCAGGCCGTAGGCGCCCGCCAGCGCCGCCGAACTGCCGAAGCTCAACACCAACGCCAAGGCGGCAACCATCAATATCCAATTCATCGTCGGCACGTAGATCTGTCCGGCGTACTCCGCCGAAGAGTGCTCGACCCGCACCCGGGGAAACAGCCCCAGGCTCACCGCCTGAGTGGTCACCGAGAACACCCCTGAGATCACCGCCTGCGAGGCGATCACCGTGGCGGCGGTAGCGATGATGACCAAGGGCCACAGCGACCACTCGGGCGCCATCAAGTAAAAGGGATTGCTGATCGCCGCCGGATTCTCGATCAGCATGGCCCCCTGGCCGAAATAATTGAGCACCAGCGCCGGCATGACGATGCACATCCAGCCCAGCCGAATCGGCGACTTTCCGAAATGACCCATGTCGGCGTACAGCGCTTCGCCGCCGGTGACGGTCAGGAAAACGCCGGCAAGCACCGCAAGGGCGGAAATCTGGTGCTGCGAAATGAGCACGAGCGCACGCGACGGGTCGAGCGCGTACAGCACCTGGGGTTCGCGCACGATCCAGCTGACGCCCATCACCGCCAGGATGGTGAACCATCCCAGCATCACCGGGCCGAACACCTTGCCCACCGAGCCGGTGCCGTGGCGCTGGATCAAGAACAGCCCGACCAGCACCACCACGGTGATCGGCAGCACCGGAATCCCCGCGGTCGGCGCGGCCACGTGAAGTCCCTCGACCGCGCTCAACACCGATATTGCGGGCGTGATCGCGCCGTCGGCGAAGAACAGCGACGCACCCAGAATGCCCAGTGTCCCGTAAATCTTGCGGCGCGGACTCGCGCGCTCGGTATTGATCACCAGGGCGGTCAGGGCGAGCACGCCGCCCTCGCCCTTGTTGTCGGCGTTCAACACGACCGCGACGTACTTGAGCAGTATCACCAGCACCAGGGTCCAGAAAATCAGGGACAACACACCGAAGATGTGCTCGGGCGTCACTTGAATGTTGGGACCGGTAAAACAGGCCGACATGGCGTACAGCGGACTGGTGCCGATGTCGCCGAACACCACTCCCAGCGCGGCCAGCGCCAACGGTACGACACGTCTACCCGAATTTAGATCGCCCGACATGCGTACCTGCGGAAAAGAACCGGGCCCACGATGTGGGCCCTGATTAAAGTGGCTGGGGGACTAGGATTCGAACCTAGGTAAACGGTGTCAGAGACCGTTGTCCTACCGCTAGACGATCCCCCAAATCCGATCGATCGTGTCGTCGTATCATCGTATCGTCGTATAACCGACGGCGGACGGCGAACGGCGAACGGCATCCAAAGCCGATCAGCGTTTGGAGAACTGGGTTCCGCGGCGTGCCTTGCGGCGGCCAACCTTCTTGCGTTCGACTTCGCGCGCGTCCCGAGTCACAAAACCCGCCTTGCGCAGCGGCGAGCGCAGCGCCTCATCGTAGGCCATCAGCGCACGAGTTATGCCGTGGCGAATTGCGCCGGCTTGACCCGTGATTCCGCCGCCTTCGACGTGCGCATCGACGTCGAACTTGCCGTCCAACTGGACCGCGCCGAAAGGCTGCTGCACGATCATGCGGCCGGTCTCCCGTCCGAAGAATTCGTCCAGAGTGCGGCCGTTGATGGAGACCTTGCCCGTTCCCTTGCGCAGGTATACCCGTGCGCTCGAAGTCTTGCGGCGGCCGGTACCGTAAAAAGTATTCGCGGCTGTGTTTGATGCCATGCTTGATTTCCTACAAAGCTCTTAGAGTTCCAGCGCTTTGGGCTGCTGCGCCTGATGCGGATGGGTGTTGCCGCCGAATACATGCAGCTTTTTGTACATGCGCCGGCCCAGGGGTCCTTTCGGCAGCATTCCCTTGACCGCGAATTCGATCGCGCGCTCCGGGTGCTCCTTGAGCAGCTTGCCGAGAGCGATGCTCTTCAGGTTTCCGACGTAGCCGGTGTGCTGGTGATAAAACTTGTCGGTGAGCTTGGCGCCGGTGACGCGCACGGTGCCGGCGTTGATCACCACGATATGATCGCCGAGATCTTGATGGGGCGCGTAATTGGGCTTGTGCTTGCCCTTCAATCGATGCGCGATCTGCGAGGCCAGTCGGCCTAGGGTCTTGCCGCCGGCGTCGATCAGATACCAGTCGCCATGGGTTGCTTCAGGCTTGGAAAATACGGTGTACATGGAAATACTCGAATGTGTCGGGCCGATGACGAAAGGCGCGAAAGTGTACAGAACCAGGCGGCCCGTTACCAGCCCACCGTGCGGCTAGCTCTCTATAATATAATGTGTGCATGAGTTCCCGTACATTCAGCCTGGCGGACCGCATCCTCGGAGAAATTGATAGGGCAATCAAGGTCTTAGCGAGCCCCGTGCACACGGCTCGCGCGGCCCCATGCGCCGCGGCCGCCGGCGGCGAAGCGGCCTTGAGTGAATCGGAGCGCTTGGAATCCATTCGGCTGATGCGGGTGAACCATTCGGGCGAGGTGGCGGCCCAGGCGCTATACCGGGGGCAGGCCCTTGGCGCGCGGGATTCGGCCGTGAGCGACGCCATGCACCAGGCGGCCGCCGAGGAAATGGACCATCTGGCCTGGTGCGAGCAGCGGCTTTCGGAATTGCACGGGCGAACCAGTTACCTGAACCCCCTGTGGTATGCAGGATCCCTCGCCATCGGTGCCGTGGCCGGCGCCATCGGCGATCGCACCAGCTTAGGGTTCATCACCGAGACCGAGCGTCAAGTCGAATCGCATCTGCACGATCACATGGAACGCCTGCCGCAAGCCGACGGGCGCAGCCGTCTGATCCTCGAGCAGATGGCCGCCGACGAGGTGAGGCATGGCGCCATGGCGCTCGCTTTAGGCGGCAAAGAGCTGCCGAATGCTCTGCGCGAGGCGATGCGTCTCGCCTCCCGAGCCATGACTCGAGGCTCGTATTGGCTGTAGCGAGATCCCGTTAGTGCTTGCGATTCCGGGACTTATGTAATAAAACGTGCGCCAGAACAGTCGTTTTCACGACCTCGAATACTAAATGACTAGGGAGAGATCATGGAAGAAATGGCAAAGGCCTTAAGCGATATCCCTGCGATCAATCGTTTCTTGAGCTACTGCCGTATCCGGACAGTCCCTTCCAAGACCGTAATCATTCACGCGGGCGATCTGCCGGACATTCTCTACTACATCATCTCGGGCTCCGTCGAAGTCATGATCGAGGACGAAGACGGCAATGAGATGGTGCTGGCGTATCTGAACAAGGGGCAATTCTTCGGCGAAATGGGCCTGTTCTACGAACAGCCGACCCGCAGCGCCTGGGTGCGCACCCGTCAGCAGTCCGAGCTGGCGGAAATGACCTATCCGCGGTTCAGGCAGATTGCCGCCGAAAGTCCCGGGCTGATATTCGAATTGGCCACTCAGCTCGCCACGCGGCTCGATCGAACCAACCGCAAACTCGGCGATCTCGCCTTCGTGGACGTCACCGGGCGCGTGGCGCACGCCATCATGGACCTGTGCGGAGAGCCTGATGCGATGACGCATCCGGAAGGGATGCAAATCAAGGTCAGCCGGCAGGAATTGTCGCGCCTGGTGGGCTGCTCGCGCGAAATGGCCGGGCGCGTACTCAAGGTTCTGGAAGAGCAGGGGCTTCTGCGCGCCACCGGCAAGACCATCGTCGTGTTCAATGCCCGACCCAAGATCAAGACGCGCCCGCTGATCGTGCCGGTGAAGCCCGGCGCGAGCGCCCATGCGCCGGTCGGCAAGAGCGCGCGCGCCGCACAGCGCGACGAGGATGAAGACGAGGACGACGAGGAGTAGCGCCGGCCGGCGCGGGTCCGCGCCCCGCCGCCCCGCTGATCAACGCATGCCGCGCGCCGCGCGTATCGCCTCGTAGGCTTCCTGGATCCGCTGCGTCTTTTCCTTGGCCACCTGCGCCATGGACTCCGGCAACCCGTTGGCAACCAGCTTGTCGGGGTGATGGCGGCTCATCTGCCGGCGATAAGCCTTGGTGACCTCTTGATCGCCCGCATCCGCGCCGACCTCGAGTTCCGCGTAGCAATCGGCCAGCGGCTTTTGGGCGGGCGCCGGGCCGGCCGATCCGCCTCCGTCCCGTTGCCGAGCGCGCAGCGCCGATTCCATGTGGGCGAACTCGAGTGGCGACATGCCGAGCTCTGCCGCCACCCGCGTCAGGATGCCGCGCGCCGACTGCGAGATGCCGTTGCCGGCCAGCGCGGCCCGTAATTGCAATTCCATGAAGGCGCGCAGCAGGTCGTAGCGCAGCCCGCAGGCCTCGCGCAGCTCCTCCACCCGCAAATCGGCATCGTAGCCGGGCGCTTTTCCAGCTCTGAAACAATCGATGGCGATGCCGATGTCGCGGGGACCCAAGCGCAGTTCCTGCATGAGCCGGCGCGCCGCGTCGATCTCCGCCTCGGACACTCGCCCGTCGGATTTGGCGACGTGGCCCATGAGCTCGAAGGTGGTGCGGAAAAAAACCTCGGGTACGGCCGCGGTCGAGCCGTCCGCGCCCGCGGTCCGGGTCAGGCGTCCGCTCTGATCGAATATCTGCCCGACGATGGCGCCGAACACGGCTCCCCAGATGCTTCTGGTGATCAAAAAGCCGCCTAATGCCCCGACCAATGTACCGTTCCAAGCCATTCGCGTTGACCTATGCGATCCGCCCCGCCACAATCGCCGACCTTCCAGCCCGCAATGGTAGCAGCCACCAGCAAATGGAAACGTTTTCGAAATCGCCGCCGTTATTCGAGTCCCGAATCCGCAGTCTGCGAAGGATTCACCAGGGGAAGGTGCGGGACATTTACGACATCGATGCGGAGCACCTGCTGATCGTCACCACCGATCGATTGTCGGCATTCGACGTGGTACTGCCCGACCCCATTCCGCACAAGGGTGAGGTGCTGACGAGAATTTCCTCGTTCTGGTTCGGCAAGACCCGCCATTTGGTCGCCAATCACCTGACCGACGTGCGCGTTACGGACGTGATCCGCGATTCCGAGGAACGGGCGCAAGTCGCCGGGCGCGCGATGGTGGTGAAAAAATTGACTCCGCTGCCCATCGAAGCGGTGGTGCGCGGCTATCTGATCGGCTCGGGCTACAAAGACTACCAATCGCACGGTTCGGTGTGCGGCATCGCCTTGCCGGCCGGATTGCGGCTGGCGCAGGCGCTGCCGGAGCCAATCTTCACTCCGGCCTCGAAGGCGCCGGCCGGCCAGCACGATGAAAACGTCGATTTCGAATCGATGGTCAAGGCGGTGGGCCGGGAGCATGCGAACGACATCCGGCGCATCGCGCTGGCGGTGTATGGATTCGCGGCGCTGCATGCGCGCGCCCGCGACATCATCATCGCCGACACCAAGTTCGAGTTCGGAATCGACAAGTCGGGTAATTTGCTGCTGATCGACGAGGCGCTGACGCCCGACTCGTCGCGGTTCTGGCCGGTGGCCTCGTACCAGCCCGGAGTGAGCCCGCCGAGTTTCGACAAGCAGTTCGTGCGGGATTATCTGGAATCCATACATTGGAACAAGAAGCCCCCGGCGCCGAAGTTGCCGCCCGAGGTCATCGCGCGCACCAGCGATAACTATCGCAACGCGCTCGAATTACTGACCGCCTGAGCGCCAAAGCCCGGCATGCTCGCGGCGCTTCAACATCTCGACGACAAGCTGGCGCGAAAATCCCGGGAGTTGGGCCGCCCCTGGGGGCCGGTGTTGCACGTTCTGCGCTATCCGACCGCCCTGCTGCGCGACTGGCTGGCGGGCGACATCGATACTCAGGCCATGAGCCTGGCGTACACCACGCTGCTGTCCCTGGTGCCGCTGATGGTATTCCTGTTTTCCGTTCTGAAGCGCCTCGGGGCGCACTCCGATTTGAGATTCATCCTGCACGAGTTCTTCCGCCCCTTGGGCAATGCGGAAGGTCCGCTGACCGACACCGTCATGCAATTTGTCGAGAACATGCGCGGCGAACTGCTGGGCTCCATCGGGCTCGCGATGCTCGTCTATACCGCCGTCAGCACCATCCAAAAGGTCGAAGCGAGCTTCAACTTCGTGTGGCGCATCGATCGGCCGCGCAACTTCGGCCGGCGCTTCACCGAACTGTTGAGCGTCATGATCGCCGGGCCCATTCTATTGGCGGTCGCGCTCGAGCTATTGGCGTCGGCCGTACATAGCCCGGCCGCGCAGTGGCTCTTCTCCGTCGCGCATCTCGCCTGGGCGTTCCGCTTCCTCGGTCAACTCTTGCCATACGCCATCGTCACGATGGTCTTTACATTCATGTACGCGTTCATCCCCAACACCCATGTCGACTTCCGGCCGGCGCTCATCGGCGGCGTCACGGCGGGCATCACCTGGGCCCTGGTCGGCCGTGCATTCAGCGCCTTTATCGTCTATTCCTCGCACATGGTCGCCGTTTACACCGGCTTTGCGATCGTAATGACGGCGTTGCTGTGGATTTACGTGAGCTGGCTCATTCTGTTGATCTGCGCGCAGCTCGCCTGCTATGTGCAATTCCCGCGCTACTTGCGCCACCGCCATAAGTCTGTCGATTCGCCGGACGGTGAGCGGAGCCAAGCCGGCCTATGAAGGCGCTGGACCGATCATGCGGCGGGGCGGCGCGTCACTCGCCGGCGATGGTCATTTCCTTCAACAGCACCGATCCGACGCGGGTGCCGCTGCGCACGTCGATGTCGTCGCCGACCGCGACGATATCCTTGAACATGTCGCGCAGGTTCCCGGCAATGGTGATCTCGGCCACCGGGTATTGAATGGCGCCGTTTTCGACCCAAAAGCCCGCCGCTCCGCGCGAATAGTCGCCGGTCACCGGATTCACGCCCTGACCCATCAATTCGGTCACCAGCAGCCCGCTGCCCAGGCGCCCGAGCATCGCCTCGAATCCCCCGGAGGTGTTCGGCGCCACCAGAAGATTGTGGGCACCGCCCGCATTGCCGGTGGTCGTGAGATCAAGCTTGCGCGCCGAATAGCTGGAGAGAATGTAGCCGGTGAGCACGCCGTCGGCGATGAGGTCGCGATCGCGGGTGGCGACCCCCTCCTCGTCGAACGGTGCGCTGGCCATCGCCTTGCGAATGTGCGGGCGCTCGACAATCGAAAAGCCCTTGGGAAATACCGTTTGTCCGGCCGACTTGAGCAGAAACGAGGATTGCCGATACTGGCTGCTGCCGCGTATCGCCCCGCTGAAATGTCCGAACAGCCCGCGCGCGATCTCGGGATTGAACAACACCGGCGCGCGCCGCGTACTGAGCTTGCGGGGCCCCAGGCGCGCGATGGTGCGCCGGGCGCTTTCGCGCCCGACCGCCTCCGGATCCTGCAATTCGCGCCAGTCCCGCGAACTCGTATACCAATAGTCGCGCTGCATGTCCTCTCCGGTGCCGGCGAGCACCACACAGCTCAAGCTGTGCGAGGTGGTCGGATAGCCCCCGATGAAGCCGTGTGTATTGCCGTAGACATGAAGCCCCTGATGGGTGCCGACCGAGGCGCCCTCCGAATTGTTGATGCGCCGGTCGAATGCCAGCGCCGCCGCCTCGCAAGCCTTGGCGATCTCGATCGCACGATCCGCACGGATATTCCACGGATGCGACAGATCGAGATCGGGCGGCGAGCGCGCCATCAGCGATGGATCCGCCAGGCCAGAGCAGGCATCCTCGGCCGTGAACCTGGCAATGCTGCATGCCTTGGCGACGGTTGCGCGAACCGCCTCCAGGGAAAAATCGGCGGTGCTGGCCGAGCCCTTGCGCTTGCCGAAATACACGGTAATGCCCATGCTGCGGTCGCGCTGGTGCTCCAGTGTCTCCACTTCGCCGAGTCGCACACCGACCGAAAGACCGGTATCCTGGCTGACGGCGGCCTCGGCCTGAGAGGCACCGCGTGCACGCGCTTCCTCCAGGGCGCGCTCGATGATCGACTCGAGGTCTCCCTGGGCTAGACGCACGGACTCGCCAGGCACGGACTCAATGGGCACAGACATCGTCATCTCCAGCACTGTCTTCTAAGGATCAGAGCCCGTGATTCTACCGGCCCGAGTGGTAGCATGGAGCAATATGATGACCGACAGCCAAACAGACGATTCCGGGGAGACCGAGGAGCAGCGCCAGAGCAAAAGTGCGCGCAAGCGGGAAGCAGCGTCCTTGCAGGAATTGGGCGTCAAGCTTGCCGCCCTTCCGGACCAGGAAATCAAAACCCTGAATTTGCCGGACAGCCTGTTCGTGGCGTTGCGCGACCTGCGGCGCCTGCCCTCGCACGGGGCGCAGGTGAGGCAGCGACAGTATATCGGCAAGTTGATGCGCGGCATCGACCCGGAGCCGGTATTGGCCAAACTGGCGGAGCGCAAGCAGCGCCACGACATGGAAATCCGGTATTTCCAGCAAATCGAGCGCTGGCGCGATCGGCTGCTGTCCGAACCGGCCACCGCCGTGGCTGAGTTGCTGCAGGAATACCCGCATGCGGACGCGGCCGAACTGAGGCGGCTGCTCGACAAGGCCGAACGCGAACGGCTGGAACAGCGCTCGCCGGTGGGCGCGCGGGAGCTTTTTGCGTTTCTGAGACAGTTGCTCGGGTAGTCTTTGGTAGACTGACGATCCATGAAAGCCGTGGTCGGAATCATTATGGGCTCCGCGTCCGACTGGGAAACGATGCGGGGTGCGGCTGAGACTCTCGAGTCGCTCGGGGTGGCGCACGAGGTTCGCGTGGTCTCGGCCCATCGTACGCCCGACTTGTTGTTCGAATATGCCGCCTCGGCGCGCGCCCGTGGTCTCAAGGCCATCATCGCGGGAGCCGGCGGAGCCGCTCATCTTCCCGGCATGACCGCCGCCAAGACCTCGGTTCCGGTGCTCGGCGTCCCGGTGCAAACCAAAACCCTGAACGGCATCGATTCCCTGCTTTCCATAGCGCAGATGCCGAGCGGCGTGCCGGTCGCGACCTTCGCGATCGGCGCGGCCGGCGCGCGCAACGCCGCGCTGTTCGCCGCCGCGATCCTGGCCAACGAATTGCCCGAAGTGCGCGCCGCATTGGATGCATTCCGTGCCGCGCAGACGGCGGCCGTGCTCAACAAGCCCGATCCGCGTCAGCCTTGAGAACCTTGCGCGTCGGTATCGTCGGTGCCGGACAACTGGGGCGCATGATGGCGCTCGCCGGCTATCCCCTGGGCGTCCGGTGCACGTTTCTGGATCGCAGCGCCGCGGCGCCGGGCGCGCAGGTCGCGCCCATATTGGTGGGACCGCTGGAGGATGCGGCCCTGCTCGCCAAGTTGGCATCGGATAACGATGTGGTCACGTTCGATTGGGAAAACATTTCGGGCTCCGCCCTTGCGCCCCTGGAGAAGCTCACCTCGATCCGACCTCCGCGTGCGGCCCTCGAGGTGTCCCAGGATCGGCTGCACGAAAAGGCGCTGTTCAAGCGCTTGAAAATCCCCGTGGCGGGCCACGCACCAGTCGACACCCGGGAGCAATTGGTGCGGGCGGCGGCCACGCTCGGGGTTCCGGGCGTGCTCAAGACGCGGCGCATGGGCTACGACGGCAAGGGCCAATGCGTGCTGCGGAGCGCACAAGACATCGAACCCGCCTGGGATCGCCTCGGCGCCGAGGGTTTGATCTACGAAAAATTTCAAACCTTCACTCGGGAGGTGTCGATCTTGGGCGCCCGCTCCGCGGCCGGGGACATCGTCTACTACCCGTTGTCCGCCAACAGCCATGCGGACGGCGTCCTGCGCCATAGCGTGGCGCCATACACAAACCCCGCCCTGCTGCGCAGCGCGAGGATCTATTTGAAGCGCGTGATGTGCGCGCTCGACTACGTCGGCGTACTCACCATCGAGTTCTTCGTCGTGAAGGGCCGATTGATCGCCAACGAGATGGCGCCGCGCGTCCACAATTCGGGCCATTGGACCATCGAAGGCTGCGTCACCAGCCAGTTCGAGAACCACCTGCGCGCCATTTGCGATCTACCGCTTGGCAGCACGCGTACCTTGGGACACGCGGCCATGATCAACTTTTTAGGAAGGATGCCCGACCGCAAGCGCCTGTTGCAGATCGACGGCCTGGCGTTCCACGATTACGGCAAGGAAGCGCGGCCGGGCCGAAAACTCGGCCATTGCACCATTCTCAAGGCGGACATCGTGGATCGCAACCGGGCGCTGCTGCACGCTCTAAAATTGATCAAACCCGCAGACTGAGCACGAAATGTATCTAGAACTGTTCAAACTCCGCGAGCTGCCGTTCCGCTTGAGCCCGGACCCGCAGTTCCTTTATCTCAGCAAACAGCACGCGCGCGCCAAAGCGTACATGGAGTCGACGATCTGGTTCACCGACGGGTTCGTGGTGATCACGGGCGAAATCGGTTCCGGCAAAACCACGCTGATCGAAACAATCCTGCGCGAATTGCAAGGCAACGTGGTCGTTGCGCAGATAAACCAGACTCAATTGTCGCCGACCGAGTTTCTGCAGACGATCCTGGTGCAATTCGGTTTCACCCCCTTCGACATGAAGAAGCCGGAGGTCTTGGCGACCTTGAACCAATTCTTGGTGGAACAGCACGTCAGCGGCCGGAAGGTCCTATTGATCATCGATGAAGCGCAAAATTTGAGCAACCGGGTGCTCGAGGAGCTGCGCATGCTGTCGGGCATCGAGACCACCAAGGATAAAGTCCTCCGCATCATCCTGGCGGGCCAACCGGAACTGAACGACAAGCTGGATTCCCGCGAGTTGATCCAGCTTGCGCAGCGCGTTCGGCTGCGCTTTCACTTGAGCACGCTGTCCCAGGCCGAGACCAGCGCGTATATCGATCATCGACTCGAAGTCGCGGGCTCGCAGGGACGCAGAATCTTCGAGGAAGACACCTACCCGGTGATCTACAAATACACGGGTGGCGTGCCGCGATTGATCAATACGCTATGCGACACGGCCATGATGGCCGCCTTCAGCCGGGACCGGGATACCGTGGCCCTTCACGATCTCGAGGCCGCGATCGAGGAATTGCAATGGGTCGAGTTCAACGCCAACACGGATCGCATGAAAGTGCTAAGAATGGAGCACGCGCCTCCTGCCCATGTGAAAAATGGTCCCGTCGTCGGCCGCATTCTGCTGGCAAGCGGCGGCAAGACGGTGATGGAGCGCGAACTGCGGCCCGGTCGCTTGGTGATCGGGCGTACCGCGGATAACGACATACAAATCGACAGTAAATTCATCAGCCGGCATCATTGCCAAATTGTGACCCTACGCGATTCGTGCCTCATCGAGGATCTAAACAGTACCAACGGCATCTACGTGCAGTCGAAGCGCGTTCGACGACACAACTTGAACGACGGCGACGTGGTTCATGTCGGTCAGCACGAAATCATGTATATCGACGAACGCCCACCGCGGCCGCGCGACGGCACCGATCCGTCCGGCGCCCACGATGCCGAAGACCGCTGAGGAGCGGCGGCGGACTACCGGGTGAAAGTCGGCAAGTCGATGGACTCGCCCGGATAATCGCGGCTATGAGCGCGGCAATCCTGCCGATGCAGAAACACGGTGAGCGCCGCGATCTCGGCCAGCAATCCAATCCCGAACGCCATCAACGCGTACGGACCGTGGGGATCGGCATATACGAGCAGAATCGCCAGCGCGCCGATCACCACGTAAATCACCGGCAGGATTTCGTAGACTGGCTTAGCGAGGCGCATGGATGAGAACCTCATGCCCCATAGTAATGCCGCAGCAACCGCGGCTGCGGCCGATTTGACTTAAGGCGTCGGCGGTTTACCCACCCGCCGACGCGCGGGACGGCCTATTCCCGGCCGACCAGCAGCTCCGAAAGACGCGACAACCAGGAATTGCGCCAACCCTCGATCTGCAACTGGTCCTTGCTGCGCTTCGACTGGCGCGCCGACTCCGACAGAAGCTCCTTCGGCAGATTGAGCTGAAACGTACCGGTCATTGATTTGTCCGACATGGAATCTCCATCGAGGATGACACTGGGAAACAGAGTATCGGTACCGGCGGGGCCCGGGATGCGACGCGCCGCACGCTATTGTGTTCCATCCGCGAATCGCGACCTATGCGTCGCCAAGAAGCGACCTGGCCGTCGAAATATTTTTGCCATAATACGCGGCCCCCGTAACAACAACGCCGCTCCCTGAATCGATCCCCTCACCGCCTCGGATTTTTGCTCGTCACCGGATCGGCGGTCGCGATGCAGCTGGGCGCGGTCGAGTCGGCCTGGCCGAGGAGGTCCGCGAGGCCGGGAGCGCCGTGAAGCATCGAAATTGCCCGATCACCATTGGCTTTTCTTGGGCAGGTCGTCGTTGATCTGGTAATAGTCCGATTTGTCGGCGACGAATATGTGCTCGCTCAGACACAGGCGCGTCGGCGTATCGAGCGTTCCCGCCGTCACGGAGATCGTGTCCTTGCCGAACTCCCTCCAGAACAAATTGCCGCCGCACACGCGGCAGAAACCGCGCTCGGCAGCATCCGAGGATTTGTACCAGCTCAAGGTGTGGGACGAGACCAGCGATAAATTCGCAGCGGGCACGCTGGTCATGGCGGCATGGTGCCCGCTGGTTTTCCGGCATTGCATGCAATGGCAGACAATCACCCCGCGCAGCGCCCCCTGGATGCGGTAGCGAACGCCGCCGCAGAGACAGCCGCCGGTGTGCACCTCATCGATCTGCGTCACTGTGGCATGCTCTGCAGCCGCTTGGCCGCGAACTCATCGCCCGGCAGCCAATCCACCCGCCGCTTCGCCGTCAACGCCTCCCAGCCGAGCGCAAAGCCGAATCTGGCGAGCGCCGCATCGGTGGAAAAATCCATCTCCGGCGTATATTGGTCGCTCGGTTGATGATAGCGTCGGGCGGTGTACTCGGTGCGCTGCGCCTTGCCCCATTCCGCGGGATGGCCGGCGAATTTGATGCCGGTACCGATGGAGAACGCAGGGATACCCGCGCGTGCCAGACTGAAATGATCGGATCGGTAGTAATGGCCGGCCCCCGGTTCGGGATCGGGTTGAATCTCGAAGCCGAAGGCGCGGGCGGTGCGCTCGACCACCGGGTAGAAGGTGGTGCGCTCCGCGCCCGCCACGTTCACCGCCTCGGGCATGCCGATCGGCTGTACCCCGTCGAAATTCAGGCCGAGCGCAATCTGCGCCGCCGGAACGGGCAGATGCTTGCCGAGGAAATCGGACCCGAGCAGCCCCTTTTCCTCGGCGGTGACCGACACGAACAGCACCGGATGCGGCGGCCGCGCGGACGAGGCACCAAACGCGCGCGCGAGCTCGAGTAATATGCCGCAGCCGGTTCCGTTGTCCACGGCACCATTGTAGATGTTGTGGCCGCTCATCGCCGGATCGATGCCGAGATGATCGTAATGGGCGGTGAACACCACGACCTGCCTCGCGGCGCCGGAAGCCGTTCCCGGCAGCATGCCAATCACGTTGTACGACTCGAATTGGCGCACGCGGCTCTCGATGTGCGCCTTGAAGCGCACCGGCAGTTCGCGTGCCTCGAACCCGCGGATACCGGCGGCCGCGACCATGTCGTCCAACTTCAGGCCCGAATCGGCGAACAACCGGCCGGCGACCTCCCACTGGATCCAAGACGCCGCCGCGAGCCCCGGTTCCCGGTCCCCGGCGAGGTACGCCTCCTCATTGCTCCATGAGGTGCGCACCACCTGCCAGCCGTAACTTGCCAGTTCGGTACGGTGGATGATCAGCGCGCCGATCGCCCCCTTGCGAGCCGCTTCCTCGAACTTGTAGGTCCAGCGCCCGTAATAGGTCATGGCCTCCGCATTGAAGAATTTTGGATCCTGCGACGGCGGTTCGTTCACGATCACCAGAAGCACCTTGCCCTTGACGTCGACGCCCTTGAAGTCGTCCCAACCGTACTCCGGCGCGTCTATGCCGTAGCCGACGAAGACGATCGGCGCATCGACATCGACGCGGGTGACCTGGGTTTGATTGCCGATGACGTAATCCTCGCCCAATTTAAGGTCGACCGGCGTGCCGTGCGCGGGCTGCAGGGACGCCGTCGTTCCCGGCAGGGTCTGCACACCCGTGAAATTCACCTTTTGCAAGAACGTGCCGTCGTCGCCGGCGGGCTGCAAACCGTCCAGCGCGAACTGCGTGGCGATGTACCGGGCGGCGATATCCCCGCCGCGCGCGCCGGTACCGCGCCCCTCGAGCAGGTCGTCGGCCAGGAATCGCACGTGCGCGCGAATGCGTTCGGCATCGATTCCGTGCATCGCCGCCGCGACCTCCGCCGAAAACCCCAGCTGTATTGCAGGGTCCCCCGCCGCCCACGCGACCGACATCAATCCTGCCGCCATGGCCCAGGCCAGGACGGCGAGAGGGTTCCATTTCATCGCTGCTTCTCCGCGTCGCAATTCGGTATCAATGTGTAGCACACCGGCGCTGGGAGCAAAAGCGCGGACAAGACGCTCGCGATCTCCAGCGTCCTGCCCGCGCTGCGGCAAGCATCCTGCAATTCAAGCGTTGGACGATCCCCACCGAAGGGCGATGCCCAGCGACGGGCGATCCCTCGCCCCAAGATTGAGCCGCAGGATGAGTCTGGCCGCGGCGGGCCGCCGGCGACAGAGCGCACCGCGATGCAAACGCGCAGATTCGGCGCGGAGCAGCGCCCCGGGCGCCTGTCCAAGAGACAGGCTCCTCTTAACCGGTGCCGCCCACCGTCAGCGCATCGATGCGCAGAGTGGGTTGTCCGACTCCGACAGGCACCGATTGACCTTCCTTGCCGCAGGTCCCGACACCGGCGTCGAGCCGCATGTCGTTGCCCACCATGCTGACGCGGGTCAGCACATCCGGGCCGTTGCCGATCAAGGTCGCGCCCTTCACCGGCGCGCCGATCTTTCCGTTCTGGATCAAGTAGGCCTCGCTCGCCGAGAACACGAACTTTCCCGACGTGATATCCACCTGGCCGCCTCCGAAATTCACCGCATACAAACCCTTCTCTACCGATGCGATGATGTCCTGCGGCGCGTGCGAGCCGGCACGCATATAGGTGTTCGTCATGCGCGGCAAGGTCATGTGCGCAAAGGATTCGCGCCGGCCGTTGCCGGTCGGCGCCATGCCCATCAGGCGCGCGTTCAGCTTGTCCTGGAGGTAGCCCCGCAGCACGCCGTTTTCGATCAGCACCGTGCACTGGGTCGGAGTGCCTTCGTCGTCCACGTTGAGCGAGCCGCGCCGCCGATCGAGCGTCCCGTCGTCCACCACGGTGATTTCGTCGGCGGCGACCTTCTGGCCGATACGATTCGAGAACGCGGAGGTGCCCTTGCGATTGAAGTCTCCCTCCA
>Ga0209890_10000586_pt1 | contig 16802 bp, 21 predicted proteins | sample OrgsoiDNA2013049_FD_185799 | JGI IMG/M metagenome (GOLD analysis project Ga0209890, IMG submission 185799) | Permafrost soil microbial communities from the Arctic, to analyse light accelerated degradation of dissolved organic matter (DOM) -... | ecosystem: Environmental > Terrestrial > Soil >...
GCCGCCGTTTCCACTCCCGCCGCCGGTCCCCTTGCCGCCCGCTCCGCCCAGACCGCCCGTCCCCTTGCCGCCCGCTCCGCCCAGACCGCCCGTCCCGCTGCCGCCGGTGCCGCCGGTCCCCAGATTCGCATCGCTGCCGGCATCGACCTTGGGCGTCGATCCCCCGACTAACGTGACGACCACGATGGTCTGGCCCCCGACGTTGATCCCCTGCTGCGTGGCGGCTCCACTCGCGATCACGAAGCCCCCGACGATCGCGTCCACCTCCAGGGTCACCGGGCCGGTCAGGTTGGGCGCCATCTCGATGCTCAGGCTGGCTGGAAGCGAGATGGCCGAGCCGTCCTTCGGTGCAACCATGAACGTGCGATTCGCCGCCTGCGACGGTCGGACCGTCACATTCAGCGACGTGGGCATGAGCGACAGATCGCCCGCCACCTCGACGAGAAGGATCGAATCGCCGCGGTGACAGGCCGCGAACGCTGTCGACGCGGCGACGGCTGCAACCGGAATGAAGACACGACGGCGAGCGAATCGCATCAGAACTTGTAGTTGCCGAGGTCGGTCGAGGGGGGAACGGTGGCGGGCGTCCGGAGCGCGAAATAGGCACCGACGGCTCCCCCGGCGACGGCAGCGCCGACGGCGAGCCAGATCCATCTCTTGCCGTGGTGGCCTTCGTCGTCGGACGGGGCCGATGCCGCGGGCGCCGTCTGGACCAGCGCCACCGTGGGCGACGCGGCCGAAGCGGGGAGCGGCGCATCGGCGATCACCGGCGGCCGCTCGGCCGACAGATACGGAGACGGCGTGGCGCCCGGCCGAACGGGCTCCGGCGCAGTCTTGCGCTCCGGCCCCCGGCCGTTCGGACGGGTGGACGCCGGTCCAGCCACGGGCGACGACTTGACCTCCAGCGCCGCGAGCTGCGCCGCTATCTTGGCCTCGATCTGGGCGCGGTTGGGCGCGGCCGGAACCGCCTCGAGAAACGCGCGGTAGTCAGCGACCGCCTTCTCCCCCTCGCCGATGCGGCGGTAACACTCCGCCCTGTTGAAAAGCACAACCGGATCGCCAAGCTTCTTGTAGGCCAGCGTGTACTCGCGAATCGCCGCCTGGCAGCGATCGTCACCCGCCAGCCCATTCGCCCTGCGCAGGTGATAGCGCCCCTCGGCGATCGCGTGTGCGGACGGGCCGTCGGCCTGCGCGGCACCAGCCGCCGTCAGCAGCAACGTCAGCGTCACCGCGAAGGTGCCCAACCTCACGGGGTGGTCCCCCTGGCAAGGCCGAGCCGCCGCACGTAGCCGGACAGCTCCTGAATCTTCGGGACCGAGAGCCCGGTGCCGAAGGCCGGCATCTGCCCCTTGCCGGCCATGATCGTGCGCGCGATCGAATCGTTGGTGGCGCGCGCCTGGAACTCGGGATCGTGAAAGTCGCGCACGGTCGGCAGCGTCTTCCGGATCTCGGGGTCGCCGCGCCCGTCGACACCGTGGCAGCGCGAGCACATCTGCGCGTAGATCACCGACGGATCGACCGGCACCGCCGGTCCAGGATCGTCGCCGGTCGTGCACCCCGCCGCGACGAGCGCGACCAGGATTCCGAAGACGACGACGGGCAGCCGAATGATGGTCACTCCCCGCCGGGCGCGTCGCTGACGTACAGCTTTTGCCCGGCCTCGCGGAACGCCTCGGCCTTCTCTTGCAGGCCGGCGGTCAGCGCCTGATTGGCGGCGATCCCTTGCGCAGCGGCGTAGTCGCGCACGTCCTGGGTGATCTTCATCGAGCAGAAGTGCGGGCCGCACATCGAGCAGAAGTGCGCCCCCTTCGCCGCCGGCGCCGGCAGCGTCTCGTCGTGGAACTCGCGCGCCGTCTCCGGATCGAGCGAGAGGTTGAACTGGTCCTCCCAGCGAAATTCGAAGCGCGCCCGCGAGAGCGCGTCGTCTCGCAACTGGGCCCCCGGGTGCCCCTTGGCCAGATCGGCCGCGTGCGCCGCGATCTTGTAGGCGATGACGCCGTCCTTGACGTCCTTGCGATCGGGCAGCCCCAGATGCTCCTTGGGGGTGACGTAGCAGAGCATCGCCGTGCCGTACCACCCTATCATTGCCGCGCCGATCGCCGAGGTGATGTGATCGTAGCCGGGCGCGATGTCGGTCACCAGCGGCCCCAGCGTATAGAACGGCGCCTCATGGCAGACGGTCAGCTGCCTGTCGACGTTCTCTTTGATCTTGTGAATTGGGACGTGGCCCGGCCCTTCGATCATCACCTGGACGTCGTGCTTCCAGGCGATCTGCGTCAGCTCGCCCAGCGTCTCCAGCTCGGCGAACTGCGCCTCGTCGTTGGCGTCGGCGATGCAACCCGGCCGCAGACCGTCGCCCAGACTGAAAGAGACGTCGTACTCCTTCATCAGCGCGCAGATCGCTTCGAAGTGCGTGTAAAGGAAGTTCTCCTGGTGGTGCGCCAGGCACCACTTGGCCATGATCGACCCGCCGCGCGAGACGATGCCGGTGACGCGCTTGGCGGTGAGCGGCACGTAGCGCAGCAAGACGCCGGCGTGGATCGTGAAGTAATCGACCCCCTGCTCCGCCTGCTCGCGCAGCGTCTCCAGGAAGATCTCGATGTCGAGGTCCTCGGCCTTGCCTTTGACCTTTTCCAGCGCCTGGTAGATCGGAACGGTTCCAATGGGGACCGGCGAGTTGCGCACGATCCACTCGCGCGTCTCGTGAATGTCGTTGCCGGTCGACAGGTCCATCACCGTGTCGGCGCCCCAGCGCACCGACCAGCGCAGCTTGTCGACCTCCTCGCCGATGGACGACGACACCGCCGAGTTGCCGATGTTGGCGTTGATCTTCACCAGGAAGTTGCGACCGATGATCATCGGCTCGGCTTCGGGGTGCTTGATGTTGGCCGGGATGATGGCGCGCCCGCGCGCGACTTCATCGCGCACGAAGTCGGTCGTCACCCCTTCGCGCAGGGCGACGTAGCGCATCTCCTCGGTGATCTCGCCGCGGCGGGCGTAGTGCATCTGGCTGAAGTTCGTGTCGCCGCGCGCCTGGCGCTTTTCGATCCAGGGCTGCCGCAGCTTGGGCAGACCGACGTGCGGGTCGATTCCGCGCGGGCCCGCCGGGTCATAGACGTCGATCGGCGGCTCGCCCGCGACCTCGATGCGGCGCACGGGCACCTTGATGTCGCCGTCGACCAGGAAGGTCCGCGTCGATCCGGGCAGCTCCGGCAACGGCTTCAGGCCTTCCACCGGATCCTCGATGGTCGGCAGGGAGCGACGCTCTCCACCCCCGTTCGTGTCGCTTCCGTTTTTCATCGTGTCTCGCTTTCCTTCGCCGGCATTACCCGGAGCAGGTTCAGGGGTCGCGCCTCTCCGTTCGGACGGCGCCTCTCAGCCTTTCGGACGGCTCCCCCAGCTTTTGGGACTAGGTTCTCTGAAAGAGTAAGGAAGTTAGCGTCGCGGACGCCCGAATGCAAAGGGCGCGCTGACCGGTGGTGCTAGTTCACGAACTTCTTGGGCGGTCGCCCGGCGCCCCCGTCGATGACCCGGTACCGGCGGCGGAGCCGGCGCAGCTTGAGCGCGTCCCACATCCCCTCGAGCCCCCCCGGCGCCGCGCCGAGGTACCCGATCACGGTCGCCGCGGCGATCGCCGCCAGGCTCGACCAGTTGACGACCGGCCCCGCCAAGGCGAGGACGATGCTCCACCCGACGAAGGCCATCGCGATGTAGCGTGCCTGGACGGTAAAGGCGCCGAAAATCGAAGTCAGCGTGCGGTCGTAGATCCGGCCGAACGCCACGAACAGCGCCATGACCGCGAATGAAGCGCCGCCGAAGATCCCCCCCTCGCCGTACTCGTATCGGTACACCACTGCGTACGCCAGGTTGCAGAACACGCCCGCGATCAAGAAGAGCGCGATCATCCGACGTGTCCCCTGCGCCCGCTCGACATCCGCGGCCGCCCACCAGATCCCGAGGATGCTGTAGAGGAACGACTGGGGATCGAGGTGCAGGAAGATCGCGGTGGCCAGCTGCCAGTATTCCCCGGCGAACAGCCGGGGGCTGACCGCCAGGTGCGCCTCCATCGCCGGCCGTAGGGGACGGACCAGCAGATAGACCGCATAGGTCGCGGCCAGCGCGATCAGCAGCGTCCTGATCGCCGGCGTGCGGCGGCCGATGATCGGGCGCGACCCGGAGGTCCGAGCCGCCCGCCGAGGCGGAAGGTCAGGCATCAATCAACTCTAGCGCAGTCGCCGCGGCCGCGCCGGGGAACGGTGTCACTCGCGCATCCCGTTCGGATCGCCGTTGCAGCCCGGATCGGCCAGATCGATCGCACCATCGCTATCGTTGTCGATCCCGTCGCTGCACGCCGGCTTCGGCGGCACGAGCTTCACGGCGAACTGCACTTGCGGGCCGTCGGCCGTGATCGGCTCGGGGGGGTTGGTCTGCGTGGAGACCGTCGACTCAATGAGGGCCCCTTGCGCGTTCAGCATCTGGACCGAGAACGTCCAGGTCCCCGGCGGAGCGTCTGCGGTCACCCAACCGGGCGTGCAGAGGGCGACCACTTGCTGAGCATCTCCAGCATCGCTGGTGCCGGTCGCGAAGATAGAGTCGACGTAGTACCGGCCGCACCCCGTGGACGTGCTCTCCGCCGCGCCGGTGGTCGAGTCCACGGCGAAAATCCAGCTCAGCCGGTAGCTCCCCTGTTGGCTGCAGCTGGCGACGGCCAGCAGAGCCGCCGCGCAGAGCCCGAACGCCACCGGGCGGGTCACCGAACGGGTCATGCGCGGGCTTATAACACTTCCTGCGTCGCTATTGCGTCGGCGGCGTCACGACCAGGATGGCCGGACCGGGGGTCGTGTAGTAAGCGCAGGTCGTGACCTTGACCGACGTCGTCTGCGGGACCGCGAGCGCGTTGCCGTTCATGTCCTCTAGATTGACCGTCACGTTGTAGGTCGCGTAGTTCTCCTGCAGAAGGATGTCCTGGTTGCCAAACGAATAGCCGGCCGGACAGATCTGGGGATACTTGACGCCATCGATGTCGATGACGACCTGCGCAGGGTTGATGGCGTCGCAGGTGACCGATCCGCCGGCAACGTTCTGAATCTGCCAGTCGACGAAGAGCTCGGACTGGCAGCCGCCGCCGTAGCCGCCGTTCGGGCTGGTGTCGACCACACAGCCGGAGAGGGCCAGTGCAGTCCCGGCGACCGCGGCGAGAAGAATGGGGCGGAGCGCGAGGGTGCGGAAGCTCTTGGTGTTCATTGGAGTCTCCTGGTCTCTCGTCATTTTCATCACGGTGAAGCCATCAGTGTGGAGCACAAACGTTCCCACTGCAGGCCAGAGAACAAGGCGCCACCAGCGTAAACGCTTCGACCTCTGTAGGCTGCCCTTCGGACACCTGACGCAATATTGGTGCCGGAGTCTGCGGGGTCATGATCTCGGTCGGCGGGATCACGGCGCCGCCGCTATCGAGCGGCACCACCGAGACTTCGTACCATTCTCCCGGCCCGGTTGCCGGGATGTCGAACTGCGTCGCCCCGGTCTGGTTTTGACAAGGGAAGTCGCACTGGGCCTGTCCGGCACAGGGTGTGGCGCCCTCAATAGTTCCCCCCTTGCCGACCAGAACCAACCGGACCTTGGCGATCGCGGGATCGGCGCAGCGGCAGTCGGTGATGCCGCCCCCGCTCGGCGAGATGACGACCCAGCTGATCTCGACCGCACCGCCGTTGATCTTCACGCAGGCGGGAATGAGGCAGACCACGATCGCCATTGCTGCAAGGGGGTTTCTCATGAGGCAGGAAGGAGGCGGCGGGAAAGCGGCGGAAGAAGGTGCGAAAAGTCGAGGGTAGGAATGGGAGCGAGTCGTGTCAAACTGCGGGCCGGATCGCTCGCAGTCGCGAGCTCCTCTCATCGATGGAGGTCAACGCCTGATGTTACCGCTCATCTTGCAAGCCGGCGCTGGAGAAGCACGGCTCGACATCATCTCGCTCATTTTGAACGCCTCGCCGGTGGTCAAAGGGGTGCTGGCGCTGCTCATACTGATGTCGGCCGCCTCCTGGTTCGTGATCGGATCGAAGACGCTCTACCTGTCGGCCGCGGCGTCGCGCTCGGCGAAATTCCAGGATGCCTTCTGGAAGACCGGGCGCCTCGATGAGATCTGGCGCATGAGCGAAGCGGCGCCGCCGTCCCCGGTGGGCGAGGTCTTTCGGGCCGGCTACACCGAGCTCGCCAAGCTGCAGAAGCGGCGACAGGAGAACGCGGACCCGGCGGGCGAGGCGTTTCTCGGCGACATCGAGAGCGTCGAGCGGGCGCTCGATCGGGCGCGAACGACGGCCATCACCGAGATGGAGTCGCGCGTGCCCTTGCTCGGCACCACCGCCAGCGCCGGCCCGTTCATCGGCCTCTTCGGCACGGTCTGGGGCATCATGAACTCCTTCCGCAACATCGGCGCCAAAGGCGCGGCCAACCTGGCCACGGTCGCGCCCGGCATCGCGGAGGCGCTGGTCGCCACCGCGATCGGCCTCATGGCCGCCATCCCGGCGGTCATGGCCTACAACTACCTGTCCCGGCGGATCCGGGTCATCACCTCCGAAATGGAGACCTTCTCCAGCGACTTCCTGAACATCGTGCGCCGGAGATTCTTCTAGCCATGTCGATGTCGTCGGGCAGCGGCCCGGGAGGGATGCTGACGGAGATCAACGTCACGCCATTGGTCGATGTGATGCTCGTGCTGCTGATCATCTTCATGGTCACGGCGCCCATGCTGCAGACGGGGGTCGACGTGAACCTGCCGGAGGCCAAGGCGCAGACCATCCCCGACGACGAGGGGAAACTCATCCTGACCGTCACCAAGGACAAGCGGGTCTTCCTGGGCAAGCTTCAGATTCCCTGGGACGACGTCGAGAAGACGCTGAAGAACAACGCCAAGCTGAATGCCGACCACGAGCTCTACCTGCACGCCGACCGATCCCTCAGCTACGGCGACGTGGTCAAGGTGATGGCCGCGGTGAAGCAGGCCGGGGTCGACAAGCTCGGCATGGTGACCGACCCGCTTCAGTAGGCCATGGCGCGCGAAATGATACGGAACGGGTCGCGGCGAAACTTCGCCGGGATCTTCTTCACCGTGGCTCTGCACGGCGGGGTGCTGCTGGCCGTCGCGGCCGCGCACAACAAACCGGAGCCGCCGCTCATCATGCCGCACGACTTCGTGCGCGCCGAGCTGGTGAAGCTGGGAAAGCCGCGGGATCCGTTCTGGCTTCCGCGAATCACGCAGCCGCCGAAGCCGACGGCGCCGCCTAACCAGCTCAAGCTCTCGGACGATCCCGACGCCAAGGCCGCCCCGAAAGAGGCGCCGCGCCCCGAGGATCCGAAAATCTCCAAGGAGCTGAAAAACGCGCTCGAGCGCGCCAAGAAACTGGAGGCGCTGGCCGCCCCCGACGACGACGAGGGCTCGCTCACCGGCTCGAAGCTGGGGGCGTCGAACCGCGCCGTGGGCGATCAGTACCAGGCGCAGGTCCTCGGACTCTTGCGGGCCAACTTCAACTTTCCCGCCGGCCTCACGCCCGATCAAATTCCCGTCCTTCCGGAGATCACCTTCCGGATCGCGCCCGATGGAACGATCGGCGAAGTGAAGCTCGCCAAATCGTCCACCAACAGCTTCGTCGACGACGCCTGTGTCGACGCTGCCAAGCTGACCGGCAAGGTTCCTCCGCCACCCCCGACCATGCGTGGTATGAGAATCCAGTGCGTCAAGTGATCCGCCTCGCCATCGCGTCGCTGCTGGCGATCGCGACCGCAAACGTGCCGGCGCGCGCCCAGCCACCCGGCGGCGACGAGGATCTCCCGGCCGTGCAGCTCTCCGGCGCTGGCGTCGAGATGCTGAAGCTGGCGCTCCCGCGCACCGAGGGAGATTCCGGCGCCGGCGAGACGATGTCCAAGGACATGGACATCACTGGCCTCTTCCGGCTCCTCGATTCGGCGTCGTTCCCGGCGCAGCTCCAGGCCGAAGGGCTGGGGTTTTCCTCGGCGCTCTGGTCGCAGGTCGGCGCGCAGGCGGTCATCAAGATGAAGGTCGTTAGCGGCCTCTTGGAGGGGCGCCTCTTCATCGTCGCGCGCGGCGACAGCCCGGTGCTCTCCAAGAGCTACCGCGCGGCCGACCCGCGCGACGCCGTCCACCAGTTCGCCAACGACGTGGTCAAAGCGTTCACCGGCCAACCGGGCGTGTTCGGCTCGCGCATTGCGCTGGCGCTGACCGGGCACGGCGCGCACGAGATCGCCGTCGTCGACATGGACGGCGGGCGGACCGCGGTGGTCACCAAGATGGGCTCGGACAGCCTGCTGCCGGCGTTTTCACCGACGGGGGGCGAGATCGCCTTCACCTCCTATTTGCGCAACAATCCGGATCTCTACGTCGTCTCGGCGGCAGGGGGCCGCGCCCGCCGCGTCTCGAAGCAGCCGGGGCTCAACACCGGCGCCGCCTGGTCGCCGAACGGGCGCAGCCTGGCACTCACCCTGTCGTACGAGGGGAACTCGGAGCTCTACAAGATCGATCCGGGCGACGGGCGGCTCGAGGGTCGCCTGACCAACAACCCTGCCATCGACAGCTCGCCCGCCTTCTCGCCCGACGGATCGCAGATCGCCTTCGTCTCGAACCGTCAGGGGTCGCCGCAGATCTTCATCATGTCGGCCTCGGGTGGCGGCGCCAAGCGGGTCACCTTCCAGGGGAAGTACAACCAGACGCCGCGCTGGAGCCCTCGCGCCGACAAGCCGCAGATCGCCTTCACCGGACGCGACGAGCGTGGCGTGTTCGACGTCTTCATCCTCGACGTGAAGAGCGGCCGGGTCGATCGCGTGACGCAGGGACGAGGGTCGAACCTCGACCCGACCTGGTCACCGGATGGGCGCCTCCTGGCCTACGTCTCGACCCGCGGCGGCCTCTTCGTGAACAACCCCGAGACCCACCACGAGGTTCAGGTCTGGAAGGGGAGCGCGTCGTCCCCCTCCTGGGGTCCCGCGCCGAGCACGCACTAGGAGGGCGTTGCCTAGTCAAGCTCGAGCGGACGAAGATCAAGGATCGGCTTGCGCCTCGCGCGACGGAAATTAGGTTTTTTCGTATGACCACAGACCCTGTTTGCGGAATGGACCTCGAAGAGTCGCAGGCCAAGGCCTCGACGGAGTTCGAGGGGAGAACCTACTACTTCTGCGCCGACGCCTGCCGCGAGGAGTTCGAGTCCAGCCCCCAGCAATACGCGCTGGGCGCCGGCTCGGGCGCCTCGGCGTCACCGTAGGGCGCTTTACCTCCGCTGGCGCGTGGCGCAAGCTCGCCGCGCGTGAACCTGGCGACCATCGACATCGGGACCAACACCACCTTGCTCTTGGTGGCGCGGGTGTCGCTGGGTGGTGCCCTCGAGCTGGTGGAGGAGCGGGCGGAGATCACGCGTCTCGGGCGCGGCATCGGCGCGGGTGGCGCATTGGGGGCCGAAGGGATTGCCCGGACGCTCGCAGCACTGGGGGAGTTCGCGGCGACTGCCCGCCGGCACGAGGCGAAGATCGCCGCCATCGGGACCGAGGCACTGCGGCGCGCCCCGAACTCGGCTGAGTTCCTCGAGCCAGCCGCCGAAATTCTCGGGGTCCCGATCGAAGTGATCGACGGCGCGCGCGAGGCCGCGCTCACCTTTCGGGCCGTGGCCGACGCCTTTCCCGCCCTCCTGACTGGGGCGCTCACAGTGGTCGACATCGGCGGCGGCTCGACGGAGATCGTCATCGCCGTGGACGGGGAGGTGACGTTCAACGTCAGCCTGCCGCTCGGGTCGGTCCGGCTGACCGAGCGCTTCGTCCACCACGACCCCCCTCGCCTCGACGAGCTCGCCGCCATCGCGGCCGCCGTCGACGCCGCCCTGGCGGGCGTCCCGTTCCCCGCGCCGGGAACCATCCCCACGACCCTGGTCGGCGTGGCGGGGACCGTGACCTCGCTGGCCGCGATGGCCGAGGCGCTGGTCAGCTATGACCCCGCCCGTGTGCACGGCTACCGGCTCTCGCAGGAGGCTTTGGCCGAGCAGATTGCCCGCCTGCGCGTCGGGACGCAGGCCGCGCGCGAACGGATCATCGGCCTGGATCCGCGACGGGCCGACGTGATCCTGGCTGGCGCGCTCATCCTGCAGCGGATCGCCGCCGCCGCCGGCGTGGCCGAGGTCCAGGTCAGCGACCGCGGGATCCGCTGGGGACTCATGCACGAGCTCGCTCAGAAATTCTTGGTGCGGGGCGTCGCTTGATACGGCCGGGCTCCGACGGTATTTTGTGGCATGCGCCGCGGTTGGCTCCCCTGGATCTCGGGCCTGGCGTGCGTAACGGCGGCCGGCTGCCACGGCAAGTCAGCCTCCATCCAGGCCCCTTTCGCCGACGACTTCGAACGCGCGGAGCTCGGCTCCGCCTGGAACGCCACCTCGACCGCCTACCGGATCGATGGTGGCAAGCTCGAGGTCTCGAACGCCTACAACCACCCTGCCTGGCTGCGCCGCCGCCTGCCGCCAAACGCGGTCATCGACCTCGACGTCATCTCCAAGAGCCCCGCGGGTGACATCAAGGTCGAGATGTACGGCGACGGCGAATCGTTCGATCCCGACAAGGGGAGCTACGACTCGACCGGCTACGTGCTCATCTTCGGCGGCTGGCATAACACGCTGTCGGTCATCTGCCGGATGGAAGAGCACGGGGGCGGGCGGAAAGCCGAACGGGACGACGTCAAGGTGACCCCCGGCCAGCACTACCACTTCACGATCACCCGAAAGGACGGCGCCATCGACTGGGCCATCGACGGACGCCCGTTTCTCGCCTGGACCGATCCCGAGCCCCTGGCCGGCCCGACGCACGAGTACTTCGCCGTCAACGACTGGGAGGCCGACGTGACGTTCGACAATCTCCACATCCGGCCAGCGCCCTGACCACCCCGATGGACGAACCTCCGCCCAGTCCCCGTTTCGATGTCGGCCGCGCCTTGGCGGGGCTGGCCGGGCGCAAGTCGGCGCTCGTCTATATGCACGACAATCCCGATCCCGACGCGCTGGCGGCGGCGCTCGGACTCAAGCGCCTCCTCGAGCACGAGCTCGGCGCGGCCGTGACGCTGGGGCACGGCGGGATCGTCGGGCGCGCCCAAAATCGCGCCATGGTCGACACGCTGGGGATGCCGCTCGCACCGGTGGAGCAGATCGATCCCGACGCCTTCGACCTCATCGCCATCGTCGACAGCCAGCCTGAGACCGGGAACAACTCGCTACCGCTGGGGCACCGGATCGACGTCGTGGTCGATCACCACCCGGTCCGGCCGGCCAGCGCGCGCGCCCCCTGGTGCGACATCCGCCCCGACTTCGGCGCCACTTCGACCATCGTCTTCGAGTACCTGCGCGCGCGCCGCATCACCCTCGACGTCAAGCTGGCGACCGCGTTCTTCTTCGCGCTGCGGACGGAGACGCGCGACCTCGGCCGCGAGTCGACCGGCGCCGAGCGCACCGCCTACCTCGAGCTGGTCCCCCTGGTCGATCACGATCTCCTCTACCGAATGAGCCACCCCAAGGTGCCGCGCGAGCACTTCGCGGCGCTCGACCGCGCGCTTCGCTCCGCGCTGCTGTTCGGTGACATCGTCGCAGTGAACCTGGGGACGCTCGGCTATCCCGACCTGGTCGCCGAGATCGCCGATCTGCTGCTCGCCTACGACAGCGCGCGGATGGTCCTCTGCCTGGGCGAGTACCGACAGAACGTCTATCTGTCGCTGCGAACCGAGGTCGACAACGCGCGCGCCGGCGCCATCATGCGCCACATCGTCGCCCACGACGGCGCGGCCGGCGGCCACGGCACCATGGCTGGTGCCCGGCTGTTCGCCCAGATCCCCTCGGAGGCGAAGCTCGAAGAGACCTTCCGAGAAATGGTGCGCCGCCTGATCGAGACGCTGGGCCATCCGCCGACCGCCGGCGAGCCGCTGCTCCGGCCCCCGGCCAAGCCCAAAGGCGGTTGACTAGACGATTCCGACGGCGCCAACGGCACTCGGGGGCGCCGCGCCTTCTGCCGGCCCTGGCGCCTCCTGGTGGGCCAGGCCGAAATAGAGCCCGATTGCCATCAGCAAGAGCGCGCCCGCACATACGGCGAACGTTCGCGCCACCCGACGGCGCGAGCGGGTGGCCACCCAGTCCTCACTCTTGCGGCGCGGTCGCGCCCGGCGACGGCGAACACTGACCCGCTCACGATGCAGCTCCGGCGATAGGAGAGAGAGCGTCCCGTTGCCCTCGCCATCGCTGCCGACACTCGATTGACCGTTCGTCATGCCGCCACGGCTCCCTTGCAAAAGGTGGCGGGCAGCTTACCCCAAACAATCTGTCGGATCTATCGAACGTTGAGCGCCACGACCAGGCCCCAGACGACCAGCGAAATCACCGACGCAGCGACCAACGCAAAGATTGTTCGCTTCTTTTCCTTCAATTCTTTCAATCCGGAAACCACGACTAAGAAAAACCCCCTGTTTAGAAGACCCGACCGACTACTCATGCGCACACTTACCCCTATGTGCAAGGTCCCGACGCATTTCGTCACTATTCAGTATCTGCGGCTCGGGTGACTCTTGAGCATCGCCGCCTCTCCGTCACGAACCTGTCGCATGATCTCCACCGTCCGCTGGCAGTAAGGACACAAAGCCACCTTGGCTCCCGAGAGGAGCGGAACCACCCTCAAGGTCCCCTTGCATCGACTGCGCTCGGTGGACGGTCGCACGGCGACGTTACTATATGGGACGAGGTCAGCTCATGCACGCGATCGCCGTCGATGCTGCCGCGGCGCACCCATGGGGTCGCTCACGGCTCACCGCACGGCTTACTGCTTGGCGAGCGACGGGAAGACCGGACAGCCGCGCGGGAATGGACGATCGTGTTCGCGAGGGTCGCGAGGGTCGGATGACGACTGGTCGGCGAGCTCGCGCGGTGCCGAACGGCAAAGCTCGGAATCCGAACAGCCGACCAAGCGGTCGATTGCCGAGTTGCGGGTCGCCGTCACCGGCCGCGCGAAGTGCGGGCAGTGCACCACGACCGCCAGCAAAATCGATCGCCGCACGGGCCGAGACTACACCCGTTCCGTCAAGCCGCGGCGAGTTGAGGCGCCACCAGCCAAGCCCTGGCCGAACGGACCGGCCCACTGTCCGGTTTCTCCCCGAACGGGACGGCCTTCTGGATGAGGTCGTGCCATCCGTCGCCGAAGTCTCCTTTTCGCGCGTCGAAGGTCACAGCGACCAGCGCGGTGTGTCCGGGGGGGCTCTCGATGAGCATCTCGCCTGGCCGTGCCCCCTCGGCGCCGGTGAACGTCCCGACGGCGCGGTAGGCGCCATGGCCGAACGGCTCGACCTCCCGGCTGTAAAACGAGAACAGGTCGCTGCCGCCGCTGACGCCACTGGTCGCGTCGATGGCCAGCCGCACGGTCACACGATCGAGATCCGGGCCGAATGCCAAGCCCGACTCCCATTCGGCAAACTTGCCGCGAAGCAGAAAATCTCTCCCGCCGACGTCGAGCTCTACGCTCGGGCGGGCGTGGTTCGCTGCGGATGACCTTTGCTGAATAATGGTTCCCACGCCATTACCGTATGCACCGCGGACCGTCGGTCTAGCTCGGGGGCCTTCTATCCAGCGACGCGTTCTAGCGCCGTGGTTGAGCTGGGGCCCGCGGGGGCCCGGCATCGGCTTCGTTGTGAGCGACCTCGGGAGGCCGCGCGTTCCGCCCCAGCGTCCAGCTCGGCGGATCGCTCGCGGGAAACGACTCATCGGACGACTCGTCGACTTCCAGGTCGTTCGCGGCGGCCTCCTCTTTCGCCAGCTCGGCCTTGGTGTTCGTCTTCTTGTCGGACATCGTAACCTCCTCGCGTCGACCCGAGGCGGAACATGGCCACGCCCGAAGGTCGCGAAAGGTGGGCTGGTGCCCGATTTCGCGGTAGAACGCCGCAGCAAGAGGAGACTCACATGACGAATAAGGGCGCAATCATCGCGGCAATGGCGGCAGGACTCTTCAGCGCGGGAGCCCCGCTGGCGGCGTCGGCCGCTGACTCGGCCAAGGTGCACTGCCAGGGGGTGAACGCGTGTAAAGGGAAGAGCGCCTGTTCGACCGCCACCAGCGGCTGCGCCGGTCAGAACAGCTGCAAGGGGAAGGGCTGGATCGAGATGTCCGAGAAGGACTGCAAGGCCAAGGGCGGCACGGTCGCCAAGTAGACGACGCTAGACGAGACGGCCAGCCGACGGCGGGCGCCTCAACCCGCGCGGAACTGAAAGTCGCGTTCGCGGACGACCTGCCGTTCGACGAGGTCGACCAGGAACGCGCGCCCCTCGCCAATCATCCCGTTGAAGGTGAGCAGGTACCAGACGTCCACCGCCCAGCGGACGTGGCCGCTCTCGCAGGGGGGCGACCACTCGGTCGGCTCGAGATCGCCGAGTCCGGGCGGGCGGACGCGGCCATTTACGCGCAGCTCGCGAAACGGCGTCGAGGCCCGCACGATCTCGACGGCGTTGGAGGCCGCCACGGGCTGGATCTGCCGCCGCCATTCGCTGACCAGCCGCAGCCGCGCCGGGCTACCACCGAGATCGGTCTCCGCTTCGTAGGCCTCGTCAGCGGGCAGCCCTGCGAAGTCTGAGACGTCGAACTCAGGGAAGAGATCCTCGGCATCGATCTCCTTTTCGCGGGCTGCGACCGCTTCCTCGAGCTCGCGGCGCCGCTCCGGGGTGTAGTAGGCGTAGAGTCGCAGAGCGGCATGGCGCGAGGGGAGCCGGTGATCCCAGTCGATCACCCAGAGCGCGCCGGCGTAGTCGGCCTCGCCGAACGGGACCAGCGGGGGGATCGTGGCCGCGATCTGCGCCCGCGCCTCCGCCCCCTCGAACAGCCCCTGCTGCACAAGGCGCGGGTGGACGCGCATCTCGGATCTCAGGAGGTCGCGCAGGTCGAGCGCCATAAGCGCTCGATTTTACGTCGTCGAGCGCGCGGCGCCTAGCGGAGTACCTCGTTCGGGACCCCAAAAGCGTCCCGCCCCCCCCGCGTGGGGGCATACTGCCGCCGTGCGCTCCGCGCGGCTCGACTGGAATCCGGCCGAAAACGCTCTGGCGGCAGTGTCACGCGCTGCCGCTGCGCGAGGAGCGCTCGACCTGACCGAGACGAACCCGACGCGCGTCGGGCTCCCCTATCCGCACCAGGCGATCGCCGCGGCGCTGGCGCGCGCGCCGATCGCGACCTACGACCCGGCGCCGCTGGGGCAGGCGGGCGCGCGCAACGCGGTCGCAGCCGACTACGCCCGCTCCGGCGTCACGGTCGATGCGGACCGCGTCGTGCTCACCGCCAGTTCCAGCGAATCGTACGGCTTCCTCTTCAAGCTCTGCTGTGACCCTGGGGATGCCGTCCTGGTGCCCGAGCCGAGCTACCCTCTGTTCGAATACCTGGCCCGACTCGAGGGGGTCGTCCCAGTCGGCTACCGGCTGGCGTTCGACGGTGTCTGGCACATCGACTTCGCCAGCGTGACCGAGGCGGTCGCAGCCGCACGCCGCGAGGGCCACCGCCCGCGCGCCGTCATCGTCGTCAACCCGAACAACCCGACGGGGTCGTTTCTCAAGCGCGACGAGCTGGCTCGTCTTTCTAAGCTCGCAGCCGAGGAGGAGCTGTCCCTCATCTCGGACGAGGTGTTCTCCGGCTATCCGTTCGCGCCGTTCGCGCGCGACTCGACCCGCGTCGCCACCGCCGCCGTCGATGCCGCGCTCGATGGCGGCGCTTCCGTCTTCAGCCTGGGCGGCCTGTCGAAGTCCTGCGGGCTGCCACAGCTCAAGCTCGGCTGGATCATCGCCGGCGGTCGCGACGCCGCGGGAACAGTCGGCGCGCTGGAGCTCATCGCCGACACCTATCTGTCGGTCGCGACCCCCGTCCAGGCAGCGCTCGGCGATCTGCTGGCGCTGGGGGCCGAGGTTCGCGCCGCGATCGCCGCCCGTGTCGCCGACAACCGCGCGCGTCTGCTCGCAGCGCTGCCGCCCGAATCCGGTTGCACGCTGCTCCCCACCGAGGGGGGATGGTCGGCGATCCTCCGCGTCCCGGCCAGCCGCAGCGACGAAGCCTGGGCGGCGGCGCTGGCGACCGAGGCCGGCGTGCTCGTGCAGCCAGGTTACTTCTTCGACCTGCGCGGCGGGACCTTTTTGGTGCTCAGCCTGCTCCCCGCCGTCGAAGTATTCGGAGCCGCGATCGCGCGACTTGTCGCCCATGTAGAGTCGGTCCTGAGATACTGAACCGTGGCCGTGGCTCTCGCTCCCGCGTACGCAATCGCGATCTTGATGACCGCGGGGCCGGACGACGGCTGCCCTTCGCCGCACCAGCTGGCCGAGGCGCTCTCGGCGCACCTGCCGGGAATGGTTCTGCCGCTCGGGCACGCGACCGGCCCGACCACCCTGCGCCTCGGCGTCGCGACCGACGCCGCGGGCACCATGCGGCTCGATCTCTCCGACCCAGAAGGGGGACCGCTCCTGCACCGTTGGCTGCCCGCGACCGATCGCGCGCGCGCGGGTGACTGCCCGGCGCTGGCCGAGACGGCCGCGCTGATCGTCGAGCGCTACTGGCACGAGGTCGGCTACGACGTTCCGCTCGAGACGCCGAACGCGTCGCCGAAGCCACCGCCGCCCAAAGCGACGGCGCCCCCTCCTCCACCGCCGAAGGCGGCGCCGCCTCCCCCACCGAAGGCCGCGCCGCCGCCTCCTCCGCCGAAGGCCGCGCCGCCGCCTCCTCCGCCGAAGGCCGCGCCGCCGCCTCCTCCGCCTGTGGTCGAGAAAACC
>Ga0209890_10000587_pt1 | contig 16792 bp, 8 predicted proteins | sample OrgsoiDNA2013049_FD_185799 | JGI IMG/M metagenome (GOLD analysis project Ga0209890, IMG submission 185799) | Permafrost soil microbial communities from the Arctic, to analyse light accelerated degradation of dissolved organic matter (DOM) -... | ecosystem: Environmental > Terrestrial > Soil >...
AATCCAGTAGATGATCAGAGCAACTGGAACCCCGATGTCGTAGAGGACATCGAGGCCAGGAATGGGCTCTATGGGGATGGCCAGCAATCCCGCTGCGGCTGTGGCGCCGAACAGGGTTGACACGAGCCTTCGGAGGGCAACGATCGAGCTCACGGCACATGGCTTGGGCCAATGATAGGCCATTGAAATGGGCGCATCGAACGTAAACGAACGGCTTCTGACGCTGCCATATAGTCCTAAACGCCGGGTACATTAATGGGTACACTGGAAAATCATCATTCGAAAGATGACGTAATTTCAATCAGATAGGAGACAATTCGATTCCGCCCCTGGGCACCACGCTGCAGTTAAGCGGTTGTTTTGAAAGCAAATAAGTGAAATCAAAGAGTTGACGCCGCCCGCTTGGTGCAAAAGTCTCGGCGTCGGAAAGCCGCTTCGAGGCGGACCCCGGAGGTCGGACCGATCACCTACGGAACAGCTATTTGGATCGCAGCGGTACCAAACGCCGGCTATTCATTTTTTGCGGCGTCGCGGCGCTCTGTTCGAGGGCAGCCCCTGGTCGATGCTGCAAAATCGCAATGGCGCGAGAGCCGAGGCCCTCTCCCACCAGTCCGTCAAACGCTCATCCAGGGCCGTATCGCTTCGCCCTTCGCAAGGAAAGATCTCGATCCCTCTGATCGCTTTGGCAAGATACCGGTCGCCCAGCCGGGTTATCTTTACCACGGTTCCTTGTCGAGATTGCTTCGTGAGCGGCACCAATAATCGACCGGCGCGGCGCAGAGACTTGATCCACAATGGATGCGGGTGAGTGAACCCGGCATGCACGATTATCACGTCAGCCGCGCCGCCTACGTCGCGGCATCCGTCGCCGTGGATCACCTCGACATTTTCATGCTCTCGAAGGTTGGATCTGGCCCGCTCGGCAAATTCCGCTTCACAATCGATGGCAAGGACCGACCCGTCCGGACCGACCATCTCGGATAAGATGGCGGAATAGTATCCGAGGCCGCAGCCGATCTGTACGACGCGTTCCCTCTCCTTGATATCGAGGACATCGAACAAATGAAGCCACAGGCTGGGCAAGCCGGTGTCCAACTTTCGCTCTTCGTCGATCGCCACCAGCACGTCGTGATACAAATGGACCGGGTCCGCATCCTCGGTGGTGCAGTAGTCGCGTGCCAGACCGCTCCGTATCCGCCAGGGTCCCTCACCCAGAAAGCGCTCGCGCGGAATGGCGGCGAGGGCTTGCAACAGGCGAGTGGATGAAATCTGTTCGCGATCCCTGATCTCCTCCGTGTAGCGCCGACGAGCCGCCGCGGTATTGCTCATTCAGCCCAATCTCCGGATGACAAGCGTTGAAGTGAGTTCGCCTCCATCGCGTTCATCAGCTGGACCGCCTCCTTGACGTCCGCTGTGAGGAAACCTTCCTTGAATCTCCGTCCGATGGGCAGCAGCAAGTCCGCCGCCTGCTGGTGCTTGTCGACGTCTCGCCAAAGGCGCGCCAGACTGACGGCGGTTCGAAGTTCCCACGACAGCGCTTTCTGCTCGCGGGCGACCTTCAGCGAGCGGTTATAGCAATCCTCGGCGTCCTTGACCGCTGCTGGCCCTCCGCGATTGAATGTGATCTCGCCCTGGAGGCGGTATATTTCCGCCAGGAAAAACTTGTCTCCGGTTCTTTCCGCAATGGCCAATGCGTCATCCAGTGCCCGCAATGCCGCGTCTGGCCGCCCGGCTTTCGAAAAACCATTCGCAAGCAGGCTTCTAAACCAGCAACTGGCGAGCCAGGAGTCCATCGCCTCATAGCCCTCCAGCCCGGCTCGCATCTGGTTCAATCCATCATCGATCTGACCGAGTTCCGCCAACGCCCATCCCCGCAGGATGGTCGCCTGATGCTTCCAATGCAGGAATCCGTGTTCCGATGAAACGGCCATTACCCTGTTGGCATGATCCCTGGTCCCCTCCACGTCCTGGAGATGCTGACAAAGGTAAGCACCGAATGCCAGCGCGAAGGCGAGCGTAAATGGGTGCCGTATTTTTTCCGCGTTGGAGATTGCCTGTTCGCTATATTGGCGCGCCGTATCGGGATGGCCCAGGAACCACTTGAGATATCCTAAATACGATAGCGAGACGACCCCGGGATCGATGCCGTGTGTTTCGGTTAAATGGCTGTGCAGGTCCGGGTTGTAGAGACTGATGCAACGCTCCAGGTGAACCTGCGAGGCGATGAACCGGCCACGGTAAAGCATGGTCATCGCCATCGCTCGATGTGCCTCGATCAGATAGCCCGTCTTCTGGCGCGCTTGCTCCGCCGTTTCGTTACGTTGCCTTCGTTTCGCAAGTTTCAGGAGGTCTACGCTCAGATCATGGGCTTTTGTCAGGTCGGCCCGGATGAAATGGCACACCCAAAGTCCCCGGGTCGCCGTGAAGATTTTCTGTTTGTCGTCGAGTTGCTGACCAAGCTCCAGCACCCGAATATAGTTTTCTTCCACCTCTTGCACCGCGTAGCCCTTGCCTGCGATCAAGACGGTTCCCAACCCAATGCGAAGCGCCAGCTCTATTTCATCGCGGTCCCGCATCTGGGGGTTGCCTTGAACAACCTCGAGCCCACGCCGCAGGTGACCTATCGCCTCGAGGGTGGCCCCGGTTTTCGCGGATCGCTTGCCAGCCTTCAGCCAGAAATTGACAGCGGGTTCGCATTGGTCAGATTCGGTAAAGTGATGAGCCAACAGCTCGGGCTCGCGATCGGCCCTCTCAGGGTACATTTCAGCAAGCACCGCCGCGATCTTCGAATGCAACTTCTTTCTATCGCTATGCAGCAGGCTCGAATGAGCCGCATCCTGTATCATCACGTGCTTGAACGAGTAGACCGATTCCGGCGGGTGGCCGCGGCGGATAATCAAGCCAGCTTCCTCAAGATGACTCAACGCCGCTCTAAGCTGGTCCGCCGGCGTATCCGCGACGGCGCGGAGTATCTCATAGGAGAACTCGCGGCCAATGGTGGCCCCTATCTGTGCGGTTTTCTTAAACGGCCCCATGCGATCGAGACGAGCCATCAGCGAGTCGGTCAGGGTGGCTGGAATCGCAAGTTGGCGCAGCGGGCCAGCGAACACGTAGCGTCCGTCCTTCTCGCTGAGAAGGTTCGATTCGAGCACGGCTTTGGTCAGTTCCTCGACAAACAGCGGCACCCCGTCGGTCTTGACAGTGATCTCCTCGATGACCTCGTCGGGAAGCTTCTTGGCGCCCGCAACACGCTCGACCAGCGTCGTCCGCAACTGGCGGCTAAGCCGGTTTAGCGTCAGCGTCGTAATGTGGGAGTGCGCGCTCCAACTGGGCTGAAACTCCGAACGGCAAGTAATGATGATCAGGATCGAGGTATCCTGAACCCTGTCCACCAGCAAATCGAGGACCTCCCGGGAGGTAGGATCGATCCAATGGGCATCCTCAAAAACCATAACCACCGGCTCGTCACGCGCCAGCCCGATCAAATGGTTCACCAACGCCGCAACTGTCACATCCTTCTGTTGTTGCGGAGAAAGGTCCAGTGGACTGTATCGATCGCCAGTGGGAATCGATAACCACGCCGCGAAGATTGGCGTCACCTGTTCTCCGCCGGAGGTCGAGGCGAGCGTTGCCTCGAGATTTGTCAACGCCAGCGCCGAGGAGCCCTCGCGATCGAGGCCGATAGTGGATTTGAACTGCTCGACAAAAGGGTAGAACGCCGTGCTGGTGTAGTAGGGCGAACACTGAAACGATGTCCGCCCGTACAACTCGCTCGCAGTTCGCTCGCGAAGCTCCTGGACGATCCGCGACTTGCCGATTCCTGGCTCTCCCGACAACAGCACGACCTGGCCGCCACGTTCTTTTGCTTCCTGCCAGCGCGTGACTAGCAAGGCGATTTCTTCGTATCGGTTGACGAGCGGAGTCAAATTGGAGTCGATGGCCGCGGCAAAGCGGCTCTCCACGCGGGAGGGCCGGATTACGTGCCAAGCCTGGACCGGTTCGGACAACCCCCTGAGTGCGTGGCTGCCGAGATTCCGGTACTCGAATTTTGCCTTCAACAAGGATTGAGTCGATGACGCGATGACGACACCGTTCGGAGGCGCCAGCCCCTGCAGTCGCGCGGCCAGATTCGGCGTTTCGCCGACCGCGGAATCGTGCTCCTGCGTACCCTCGCTGATCAAGTCGCCCACAACCACGAGCCCTGTGGCGATCCCGATGCGGACCGCGGGGGCATCCGTCAAGAGTCCGGGCGACTCTGCTGATTGCGTTGAAATTGCCTGGACGATCTCAAGTCCGGTGCGAACAGCGCGCTCGGCATCATCTTCGTGCGCATTCGGGTAGCCGAAATACACCAGAATTCCGTCGCCAATATAGCGCGCGACAAAGCCTTCGTAATATTCCAATACGCGAACGCATTTCTCTCGGTAGGCAGCGATCATGTCCCGCACATCTTCGGGGTCGAACTGCTCGGAGAGTGCGGTAGAGCCCACCATGTCGCAGAACATGACGGTGAGTTGCCGCCGTTCGGCGCCGGCCGCCGCCCTTGGCGATGCGAGGCTGCTACCGGCCGGGCCGGATGCCGATCCGGCGTCGACAAGCGACACCATCGCACGCCGCAATCGTTTGCGATCCCCCAGCGGTAGCCCGAGTTCTGCCAAATCCTGCTCAGTTAGATCAGGCATGACATCGAGATCGATGCGGTGTTGGGCGAAAATGTCGCCGTAGCGGCCGAGGCCTATGCCCTCGAGCCAGTGGTTCAACCTGCTACCTGTTTCCGAACTCGGTTCTTCCCCAGGCATGACACTATCTGCATCTGTAATTAACCGGAGGAAGCCCACCCCGGTCTTATTGGGTAAAATTTCGTACTGTTTTCGCCGTGGATCGCCCGCCTCAAACTGGACGCGTTCACAAAGTTCTAGAAGAATAGCGTAACTTGAACAAGAAGGTATGGACTTGTCGAAGATGTTCGAGCGATCGCCGCAAGGATTGGCCGCCAAAGAGACCGGAAACGAGGTCTTTTTGCGCCTCCAGGATATTCTTGCCTATTATGAGCGAACGGCCGCCAGCCGCAATGCCATCCTGTCGCCCGGCTGTGCTGCCGTCACATATGGTGAGCTCTGGGCTCGCACGAACGATTCAGTTCGGGAATTGCGAAGCCTCGGCATAAGCCAAAGTGATCGGGTAGCGGTCGTATTGCCCCGTGGCGCAGAGAGTGCGGTAGCGACGATCGCGGTCGCGACCGCCGCGGTCTGCGTTCCCGTCAACCCGGATTTCACCGCCGACGAATTGCAGCGCTATTTCGGCGACCTGAGACTGGCCGCGCTGGTAACGCGCGCGGACATGAATTCAGCAAGCCGAGGCGTCGCACACGCACTCGGGATACCTGTCATCGATTTGTTGCCCCGGCTTGGCGAAGGGCCCGGCGCGTTCAACCTGGTCGGTTCAGCTTCGCGGCGCGCGGTTACCGGCGATTTGGCGCCCGGCGCGGACGATGCATTTATTCTGTTGACCTCGGGAACGACGTCGCGGCCGAAGATGGTCCCGCTGACGCATGCCAGCGTCTGTCTTTCGGCCTACAACGCCGGCGCGGTTTTGGCGCTTGGACCTCGGGATCGGCTACTGAACGTTCTCCCGCTGTTCCATGCGCATGGCCTGATATCGGGCTTACTCACCGCATTGGCGGCCGGATCGAGCGTGATCTGCACGCCAGGCTTCGATGCCGCTTCCTTCTTCGGCTGGCTGAGCGAGTTACAGCCAACCTGGTACACGGCGGTCCCGACAATCCATCGAGCGCTGCTCTCGGCGCCGGATCACTACAAACACGATGCCCGGCGTTCCTCCTTGCGGATCGTTCGTTCGGCTTCTTCGTCGCTGGCGCCTGACGTGCTCAACGGGCTGGAATCGCTGTTCGGTGTTCCCGTGATCGAGACTTACGGCATGACGGAATCCGCATCCCAGATCGCTGCAAATCCTCGGGAACGACGCAAGACGGGATCGGTCGGCCGGGCGGCAGGTCCGGAGATCGCGATCATGGACCGCGAAGGCCGACGGCTGCCGGCCGGCAAACGTGGCGAGATCGTATTGCGAGGACCCACGATTGCCCGGGGGTACGACAATGATATCGCCGCCACCGAGACGGCTTTTCGGGACGGCTGGTTCCGAACCGGCGACCTCGGATATCTGGATCGGGACGGATATCTCTTCATTGCCGGCCGCATCAAGGACGTCATCAATCGAGGAGGGCAACAGGTCTCGCCTATCGAAGTCGAACAGGCTTTGTTGGGCCACCCGGATGTGCTGGAAGCCGGTGTGTTCGCTATTCCACATGAACGACTTGGCGAAAACGTCGCCGCCGCTGTCGTGCTGCGATCGAATTCCAAGGTCGGCGCACATGAGCTCCGAGACTTCGCAAGACAGCGGCTGGCTCGATACAAGATCCCTGGTCTGATCCGGATCGTGTCCGAGATCCCCAAGGGAGCCAGCGGAAAGATCAGCAGAAGCGCGCTCGCCGAGACGCTTTCGAATATGCCAACGGCCGGGAGCGGCGAAAAGACATCTCAGCCCCGCACGGAGCTGGAATCGCAACTGGCAGGTATCTGGGCGGAACTGCTGGAGCTTGGTCAAGTCGGCGTTGACCAGGACGTTTTCGCGCTCGGTGCGGATTCCCTTACGGTGACACAAGTACTTTCGCGTCTGCGCGAACGCTTTGACGTCGAGTTATCGTTCGAGGACATATTCGATACACCGACAGTTGCAGCCATGGCGGCGCGCCTCGACTCCTCCAACAGGGGGCATGCGATCGTATCACCAGCGTTACGCGATGCGCCGGCGGATGCGCGCAGCATTCCCCTGTCGTTCCAGCAACAAAGAATATACGTCCTCAGCAGGCTTGATCCGACGAGATACAATTACAACGTCGTCGAGGTTGCCCGCCTGCTCGGGCCGCTTGATCTCGTAGCCCTGGAATCGAGCATAGCGGCGATCTGCAAGCGCCACGAGATACTGCGGTCAACCTTCTCCGAGTCTTCGGGTGAAACCTTTCAATCGGTCGGAACAATTTTTCCGCGTCTCGAGCGTCTGGACTTCGGACCGTACGCCGGGAGCGGGAGAGCGGTGGCCATCAGGCGTCAGGCGCGGAGATTTGCGCAGCAACCTTTGGAACTCGAGCGCGAGCCGCCGTTACAGGTTCAGCTATTGCGGCTTGATGAAGATGATCACGCGTTGTTGACAAAGATTCATCATGTCGCCACCGACGGGTGGTCGCAGCGATTGTTCTGGAAGGAGCTTGAGGCACACTATACTGCCGGCCGCAGCGGGACGGTCCTTCGGCCGGCTGAGTCGGGCTTGCAGTATCGAGACTTCGTGGATTGGCAGCGAACGTGGCAGCGAACGCCGGCGGCTGAGGAACAACTGACGTACTGGCGTGCACAACTTGAGGGAGTGACGGAGCTTCCCCTGCGAACCGACCGGCCCCGCCCGGAAACCTGGACCGGTCGTGGTGCAAAGCATTGCTTCAGGCTCCCGCGTTCCTTGTCCGAAGATCTCAAATCGCAGAGCCGAGCTCAAAGCGTTACCCTCTACATGACGCTGCTCGCAACATTCCAGTGCCTGCTATACCGATACACAGGCCACGACGACGTCGCGATCGGATCGTTGATTGCCAACCGCAATCAGATCCAGACCGAGCGTCTGATCGGGATGTTCGCAAATACGATCATTTTACGCACCGACCTGTCCGGCGATCCAACGTTCACTGAGCTATTGCGGCGGATCCGGCAAGTTACCCTCGATGCGTATCGAAACCAGGATCTGCCGATCGAGGAAGTCCTGCGGGCTCTGCGGGTTTCGCGTAGCCTGGATCGAAACCCGCTGTTTCAGGTCATGTTCATCCTGCAAAACGCCTCGGCGGGAGCTCCGGCTCTTCCAGGATTGTCCACGCAGTTTTTGGACTTCGACCCTCGAATCGCGCGGTTCGATCTCACGCTCGAACTTGCCGAGACGGGCGAGCACCTGGCCGGCTTTTTCGAATATAGCACCGATCTATTCGAGGCCTCCACGATCGCCGGCATGGCGACGCATTTTCGAATCTTGCTGGAGGCAATCGCAGCTAATCCCGGGGAGCGGATCTCTCGCTTCCCTTTGCTGTCGGCGCCGGAGCGCAGTCGCGTCCTGACAGGTTCGATTGGTGCTCAGACCAATTTCGGCCGCCTCGGCAATTTTTCCGAATGGTTCGCCCGCCGGCTCGAGCGTGCGCCGGAGGCCGCGGCGATCTCCGCCGGGCAGGTTCGGTTCAGTTACCGGGAGCTCGCCCGTCGCGGCTCGGCTATCGCCCACCGGCTCGCCCTTGAGGGGATCGGCCCTGGCGTGGTGGTCGCCCTGCTTGCCGGGCGCGACGCCGACCTGCTGGCGGCGATCATTGCGGTCCAGTGCGTCGGCGGCGCTTTTCTCTGTCTGGAGCCGACGCTGCCCGCGGTCAGGTTGGCCCAAATCGTCCAGTCAAGCGGCGCGCCGCTGCTGTTGGCCGGACAAAGCAGTGCGGCGGTGCTGGGAGAGGTATTGTCGGGGATGCCGGCCCGGGAGCGCATGCGAGTCCTGATGCTCGAGGATGTTATCGAGGTCCCGCCTTCGAATCCGGGTCGTCCGGTCCGGCCCGCACCTTCGAGTTTGGCATACCTCGTCTACACTTCCGGTTCGACGGGAGTCCCGAAAGGCGTCATGATCGAGCAGCGGGGATTATTAAACCACCTCGTTTCGCTGATTTCGGAGCTCAAATTATCGGCCGCGGACGTGATCGCTCAGACCGCCCCGCAGAGCTTCGTCATCTCGGTCTGGCAGTTTCTCGCCGGCTTGATGGTTGGCGCGCGCGTCCACATCTGCGCCGACGAGGTAGTGCGGGATCCGGCTTTGCTCGTGCAGGAGATATCGCGCGAGGGGCTGACCGTATTGCAGATCGTTCCGTCGCTGCTGCGCGAAATCCTCGAGCGGACCACCAATGAGCCAGCCTTTCGTGCGCTGGGTGGGTTGCGCTTGCTGATTTCCACTGGCGAGCCTCTTGCCGCGGATCTTTGTCGTGATTGGTTCCGCCACTTTCCAAGTGTACCCCTGATCAACGCCTATGGGTCGTCGGAGTGCTCGGACGACGTCGCACTGCATCGTCTTGCGGCTGCACCGACGCTGCTCGCCAGCGCGCCGGTCGGCCGCGCCATACCCAACACGCGGCTCTATGTGCTCGATTCCCATTCGCAACCGGTGCCAATCGGGGTTACAGGCGAACTATGTGTGGGCGGCGTCGGCGTGGGCCGCGGCTACCTCAACGATCCGGAACAGACCAAGCAAAGGTTCTTTCGCGACCCGTTCTCGAACCGTCGGGGCGCGCGCCTGTACCGAACCGGGGATCTGGCACACTGGTGCTCCGATGGATCGCTCGAGTGTCTCGGCCGCATCGACCAGCAGGTGAAGCTTCGCGGCTACAGGATCGAGCTCAAGGAGGTCGAGCACGTTCTACTGGAGCATCCGGACGTGCGAGCCGCGATCGTGCTGCTGCACGGTGACAGCGGATCGCGGCTGGTCGCGCACATCGTCGCCGCGGCGAGCCGGCAACCGACGGCGAACGATCTTCGCGAGTTCCTAAAGTCCAGGCTGCCAAGCTACATGACCCCCGCGAGTTTTCGCTTCCTGGAGCGCATACCGCTTACGGCTCATGGCAAAGTCGATCGTTCCGCATTGCTGGCGATCCCCCAAGGGCACGGGATACCAGGTGAGGCGTCGGTGGCGCCGCGCCATTTTACCGAGAAGGTGCTGTCCGACATCTGGATCGACTTGCTCAAGATCGAGCGCATCGGCGTCTCTGACAATTTTTTTGACTTGGGCGGTCATTCACTTTTGGCGGGCCAGGTATTGGCTCGTGTCGTGAAGGCCGTCGGGGTGTCGCTGCCAATCAGGGCGCTCTTCGAAGCGCCTACGGTCGAGGCTTTGGCCAAGCGCATTGATGAGGCGTTCGAGAGACAGTCGCACCAGGCGGCACTCGAAATCGCGCGCCTGGAAGAAAACGGTCCACCCTCGGTGTCCATCGCACAGGACCAGATGATGAGGATCGAGCAGAACCTCCCCGGCTTGCCGCAGTTCAATCTACCCTTTGCTTTTCGGCTGAAGGGGCCGCTGAACGTTCCCGCGCTCAAGTGGAGCCTGGTCGAGCTCATGCGCGCCCACGAGTCGTTGCGCACCGGGTTTGCCTTGACGAATGAACGGTCCATCGCGCTCATCGCGCCGCCGGAAGATATCGTTTCATCGCTGGTCGTCGAAGATGCCGCCGCCTCGAACGCTGCGGAAAACAAGCGCGCCAGAACATTGCGGCTCAAGAAGCTGGAACTCCAAAGTGAGCAGGAGGCCTGGACGCCATTCGACATCGCGCGTTCTCCGTTGCTCCGCACGCGCCTGTTGCGGCTGGGTGCTGATGATCACGTTTTGCTGATGACCATGCACCACGTCATCGCCGACGGCTGGTCGATTGGCGTTTTGCTCGAGGATATCTCGAAGCTGTATTCCGCTTTCATCAATGGTCGACAGCACCCTTTACCCAAACCAGGGCTGCGGTTTTCAGAGGTGGCGCGTTGGCAACGCTGGTGGTGCGGCACCGATGCGGCGGCCCGGCAGCTCGTCTATTGGAAGAAGAACCTGAGCGGGGCGTTACCCGTTTTTCGCACGGACGGCGATGTCGCGGGCCCACGCCTGAGCTCTCGCACCGCCCACGAACCGGTTCATCTGCCGGAGGATTTGATCGCGCGACTGAGCGCCTTCAGCCGTAGCCACGGCGGAACCCTGTTCATGACCTTGTTGACGGGGCTCAAGGCCGTGCTGCTGGCTCGAACCGGATGCAAGGACATTTGCGTCGCCACCGCCATGGCCAATCGCTCCCGGCCGGGCACGGATCGCGTTATCGGACCGTTCGAGAACACGGTGATCATCCGCACATCGATGGACCCTGATTTGTCGTTTCAGCAAGCCCTCGGTTGCGTGCGCGACGTCGTCCTGGAAGCGCACGCCCGGCAGGAGCTTCCCTTTGACATCCTTGCCGCACGACTGGCGAAAGAGGACCTTTTGGATCCTGCATCGCTCATTCAGGTTTATTTCACCCTCCAGAACCCGCTTCGGCAGCCGCTCGAACTGCCCGATATCGCGGCCGAAGCGTTCGGAAACGTCTACCGCGAAGGGCAGCCCGTGCTGCCCATCGATCACACCTGGCTTTCGCTGATGCTGAAAGAAAGACCGTCCGGCATCACCGGCTCATGTAACTACAAGAGCGATTTGTTCAAACCCGGCGCCGTCGCCCATTGGATGGAGGATTTTACCACGATCCTGACCAATGCGATTGCCAACCCCCGGCTGTCGCTAAGACATTTGCTCGATGGCTGAGCCACCTGGTCGCGTAATTGGTCGTGTACTTGGCCTTGCGCTTGGCCGTGTGATGCCGGTCCGGCGCGCCGACGCCCCGGCGGCTGCGAAAAGATTCCTCCGCCGGTTGCGACCCGAGAAAATCGCCTTGATTATTCGCTTATTACGCGCAACATTCTCGATTATCGACAACTGTCTGCGTATTTTAAGGGGGAGATCATGGGCTTTACCAAGTACATTGATTACAAAGGATTGAGCGACACGGAGAGGAAGGCACTGAAACAACTACTTCAGGACCAGAAGAAAGCTCTTCAAGATGCACTGGACGACAATGCGAGAGGCCTTGCAGCGCTAGGAACCGGCAAGGCCAAGAAGGCCAAGAAGAAATCGAAGAAATAGAAAACCGCGAAACGCCCGGCCGACGCTGATTATCGTTGCTCGGGCGCAGTCGCTGTATCCGCACCACCAGACAAAGGGCCGAAGCAAGCTGGAGGCGCCTTATGAACAGGGCGCGCCGAACGATTTGCGCCGGGATCAAATAGTGCGTACACGTCCTGCCTCCGGACCAGCCGCCGATATTAGGCAAACCAATTAGCCCTTATTTGGACTGCTCGATGCTCCGCGTATTCCCTGCCATACCGCGCAATCCGGATTCTACGAAATACGTCGATGAATTGATGCGTATTGCACATTTCAGTGACCGCAATGGATTTGCGGGAATTCTGTTGTTTTCGGGAAACGATGTGTTGGTCGAGCCATGGTCGATGGCCCAGCATATTCTGGCGAACACGGCGAATAGCTCGCCGCTGATTGCCGTAAATCCGATTAATATGCACCCATTCACGGTGGCCAAACTTGTTTCGTCTTTTGCGCTGCTTTATCGCCGAAAAGTCTATCTGAACATGATCACCGGTACGGCGACCAGCGACCTGCAAGGGCTGGGCGAGCAGCTCTCCCATCAAGACAGATATTCAAGGCTGGGGGAATTTATACATATTGTGCGTCAGCTGCTGGCCAGCCCCAGGCCTCTCAGTTTTAACGGAAAGTTCTACGCGACGAGCAACTTGCAACTACGCCCGGCATTGCCTCCGGCGTTCATGCCGGAGTTTCTGATCGCGGGTCAGTCTGATGACGCCCATCGTGTGGCGACGCAGATGGGGTGCTTGATGATGCAAATGCTCCCGCCGAGCCTCGAAGAGGGGATAAAATCTCCCGGTATAAACTTTGGGATTTTCGCAAGAGAGGATCGTGACGAGGCAAGGCGGGCCGCGAAACTGTTTTTTCAGGACAGTGTCGAGAAGCGTGAGTTGCTGAAATATACCATGGAAAACACCGAATCCGTCTGGAAACGACGGCTTAACGAGGCCGGGCAAAAAGGCGATCTGTACGAGAACGGTTATTGGCTGCTTCCGTTTTTGACGTTCCAGGCGGATTGTCCGTATTTCGTCGGCAGTTACGAGGACATCGGGGCGAAGCTGCGTTCTTTCGCGGAAATGAACGTCAGCACGATCATTCTTGACGTGGTCGCAGACGAGCAGGAACTTGGCCACGTCTGCAAGGCCCTTGCGTGTAGCGGCGTGTTCTGATGCGCCTCAAGACACCGTCCAAGGGCGCGTTCCGGAATATCGGGGCGGCAGTCGCCCACTGGGCATCAGTCGAGCCATCAGTCGCCAGCGAGACCTGGTACCCGGAATCACAAACCTGTATTGCGGCCCATCCTTCGAGACGGCCACTTCGCGGCCTCCTCAGGATGAGGTCTAACTTGTTGAAAACACAACCTCATGCTGAGGAGCGAGCTACGCGAGCGTCTCGAAGCATGGGCAACAAGCGACTCACCTATCTCTTACAGTGGGTACTAGGTTCGTCCCGCCTGTGCCGATTTTTGCATGATCATGGCGACGACGGCGTCAAGTATCGCGGCGATGGCTGTGCGCCGATAGGCCCAGCGCTCGTCGGGACCAGGCGGGGCGATCACCATGGTTGCATTGGCTTCGAACAGCAATAGATCGCCGTCGGGACCGAGCCCGAAATCGATTCCACCATAGTCGAGGCCGAGTGCGTCCCGGATCTGCTCAAGTGCTGCGATCGCCTTGTCACCGAGTGCGGCCGGCATGTCGCCGAGAAAGCTTGCTTCCTCCAGCCGATGGTCCGGCTGGTCGGCCATATCGGACGTGAAATAATGCACTTTCCATTGCCGGGATATTGCGAGATGCAGTGGATAGATCCGGCCTGCGATCATCATCACGCGATATTTTCGCGCGTTGCCATCCCGGCCGCGGGCATCGAGATATTCGATCACCAGCAGGTCGTTTCCCGGCAGGGCCGCCGCCGCCGCGCTTAATTCGGCTGCCGAGGCAACGAGCACGAAATTGCGTCCGGTATGATAGCCGGGCGAACGCAGCAGCAGCGGAAAGCTAAACCCGCGGTTTGCAATCGAACCGGCGCCATCCGGGCCGGCGAGGAGGTCGCGCGCCAATGCGATGGTTCGCGGCGTCACCACCCCCGGCACGGCGCCGAGCCGCCGGGCGTTGCTGATACGGCCGGTTTTCATCACCGCGCGGGGATCGTTGATGACAGGCGCGCTGCTCCGCGCGATCAGCCGGGCGGCCGCCTCCAATGCCGGTTCACAGAGGTCGGCATCCCCGATCGCGTTGAAGATCAGTCGATGCGGCGGCAGCGGAGTCGACGGATCAAGATAGTCTGTGACAATCACCGAGGTCAGAAAAGTGCAGTCGTCGAGGAATGCGGCGGTCGGGATGTTGCCGCCGCCGGATGAGACCAGTTGGAGCAAGGCCACCGGCGGCTCGGTTCCGCGATACGGCAAGCTCGAGATGGCATTGCCGCGAAAACCCTTCTGAAAGTGATATCGGGCGCCGGCGCGGTCGCCGAGGTCGGAGAGCACGGCGCCCAGTCCTTGATGGGCCTCCGCGTGATCCGGATCGATACCCAAAGCCGTTTCGTAATGCTCGCGTGCTTCGGTGTGCTTGTTGGCGCGAAGCAGCAGGTTTGCGAGGTTCACATGTCCCATCGGATTGGCGGGATGGTGGACGATCGCCTCGGAATAGACCCGGCAGGCCGCGTCGATCGCGCCCATATCCGTCAGCAGGGCGCCGAACGCATTGAGGGCACTGAAATTCGCGGGCGCTCTTCGCAGGATGTCGACGAAGGCCTGCTGGGCATCCGGTCGCCGATTGAGGGCGCCAAGGAGAACCGCACGCTCGATCTCGGTTTCGAGGGCCTCGCCCTCGACGCAGTGGCGCGCGCAAGAATCCTCAAGCTGTTTCAGTCTCGATTCCTGCGCCAATCGGGGCGCCCACAAAGGGTCGCCGCCGGCAACGCCGCGCGAATCTGCCGCGTTCTGCTTCGATCTATTCACGGTGCGTGCAAGGCTCAGCGTCGGGAGCTTGCAGCCATACCACTTGTCGGCTGATTCGTACCGCGCATCCGAATATTTCAATCGTTGCGGTCGCGGCAAGCGTTGCCGGATATTTCCGGGTCCACCTTCGAAATATCCGGAAGCAAAAATGTCGTTCAGGGCTTTGCCGGATGGCGGCGGCGGCAAGATTTTGTTTAACCGGATTGGACATGGTGCGGATCGCACTCACCGCAACAAGGCGCAATCCATGACGGCTATCGCGTTCGCACCCAGTATCCCCGATGCCGATATCGCCGGCTCGTTCGTCGCACGACAGTTGCGCATCGGCGTGGAACATTACGCCGCCGGCGAAATCGAACAGGCGATTAACGCCTATCAACGGGGTCTGGCCGTGGCGGCCGAGAATGAATCGACCGGTCACGTGACCGCCGGGACGATTGCGGAACTGCATGCGAAGCTCGGAAATGCCTGCATGGTCCGGGGCGATCTCGAATCGGCCGCTGAAAACTATCGGGCCGCGTTACGGCTGGCGTCTCACCTGACCGCCTGCTGGTGCAACCTCGGCAATGTGCATCTGCAGTCGGGAAGGCCCCAGGAGGCCATCACGCTGTATCGTCAGGCGCTGAAGCTCAATCCAGGCCATTGGCCGTCGCGCACCAACCTTATTCACGCCCTGGTTTCCATAGATCAACACCTGCTGGCCAAGATGCTCATGGCGGAGTTGGTCGACGAACGGCCGCAAGACGCCCGGCTGCACCATCAACTCGGCAAGCTCCATTTCGAGCTGAACGAACTTGCACCGGCGATCGAATGCTTCCGGCAGGCTGTCGTCCTCAATCCCGGCGATTCCGACAGCATCTACTGGATCGGCAGCATCAAGCAGAAGATGGGCGAAATCGAAGCGGCTGAAGCCGCCTACGTCGAAGCCGCCCTGATACAGCCCTTGATCCGACGGCAGGCTGCAAAATCTCCCGCGGATTTTCGTATCCTGGCGCTGTTTGCGCCGTTCGCCGGCAACGTGCCCACCGAATATCTCTTCAGGGGGTCTGCCTACGACATCGACACGCTGCCTCTGGTAGCTTCCAGGGAATACGATGTCGAACCGCTGAAACAGGATGCGCAGGTTGTCGTAAACCTGATTTCCGATGCGGATCAGGGCAAGGAATTGCTGCCTCTGGCCGCGGGTCTGGTCGACCGGCTGGGCAGGCCGACGGTCAACGATCCCGTGATGATCCAGCGGACCACACGGGACACGGTGGCGGATCTGCTGCAGGGGATACCAGGTTGCCGCATCGCAAAGGTGCTGCGCCAGAGGGCTGGCACCGATCTTTCGCCCGCGGCACTGTGGGCTGCGCTCCGGTGTTCATCCTCGATTCTGGCCCGGCCGGTCGGGACGCATGGCGGCGATGATTTTGAAAAGATCGACGATCCGGCCGAACTTGCGGCCTTTCTGGCGCAACGCCCCGATGCCGATCGCTATCTGCTCGAATACATCGACTATCGCTCGATCGACGGTTTTTTCCGCAAATACCGCTTCATCTTCGTGGACGGTCGGATTCTGCCGTATCATCTGGCGATAGGAAACCACTGGAAGCTGCATCACGACAGCACCGACATGGCCGATCAACCATGGATGCAGCGGGAAGAAGAGGCGTTCCTGAATGATCCTGCCGCAGTTTTCAACGCCGCGCACGATCAGGTGTTGCGAACCATCCGGCAGCGCATCGGCCTTGATTTTTTTGGCATCGATTGCGCACTCGATCGTTCGGGAAATCTGGTCGTGTTCGAAGTGAATGCCTCGATGCTGGTCCATGACGGCAACGAGGGATTCCCCTACAAAGCCCCGTTCGTGCTTCGTATCAAATGCGCATTCGATGAGATGTTGCGAAAATTCGCGATCGCAGGCGTGCCGGAGGCGCGTCGCGCCTAGTACCCACTGTGAGAGATAGGTGAGTCGCTTGTTGCCCATGCTTCGAGACGCTCGCGTGGCTCGCTCCTCCAGCGATAACGGCGAAGCCGTTACGC
>Ga0209890_10000589_pt1 | contig 16754 bp, 18 predicted proteins | sample OrgsoiDNA2013049_FD_185799 | JGI IMG/M metagenome (GOLD analysis project Ga0209890, IMG submission 185799) | Permafrost soil microbial communities from the Arctic, to analyse light accelerated degradation of dissolved organic matter (DOM) -... | ecosystem: Environmental > Terrestrial > Soil >...
ACGACATCGAGCCCCTTCACCGTGGGAAAGACGTCGCAGGCCATCAGCATGCGCGAGTGGTCATCGAGGTAGTTGAGGATCTCGACGCCAGTGCCGTCAGCGAGCTGCCAATGGGTGAAGTCGCCTTGCCACACCTCGTTGGGCAGGTCGGCTTCGAAGCGGACGTATGAGCTCTTCGGTTGCTTCTGAGGCTGCGGAATGATCAGCCCGTGGCGTTTGAGGATGCGCCAGATCGTCGCCACCGAGGGGATGTCGGGATGGGTGAGCCGGAGATGGTGAGCGATCGTGTGCGGCCCGCTGTCCTAACCGGCGGAGTCGAGTTGGTGGCGCAGCGATGGCGGTCTGGATTTCGTGCGACGCGGCGTGGGCGCAGGACCTGGGACGGCGAGAGCGCGGTTCGAGGGCAGCGTCACCGCCCTCCCGGTAGCGGGCGAGCAGCTTGGTGACCCAGGCCTTGGAAACGCCGGCGCTCCTCGCCACCTCGCGATGGCTTCGGCCGTCTCGGACGACCGCTTCGATGACGTATCGCTCCACGCCCATGGCCCACCCCCTTTGGTGGGCACGATGTCCTGAGACATGCCGCTCCCGCGCTGGGCACTATGTGGTGAAACCACACACCACCCTTCCCGACTGCCGCCCACGGCTGCGCCACCAAAGACGCACGGAAGGCCAGCCTGCGCCATCCTTTGCCGGTGCCCCCGATCTCGGACCCCTCACCATGAACCCACGATGACGACAGTCCTGGTCACGGGCGCGGGAGGGTCGGCCGCGGCAAACGTCGTCGACTCACTCCGCCTGAGCGACGTCGGGTATCGAATTGTGGGCGTCGACACAAATGCGGTGAATCTTCACCTCTCCACCGCTGACGAACGGATGCTCATTCCTCGAGCCGACGATCCCGGCTACGCGGACGCGCTCCGTCGGGTGGTGGAGCTGTTCGGTGCGGACGTGCTTCACCCCCAACCGGACCCCGACGTGCGCGCTATTGGGGAGATCCGCGACCAGCTGAGGGTACGCACCTATCTCCCGGCGCAATCGGTTCTCACTCTTGTCGCCGACAAGAGTCGCTTCGCCGACGCGATGCGCGCGGCCGGGGTCTCTGTCCCTGACACCGTCGGATTCGAGTCGGTGAGCGACGTTGCTTCAGGCGTTGAACGCCTCCTCGGTGATCACAGGCGAGTCTGGATCCGTGCCCGCGCGGGAGCTGGGGCGCGAGCGTCTTTACCGGTATCCACGCCAGCTCAGGCGGTTCATTGGATCGACTGGTGGGTGACCGAGAAGGGCTTCCACCCGCGCGACTTCATGGCGTCGGCGATGCTGCCGGGAAGAGAGTTCGCGTACCAGAGTGTCTGGCAGGACGGCGGCCTGATTGCTGGGCAGGCGCGTGAGCGGCTGGTGTACCTCTACGGGCACCTCACGCCCCACGGACAGACGTCGACACCGGCGGTGGCGCGCACCGTGTGCAACCCCGATGTCGACTCGATCGCCTGTGCCGCCATCCAAGCGGTGGACCCATCCCCCCGCGGTGCGTATTGCGTCGATCTCAAGGAGTCCGCCGATGGCCGCCCGATGGTGACGGAGATCAACGCCGGGCGGTTCTTCACCACCTCCAACTTCTTCGCCCACGCAGGGCTCAACATGCCCGACCTGTTGGTGCGGTGCGCGCTGGGGGAGAAGCTCTCCGGCTCGCCGTCCTCGCCCCTCGAACCCGATCTGTACTGGGTGCGGATGGTGGACATGGGATATCGCCTCGTGCGCGGGGAGGATATGCATGTTTGGCGCAGCGCCACTGCTTGACCTCGACGGCACGCTCGTACACCTGCACGTCGACTGGCCGCGGCTGCGCGGCCGGCTCGGTGTCCTGTCCATCGCCGAGCTGTGGGAGGGCCCGGCGGATCGCTGGGCACTGGTGACGGAAGCGGAGACCAGCGCCGCGCTCACCGGTGATCCTGTCGTACCGGTGCTGGAGCGGCTTGGGCGCTGCCCATCCTTTGCCGTGATAACGAGCAACTCATCAGCTGCCGCGCTGGCATTCCTCGACCGCTACCCCGACATTGCCAGACGCTGCACGCTGGTGATTGGACGTGAGCAGCTCGGCGGACCCAAGACCGACAGAGGCCGCTTCAAATCGGCATTCGATCTATGTGTTTCCGCCACCGCCACCAGCCGTGGGATCGACCCAGTGGTGTATGTCGGCAACGCGGCTTATGAACTAGAGTTCGCCGCGCAACTGGGCGCTCGCTGCTTCTCGGTTGACGACCTCATACAGGAGACCTCGGCACCATGAGCAGCCAGCTGAAACTCGGGCTGATCGGCGCGGGCTCAATGGGCCTCAATCACGCGCGTGTCATTGCCGGCCTGCCAGAGGCCCGGCTCGAGGCAATCGTGGATTCCGATCTTCAGCGCGCCCGTGCACTCAGCGAGCTGTTCGGCGGCACGCCGGCGACCGGACTCGAGGCGGTGACCGGGTGCGACGCGTGCATCATCGCGTCCACCACTGAAAGCCACACGTCGGTGGCCCTGCCCCTGATCGCCCTGGGCATGCCTTTGCTCGTCGAGAAACCGGTGGCCGACATCATCGCAGAGACCGCGGCGGTGGTCGATGCCTCCCGCGACAACGGCACTCTGCTCATGTGCGGTTTCGTTGAGCGATTCAATGCAGTCATTGCCACGCTCCGCCAGATCCTGATTGAACCCCCGATCCACGTGATCGCGATTCGGCATTCGCCGGTCAACCCCCGGTCTGTGTCGAGTGTCGCTCTCGACCTGCTTATTCACGACGTCGACCTGGTGCTGACCATCCTGGGCCGCGAGGTTGTTCATCTCCGCGGAGCCACGTGGAGTCCTCCTGGCGAGGTTGCGGCGGACATCGCCGACTGCACCCTGCAGTTCGACGACGGTGCGATGGCCACACTGTCAGCCAGCCGGGCGGGGCAGCGCAAGATCAGAACGATGCAGGTCGACACCGGATCATGGCTATACGAGCTCGATCTGCTTCGCCAGGATATAACCGTGTATAGGAACGTCAACCAGGCCGTCATCGGCGACGCCGCCGCGTATCGGGCAGAGACGATCATCGAACTCCCGTTCGTACGGCATACAGCAGAGCCTCTCGCATTGGAGTTGACGCACTTCCTGTCGCTGATCACACGTCAAGACGCTGCGCAGATCGAAGCCGAGCGAAAGACCATCCTCCCTCCACACCGCGTCGTCGCCCAGATTGCCGGCGACGTCTCCAAGCGGACGCTGCGCCCGTGACCCTGACCATCTCGTATGTGTTGCCGGTCTATAACGACGCCGCAACCATCGGCGAAGTAGTTCGCCGAATCACTGAGCGCATCGCCGTGTATCCAGGATCGGACGTCGTGCTGATCGAGAACGCATCCACGGATGAGTCCGCAGCCGTCATCGAGAGCCTTGCCGACACAGCGTCGAACGGGGGCGTGACTGTGCGGTCGTGCAGGTCGCGCAAGGGCATCGGAATGGCGTGGCGAGCGGGCATCCCGCTTGCCAGTGGCGAGCTGGTCGTGCTCACCGCCTCAGACCTTCCATTCGGTTTCTCCGACCTGGACGCGGCCCTCGACATGGACCCAACTCCTCCTCTGATCATCGGATCCAAAGCACATCCCGGATCACGCGTCGAGGTGGATCGTGTGCGTCTCATCATCTCGCGTGGCTTCCGCGTCATCCGTGGGGTCCTGCTGGGCCTCTGGCAGGGTGACACCCAGGGGTCGCTGCTGATCAATGGACCCTTGCTGCGCAGTCTTCTTCCTGACCTTGAATGTGCGGACTACCTGATCGCGACAGAGATAGTGATGGAGAGTGTTCGCAGGGGTGTGGTACCACGGGAGGTGCCCATCGAGTATCCGCGTCCAACCCAGCGCTCAACGGTCTCGCCGGTGGTCGACAGCTTGCGCATGTTGGCAGGCCTGATGCGGCTTCGCCGACGGCTCCGACGCCGCACAAGGGCACTCCGCGCGACTGGAACGGGGCGATGATGGAGACATGGCGGCGCGCGCCATGACGGAGACGGCGCCCGAGCTTCTGAGCGTCTCGTCGCTGCACTTCGACAAGGAGGTGGAGGACTCGGTGCTCGAAGTGCTTCGCAGCGGCCATGTGGCGCAGGGACCTCGGGTCGAGGAGTTTGAAGCGCAATGTGCTGCGATGGCCGGAACAGAGTTCGCGGTGGCCGTGGCCAACGGAACCTTGGCCCTCGAGGCCGCCCTGGAGGTTCTGGACATCCGCGCTGGAGATGAGGTGATCACCTCTCCGTTCACATTTGCCGCGACGGTCAACGCCATCCTTCGCACAGGTGCCACGGTGCGATTCGCGGACATCGCCGCGAATTTCACAATGGATGGCGCCGCAGCGCGCGCGCTGGTCAACCAACGAACTCGCGTTCTCCTGCCCGTGCACCTATATGGGCTGATGGCGGACATGGACCAGATGGCCCTGATCGCCTCCGACCACTCGCTGGCGGTGGTGGAGGACGCCGCCCAGGCGCACGGAGCGCGGCAGGGCGATCGGAGGGCGGGCAGCACCGGCCTCGGCTGCTTCTCGTTCTATGCAACCAAGAACGTGACGAGCGCGGAGGGCGGCATGATCACCACCTCTGACCACGACATGGCGCAACGCTTACGAATACTGCGCAACCAGGGAATGCAGGGCCGCTACGAGTACGTCGGAGTGGGTCGCAACCTTCGGCTCACCGACCTCGCGGCTGCCGTCGCCATACCCCAGATGCGACGGCTGGATGAGATCACCGCCAGCCGAAACCGCAACGCACAGATGCTGTCGGCAGCGATCGCGGCCAAGGGGCTCGATGTTCGCCTCCCGCAGGTTCCCGAGGGTCGCACTCACGTCTGGCACCAGTACACGGTGCTGCTGCCCCACAACGTCGACCGGCAGGGCGTCGTCGACGGTATGATGCGTCGCGGCGTGGCGACCGGGACATACTATCCCCGCCTTGCCTGGGACTACGACTGCTACCGTGCGCATCCGGGCGTCACGCAGGACCCCACGCCGACGGCCACCGACGTCGCCAAGAGATGTCTGTCACTTCCCGTCCATCAGCACATGACTGAAGCGGGCCTGGAGCGGGTGGCGGATGCTCTGGCGGCTTCCCTGTAACCCTCTGTCGCGGGTCAGGTGCGCCGTCGTCACTCTGACGTTTCTGCGCAATGCAGCCAGCTAGACTCTACGGGAACCCCGCTTCCTGGTCGAGGAGTGTCCATGGTCATCGCCGGCTCGCGCGTACTGGTCACAGGCGGTCTGGGCTTCATCGGCTCACATATCGTTGAGTCGCTGTTGCAGCGAGGCGCCGCACACGTTCGTATTCTCGACAACCACCGCAGTGGCACGGAGGAGAACGTAGCTCACATCCGTGATCAGGTCGAGCTCATACCCGGTGACATCCTGAACCTCAGCGATCTGCGCCGGGCGCTCACCGGCGTCGACTGGGTATCGCACATGGCTGCACAGCTCGAGATCACCCGTGCCATCGATGACCCCGTCGAAGATCTCACCACCAACACCGTTGGAACTCTGAACCTCTTCCGAGTATGTGCCGAGCTCGGCGTGGGACGCATCATCCAAGCGTCCTCCGCCGGGGTGTATGGGCAGGCGGTGGCCATTCCCCAGCGCGAGGACGAACACCCCACAGAGCCGAACTGGGCGTACGGGGTCAGCAAGCTCGCCAACGAGAAATACGCAGCCATCATGCGATTGGTGCACGGGCTGGAGATCACCAGCCTCCGCTTTGGCATCGTGTATGGCCCGCGCGAGTGGTACGGCCGTGTGCTGACCATCTTTCTCAAGCGCGCCCTCGATGAGCAGTCGCTCGTGGTCTTCGGCGACGGTGAGCAGTTGCGTGATTTCGTCTTCGTTCAGGATGTCGTGGACATGCACAACCTTTGCGCGGAGTCGGATGACGCCAAGCACGAGATCTTCAACGTGTCCAGCGAGATCGGCGTCAGCATCAACGATCTTGCAGATCTCGTCGTCGAGGTCACGGGGCGGCGTAGCGAGATCGTGCACGAGGACGTTCCAGAGGGCGGGACGTCGACGCTGATTGAGCGCAGGCGGCTACCCCAAGAGTTGAAGAGACTTGTGCAGTCGCGCGAGAAGGCGAGGCGGCTCGTTGGTTGGGAGCCGGAGACAAGCTTCGCCAACGGTCTGCACCAGGAATGGGAGTGGCTGCAGGCCAACCCGCATCGATGGACGACGATGGCCTACTGATGTCCACTGATCGCGAGACCGAGCGCCGCAGACTGGCGGAAATCTCATCGTGGTACTCCAACCGCGACTGGGGCTTCTATACGAAGCTGGTCCACATGGGCTTCCGCAGCATCGCACCCCACTTCACCAGCGGAAGTTGCCTGGAGGTCGGCTGCGCGGATGGCGAGATGACCCGTTTCCTAGCGGAGCGGTTTGAGGATCTCACGGTTGTCGATGCTGCACCAGGCTACGTCGAAGCAGCCACCGCGATACGCTCGGGAATCGAGGGTCACGTGTCCCTCATCGAGGATTGGCGGGCGCCGCGGTGCTACGACAACATCGTCTTCGCCCACGTCCTCGAGCACGTTGCCGAGCCGGTCACGACTCTCGAGAAGCTGCGTGGTTTGCTCAGCGAATCGGGACGCCTTCACATCATCGTTCCCAACGCGAATTCACTGCACCGCTTGGTCGGCGTGAAGATGGACATGCTCGCGCGCGTCACCGACCTCAACGAGGCCGACGTCGCAGTTGGACACCGTCGGGTGTATACGCGCGATACCCTGCATGCCGACATCGCCGAGGGAGGGCTGCGCGTGCATGCCTGTGGTGGCGTCTTCCTCAAGCCGCTCGCCAACGCGCAAATCCAGGAGCAGTGGAGTGATCAGTTGGTCGAGGGTTACTTTCAACTGGGGCGGGAATTGCCGGAGCTGTCGTCCGAGCTGTACGCGGTGTGCGTGCAGGACTGAGAGTCAGCGCCGCTAGTTCGCGCATATCGAGCGAATCTGTGGAGCAAGGCGCGCTGCGATGTCATAGCCATACACGTTGATGGTTGTGTCCGCGTTGACCCTGATGATCTGCTGTGGCCGGCCGAGGACGGTGGTTGGAGCATCGCTGACGCAAGGCCAACTGCGCCGCAGGATGAGGAACGTGCGGCCGGGGACCACCGTATACCACGCATCGTCTGCGTACTGATACCTGCAAATGCTGGGAGTGGTGCCACATCCCGCGATGTCCACAGGATAGACGCGCACTGTCTCGCCGCTGAGCCAGGTCAGCGGGTGGCTTGCCCAGTAGTCGGCGTAGCCCTTGGTCAGACCGGCGGCCTCGAGCGTGGCCACCACCCGTGCCGCGTCGGTCGGTGGATGCGGCCCCGAGAAGTCTGCGCTGGGCATCGAGAGGAGTCCCACTGCCTGAACAACAGCGAGGATCGCCGCCACAAACGTCGGCACACTTCGCGAGCGCGCAGGCGCGACGAAGGGAAGAGCGGCCACCGCGGAAAGGTAGCAAGGCAGAAGGTAGTGCGCGCTCCAGGCATTGACCGAATAGCCGAAGATCACACACGCAGCCAGGACGAGAATGTCGGCGGTGGTCCAGAAGAAGAGGTAGGCAACACGACCAGCCTCGACGTCGCTGACGGCGCGACGCCGAAGCTCCTGGATCAGGGCAGCTGGGGCCACCAATGGCACCGCCAATCCGGCCGCGAATGCCAACGAGCTCCAGGGCTGGCTGAGCACGCTGCCACTCCATTGTCCGCCAACCATGTCACCCAATGTTCGAATCGCGTCCGCAACTCCCGTGGCAAGCGGGACTGTGCCGACACCAGGCGACCAGACGAACGGGTCTGCGACCAGTCGCACCCCGAGGACACGGAGGCCGACTTCGCCAAAGACGGTCACGGCTCCGGCGAGGGCAAGAATCCCCACTATGGCCCTGGCGTCGTACCGGTTGTGCCGCACGGTCCATAGAGCGCCTCCGGCGATTAGCAGAGGGACGATCCCGATGGCCAGAAACCCTTGGTCGCCAACGGTGGCGATGCCGGCCGCCACACCGCAGCCCACCAGCAGGCTCCTGCGTCCGCGGCCGAGGGTGAGGGTGCACAGCGCGTACGCGAGCAGCGCCGCCGTCAGGAAGCTGAGCACGCGCGCTGTCGGAAAGAGCACGGACCAAAGGAGGATCGGGCCGGCCGCCGTGCCGGCCACTGCTGTCGCCAACCACGTGCCGTCGAGTCGCCGCACTGTCCAACACATGAGAGCGATGGTCGCCAGGCCGAGGAGCGGACCGAGCAACTGAATCGCCAGATGCCCGCCCGGCAGACCGAGAAAGACTCCCTCGAGAAGTGTCGGTAGGATCTCCGTGTGGAGCGCGATGGTCGCGCCGTGGAAGAGGGACACGGCCTCGTAGACGGCACCTGGCGGGTCGGCGTTCAGAAAGGTGGCGGAGCTGAGCTCGACCGCGCGGAACGCGAGAACGGCGCAGTACACGACGATCGCTCCCAGTGCCGCCACCGCAGCCAGGCGTGGGGCGCCGAGGGGGAGCGACCGACGGCGTGAAGACGGAGCGCGTGTGGAGATCAGCGTAGCCATCCACGCGACTATCTGGCAGTCATGCGCCACATTCCATCGCGGCGCAGTTACGAACATGACGGAGTGGCCCAAGTCCCGGCTACGAAATGGGCCGAACCGTGCGGGTCGATTGGAGCGCGGATTACCTCGGCCGAGCGTACCCGCTACAGGAGCCGGGGGCGACTGTCAAAGCCGCCTGCATGGTCACTGTGTGGGCGGCACCCGCGGCCACTGTCACGTCCCCATTGGTCGCTCCCCCGACGATCTTCGAGCCCACCCAGCACACCGCGACGACCACGGCATGGGGAACCGAGATGGTGCCAGCCACGGACACGGAGATCGACGGACTGATCGGATCGTCGATGAACCGCGCCCCTGTCGCCGCCAGTGGGTTGGTGTAGGTCGATTGTCCGGCCGCTTGCGCGGACGCCGTGATGGCGCCGAGCGAGTCGCCGGAGGGCACGGTCAGCGGGATTACGGGCGGCCTGAGACTCACCAGGCGCAAGAGCAGCGATCACCGTGCTGGCGTGGAGCGGCGCGCCGCCGTTGGCACTCGCCGCGGTGGCGTTGATCGCGACGCCTGACGCAGCACCCGGGTTGGTGTTGGTGACGACGACGAACACCAGGGTGCACGTCGGACTCGCCGCTGCGCCGGTCGCCACCACAGTGACGCCGCCGGTGGCAACCGTCGCGGACGGCGTCGGCGGCGCCGCGGTTGCGCTCGGAGCGGGCGAGCCGCGAGATATCGGGGAGGCGGGTGAGTTCGACGAACACCCCGAGAGGCCCATCAGCACCACCAGCACCACTACCACGAACGGCCAGGACCTCAGCCGCATCAGCTCGGCAACTTCGTTGTGTCCGCGCGATCGCAGATTCACACGATCCCCGATGGGATGATCGGCGCATTAGTTTTGGTTGAGTGAAGTCCCATCAAATGAAGTGACCACGGACTACACCCTGGACGGAAACAGTGCTCGACCAGAAGAACGCCCGCCGTGCAGCGCGGTGGCACGCACGAAGCGTGCCGCCGCGCCGCTGACTCGCTAGAAGACTTGCGGTGGCGGCGTTTGGCCGGTGTAGTCGCCGATTACAAACGCGGTGTAGGGACCGTCGAGTTCATCGAACCCATTGCCGGGCATGTTGGTTTCACCCACCTGCTGGATCAGGCGGTGCTCACCGTTGATGACGATCGCGCGATGGTTGAACTGGTCGGCAATCGCAGTGTTCCCATTCTTGAGGCGCACGGCGTTGGTGGGCAGAGGCGACGCATTGCTCATGGCAACCTTGTTGGTGAAGTATTGAGAGACGACGTCCTTGCCCTTGGTCACCTCGACAATCCGGCTGTGCCCAGAGTCGGTGATCAGCGTGTCGCCGTTTGGCAGCCGGCTGGCGAACGCGGCGAACTGGATGGGCCTCGTGACTGTTGGAACGCCACTACCGTACTGCCAGACGATGTGACCAGACCGGGTGATCTCGATGACGCGGTTGTTGTTCTCATCAGCGATCAGCACATGTCCATTGCTCAGCAGCTCGGCGCTGTTAGGGTTGTTCAGCGCCCCCGGTCCGGATGTCGGCCCATATGACCACACGTTGTCCTTGGTGAAGCGGTCAACCTCGATGACCCGGGCGTTTCCCTGGTCAACGATCATGATGTTGCGACTGGGAAGCTGAATGGCGAGACCGGCACGTTCAGCTGGTTGGGCCCGGAGCCTGTGACCCCGGCCTCGCCGTACTGCCAGACGATGTCGCCCGATCGATTGACGACGATGACCCGGTTGTCGACGCAACTGAACGATGGCGCCACCGGTGAACCTCCCAGGGGGACACCTGTGCCGGCCAGCAGGGTGAGGCCGCCGGAAAGCCGTTCGGCGTCGTTGAGGCCGATGATGGTGCCGGGCCCCGGGTTGCAGAGCATCGGGTTCCCCGAGCCGAAGCTCCAGACGATCGATTTCGTGACAGGGTTCACCTCGATCGCGCGATTGTTGTACTGGTCTGAGATCAGCAGGTTTCCGGGGCTGTTGAAGCTGCCGTTGTGCGCCGCCGAAGTTGAGGCTGCGGCCCCAGCGCCGACGGCAGAGAGTGGCAGGCCGCAGCGACGATGGCCCCGGCCAGAATCACCCCGGGAGCCCACTGTGCTTCAGGGTCATGGCATACCTCCCGTGCATCCGTGCGCGTCGGCGCAGACCACCCGTCCAGTCGTCGCTGGCTCGAATCAACTATCTGGATGGAACCGGGTCCCCGATACAAGGCTCCAAACATCTTAAGACCGCCGTGCGCCGGACCGTGCCACGTCACACCAATTGCGGGCGCCTTCCAACCGCACCGAATTGCCGGACGGAGAGCGTGACCCCAGGCGTCGCCGCCGTCCTGGCCAGCCCGGCTCGCCAGCGAGCCACGTCCGCCTCGGTGGCCGCGCCCGCGGCAAGCATCGCCGGGATTGCCTCCACCATGGGGCCGTGCGACGCGAGGAGGTGGCCAGGCACGACGCTGTCGGTGGTGGCCTCAGAAACCACGTCCAATCCGGCGTCGGTGATGAGCTGACCGAGCCGCAATCCCACGGTGACGTCGGAGCCACGCTGCCGCTGGAAAGCAACATACGCCGCGCCGAAGTCAACGGCGTCCGGGTCGAAGCCGGGGGCGCCCTCGCGGATCAGGTCGGCAGGGGTGTCGACCAGGTAGAGACATCCACCCGGCCGGAGGAGCGACGCCGCGTGCCCCACCGCGTCGGGCACTGCCGAACCGAGGTGGTGGAGCACATGCCTGACCATGACCACGTCGAAGGCGCCGGCCGGCAGACCGGTCGCGGTGGCAGTGCCGTCGATCACCCGAGCACACATGACCCCGGCTGCCGCGATCTCATCGTCGGCCGCATCCCTGGCCCTGCGATTCGGCTCGACGCCGATCACCTCGCCGCCGGGGGCAACAATCCTCGCCATCTCGACAAGCACAGCACCGGCACCGCAACCGATGTCGACGACCCGCGCGCCGTGGACGATACCGGCAGCTGACCAGAGGTGACTTTCGCTCGCAATGGCGGTCTGGGCCATCAGCCGGAATCGTTGTCGCTCGAGGTCCGGCATGGTGAGCTCGTGCGCGGGCGTGTGTTGAGTCATGAGGCAACCTCCCGCACCATGTGTCGCGCCGCGCTCGCTTCAATGACCACGCGGCGTCGATGCTCGGGAAGCCTAGCGCGCGCACGACCGACGCGCGCAACGGCGCGACGTGGGAGGTATTAGATTCGCCGGATCGCTGAACGCGCCCGCTGTCGATCCATCATCTGTGCGCGCCCGGCAAGAGCGTTGGCTGTCATGCAGATCGGCGATCGGGGGACATCGTCGTGGGAATGCCGGTCGGCGTCCACCCGGCGACGTCCTGCCATTGGTAACACTGACCGCAGCCGGGACATTTGAGGTCGGGACGATTCTCGACTCGTGCCGGATTGGTGTCCGTCGGTGGCGACGAGTAACTGAGCGGCATCAGCTTGTGTCCGCACCCGTCGCACACGACGGCGTCAGGCCATGGAAGTACCGGATCGTTGCCCATGACACATCGTCGCACCATCGTCGGACGCATGTCTGTACGACGGCAAACGAAGCGTGAGCGACGTTGATGCGGCCTCGATACACGCTTCCGAGCGAGCGGGGCGATGAGCGCACCGCAGCGGTGACGGCGCCTCCCACCAGTCCGAGGATGTACAGCCACCCGAAGGCGCGCTTGTGCACCAGACAGACCGGTGGTACCAGAGCGGCCAGCCAACGTAGCCCTCCCAGGCTGACGCCGGCCGCGCCTCGTCGCCCTCGCCCTGCCTCGCGCGCTCCGCCGTTCGGGTGATGAGTGCCCATCGCGTTCGTGTCTTGCCTCTTGACATACTGTTGTAGAAGTACAACGATACGCCGTATGAGTAGGCAGGATGGTCGTGGAACCACACCACCCACGGGATCGGAGCGGTTCTACAACCGCATCGCCGTGCTGCGCACCGAGCGCGGTCTCTCGCGCCAGGCCCTGGCCGACGCTGTCGGGGTCAACTACCAGACGGTCGGGTACCTGGAGCGCGGCGACTACAACCCCAGCCTCGAGCTGGCCTTCCGCCTGAGCGAGCTGTTCGGCGTGCCGGTGGAGGCCATCTTCTCGCGCCAGCCGATGCGGCCGATGAGCGAGGAGCTCTACAGCCGCACTGCCAGCGCCGGGGGAGGCTGACGATGATCGCCGACCCGCCGATCCGGCAGCGACGACTGCGTCGTCCCGCGTTCACCGCCACCCGGGTCACGCTCGCGATCCTCGTCGGCCTGTTGACGCTCACCATTCTTCCGTTCGGCGGCATGGGCGCTTGGCTGATCGGGTACGTCTTCCTGGTGCTGGCGACGTGCGTGGCGCTGCGGAACGCGCGGCGCCAGCCGGGAAGCTGGCTCGGCCGCCGTGTCGTGCGCCGGGGACTGGTCGGGTTGATCGCCGTCACCTGCGTCGTGCTCGTGGCGACACCGGCTCCGTCGAACACGTCGGACACCGGCTCGACCGGCGGCGGATTGCTGCTCCTCGTCGTGTTCCTGGTCGTGCTCAATATCGCTCTCGGGGGCGCGACGCAACGCGTGGCGGCCGCACCCGACAGCTCGGTTGACGAACGTCAGGAGGCCATGCGGAACCGCGCGCACCGCATCGCGTACGTCGTCTTCGCGGTGGCCGTCGGTGGCACCGCTGTGGTGGCCGACGTTGCGTCGCAGCAGACACGGTCATGGCTGGGCTGGAGCTTCAGGGGCGGTGGATTGTTCGCGTTCCTCGAGCTGCTGTTCGTGCTCCCCGCGATGGTGCTGGCCTTCCTGGAGCCAGAGTTCCGACCGTCCGATGTGCGCGAAGCGATGGAAGCCCCCAGGCAGAGCACGGGAACCCGCATTGCGTTGACGCTGCTCACCCTCACAGTGGGGCTCCCCTTCCTGATGTCGGTCCTCGTCGCCGTGCTCCCGCCGCGAACCGCGACGACGATCCAGGCGCCGTCGGGTCCGCTGCGGCAGCAACCGGGTGCCCCGTCGGCGACGACGACGTGCCGCGAGTTCTTCGCTCGCCGCGACGTCGGCTATGGCGTCCAGGCCGCCCTCCAGCTGCACGCCCAGGTCTGCTGGGACGGCCGGCGCGCGGTCGAGGACTACGGGATGAACCAAAGCGACTGCCATCCGGACGGGACCGACCTGGTCACGGTCGCCACCACGCAGTGCACGCGGACCACCGACGCCAAGGGAACACTCGCCTTCACCTACCGCACTAGCGTGTCATCGGGCCTAACCCCGTTCCTCACCCGACAGGTAACGCTGCAACTGGTCGTCGACCGGAACGGCAACGTGCTGCAGTTCCCATGACAACCGGCAACCGGGCGCGCCGGTCGGTCGTCGAAACGAGGTGGCAACGTCGCATTGCTGTTGTCCTCACTCTCGCTGTCACCGCCGTCCTCGGTTCGAACCTGCCCACATCCTTCCACGGCCTTGCCATCGTCGTGGTGTTGGTGCTGGCGACCCTCGACATCCTTCTCGTACGTGCCACCGGCGCTCTGGCATTCACCATCAGGCGCACGCTGGACGAACGCGAGACGGCACTCCGCGATCGAGCGTACCGGCGCGGTTTCCGTCTCCTCGGCGCGGCTCTCGCGGTTGCGTTGCTCCTCTTCATCGCCAGCGCATACGTCCTCACCGCGACGGCGGGTCCGTCGCAGAACGGGTCGACACCGCTGGGAAGCCAGATCAACCAGGTGATCAGCGGCCGCTGGCTGGTCGCCATTGTCGAGTTGGTTGTGATGCTTCCCACCCTGATGATCGCGTGGGTCGAAGGCGACCGCCCCGAGGAAGAGAGGGGCGCCCCGCAGCCGCACCTGTCCCTGCTCTGGTTGTCGATTCCGGCTCTCGCCGGGGCGTGGCTCCTCGTGAACGCGCTCGCTCCCGACCAGGGCACAGCGCCCTCACTCAACTCGTTCGATACAAGTTTTCCCGGAGCCAGCTGCGCACACTATTCGGGCGGCCGCGTCGTCGGCGCGCAGTTCGGGGCAACCGTGAGCCTGAACGTGGAGGTCTGCTGGAACGGCACCGACGCCTTCGTGCTGGGCGACCCGAGCATTCCGCTTCCGCAAAGTGCGATCGCAGCGATGCAGCTGCCCCCGGATGTGCCCGTCGACAACGTCAACTATCCTCAATTGGACCTGACGTCGTGCGGCGCGGACACGGTGGACGACTTTGCAATGGTGTCCGCCAGCACATGCGCCGGCACCGTCGACGCATCCGGCACGCTGCACTACACAGTCCGTGCTCGCGTGTCGGTGCTTCCCGGCGGAGTCGATCGGCGCGACGTCACCCTCTCGCTTGTCGTCGCCCGCGATGGCCGCGTCCTCGAACAGCCGTGAGCTGGCGTGCGACGCGATGTCAGGGCGACGATCGCTGCCCGCTGCGCCGCGCGACCGAGAACACCGAGACGGCCAGCGTGACCGCAACACCCGCAGGCACCAGCCACCACGCCGCGACGCCGGCGCGGCTGAGCACGGCTGTCGCCGACAGGAGTACGACCACGCTGAGGGCCACGCGGTAGTCGTCGCCGACGATGAAGTCCCACCAGAACAGCGCGAACGAGCGGATGTAGCGCATCACGCCACCCCCACGCGTGTGGTGGCCCTGACAGGCGTCGTGCGCCGGAGCACCGCGACCATGAGCGCACTGATCAGCAGCGTGGTCGGGATGATCACCGCCAGCGCCACGTCCGAGCCGGGCCACGACACTCCCGCACCCTCCGCTCCCCAGAAGGTGCCGAACGACGTCAGCAGTGACCCCACCACGAACTTCAACGTGTTCTCCGGGACACGCGACAGCGGCGCCCGCAGAACCAGCACGGCGCCGAGCACGAGCACCGCAGCGGCGACAGCCCCCAGCGACGCCAGCAGGATGCCCCCCTGGTTGCTCCCGAAGGTGATCACGATGAACACCACCTCGAGGCCCTCGAGGAGGACGCCCTTGAAGCTCACGGTGAAGCCGTAGGTGTCCAGGCCGCCGGCCACGACCCTCGCCTCGCGGGCGAGCTCGCGCTGCTCGCGAAACGTCTCCGTCTCGTTGTGCAGCGCCTTGAGGCCGGCGGCGCGGAGGATCGCCTTGCGCAGCCAGCCGAGGCCGAACACGAGGAGCAGGCCGCCGACCGCAAGACGCAGTGCGTTCAGCGGGATGGCGGTGAGCGCAGGTCCAAGTGCAGCGACGACCACCGCCAGCGCGAGCAACCCCGCGCCGACGCCGATCAGGGCGCTGCGCCATCCGCGGGTGACCCCCACGGCGACCACGATGGTGGCCGCCTCCACCATCTCCACGGTGCTCGCCAGGAACACCGCGACGAAGAGGAGGACGGCGTTGGCGGTCATCGGCGGAGCGTCGGTGGCTGGGCCATAGGTGAGGTCCATCGTGCCAGAGACGCGCTCGCCGGCGGGAGCCCTTGTTGTGAGCGCCGGTCAGTGGCCGATCGGGAAAGGCACCGGGATCGCCGTACCCGCGGTCGACACCGCGATGCTGACTCGCGTGCCGTCGCCATAGGTTCGCTGCCACGCGCCCCCAGAGGCGGGATCGAGCACATCGACCGACGTCAGCGTTCGGCCAGGCACATCGAAGGTGCACTCGTCGATGAGCGTGCGGCCCGGCGCGATGATGTGGCAGATCCCAGACGACCTGGTGCCAAGTGACCTCCACGACGCGGCGGCCACGGCAGAGCCATCCGTGTGCTGCGACAGCACGAAGGACGCAGCACCGCCGTACAGCACCCCCTGTCCGCTGGGGAGTGGGCCGACCTCGAGCAGAGTCGTAGGGGATCTCGATGTCGGCCTGCACCACCTTCCTCTCCAGGTCGATGCCGCGCACCTCCTCCATGCGCACGTCGGTGTTGCGATGGCCGCGCAGGATGCTGCGCACCGGGTGGGCGATCTCGGCCGGGTCGAGCAGGCCCGAAGCCACCTGGTACAGAAGCGGCTGGAAGAGGTGGTAGTTGTGCCGGTCGAGGACGAGCACGTCGGCGTCCGCCCTGCGCAGCGCACGCGCAGCGCTCAGGCCCCCGAAGCCGGCGCCGATGATGACCACGCGAGGCCGCGCCATTCGGTCACCCTCCAACAGCGGAGCTACTCCCGTGCGGCCATGGTGCCAGCGTCGGCACCCCCCATGCCCAGCCGCGACGGCCTGCCGCCGTGCCGTGCTC
>Ga0209890_10000590_pt1 | contig 16745 bp, 18 predicted proteins | sample OrgsoiDNA2013049_FD_185799 | JGI IMG/M metagenome (GOLD analysis project Ga0209890, IMG submission 185799) | Permafrost soil microbial communities from the Arctic, to analyse light accelerated degradation of dissolved organic matter (DOM) -... | ecosystem: Environmental > Terrestrial > Soil >...
CTTCCGTTGTTGCTGACGCTTCCTGTTGCTGACGCTTCCGTTCTTGCTGGGGACGGGACCATACCCTAAAAGTATCGGTGGAGATCATGCTGCCGCTCGAGGGACGAACGATCGCGCTCCCCGAGGCGCGCGAGCTGGATCGCCTGGCCGAGCTGGTCGAGCACGATGGGGGTAAGGCGCTGCGCTGCCCGCTGGTCGCGATCCGCGACGCCCCCGATCAGGGACCGTCCGAGGCCTGGCTGCGCGCGCTGGTGGCAGGCGAGCTCGACGACGTCATTTTTCTCACCGGCGAGGGGCTGCGGCGCCTGCTGGTTACGGCCGGGCGCCTCGGCCTGCGCGACGCGGTGGTGGCGGCGCTAGGGCGCGTGCGCAAGGTGACGCGCGGCCCGAAGCCGGCGCGCGCGCTGCATGAAATTGGCCTCTCGTCCGATCTGGCGGCGCCGGTGCCGACCTCAGCCGGCGTGATCGACGCGCTGGCGACGCTCGACCTTGGCGGGCGTCGGGTTGGCGTCCAGCTCTACGGCGAAGAGCCCAACCGTCCCTTGGTCGAGGCACTGGAGCGGGCCGGCGCGGCGGTGCGAACGGTGGCGCCCTACGTCTACGCCTCGGCCGCGGATGCGGCGGCGGTCGTTGCATTCATCGACGCGCTCGACGGCGGGAGCGTCGACGCGGTCGCCTTCACCAGCGCCTCACAGGTCGATCGCCTGTTTCAGGTCGCGGTGGACGCCGGCGCTGACGTTCGGCTGCGCGCGGCGTTCTCGCGCGCGTGCGTCGCGGCCATCGGGCCGATCGTGGTCGAGGCGCTCGAAAAGCGTGGCGTGCGCATCGACGTCGTCCCCGAGAAGGGGTTCGTCATGCGCCGGCTGGTGAACGCGCTCGCCGAGGCGCTCGGCCCGAAGGTCTAACGGACTTCGGCCTTGGTCCCCACACGGATCTGGCAAACCTCGAGGTACCGCGCTGCGGGCCAATTGAACGGCGTCGGATAATCGGGCGGCAGGCCGCCGAGCTCGAGGAGCTGGGCGTCGCGCTTGGCGAGGGCGAGCCCAGCGTCGACATGTTTGAGGACGCTGGGCCCCCGGCGGGTGTTGGAGGAGACCCAGAGGTGGCCGCCGTCGTCGGGGAGCAGCGAGCAGGCGGCGGCGATGAGGTCGGGGTAGTCGCGCTTCTGAGCCCAGAGCGACGCGCGCGCGCCCGACACCGTCGGTGGGTCGAGGATGACGACGTCGTAGGTCGCGCGGCGATCCTGCTCGGCCTCGAGGAAACGGAAGACGTCGGAGACCTCCCAGCGGTGCGCGGCCGGGTCCAATCCCGAGAGCGCGAAGTTGGCGCGCGCCCAGGCGAGCGGGCCGGCGGCCAGGTCGACGCTGGTGATCTCGGCGGCGCCGGCGCGCGCGGCGGCGACCGAGAGGGCGCCCGTGTACGCGAACGTGTTGAGGACGCGCTTGCCACGGACGAAGCGGCCGAGCCCCGCGCGGTGCTCGCGCATGTCGGTGAACAGGCCGACGTTGATGCCGCCCCGCAGGTGAACTTCGTAGGGGACGCCGGATTCGTGAACGATCAGCTTGTCGGGCGGGGTCTCGCCGACGACGTCGTCCTTGGCGCGCTCGGGGCTGTTGCCGCTCCCCTTGAGGCGCGTCTTCAGGACTGCGCCGCGCAGCGGCAGGCCGGCGGCGGGGAACATCTCCAGCGCGCACTGGGCCAGCAGGCGGCCGTGGCCGAGGAGACCCCGCGACAGCGCGTTCACCACGGCGAACGGGCCGTAGACGTCGACGGTCAACCCGGAGAGGCCGTCGCCTTCGCCGTTGATGAGGCGGTACGAAGACTCGCCGTCGCAGAGGCCCAGCGTGCGGCGGTGCGCGAACGCGGCGGCCAATTTGCCCCGCAGGAAGGCGGCGTCCGGGGCCCGGCTGTCCTCACCGTGCGACCAGACGCGCACCAGCTCGTTTTCGGGGTCGGCGACACCGGTGGCGCGCGTCTCTCCGCGCGCGTCGAGGAGACGCACCGGGCGGCCCGGCTCGAGGTCGCGGGATGAAACGTCCGAGAGCGCGAGCTGGGGCGGGCGCGCGGAGAGGTGCTCCTCACCGTTGAGCGTGAGGCTGATGCCGAGGAGCGGCATCAGGAGCACATCATCGTTGGGGTCAGCCGACGACGAGCTTCTTGAGCTCGCCGCGCGCGTGCAGGTCGCGCACGATGTCGGCGCCGCCGACGAGCTTCCCGTCGACGTAGAGCTGCGGGAAGGTCGGCCAGCTCGAGTATTCCTTCAACCCCTCGCGCAGCTCCTGGTCGGCGAGGATGTTGAACGACTCGAACGGGGCACCGATCTCCTTGAGCACGCCGACGACAGCGGCGGAGAAGCCACACTGAGGCATGGATGGGTTCCCCTTCATGAACAGCATCACGCGCCCCTTGGCGATGGTGTCGGTGATGCGTTGCTTGAGCGGCTCGGTCACGGGTGACTCCTTTCGGCGGCGCGACGTTGTGTCTACTTGCGCCGATATTCTTCGGGGGTTTCAGTGGTCAGCGCCAGGGCGTGAATCGGCGCGCGGGGCCCATGGATGACCTCCGCCAGCGCGGCGTAGACCAGCCGGTGCCGGTCGACGAGGCCTTTGTCGGCGAAGGCCGTCGAGATGACGGTGGCCGAAAAGTGGTCGCCGCCTCCGGTGGTGTCGACGATCTGAACGTCGGCATCGGGGAGGGCCTTGCGGATTCGCGCGGTGATGTCCTCTGGCGTCATGGTCGGTTGCCGGGCCTATATAGCACGCAAGGCTATAATGGCCGCTCGATGACGTTGGGGACGCGCGTAACCGTCGTGGTGACGCTGCTGGTGGCAGCGGTGCTCGCCGGCTCCGGGTACGCCGCGCTCAAGGTCCGGCGCGCCAACCTGGAGGCCGATCTCGATCGCGAGGCCCACGAGATCGCCACCGCGCTGCGCGCCGGCATCGAGCCGCTCGATCCGAGCACGGCGACCGAGATGTTGCTGGCGCGCGCGCGGGCGGCCCGCCAGCACGACGAGCTGTTCGGGTTGGAGGTCCTGTCGATCGGCAGCGAGCAGCGCACCGACGACGACGCCTGGTTGCTGCTGATGCGCGCGGTCGACATTCAGGACGCGCCGGTCGGCCGTCTGTTCGATTCGTCGTCGGGCCCGCGCTCCTATGCGATGGCCGTGCCGCTGTTCGACGCCACCGCGCTGGAGCTGCCGCCGCGCCACCCGGCGCGCCACCCGACGGCGATCATGGGGATGCGCCGCGACGCCGGCTACATCGACGCCGAGGTGGCGGCCACCGCGCGCCGGATCTACCCGCTGTTCCTGCTGGTGGTGATCGGTGTGGCGATCGGCGTGCGCTTCGCGATTGAACAGATCGTCGTGCGGCCCTTGCGGCGCCTGCTGGAGGGGATCGACGCCGTCGGCAAGGGCGATCTGTCGCGGGTCATCCTGGCCGAGCGTGACGACGAGATCGGGACGATCGCCGGCCGGTTCAACGCGATGACCGGCTCGCTGCGCGAGGCGCGCGAGGAGACCGAGCGGGTGGCGGGCGCCCGCCTGGGCCTGGAGGCGCGCCTTCGCCAGTCGGAGAAGCTGGCGACCATTGGCCAGATGGCGGCCGAGATCGCGCACGAGCTGGGGACGCCTCTCAACGTCATCGGCGGGCGGGCCCGCGCCATGGCCAAGAGGGCGGAGAAGGCGGCACGGAGGGCAGCCGAGGAGCCTCCCCCGGACAGAGGGACGGCAGCGGCGGCCGACGTGGTCAAGAACGCCACCATCATCGGCGACGAGGTCGCGCGCATCACCAAGATCATCCGGCAGGTGCTCGACTTCTCGCGTCCGCGCGGGCCGACGGTCACCCGGGTGCACCTCGGCGCGGTGGTGGCCGAGGCGCTGGCGTTCCTGCGTGAGACGATCCACCGCCAGGGGATCGAGGTCGACGTGCAGACCATGCCGGCGCCGCCGGAGGTTCCCGGAGATCCCGATCAGATCCAGCAGGTCTGCCTCAACCTGATCATGAACGCCATCCACGCCATGCCCAACGGCGGCACCTTGCGGGTGGCGACCGAACGGATGGTGCGCCGCAAAGGCGGACTCGATCTGGCGCCCCCCGCCGAGTACGCCGCGCTGATCGTTGCCGACAGCGGCCCCGGCATCCCGGCGGCGGATCGGGAGAAGATCTTCGAGCCATTCTTCACCACCAAGGATGAGGGCCAGGGGACCGGCCTCGGCCTGGCGGTCAGCCATGGGATCGTCAAGGACCACGACGGCTGGATCGAGGTCGACAGCCCGGCCGCAGGCGGCGCCGAATTCCGGGTCTACCTACCATGTGCGACCCCTGCCGCCGAGGAGTCGTTCCCCGGATCCGACCTTGCCGAAATGAGATCGATCGGCAAGGATTGAGTGGACGTTTACCCATCGCATGGCTGAACCCGCGACGACCGCCGTCTCCGACAAAGCCGAGCCGCTCGCGGCGAGCGGAGGCGGACGGGCGACGATCCTCATCGTCGAGGACGACAGCGCCATGCGGACCTTCCTGCGCGAGGTGCTCGAAGAGGAAGGCTACACGGTCGAGGTGGCCTCCGGCGGCCGCGGCGGCGTCGAGCGGGTGCGCCAAGGTGGGATCGATCTCGTGGTGTCGGACGTGAAGATGCCCGACCTCGATGGGCTCGACATGCTGCGCGAGATCAAGGCGACCAATCCTTCACCGCACGTCATCACCATCACCGCGTTCGGGTCGATCGACACGGCCATCCGCGCCGTGAAGCTGGGTGCCTTCGACTACATCACCAAGCCGTTCGACGTCGACCAGCTGACCCTGTCGGTGCAGAAGGCGCTGGCCGAGCGGGCGCTGCGGTCGGAGGTCGCCCGACTGCGCGACGAGGTGCAGAAGAGCTACCGCTGGGGCAACATCGTCGGACGCTCGGCGCCGATGCAGGAGATGTTCGGGGTCATCCGGCGGCTGTCGGGCTCGTCGATCTCGGTGCTCATCACCGGTGCCTCGGGGACCGGGAAAGAGCTGGTGGCCAAGGCGATCCATTTCAACAGCCCCCGGCGCGAACGTCCGTTCGTGGCGCTCAACTGCGCCGCCATCCCCGACACGCTGCTCGAGAGCGAGCTCTTCGGCCACAAGCGTGGTGCGTTCACCGACGCGCGCGGCGATCGCGCCGGCATCTTCGTGGAGGCCGACGGCGGCACCATCTTCCTCGACGAGATCGCCGAGCTGGCGCCGGCGCTGCAGGCCAAGCTCCTGCGCGTGCTGCAGGAGGGGGAGATCCGGCCACTCGGCGCGGCGGGCAGCGAGAAGATCGACGTCCGGGTGGTGGCGGCCACCAACAAAGATCTGGAGACGCGCCTCGGCAACGGCACCTTCCGCGAGGATCTCTATTACCGGCTGAACGGCGTTCAGATCCATCTGCCGGCGCTGCGCGATCGACCGGAGGACATTCTCGATCTGGCGGAGCATTTCTTGGCCCGCATCGCCGGCAAGGCCGGCAAGGAGGTACGCGGGTTCCACGAGACGGCGCGCAAGGCGCTCTTGGCCTACGGTTGGCCGGGGAACGTGCGCGAGCTGGAGAACGTCGTCGAGCGCGCGGTCGCTCTGACCGAAAGCGCGCTGGTCCAATCAGAGGACCTGCCGGCCATCGTGCGCGAGCGCCGCGCCACCAGCGAGGATGATCTCGGCGCGGCGGTGGCGCGCGGACTGACGCTCGACGAGCTGGAGCGCGAGTACATCAAGCGCGTGCTGGCGGCCGAGAGCGGCAACAAGACGCGGGCGGCGCAGCGGCTGGGTCTCGACCGTAAGACGCTCTACCGGAAGCTGGAGGAGTACGCCGCCGGCACCACACCGCCCAGCGAGCCGGAAGGCGGGGTCGCGAAATGAGCGACGGGGAATCGCTGGTTAGCATCGAGGCGCAGGCGGAGCCGGCAGAAGAGCTGCTGCGCGCGCCGGCCTCCGGCCAGCCGTGCGTTCACTGGCGGCTGCGCGTCGTCGAGCACCTGACGGCGCGGACCGAGCTGGTCCACGATCTCGCCTCGCCTGAAATGTTCGAGCTGGCCTGGGGCGGCGCGCCCGACGGCGGGCGTTCGCCGGTCCGCATTCGGCTCGATCCCGAAACGGCGCGCATCGAGGCGACGCCGACGTTGCACCGCGCGGGGACGCCGGGCGCGGTGGCGGTGGCGCGCGCGTTTGGTTTCCGCGGCGCGGTCACCGTCGAGGAGGTGATTATCCGGGCGGGCGACACGGTCACCGCCGACGGCCTCTTGCAGGACCTCGCCTACGGCGCCGGCCCGTTCCGCGCGCCCAGCGGCGCGCTGGCGCTCTACGAGGCTACGGTGCGTCTGCCGTCGCGGGGCCTCGCCCCCGCCGCGCTGATCCCCTGGGCGTTCGGAACGGCGGCCGCGCTCCTCGGCGGGATGGGGCTCGCCACCTGGGCGGCCTGGCGCTACCACCTGGCCCATCTGCCCCAGGCGAGCGCCTGGCGCATCGGCTCGTTGCCGATGTCGTCGCCGCCCGCGCCCGCGCAGCTCTCGCCGCCCGAGATCCCGCGTCCGCGGTTCCCTTAGCGCGCGGGCCCGAAGAGGGGATCGAGGTCACGATTTCGAGGCGGCGGGGGCGTCAGGTTGAACGTCGGGGTGCGCCGCCGCGAACGCGGGCAGCGCCGCGCAGGCCGCCTCGATCTGCAGCAGTCTCGGGAACGCCGAGAGCTCGACGTTGAACCTGCGCCCCGAGTAGAGCTGCGGGATCAAGTAGAGGTCGGCGATCGTCACCGCGTCGCCGATGAGGAAGGTGCCGGCTGTCTCGCCGGCGATCGCCTCGATGGCGCCGAGCCCCCGCGCGATGTGGTGACGCGCGAGCTCCTTCGGCTCGGGCAGGCCACTTTCGTGCAGGCGCTGCAAAAAGGAGAGGTTCTGCATCGGTTGGATGCCCGCGTTCACCATCTCGCCGAGCTGACGGGCGCGCGCGCGCAGCCAGGGATCGGCAGGGAGCAGCGGCGGCGACGGAAACCGCTCCTCGAGGTACTCGAGAATCGCCATCGACTGGGTGAGTGCGCGCGGCGGGCCGGGCGGCCCGTCGATCACCAGCACCGGCACCTGGGACATCGGGTTGAGCGCCCGGAAGTCCGCGGTGTGCTGCGCGCCGACATCCCCTTGCGGGACCAGGTTGACCGAGCGTCGCTCGACGGAGATCTGCTTGATGTTGAGCGCGATTCTCACCCGCCAGGCGGAGCTCGAGCGCCAGTAGTCGTAGAAGATCAACCGCTCACCACCCGCTGCGCGATCCGACCGAAGAGATCGCGCCCCCCGGCGTCGGACATCTCGATGGCGACAGCGTCGCCGGCGCCCAGGAACGGCGTGACCGGCGCGCCGCTGGAGATTGTCTCTCGCGCGCGCAGCTCGGCGAGGCAGGAGATGCCGCGGGCCGGATCGGCGTTGGAGACGGTGCCGCTCCCCAGAATGGTTCCCGTGCAGAGGCTGCGGGTGTGCGCCGCGTGCGCGATGAGATCGAAGAACGAAAAGTGCATCTCGACGCCGGCGTCGGGATCGCCGACGAGGTGCGCGGCGCCGCCCGCCCGCTTGAGCGTCGTGCGGAGCCGAAGGTGGACGCGCCCGTCGCGCCAGGCGCCCCCCAGCTCGTCGGGTGTCACCGCGAACGGCGAGAAGGCCGTCGCCGGCTTCGACTGGAAGAAGCCGAACCCCTTGGCCAGCTCACCGGGGACCAGGTTCCGCAGCGTGACGTCGTTGGCGAGCAGCACCAGGCGCACGTGGGCGGCCGCCTGGGCGGCGGTCGTTCCGCGTGGCACGTCGCCCAGGATCACCGCCACCTCGCTCTCGAAGTCGAGCCCCCACTCGGGATCGGCGAGGGTCAGGTCATCGCGCGGGCCGAGCAGGACACCCGAGCCGCCCTGATAGACGAGCGGATCGCTCTCCAGCGTCGGCGGCGGCGTGGCGCCGCGCGCGCGGCGGACCAGCCGGACATGGTTCAGGAACGCCGACCCGTCGATCCACTCGTAGGCTCGCGGCAGCGGCGGCCCCAGCCGGCTGTCGTCGAGAGGCTGGGCCGACACAGCACCGGCGTCGAGCCGAACCGCCAGCGCCGCCAGGGCGGGCGCCGCGCGCGGCCAGTCGTCCAGGGCGGCCTGAAGCGTGGGCGCGATCTCGGCCGCCCGCGCGCAGCTCCGGCCGTCCTGCCCGACCACCAGCAGCGCGCCGTCTCGCGTCCCATCACGCAGCGTCGCCAGCCTCACGCTTCGAGTGTAGTAAGCTCCCGCGCGATGGCCAAGGACCCCCTTGTCGATCCCGAAAAACTGAAACAGGAGCTGGCCGAGCTGCGCACTAAGATCGACGCCGCCGACGACGCGATCCTGGCCATGCTCAACCAACGTGCCGAGCACGTCCGTCGGGTGGCCGACCTGAAGACCGCCATTTCGGTCCCGTTCTACGTCCCCTCGCGCGAGCGACAGATCGCCGAGCGCCTCGCCGCCACCAACCCGGGCCCCTTCCCCTCCGAGTCGATCCGCTCGGTGTTCCAGGAGATCTTCAGCGCCTGTCTCACCCTGGAGAAGCGCGTCCGCGTCGCCTACCTCGGCCCCGAGGGGACCTTCTCGGACATCGCGGTGAAAAAGCAGTTTGGCCTCTCCGCGCGCTCGGTCCCCATGGGGACGATCCCGTCGGTGTTCGAGGAGGTCGAGCGCGGCAACGCCGACTACGGCGTGGTCCCCGTCGAGAACACGACCGAAGGGATGGTCACCCACACGCTCGACACCTTCCTCGACAGCGACCTCAAGGTGAGCGCCGAGATCGCGCTCGAGGTGACCATGTGCCTGCTCGCCCGCCCGGACGTGAGCATCGGGCAGATCGAGCGCGTGTACTCAGTCCCGGTCGCGCTGGCGCAGGTGCGGCGATGGCTTGCCGCCAATCTCCCGAGAGCCACGCTGGTGGAGTCCCGCTCCACGGCCGAGGCGGCGCGCCTGGCGCGCGACGACGCCCGAGGCGCCGCGATCGGCTCGGAGCTGGCTGCCAAGCTCAACGAGCTGGTGGTGCTGCGCCGCAAGATCGAAGACCTGGCGCACAACATGACGCGCTTTCTGGTGCTGGGCCGTGACCAGGCCGAGCCGACTGGGCGCGACAAAACGTCGTTGCTGCTGGTGACGCGGGACGAGCCGGGGATCCTCTACCGGGTGCTGGGGGCTTTCGCCGAGCGCGGGCTGAACATGACCAAGATCGAGAGCCGCCCGTCCCGCCGCCGGCCTTGGGAGTACGTCTTCTTCGTCGACATCGATGGACACGAGCGCGACGAGCCGGTCGCCACCGCTATCGCCGACGTCCGCAAGGCGTCCGAGACGGTCAAGGTGCTCGGGTCGTACCCGCGCGCCGACGCGCGCAGCTGATCCGCATCGCGCGAAGGTCGACCGCGATCATCAGGGGCGCGTCGCGTCGCAACACGCGAAGTCCGCGCGCGGACGCCGCTTAGGCGCGAATCAGGAGAGTTCCTGAACGCTGTTGTGGATCTCACAACAGCTGATTCACTCAAGGGGAATTTCCGCGCGGCCGATGAACCGTGCAGATGCCGAAACGGATCCTCATCGTCGACAACGATCCCGCGCTCCGCGCGGAGCTCGCCCGGCTGGTGAGGGCGGTCGATGGCGAGCCGGTGACCTGCGCCAGCGCGGCCGAGGCGATCGCGCGGCTCGGCGAAGGAGGAGGGCGCGAAGGCGGTGGGATCGACCTCTGCCTCATCGATCTCGATCTCCCCGCCGCCGAAGGGACCGCCGTCGTCCTCAAGGCGCGGGCCTGCCGCCCGCCGATCGCGGCCCTGGCGCTCACGGCGCGCGGCGCTGGCGCCGTTGAGGCGTTGTGCGCCGGAGCGGCCGAGATCGTGGCCAAGCCCTTCTCCCCCACGCGCCTCACTGCGCTCCTGCGCCGCCACACCGACGACGGCGCTGCGCGACGGTCTTTCGGCGGCGCGGCAGTGATCGGCGATCACCCGCGCATTCGGCAGGCACTGGAACGCGTCGACCAGATCGCCGGGACCGACCTCCCCGTGCTCCTGCGCGGCGAGCCGGGGACCGGCAAAGAGACGATGGCGCGGCTCATTCACCACGCGAGCGCCCGCCGCGACGGACCTTTCCTTACCGTCAACCTGGCGGCCGTCAACCTGGCGGCCGTCACTGAGACTGTCCAGGAGGACTCCGACAGCTCCGGCGAGCACGACCGGCGACGCGCCGGCTGGATGATGGCTGCGCAGGAGGGAACGATCTTTCTCGAGGCGATCGACGAGCTCCCGCCCGAGGTCCAGCGGAGGTTGCTGCGCGCACTGCGCGACAGGGTGGTCACCTCAGCCGACGGCGTTCCCGTTCCGCTCGAGGCCCGCATCATCGCCGCCACCTGTTGCGACCTCGACGAGCTGGTCGCCGCCGGCCGGTTCGACGCCGATCTCCACGCCCAGCTCAGGGCGGTGGCGATCGAGATGCCGCCCCTGCGCGAGCGGCGCGAGGACATCCCGGCGCTGGCGGAGCACTTCCGCTGCCAGGTCAACGCGCGCGAGGGGCGCCGCGTCCCCGGATTCGCGCTCGACGTGATGCACCGGTTCTCGCAGCACTCCTGGCCGGGCAATGTTCGCGAGCTCGAGTACCTCTGCGAGCGGCTGGTGGTCATGGCGGGCACACGGATGGTGGTGATGAAGGACCTGCCATCGCACCTGCGGATCCAGGTGATCGACTTCGAGCGGGCTACACGACGGCTTCCGGCGACGGGCGTCGACCTGCGCGAGCTCTTGACGGAGCTGGAAGAGCGCTTCATCGCCGAGGCGCTGGCGCGAACCGGCGGCAACCGGAACCGCGCCGCGGACCTGCTCGGATTGAATCGGACAACGTTGGTCGAAAAACTTCGTCGCAGGTTCGTCGCCTAACGCAGTAACAAACGCACATCTCCGTCGGTGAGCGCCGCGCGCGTTCACCCGCTCCGGATGCCTTCACGTCGGGATCCTGGAGACCGTCACCCGGTTGACGGCGTCAACAACGTGGAACCGCCAATCCGTTGACGGTCATCGCTGACGGTCGACGCGAAGTCGGCGCGGAATGCGGCCGAGGAGATGCCACGAACGTGGCACGCGGTGTGCTCAAGCTGTGAGGCATGCCCACCACGTCGACCAAGCGCAAAGTTCCGACCCAGAGCTCCTCGAAGAAGTCCGGAAAGAAGGATCTGGTCGCGCGCCGGAACGAGTACGCAGCGAAGTTCTTTCCCTACATCGAGAAGGTCGCACGGCGGCTGGCACGGCGCCTCCCTGCGCACGTCGAGATCGACGACCTGATCTCGTCGGGTGTCATCGGACTCATGGAGGCGGCCGAGCGCTTCGACCCGAGCCGCGTCGATCGCTTCGAGGCGTTCGCCGAGTTCCGGATCCGGGGCGCGATGCTCGACGATCTCCGCTCGCGCGACACGCTCTCGCGCGACATGCGCCGGCTCTCCAACGAGCTGCGCGACGCCACCCGCCGCCTCGAGGCTCAGCTCGGGCGCACGCCCGATCACGAGGAGATCGCCAAGCGTCTGGGTGTCGGCGTCGAGGAGCTCTACGCCCGCCAGCAGAAGCTCTCCGGCTCGTCGGTCGTCGGCATCGACGACGCGGGCCCCGACCTGCTGGAGCGTACCGGCGACACCTCGGCAGACGACCCGTTCGAGCTCGCCTCGCGCCGCGAGATGCTGGACCGCCTCGTTTCGGGCATCGGTGGCCTCCCCGAGAAGATGCAGCAGGTGCTGTCGCTCTACTACTGCGACAACCTGAACCTCAAGGAGATCGGCTCGGTCCTGGGCGTCACCGAGTCGCGGGTCTGCCAGATTCACGGCGAAGCGACCCGCCGCCTGCGGGACTCCTTGGGCGAGCTGGCCGCCGAAGCCGCCGCCTAACCACCTGTAATCCCATGCTCTCTCGCTGGTCCATGGGTCAGGGCGCTGGCTTCGAAGTTTTCTTCTCAAGCCATTAGCTACATCGTCCGATGGTGTGGGTATGAGCGACACCAATAGATACATGCCCCCCCGTCGGTCGGCCGTTCACGCCCCCGGCACCTCGCTCCAGGCCGCCCCGGTGAGCTCGCCGGCGCGGGTCGAGGCGCTGCGCAAGCTGGTCGCCGCCGGTCAGTACCAGGTCAGCCCCCGTTGGCTGGCCACCAAGATCTTCGGCGCCGCTGGCGTCAAGCTGCCCGAATAGCGCCTCGAAGTCGCCGGGCGTCCGCCGGCGCGTGTCGGCCGCAGCGACCGCTACGGCTGCGGCGCGGGGCGATGGTCGCCGGCGGGAGCGAACGCGGCGTTGGCGATGGCCAGCTCCTCAGCCGGGACGCTCGCCTTCTTGATGTAGTTGGTGGCGAAGCAGTAGAAGAGCGTCGCGAACGCGCCCGCAATCCAGAGCGCGCCGAAGGCGACGCCCCCCAACGGCAGCCCGAACAGCGGTGGCCCCTTCGATGTGACTGCGGTGCTCATCGCCTTTTTAGCTACCACGAAGGCGGGCCCAGACCAAGTCGTGATCGGAGCCGGGCGTGACCACCTGGCCGCGTGCCTCGACGGGCAGGTTGGTGCAGACGACGTCGTAACGGAGCGGGATGTCGAGCCCGATCTTGCCGAGCGCGACGCCGATTCGGTGCGGGATCATCGGCTCGTTCTGGCGCGCGAAGTGATGGGTGGGGCGCGTCTCTGGATCGCTGGCACCGAAGGCCGCGAACGGGGCCAAGAGGTCGTCGAGCGCGCGCCGGTTGCGCCGCCAGGAGAACGCGTTGGTGTCGCCGCAGCCGACCAGCCGCCGGTCGAGCCCCTGCTCGGCGAGCGCGCCAGCGAGGGCGGCGACCTGGGCGGCGCGCTGGCGATGGCCGCCGGCCGTATCGAGGTGGAACGAGAGCGCTGTGAACGACGGGCCGCCACGGGCAGAGAGCTCGGCCCAGAGCGCCTGTTTCTGCCTGGGCTTCCCGCCCACGATGTAGCGTCGCTCGAACCAGGAGAGCGACGCCAGGCGCGGCAGCGGAATGATCCCGCTGCGGGCGGTGGAGAGGATGCGGGTATCGACGAGGAGCGCGAGCCCCTGACAGCCCTCGTCGCGAACGACGCGATAGTTGGCGCCGAGCGCCTGCGCGACCCGCGCGCTGGGGCGCTCGCCGGGCGGGCCACCGATGTATCGATCCTCCTGAAGGCAGAGAAGGTCGAGCCCCTCGCCGTCGCGGAGCTCGAGGTACTGGGCGACCAGCCCGTCGAGCCGGCGCCCATGCATGAGATTGTGCGTCGCGACGACGATCGAAGCTCCGGCGGGCAAGGCACCGGCGAATGTCTCATACCGTCAGCCCGCCGAGATCGATGACCAGCACGCCACCGTCGACATGCACGGGCGCCGTTGACAGCGGTCGCGTGGCCGGACCCTGGTACAGCTGCCCGTCGGCGCCGAACCGCGAGCCGTGGCAGGGACACTGCCACTCGACCGCGGTGGCATTCCAGCCGACGACGCAGCCCTTGTGCGGGCAGTGCGCGGTGACGGCGCGCCAGGCGCCGCCGGGAGAGGGAGCGAGCAACAAGAGCGCGGGGTAGCCCCCCTCGGGCTTCACCTCGCGCACCTCACCGGCGCGAACGCCCGCCAGCGCCGCGACCGAGATGCGCAGGCGATTCCCCGCCAACTGCTGGTCGGCCGGCGGCAGCACCAGATGCTGGGCGCCCCCTCGAATGATGGCGCAGCCGGCGAACGCGGCGCATGTCATTCCGCCCTGCGCCAGCACCAAGAGCTCGCGACGCGTGACCTTGGAGTCCATGGCCGTTCAAGCTGAGCACGCTTCGCCAACCTGAACAGTGGGCGCGCGCCGGGTTTGCGCACGCCCACTCGAGCTGAAGGCCAAATGGGCGAACGATGCACGAGACGACGGGCGAGTAAGACGGGCGAAATGGGATCGCCGGATCACCTTCCGGTAACAACGATATCCGTGCGCCGGTTCTGGGCTCGACCGCTCTCGGTCTCGTTGGAGGCGATGGGGTCTTCCTGGCCCAGCCCCGCCGTGGTCACCCGGATGGGATCGATCCCCTTACCGCCGAGTAGTCCCTTTACTGTCTCCGAACGGTCACGCGACAGGTCGAGGTTCGCGGCCGCCGTCCCGACGCTGTCGGTATAACTCTCCACCCGGACGGTCGCGGTCGGATAGGCGCGGAGGATCGTGGCCACCTCGTCCACGGTCGCCAGTGAGTCAGGCGTCAGCTGGGTCGAAGCGAATTCGAAGTTCATCGGCGAGAGCGTGAACCGCGCGGGCGTGGCGTCGTTGCCGCCCATGAAGCTCGCCAGCTGGTAGGTTGCCGACCCTCGCGCCACCGTCAACGACTGACCGTTGGGCAGCGCCAGCAGAATGGTCGCGCGGGAGACCGCCTCGGCCGGGAAATTGTGCAGCACCTGGGTGTGGATCACCGGCCGCCGCATGGCGCGGAGGAGCGGGATCGCGATCAGCATGAGCGCGCCGAGCAGGACGAGAGGCGCCAGCCAACCCTTGCGTTCGGGACCCGCCACGCGGCGAATCGCCGGGCCTCCGACGTCGACCTTGGTCTGTTGCCGCCCGTTGCCGAAGATCGACGCGACCGGTCCGGGCAACCGCCGCACAAAGTCGCCGCGCTGCTCGCCCAGCATCGTCCGCAGCCCCTCAGGATCGATCTGCTGCCAGCTGCGCCCGATCGTCAACAGCGTCGCGCCGGTCGCACCGCCGAGCAGCTGGTGCGCCGAATCGGCCTTGATTCCGCTGGCGCGCGCCACGGCGTCGGCGATCTGCGATCCGCGCGATCCTGTTTCGCCGTCGAACAACGTCGTCCCCTGCGCGCGACCGGCGGTCGAGCCGAGGATCGACGCGACGCTGTCGGCCCCCGGCCGGTTGGCGTCGATCCCCCGGATCACGCGGGTGAGGTGGTTGGCTCCAGTTTCCGAGGAGGCCACGTCCGACAGGGCCGTCAACACCGACGGGACGGTGGTCGACAGCGCCGATCGCAAGTGGTCGTCGTCCTCACCGAGCTGCAGAGCTGCCCGGTGGATGACCTCCGGAGTGATTTCACGATTCACCAGCCCGAGGATATCGGGCGTCGACGTTGATCCGTCCATGAAGGACCTCGCTTTCTGAGCCTTGCTCCGTGCATCCACCGGGCCGGGCGAGCGCGACCGGGGGCAACGGTCTACGGGTTGCACCCCAGTCGGGTGAACAAGGAGGTGCCAGATGAGATGGACTCGAAACGAGTTGCGGCCGGGAATGGCGGTCACCAGCACGAAGGGAGAGCGCCTCGGCAACGTCGTACGCGTCGGCTCCGACACTTTCGTGGTCGAGAAGGGGGTGTTCTTCCCGAAGGACTACGAGCTCCGCTACGATCACATCACCTCGCTCGACGGTGAACAGATCGGGTACTCGCTCTCCGATACCGACTCACGGTTCGGCAGCCTGGCGGAGGTGGCGCCGGCGGGGACGGCCGCGACGGCTGCTGCGTCGGCGGCGCGCGCTGTCCCGCCGGCGCCACCGGCTCGGTCAGCCGCTCCGACGTCGATCGGCACGAGCAGGAAGGAGGACGTCCGGATCCCGCTCATGGAGGAGGAGATCGGAATCGAGAAGGTCTCCCGCGAGACGGGGCATGTGCGGATCCACAAAACCGTCAAGACGGAGGAGAAACACTTCAGTGTTCCCGTCACACGCGAAGACGTCGTCATCGAGCGCGTGAGCGCCTCCGAGGAAGACGCCCGGCTCACGCCGGAGCTAGCGTTCAAGGAACAGACGTTGGATATGCCGCTGCACGAGGAGGACGTGCAGGTCACCAAACGAGCCCGGGTACGCGAGCAGATCGTGGTCCACCCCGTCATCCAGGCAATGGAGAAGGAGGCGTCCGCTAGCCTCCGTCACGAGGAGGTCGAGATCGACGACACGCGTGGTCGCACGCTGCGCGACAGCGACGGCAGCGTGACCCGTCCGGGGTTCGACGCCCCCGGCAGGGAGCGCTGACGGAAGCGGCACACAAGAACGGCGACGCCCGTCCCCGGCGTTCGGATGCCGGGCGACGGGCGTTCGCGACCGGGGCGACGCGCGTGAGCGCGACATGGATGTCGCGTTCTCGTGAATGCATCGTCCGCGCTCACTGAAAGGCCGCGCAAATCCGCGCCTGCGAAGTGGCACGAGGGTTGCCTCGTTGCTCGCTCGCATGAAACTGATTCTTGGCGCTGTTCTGTTGTGGGCCACGGCGGGTTGCGCCGGTGTGGGACAGTCCAGTGGAAGTTCTTCATCGCCCGGCACCGGAACCGGCAACGGGTCGGGAACTTCGACCGGCTCAGGCGGATCGACCGGATCGACCGATGCCGGCGGCCCGCCGCTGCCCCCCGAAACGGAGGTCGAGAGCTCGTACGAGGTCCCGATCGCGACCGGCAGCTACATCTGGGTGGCGAACCCGGACAGCGGCCGCGTCGCCTACGTCGCCGGCGCCACGCTGCAGGTCCACACCGTCGAGGCCGGCAACAGGCCGACGTACATCAGCGCAATCCCCAGCACCACCGACGACGCCGTCGTGGTGCTGAACGTCCTCTCCAACGACGCGACGGTCCTTCGCGTCGCGCCCGGTGGTCAGCTGTCCAAGAGTACGGTGAGCGGCATCGCCGCCGGCGCGAACGCGCTGACGGTGTCGCCGAGTGGGCGCTGGGTGACCGCCTGGACCGACGCACGGAACATCGCCAGCCCCAACCCGCTGCAGGGCTACCAGGCGGTCACGCTGATCGACCTATCGATTA
>Ga0209890_10000591_pt1 | contig 16711 bp, 20 predicted proteins | sample OrgsoiDNA2013049_FD_185799 | JGI IMG/M metagenome (GOLD analysis project Ga0209890, IMG submission 185799) | Permafrost soil microbial communities from the Arctic, to analyse light accelerated degradation of dissolved organic matter (DOM) -... | ecosystem: Environmental > Terrestrial > Soil >...
GACTTCTGGCCAGCGTCGTTGAGAGTCCGTCACGGGTATGACTTCCGGCTTGCTCGTGATCTGGAGGTTGACGTTAAGGGCACACGAACCCGGGGGGCGATCATCGTCACTGCGCACCGCCCGTCTGTGAAGCGGTGGTGGCCGCTGGCACACTGCCAAAGCGTCGTTCCCGACGTTTGAGACGCGCCGTGGGGTGCGTTCGTTACGACAAGCGCCGGGGAACATGGAATTACCTTTTCTATGACCACGGTAAGCGCCGGTCAAAGCTGATCGGCACAAAGAAAGACTACCCAAACAAGGCAGCCGCGTGGAAAGCAGTGGGACCCGTCCACGTAGCGCCGCTACGGACCAATGGAGAAACAGTAAGAGACGTGAGCACACGATACCAAGCCGAGCGAATGCCTACGCGGCTTTGCACTGCGCGGGTTTATCGCTCATTCCTGGATAACCACGTTCTACCTGAATGGGGCGAAACGTCCATCCGAGATCTGCAACCCCGGCCGGTGGAATTGTGGCTTCGGCAATTGCCACTCGCTCCAAAGTCCAAGACGCACGTTCGCAGTCTGCTGCATTCACTGGTTGACTTCGCAATGTGGGCGGGGATTCTGGAGATTGCGCGCAATCCAATCTCGCTAGTTGTAAACAAGGGTGCGACCAAGCGGGTGCGAAAGGCCCGCAGTCTGACGGCTGAGCAGTTCGGCGCTCTGCTGTCTGAATTGCATGAGCCGTTCGCAACCATTGCGTTGCTCTGCGTTTGCCTGGGCCTCCGGATAAGCGAGGCGCTTGCGATTCGTTGGAGCGATGTGGATTGGCTCGGGTCCAAGCTCAGTATCAAACGGGGCATCGTTGAACAGCATGTGGATGACTGCAAAACGGAGGGCTCAGCTAAGGCGCTCGTACTCGCTGAGGGTTTGCTTGCGCGTCTTAAAGCGTGGAAGCAAGCGCGTCAATTCCGCGATGCAGAGGATTGGGTCTTTGCCAGTCCTTTCAGCATCGGCAGACTACCGTACTCGTACGGAGGCACCCGTGATGAGCTTGCGCGCGCTGCGAAGGCTTCAGGGCTTGGGCACGTAAGCACCCACGCCTTCCGGCACACGTACCGCTCATGGCTGGACGCGACCGGCGCGCCAATCTCCGTACAGCAAAAAATGATGAGGCACGCGAGTATAAAAACCACAATGGACATCTACGGGGACGTTGTGACCGATGAGATGTCTACAGCAAGCCGGAAGGTCGCAGAGCTAGCATTTCCATCCAACGGAGCGCAAGCAGAGCGCAAGGCCAGCTAACCCAATGAAATGATGGTGGGCGCTGTAGGATTTGAACCTACGACTTCCACCGTGTGAGGATGGCACTCTACCGCTGAGTTAAGCGCCCACTGCTTGCGGTTTTGCCATTGTAACAAATCGTGACCGCCCTAATCATGCGACTGCCTGGTAAGCGCAGCGGTTTATTGCGCAGGGCCAGGCTGGTCGGCGGGCTTGCTGACCGGTTCTTTGCGCTTTTCGTCCGAATCCACTGAGAACAGCATGTAGTGATCGAAACTGTGCCGCCGATAGTAACGGTGCTGCCGGAAGTCGAAATAGATCTCGGCACTTTTCGGCAGCCAAAGTGACGTATTCTTTTTGTCAAACCGGATCGGTCCGTACTCGACGAGCTGATGCTCACTCAGGAGTCTTATCTCCGGCATCGGTCGAACCATCTCGGACTCGATACGCACGATCTCGAACTTGTCCGCGGTAATCCAAGCGCGCCCCTTCAGTTTTACGGGATATACCAGCCTGCCAACCTTATAACTGTGCATCCGGTTGGGTCTGTCATCCCGCTGCTTGAAGTACACGACCCAACTCGCCTGACCGTGCCAATCCCCGAGGCCCTCACACTTCATGTCGAAGTTGTCGCGCATGTGCGGATGAAAGACGAGCGCCAAGGCCGCGAAACCGGTGCTGGCAATTTCGTCGGGATAGCCCTCCAAGTTGATTTTGTTGGCGCGGCTCTCGTCGACCGCCAGATAGCCCGGCTCGGGTTCGGAGATCGAGGCTACGTAGTTGTATTTCCGCGTTTCGGTACGTATGGGATTGCCGAATACATCCAGGTTCTGGTGAAACAGGCCTTCGATCGCCGAAAAGCGCGCTAAGTCGTCCGCCAGTTCCTCGACGTGCTTTCCCGTTTCTTCCGCTACTCGCTCCGAAGGACAGACGACGCCGGACGCTAGAGCAACCTTGATCTGATCGATACCCGGCGGTTGCCAGGATTTCACCGATAATCCCGGTGCCGCGAGCGCCTGTAGCGGATCGACGCCGGGAAGCCTCGCCCCGGTCTTTGCTTCATTTTCCGCGGATGGGTCGGTGGACTTGTGTTCGCGGATTTCGGCGATCAGACTCCGTACCTGCCCGGCCACGGGATGACTCGGCGACTGCTGTAGGAAGGTATCCAACGCCTGGATGCCCTGCTCGTCCAGCCCCATGTTAATCAGAGCTTGACCGAGAATCAGCCGTGCCGGATTCGCCTCGGCCTTCCCTTTGTCGATTGCAACCTGAGCTTCGTTTCGCGCCTTGTCATATTTCTTCTGGCGGAAGTATGCATCGGCGAGAAGGTTGTGCGCGAGCCAGCCTTCTGCATCGGTTGCTACGGCCCGCTCCAGAACCGATTCTGCCGCCGGGTAATCCTTCCGCTCGAGACAGGTTCTTCCCAGCAGCGTCAGTGCTTGTCCATCATGCGGACTCAGCTTGGTAGCGGCGCCCAGGTAATTCGATGCCTTTTCGTAGTCCTTCTGTTGAAAATACAAATATCCCAACAGGAAATTGAGTTCGGCGCTCGAGGGTGCTGCCTTGTGAGCCTCGGCGAGATGCTTCTCCGCATCCCTGAACTTGTGGGACTTTAGCGCCGAAACCCCATGTTTCATTTCTTTCCGCGCTTTGGGGGAAAGGGCGCGATCGTCCAAGTCGAGATTGATTGCGGCAGGATCGCGCTGGAGCACGATTTCGAACTGTTGCAGTTGGGAGGTCGCCGCGCGAATTTCTTTGTGCGTGCTGAGATAGCCCACCGCACTTACTTCAACATCGTAGTTTCCGAATGGAATGTTAGTAAATGCTCCCTGCGAGTCCTCTTCCGTCGTCTGCCAGACAGCCGTCTGATTTGCGACGTTTACCATCTTGAGCAGCGCCTGGCGATCAAGAGGTCTCGCCAACTTCTCAGCGAACACCTTGAAAACCACGACGCTGGTCCCGGGATCAGTGCTGTATACGACCGAAGGCTGTTCCTTTAGGGTGCTGGGGGTGCGATCCGTAGTCGGCATCTGCTGGCCGAGCGCCACGGTCGCGAGCAGGCAACAGACGGCCGCAAACGCCATCCGCTTAACTGCACTCCTCGTCTGATCATCGCCGTTACCATCCATAATGGGTGCCCACACAGTCTGCTCCAAGGCGGTCATCCGGTCAAACACAATGCACCGCGTGGGCAAAAATGGACCCAGAGCATGTTCATGAGTCAAGCGATCCTCTTGACCGCCTCCCCTGCTCCCGATAGCCTCTTTCCATCGCCCTTTCATGGCCGCCTCCGACATTCCCGACCCTCGATCGGTAACTGATTCACGGGAAGGAACTTCCGCGCGCCCCCGTGCCCCGGAAGACGCGCAACTTTCGCCCCCGAACGGGGTTTCTACCAATGTGAGCAGCGTGGCCATGGATCGCGGACTGCTGAACCTTGCGGGACCGTCTTCGTCTGCGCCCGTTACCATGGCAAATTCCATCGTCGGCACAGACGCCGCCGTTTCCGACGTCGACGTGATGCTGCGGGTCAAGACGGGCGACGAGTCCGCCTTCGCTTATCTCGTCCAGAAATATCGCCGGCCGATGGTGGGCTTCATGTACCGCCTGTGCCACAACCCGTCGACCGCGGAAGAACTGGCGCAGGAAGTATTTCTGCGCGTGTACCGCTCCCGCACCAGTTACGAGCCAAGCGCGAAGTTTACCACATGGCTTTATCGCATCGCGACCAACCTGGCCGTCAACCACGCGCGCGATACGCGCCACGAGCGTCCGGAAAATACCGTGCGCCTCGATGAACCGGACCAGGAAACGGGAAATACGCCCGACCTGGCCGACGGTTCGCTCAGCGCGGAAGATCAGATATTGAAGCGGGAGAGACTGGCGGCCATCCGCAGCAAGGTGAACGCGCTGCCTGAGCGCCAGCGCGTGGCGGTCATCATGCACAAGTATCAGCAGATGGATTATCGCGAGATTGCCGGAGTGTTGAAGCTCAGCGAGTCCGCCACCAAGTCGTTGCTGTTTCGCGCCTACGAAACCTTGCGCGAGCAACTCAAAGAGTTCGTTTCGAGGAAGTAGAGGAAAGCAGTATGAATTGCCATCAAATTCGCGAACTGTTGCCGGATCTGGCCGCTGGCAAGCACGCTTCGACGCCGGAGCCGGATGTGGAGAAACACATCGCATCCTGTGCCGCCTGTGCCGCCCATCTGCGCGACTTGCAGAAGACCATGGCGCTGCTGGATGAATGGCAAGCGCCCGAGCCGTCGCCGTATTTCGACACTCGCCTGCAGGCGCGCCTGCGCGAAGAGATGGCGCGCCCGGCGGCGGGATGGCTCAACTGGGTGCGGCGTCCGGCGTGGGCCATGTCGCTGGCAGCCGTAATATTCATGGGAGCGCTGGGCGTTGGGATTGGCATTGGCAGCAAGTCGTATATATACGAGACCGAAGCCATGGCGACCAAACCTCCATCCCCCGGTCTGCCGGTGCAGCCGGGAAGCGCCGTCGGCGATCTTCAAGCATTAGAGAGGAATGACGAGTTGTACGCCGATTTCGATGTGCTCGACGACCTGCAGGTGCAGGACGACGTAACCGCGAATCCGTAGGGATCCGCCGACTAGTGAGGAGACCAAACATGTTGGGACGGGCGACAATGGCGGGCTGTCTGGCGGCGCTGCTGCTGACTCCGTCGTTCGCTCAAGTTCGCCATTTGCCGCCGCAGCCTCAACAGCGACAGCATCCGCAATCGCAACCTGCGGACGGGCAGTGGCACCACTTTCGGAAGGAAGGTCGTCCCAACCCCAGCCGCCCCAATGAAGCCCGGCCACCGCAGAATCAGCCCGGCCACGCCGGAAACTGGCTGCGACGGTATAAGGACTTACCACCCGTACAGCAGCGCCGCGCGCTGGAAAACGATTCGCAATTCCGAAAGCTTCCGCCGCAACAGCGAGCCCGATTGCAAAACCGGTTGCAGCATTTCTCCAGCCTGCCTCCGGGGCAGCAGGAACAAGTGCTCAACCGCATGGAAACCTGGGAACACCTGAGGCAGGATCAGAAGCAGCACGCGCGCCAGCTCTTTCAGGAGTTCAGGCAGTTGCCGCCGGACCGGCGCCAGACCGTCAACCGGGCGATCCGCGGCATGCGCGGCCTGTCGCCCGAACAGCGCGACCGCCTCATCAACTCCGACCAGTACAGGCGCGCGTTCTCACCGCAGGAACGTTGGTTGCTCGGCGGCGCTGCACACCTTCCGCTCGCCCCCGGCGACGGCCTGCAAGCCGGGCCACCCGAAGAATAGATTGAAGATATCGAACTGTTTTGTGTGGTGGCGGGGCTCTGCCCCGCCAAACGGGGCGGAGCCCCGTCACCACACGAGCAGGAATAGCTGAAAAGCGGCGGTTGTTGTCTGTTGGAAATCGAGGCTGCGAATCTAAGAACTGATAGCTAAGAACTGATAGCTGACGGCCGTCCTACCGTCGAATCAGCGCCATCACCCATCCCGCCAAAAAAACTCCGCCGACGAACATGGCGAAACAGTAGAGACCATAGCGCACCTGTTCCCTCGTCGAATTGCGCTGCGTGATGCCGAAGACGATCGACGCGAACAGCGCAAAAACCACCGCAGCCGAGAAGTGCGACAGGTTGATGGTCACGGTTTTTTCCCCAGCGCAATGTGATGCGCATCCGCTGCCGCGATGAAGTTCAAGAGGCCGGCGACGATCAGAAACGTCTTACCGTAGTCCGCTGCGGCATTTGCCGCCATCACATTGCCCCAGTCCATGATGCGGGCCAGAAAATAGAGCACTCCCGATCCCACGTCGCCAACGAAGCCGAGTATGTCGAGGATGTCTCCGCCGTTCGGCTTGTAAATCCGCCCCTGCATGCCGAGGCCAATCAAGAACATCGCGACCACCGACACCAGCAGCAGGATACCGCGCCCATAGCGCTTCAGAAGGATGTGTCCGCCGCCCGGAATCAGCCAGCCCACAAGCGGCGCGACCACCGCCATCGTCGTGAGCGGGTACTCCGGCTCACTGACTGCATTCTTTAATTTATCTGTTGTCGGTTTAGCCATTCAGATGGTCACGATCTCTCGTTGAATTTTACCAGTCACTTCGGCGCTTCCCGGTCGCACCAGCACATCCACTTCCAGGCGGACGCCGAACTCGGGCAGGTAGATGCCGGGCTCGACCGAGAACAAGGAATTCGGCAGAATGCGCCGCTCGTCGTGAATTTCCAAATCATCCATGTTCGCGCCATTCGCGTGTACCTCGGTAGCAATCGAGTGGCCGGTGCGGTGGATGAAGTACTCTCCGTACTTCGCCTTCTTGATGTGGCCGCGCACCGCGTGGTCCACTTCCCATCCCGAGATGGACCGGGCGGCAGCGACCGCGTCCTGCACCGTCTTCACGCCGATATCGCGCGCCTCGCTCACAATCTTGAAAATCTCGCGCTGCCGGTCCGACGGAGCCGCGCCCACAACTCCCACCCACGTGATGTCGTAAAAAACCGCGCCCGGCGTATTCTTCTTCGCCCAAACGTCCAGCAGAACAAAGTCCCCTTCGCGAATCGGCACCGGACGACTGGCACTCGGCTCATAGTGCGGGTTGCCACTGTTGGCGTTCACGGCCACAATCGGCGGATCGTCGGTCACCATGTTCTCGCGCTGGAACGCTTCCATGAAAAATTGCTGAATTTCATGCTCGTGGGTGCCGCCGCCGCGCACGCGCCGTCCAATTTCCTTGAAAGCCTCGGCGGTAACCGCGTCAATCACATCGCGCGCCGCGAAATGCGTCTTGATCTGTTCGTCGGTCAGGGTCGCTTCAAACTGCGCAATCAGGTCGGCCGCGCTGACAATGTTTTTGCCCAGCCCGCGGATCATGTCCGCCGTTCCCGCATCCACCATCGAAATGGTGAAGACAAAATTATTGGGCGAGTACTGCATTGCCACATCGCGATGCGGGGCCAGCATCTGCTTCAGGCCGTCAAATAGTTCCTGCCATCCGGCGTATTGCTTCTTCGTTCCGGGCAAGGTATCTAGGTGTCCCGACTCGATCTTGTGCACCAGTTTGATGGGCTCGCCTTTGGCTGGGATCAGGTAGTACCAGCGCCGGGTGACCATGAGCCCATCTGGCAGCCCGAGAACGCGGTAAGAGATCGGGTCGCGATGGTGATGATCGTAGAAAAGCCAGGCGTCGATGTTGCGTTCGCGCAGAGCTTGCTGGATGGCGGACAGGTCCATATACAAAGGGCTATTCTACACGACCGGTGGCTCGGCTGAGCCTCGTCGGGCGGCGGGACTGAATCGCCAGAAGGTCAGTCAGTTCTTAAATGGGTTGAAGGTTCGGACGTCGAGTTGCCTGAAGTCTCGTTCATTTCTGGTCGCAACAATCAGACGGTGGACCCGCGCGGTCGCGGCGATCATAGCGTCCTCTAGCAAGTCCGCCGGCTTGTTATGCATAATTCTGCCCCATTCCCGAAAGCAGGACGCGTCCATGGGGACCACCTGGTAGGAGACGGGCAACCCATCGACCCAATGTTCAAGTTCGCTTGCTTTCCCAGGATCTTGCCGCCTTGTCCGCTCGATCCCCGCCTGTATCTCACCCAGCGTCACAGCGGAAAGGAACAAGTTCGCCTCTTCCATGGCTCCGAACCATGCGGCCACCGCTCCATGTGGGCGCATTTTTCGCAGTTCCGAGATTACGTTCGTATCGAGCAGGTATTGATTCACTCAAACTCCACGACGGGACGGCGCCGCCACTTGCGCCTTTCCGGGATCAGGTCGTCGAAGCGAGGCTCAGGCGCGAGCAACCATTCCTTGAGGCCGGGCCGGGCAGCCTTTTGCAGCCTCTCCCATTCTTCGATCGGTACCAGAACGGCCGTCTTAACTCCGCGGCGCGTGACGACTTGCGGTCCCTTTTCGATGGTCGCATTCAGCAATTCACTGAAGCGAGCTTTTGCGTCTTGCACCTGCCACGAAGCCAAACCTCACCTCCCGTCACTATTCCATTGTACTGACTAGTCAAATGACTAGTCAACAACGCAAACACCCGCAGAAAACATAGTGCGTCGCGCAGAAGAGACGAACTGCCGGTAGCGTCCTGCTTCATAATTTGGAGTTTGGAGGAGTTGGTGAGACTATTGAACCAGAAAACAGCAGGAGCACAGCATGAAATACCGAATTGCTATGTGGGCGAGTGTGGGCTTACTCGTTGTGGGCTGCTGGCAACTTTATATCTTTGCAACGGCCCCAATTCCGATTTCAGTCGAACCGATTGTGTGGACTCTCGCCCGTTTAACTTGCCCAGTTGTGTTTGCCAGTTTTTATTTCCATTTCAGCGTTGGTTTCTATTGGGTTCTTCTTGCGAATGCTGCTACGTATGCGTTGGTCGGTCTGAGCGTGGAAACCCTGCGGAAACAACTGAATCACGCAAAATAATTCAAAACAGCCCACTACCGAAATACCGGCGCACTGCACCCGCCCTCCTCTTTGTGGTAAAAAATACTGTAATGCCAATGCACGCCTCTGGCAGTCCTAATTCGCTCCCATCCAACTCGCGAAAATCCAACCCGCCAAAATCAGGTGCACCATGCTAAGGGCAACGTTCATTGCGCTGTCGGAGAGCCGATTCTTGCGCGGAATCGCCGAACGCTCCCGCCTCGGCCAGCGCATCTCCACTCGCTTCGTCGCCGGCAAAGAAGTTGCCGACGCGGTTCGCGCCGCCGCCGCCGTCAATCAGTTTGGCGCCGGCGTCTCCATCGACAATCTGGGTGAAAACGTCACCAACGCTGACGAAGCCCGCGCCAGTGCCCAGCTTTATCACAACCTGCTCGACGAAATCGCCGCCGACAAACTGAACGCCAACGTCAGTCTGAAGCTGACCCACATGGGCTTGGACGTGGACGAGAATATGGCCTACGAAATCGTCCGTGGGCTGGTTGCCAAAGCGGCCAGCATGTCGCCCAGGAATTTTGTTCGCGTCGACATGGAAGGATCGCCCTACACCCAGCGAACGCTCGACTTCGTGCACGAACTCCACCGGGTTCCGGGGAACGAGGATTGCGTGGGAGCGGTGATCCAGTCGTATATGCGACGCGCCGAGGCCGACATTGAAAAGCTGCTCTCTGAGCGCATCCGCATACGGCTCTGCAAGGGCGCATACAAAGAGGCCGAAGACATAGCCTTTCAGAAGAAGTCAGAGGTTAACGCCAGCTACGTGAAGCTGATGAAGGTCCTGATGAAGAGCGGCGTCTATCATGGCTTCGCGACCCACGACGAGGCCATCATTCATGAAGCCAAGGCCTTTGCCACGCGCGAGAACATTCCGCGTAACGCTTTTGAATTCCAAATGTTACACGGCATCCGACGCGACCTGCAGCAGGGCCTGGTGAAGGATGGCTGGGGCGTGCGCGTCTACATCCCCTTCGGGACCGAGTGGTATCCCTACTTTATGCGCCGGCTGGCAGAACGCCCGGCGAATGTACTGTTTATCGCAAAGAACATTCTGCGACGGTAAATCATGTGACATCAATCAGATAGACGCTGTAGAAGGCACCCCGGCAGAGGTCGGATCTAAGAAAATCGGTTTTTTCTGTTCCACGTGAAGGGAATTCGCGGCCATTCTCGTTTTATGAGGTGGAAGCCAACTTGGATTGGATTCAGAGCCTGCCCCCTCGGCGATGTGCTTGCGTCCAACTGAGATCAAAGGGTCCGTGGCTCGCGACGATCTTGCATCGAGACTCCGGTTTCCGACTTAAACCCTCTGCGTCGTCACGGGGAAGGACGACGCAGTGGTTTTTTTTGCCCCTGCCATAGTTTGTGTGGGGACGGGCGCTCTCGTCCGAGCCGAGCGCAGCTCGGCAGCGGCTTGGTGCTCACCGTAGTTCTGGATTCGCTAGAAGTGCCGCGCATTCACCGCTTCTCTCATCCCTCCCATACAAAAGCGTCGAACACTCTTGCAGATTCAAATCCAATGCGCTTATACAGCGCAATAGCCCGGTCGTTCGCTTCGGTGACCGTCAACGAGATGAAACGGAATCCTCGCTCGCGAAGATTCCTGGTTGAGGCGGCCAGCATGGCTTCGCCGAGGCCGGCGGAACGGTGTTCTGGGAGCACGCAGACCTGAGTGATGTGGCCCACATCGGGGCGCACCAGCGAGCACAGGATAAGTCCGACGAGCGTGCGCGTGCGACGCTGGAAAACGACGAAAGACGCCCGGGGATCGAACGTGCCGCACCCGGGGAAGCGCACGATGTTATTGAGAAAGCGCAGAGAACCAGTGAGCGTGCGGTATTGATCGTTGATCTCGGAATCGACGTGGCCGCGGTAAGCAGCTGTGATCAGGGCGGCAGCAGACTGGTATTCCTGCTCGGACCAGGGACGGATTTCAAACTGGGGCGGAAGCGGCGATGCCGTTTGGGGATGCCTGGCGATTTCGAAATTCATGAAGACGCGAGGGTGGCGGCTGAAGCCCTGCTGCAGGAAGGGGTGCGCGACCTCGCCGGTGTTATGCGCCAGCAACTGCGCCTCGACGCGATGGATGCCGGGTGACTGCTGCAGGGTTTCGATGACATGCGTAAGCAGGCGTTGTTCGACCTCGTGCCGGCCGGAACTGCTGGCTCCGTCGCGGACGAAGAGATCGCCGATGACGCCCTTGCTCTGCTCGTAAACAAAAAAGGAATACCCAAAGATGCTGCCGCGTTCGATGGCAGCGTACCCGGGGAGAATCTTGGCATCCATGTAGCGCAGAATCATCTCGGCCGAGGTGCCGTAGTCCCAGGAGAGGAGCCGCCCCCACATGGCGATCTCATCTTCCAGCAGCGGACGAAGGTCAGCGGAAGAGAAGTGTCGGAGATCGAGGATTTCCATGATGAACCCAGATTTCAAAGCTTCAAGGTTGCAAGGTTTAGAGAACCTGACGCTCGCGTTTGTTGCCGCATTACTCTGAAACTCTGAAACTTTGCCACTTTGAAACCGTGCTACTTTCCCACCCAATACAGATCCAACTTCTGCGCGGGGATGCTGGTTAAGTATGATACGCGGCGTCCCGGAACAAGCCGGGCGACTTGCGATTGCGTACCTTGTGCGGCAACCAGGACATGCGCCCCGGCCGGGACACTTCTGTCTTCGTATTTTTCCGTCGCACGATTGAGATAGAACTCCAGGCCGTATTCCTGCACGCGATTGATGTGATCGAGGGCGATGGGGACCGGCTCGTGCGAAAAGGCCTGAATGCTTTGGGCAATGGGACGCGCGGATTGGGTGGCGTCGACCACGGGCGCGGCGAAACGAATGATGGCGGCGACGCTCACCACGACCGCAAACATGGTTACCGGACGCAACAGGCGAAGACCGGCGCGGGAGAGCAGGGTGGCGGTAATGCCAAGCGTAAAGCAGGCGGCAATGGCCGCGGCGACGTAGGTTCCGGTTCGCCAGTACAGGTGGTGACTGATCGCAATGGACGCTGCGGAGAGAGCAGCGAAGACGAGCACTCCGCAGAGGACGCCGTGCGCAGCGGCGAACAGGGGAGAAAGCCTTTTATCGTCACCGGAGCGGGGTTCACGGCGGCGCGCGTCCAGATATTCGGCCACCAGCAGCGCCGCGGCCGGGACCGCGGGCAGAATGTAGCCCGGCAGCTTCGATTGCGATGCGCTGAAAAACAGGATAGGCACAGACATCCAGATAAGAAGAAATAGCGGCCATGACTCTTCCGCGCTTGCGAAAGCCTGCTTCCCTTCGGACCAGATCAGGCGAGCGCGTTCGACGACAGCAACGGTGAGCACGAGCGTCCAAGGCATCATGGCCAGCAAGAACACGGGCAGGTAGAACCAGAAAGGCTGGCGGTGGTGATAGACGTCCTGGGAGAAGCGGGCGAGATTGTGTTCGAGGATGAAGACACGGAAGAATTCTGGATTGCGCAACTGAACCACGATGTACCAGGGCAACATGACGGCAAGATAGAGGACGATGCCGGGGACCCAGAGAGTACGCGGGATGGCGCGCCAGTCACGCTTTACAGCAACAAAAAGAAAGATGATGACCGCGGCGAGGGCGGGCGCGACCGGGCCTTTGGCTAAAGTTCCAAGCGCCAGGGCAATGTAAAAAGCTGCGAGATAGATGCGCCGGCTGCTCTCGTACCAGGCGAACCAGGCAAGCAAAGCGATGGCGAAGGCGGCAGTGAGCGGCATGTCGGTAGCGGCGGCGTGGGCAAATCCAATCATGCCAGCGCAACTGGCGGTGATGAGGGTGCCGTCGAGTTCACTGCCGGGGCGGAAGCGCCGGAGAAAAAAGTAGATAGCCGCGATCAGCATGGCGGCGTCAAAGGCGGCGGGCAGGCGCGCCGCCTGGTCCGAAACGCCGCGGCCTACACGGAATGACACCATCGCCTGCCAGTAATACAGCACCGGCTTCTCCAGCCATACTTTGCCTTGCAGCGTGGGGGTCACCCAGTCGGAGCGATCGAGCATTTCGCGTGCGACTTGCGCATAGCGCGGTTCGTCGGCACCGAGCAATCCGAAGGCCCCCAGGCCGTAGAAGAAAAGGAATCCGCAGAACGCTACGAGCAGCAACACGTCGGTGCGGGTTCCCGGATTCGTTCCTGGCTCATTCATTGATTTCAGGCAGGCCGCGGCCGGGCGAGTGCCCAGAGGCTGATGACGGTCCAGACGCCTTCGAGCACAATGAAGCCGACCTGAAAGGGATGGAGCGCAATCCAAAACAGGATCAGCGATCCAGCCGCGTTGAGAATGTTGTAGGCGGGGCGGCGGGCGTTGATCCATCCCATCTGGTGCCCGGCGTAGGCGATCAGGATGAGAAGCGCTCCGACGAAAGAAATGAGTTGGCGAGTCAGGTCCATAGTTGGCTCAAGTTGAGTGCTCTCGATTGGTTCGCTGGCGTTCGTAATCGCATTCGTTAGCTCGCTGTTGAGGCGATGGTTTAGCTGATTGCTTAGCTGCTTGATGAGTTCGCGTTCAAGACTACAGGTTCTGCCTGCAGACGATCGACAATTTTCGACACAGCCACCGCCAGAGGTGCATCGATGGAACAGCCGCTGGCGCATTTGTGACCGCCGCCACCAAAATACTCAGCCACGGTGGAGACATTCACTTCTCCCTTGCTGCGCAGGCTGATGCGATACCGGCGATCGGGGAGCTCGCGAAAAAAGATGGCGACCTGCACGTCGGCGATGGAGAGCGCGTAGTTGACGAGGCCCTCGCAATCTTCTTCGCGCGCCCCGAAGCGCTGCATCTGTTCCTGCGTGACCCAGATCCAGGCCAGCGGACCTTCGCGATGCAGGTTGGAGAGCGCCGCTCCGAGCAGCCGAAGCTTGGCCGTGGAATGTCCAAAATAGATAGGGCGCGCACAAAGCGCGGGGTCAGCCCCCGCAAGCACAAGTTCGCGCGCAACCGTGAAAGTGTGTTCGTTGGTCCCTTCGAACATGAAGGAGCCCGTATCGGTCATGAGCGCGGTGTAGAGGCAGGTGGCGATATCGCGATCCACCGGGACACAGGCAAGGCGAGCAAGACGGAAAACCAGTTCTGCGGTGGCCATCACCGTGGAATCGATCCAGTTGATGTGGGCGAAATTGCGGCCGCTGGCGTGATGATCGATGTTGATGAGGAAACATTCTTCGAGACCATCGAGCAGGGCGCGCCGTATGCTGTCGCATTCGAGCAAGATGACGGCATCATTCGAGGGAACGGCATTGGCCTGAATGGCACGATCGGCGAAGGGAAGGTTCTGGTAGATACGGGGGACGCCATCATGCATGACGACTTCGGCATCCTTTCCCATGACGCGCAGGATCTGGCCACACGCAAGGGCAGAGCCGATGCCGTCTCCGTCGGGCCGGGCGTGCGAGGTCACGACGAAACGGCGACGAGCCCGAATTTCTTGTAGAACCCGGTCTAGCATTGCGGTGGCCTTGGCTCTTGACTTGCGAGTTCTCAGTTCCCGGCTCTCAGTTCTCAGTGAGAAGCGCCTGGGTACTTCCGAGAACTGGCAACCGAGAACTGCGAACTACCTTTAGGGGATGGGCTCAGCACCCTTCCGGCGACGTTTCTTGGCGCGGCCGAGAAGCTCGTCCACTCGACTCTCCAATTCATCGGCACGATCGATCTGAAAATACAGTTCCGGAGGCTTCCGCAGACGCAACCGTTCTGCGAGTTCGTGCCGTACATAATTCTTGGCGGCGGTGAGACCTTCGAGGGTACGCTCGGCCTCGGCGTCATCGCCGGCAACGCTGACCATGATGCGAGCGGAACGGGCATCCTGAGCCATGAGCACCGCGCTGACGCTGGCGAGGCCGATGCGAGGATCGCCAAGTTCGCCTTCGAGGATGGTTTCGATTTCTTCGCGGATGGCCTCGCTCAGCCGCCCGCGATGATATTTCTGGCCACGATGCTCCAACGCACACCTCGAATGGAGGAAAACCTGTAAGGATATCAGAAAGGACAGGATCGGGGCTGCGCTACGAGCTTCGAGCAAGCCAGTTGTCGGCAGCTCGCGGCCCGTAGCTCGCAGCTTCTTTCCTTTACAGAAACTCTACGAACGAATCGGTAACCTCAGCCCCAGCGTTGTTAGCAATGCGTGTGGCTGCGCGTTCGACGTTTTTCATCAGCCCGTCGAGGTAATCGCGGGAGTGAGAGACGCTGACCACGCCGATGGTGGCCTGATTCCAGAGCGGGCTGGGCTCAAGTTCGGCAACGGCGACGTTGAAGGAAGAGCGGAGACGATCCTTAAGACTGCGCGTGACCTGACGCTTGTCCTTGAGGGAGTGCGCCGCTTCGATACGAAGATCGAGTGTAAGGAAAGCAATCATGGGCCATGTAAATGTATATCGTTTTGGCCAGACTTACGTAGGGACGGACGAGTCTGTGTCGCGACCAAAGCAGCAAGAGAAAGTGGAATGCGCCAGTCGAACGCCCTCGTCCGTCCACCAGAGCGAAGCTCGGTCGGCGAGGAATGTCGGGTTTCGACGTGATCCCATGTCATTGAACTACAATGACTTATCGTGGATTGGGGGCCCGGCCAACCCCGCCGGAAAATTTCGAGCATTTTCCGATTCCTCGTGCTACACTAGAAATCGCTAAGTTTGACTCACAAGCAGTTGCAGGCCGGTACCGCCAACCAGCGTCACCCCCTCTACAGCAGCGAATCTTCTCAGCACATTTCAAGAAACAAGAAAAAGGAACATCAATGGCAGAACAAGGAACAGTGAAGTGGTTTAACGACGCCAAAGGCTATGGTTTCATCAGCCGTCAAAATGGCGAAGACGTTTTCGTGCATTTTTCCGCTATTCAAGCTGGCGGCTTCAAGAGCCTGCAAGAAGGCCAAACCGTGCAGTTCGACGTGACGAAAGGCCCAAAAGGCTGGCAAGCGGAGAACGTTACCGCAGTCTAGGTAACCACGCTCTCTGATTGAAAACAAGTGCCCGGGATTCGCAAGAATCCCGGGCATTTTTGCGTCTGCTCATGTAGAGCCGGAGACCCCTGTCCGCGGCCTTTGACTTTGCCTGAATGTTTACTATGTAGTTACTAATCCGTGACCGTGAAAAAACTCTTACCCGCGATCTTTTGGAAGCATAGAGTTAGGTAAGAAATCCCTTCAAATCTTTGGGTCTAAAGGACTTATGGGTAAAATATTCTTTTCCTGTAACGGAACGCGGGTGGGTGGGCCACCCGCCAGGGTTTACTTCTTCTGCCCCGTAAGTTCGCTCACCACTTTGCCGCTATCATCGAGGAATTGTAGGGCTGGTTTCCCATCTGACTGAACGTTAAGCAAGATGCGGACTTTGCCGCTACCATCGCGCAGAGTCAGCCCCACCGATCCATCCCGAGCTCGGCCAAGGACCAGTCGGTTCACATCGTGCCGATGCGTCGCAAAAAACTCCTTCCACGCATCGTCCTGCTTGTCCTCGGGTAGTTTACCGATCCGCTCCTGTGCTCTCCTCTTCTCCTCGACTGGATACTCTCCCTGATCCGCTATGGTGATTTGCGAGAATTTGTCTTTTCCCTCTTGACCAGCATCCAGAGCAAAGACTTGATTCTCCTCATACTGATCAAGACTCAGATGTCCGTGGTTTTCTATCGTGCCGTCTGGGAGTTGGCTCGCTCCCCAAATCAGGCCACCCTGTTCGGAGCCTTCCTCACTCATGAACAGCATTCCCGCGGCCTCTCGGCGATCCGGGCGGGGAGATTCCTTTTTATGGTACCAACCGCCAGGAAAATCGGCACGGTTGGAGATTGTGAGTCGCACCGTTCCGTCAGGCTCCACGATGTTGATGCGACGGGCGGTGATGATGCCGAATTGGGGATTTCGCATCATCAGGAAGGCACACAGAACGGTGGCCGCAAACACGAGCGTGAGCGCGCCGGAGTAGATTGCAAGGAAGCGGGGGTTGGACAGAGCTTTCATGAGGACCTTTCTAACGGGAAGTTCTGGTGACGTG